>Ga0214921_10000016_pt1 | contig 349716 bp, 454 predicted proteins | sample LL1505_MetaG_FD_177992 | JGI IMG/M metagenome (GOLD analysis project Ga0214921, IMG submission 177992) | Freshwater microbial communities from Lake Lanier, Atlanta, Georgia, United States - LL-1505 | ecosystem: Environmental > Aquatic > Freshwater > Lake | place: USA: Georgia | collected... | reverse complement strand
TACTTGAGGTTTGTTTATTAAATTATCTTTGAATGTTACATCTATCCAAGACCATGCATCATTAGGTCCAGTAGCAACATCTTCTACGTATACATCCCAAACACCTGCTGTTTGATACTCTACTGTTTTAACATTGGCAAATGTTGTAGTGAGTTGCAATGATGTATCAGAAGTTATATTACCTGTAGGGAATGTTGTAGTTCCATTATTTCTAAATGACCAAGTGCTTGCACCGGAACCAATGTTTACATTACCATAACTGCCTACACCATCTGCACTTGATCCACCAATGATATTGGCATCGCCGCCCTTGAATCCTGGGGCGCCGTAGCCACCCAGGATTTGAACTGGACCGCCTTGACCGTTGCCGCCTTGACCACCGGTAACCTGCACATATCCACCGTATGTGTTAGCACCTTGGCCACCGGTGATATCTATGTATCCTGGTGTGCCAAGGTCTTGTGAGTCACCGGCTTCGATACGAAGGTAACCACCACTGCCCGTGTTGCCCATGCCTTGACCACCACGGATCTTGACGTCACCACCCGAACCGTTGTTGTTGCCACCGCGACCAGCCCATAAGTAGATGTCGCCGCCTTCTCCGCCGTTGCTGTCTTCACCTTTGCCGGGATTGATAACTAATCGTTGGCTATTGATACCATCTGCATTACTGCCATCTGGAGTGGAGATAATGGCTTCTTGTGTGGCATCGCCAAACAACAGGGTTTGACCTTGTATTGTTCCACTTGGATTGTCGCCACGCTGTGTGGTCAGGGTTGGGAATATGGTGCTACCATCTGTAGCAAAGGTCCAGGTATGTGGTGTTCCGTTGCTGGCCTGTATAGATACATTGCCATCAACATTAACAGTGACATTTGCATAATCATCAGTACCAAGAATGACACTTTCACCGTTGCCAGCAATGTGAATATCTGGACCAGTGGTTAGATAGATGTCCAAGTATGCGTCAGCATTAGCAGGATCTGGTTGTAAACGTAAGTTTTCATCACCGATAATGTTGACATTATTGAATGTGACATTGCCGGTGTTGGCAGTTGAAATTCCAGTGAGTTGGCTACCATTTCCATAGTAGACGTTGGCATGTATTTCTGACCAAATCTTACCAACATTTCCTAAATTATAAGTGTCGGTTTCTGCCGGTCGAATACCACCTGGCACCAAGCCTTCGAATACCAAATAATCATCATCGCCAACTAAAAAATTTGTTGTGCCAATGTCAATGCTGGACACTGATACTAATCCAGTGTTGCTGGCTACAACAACATCTTCACCGTTGACTGTGAGCACATTGCCTGCACTTAAACTAATAGGCACATTGTTCATGAAGATGGTGGCATTGCTCACATACAAATCATTCCACTGATTTGTAGCATTGCCCAAACTGTAAACTGCATTGCCACTTGGAATGATATTGCCAGCCCAGCCCGATTCGCCGTAGGCCACCACATTACTGTTTCCATATGTTGCAGCAAGTCCGGTTAACTGACTACCATTACCAAAGATATATCCACCTGTGATGTTACCAGTGGTGCTTACGGTATTTGAACCAAATCCAGCCAACAATGTGACCACGTTGGCATTGCCGTAAGTTGCGGCGAGCCCAGTCAATTGACTGCCGTTGCCAAAGAAATATGGTGCAGTGATGTTGCCAACTGAACTGACGCCAATGTTAGTGGTCCACACGTTGCTGGTGCTGTTGTAAATTAATGTAGCAATATCATCATTGGCACCCACAGTAATGCCAGCGCCATTGGCCGCATTGGCTGTGCTGGCCGCATTGGCCAATTGAATAGTCAATGTTTCGGTAACAATGTTACCAACTTGTATGATGTTGCCCTGCACTGTGAGGTTACCATCCACAGTAAGATCACCATTGTAAACTATGTTGCCGGCAATGTTAAGATTGGCACTTACATCTAAATATTGAGTGTAAATGGTGCTCCAACGCTGTGCCGCACTGCCTAAATTTCGAATATTGGCTTGGTTAGGTAATATGCTAACATTACTCTGGACCGTGCCCGTTCCATTTGGGGCTAACACCAAGTTTCCATTGGTATTGGTGGTTATAATACTGTTATTGGCTATTTGGACGTTGCTGCCAACAGGACCGGCTGCAAAAATCTGGTCAAAGTTTACGTTGGTATCATTGAAAGCAGTTCTTAACGGGTCACCTGTGCCGTCATTTGGCACAGAACCAATGTCAATTATTTGCTGTCCACCCGAACTGAATGTGCCGGTCATGGTGCCTGCGGCTGTGCTCAGCGCAAAAACAGCACCACCCGGTAAACTGGTCACTGTGATGGTGCTGGTTGGAAATCCTGGAACAACGGTGCCAATATAATAGGTAGCACCAGCGGTTATTCCGCCAAACACGCTGCCGGAAAATACAATGGGCAACCCTGAAAACATGTTGGTTGCTGAGCTGACGGTAATTCTATCGGTGGCGGCATCGGTGGCTGTAGCGGTTACTGTATAGGTGGTCATGAGTCTAGTTAGCCTTTTTAGTTATTTATGGCTAAACAGCTATCCAGAACTCATTGCGTATTGTGCAATTCAGTGTTATACTTGTATCAGCTGTTGTTAAACAGCGTTTAACATTGAAAGGTAAAAACAATGAAACATTTTAATCCAGAAACCAAGACGTTCAAAGTATTCTCAGCATTGCAATCCGGCAAGGCTTTGACTGCTAGTCAAGCAAGCAAAATGGGCGTAAAAAACCTGTCAGCTGAAGTGAGCCGCATCCGTTCAAACGGTTTTGCAGTTTATACCAACAGCCGTACGGCCGGTAACGGTGTTCAGGTAACTGAATACGTGTTGGGCAAACCAAGCCGCAAGTTAGTAGCTCTTGGCTATAAAGCTCAAGCCATGGGCATCACGCTCTAATAGCTTCTTCGCTGTCCAATTCAGACTGGACACTTAGCAACGAAAACCGGTGCAATGCCGGTTTTCTCTTGACTTGACCTAAAAATCCATTTGTAGTATAATACTTGTATGCTAAAAAATCTATTCAAACGCTTGGGAAGATATAGGGTTATTATGGATCGTGAAGACAACGAACCATATTTAGAACGCTACTATGTTTTCTTACGAGATCGCACTTGGTTTCCGTTTAATGTTTTTATTCACAAGTTTTTAAAAAGTGATCCAGATGACCTGCATGATCATCCATGGCCCTACATGACTATCATTCTTCGTGGTGGCTATTGGGAATGGACTAAAAATAGCTCAACTCCACAGTGGAAAGGTGCCGGTCAAATACGTTTTGGTCACAGCACAGACTATCATAGAATTGAACTAGAACCCGGGGTGGATTGTTGGACTATGTTTGTTCCGGGACCCAAACAGCGTGATTGGGGATTTTTAGTCAAGAATCGTTGGATTCAACACGAACAGTATTTTCAACTGCGTAAAACTAAGTAAGGAGTAGCTATGCCCAATTGGTGTTCAAATCGTGCTGTTATTACCGGACCTGCACCGGTCATTGACGAAATCAAAAAACGGCTTGCCCAAGACGACCCTGCGTTGTTGTCCTGGATGGTGCCACAACCCAATTTTGCGGGTGATCATGATTGGTATCAGTGGTGTGTAAATAATTGGGGAACCAAATGGGATATCTGCGACATTGCCATGCTGGATGACAAAGAAGATGATTCGGTTACATTTGAGTTTTCCACAGCTTGGTCGCCACCAGTAGAAGCATTCCATACCTGGGCCGCTGGGGATGGCAGGGTGCAGTTCAAGTTGGATTATTGGGAATCTGGTGTAGGTTACATAGGAACAACCACATATGATGGTGAATATCTGGACACAGATGATGTTGACTCAAACACGGATCAAGCTCGTTATCGAGAACTGGCCGCAGATACGTGGGGCTATGTAGAGTGGGACGAACCTGATCCCTTAACTGAATGGTACAAAGAAGGCGTAGAAGCCAAAGGACTAGCGAATGGAATCTAATGATATTTTAAATATTTTAGTTGGCATTGCCATTGGTGTTGGCGCTGTCATCTTGTATGCTTGGTATCTATATCAGCGTATAAAAACCCGTATTGACCGCATGATTGAGGAAGTGGTCATGGAAGCCGCAAATGACATGATTGGTCTGACTATTGAGGTTGACCAAGGTCGATATTTTTGTTATAATAGTGAAGACAAACAATTTGTTTGCCAAGGCGCTACTGCATTAGAAATTCGACAGGCATTTGAAGCTCGCTTTCCGGGCAAAACAGCCTATTTGGCCGGCGGAGATCCTGAAGTAGTAACACAATTCCGCACAGAATTAACACAGTTAAAAACCAATGAAAATAGCATTAGCCAGTGACATACATTTAGAGTTTGGCCCTATTGATCTAAAGAATGATCAAGGAGCCGATGTGCTGGTGCTGGCCGGAGATATCTGCGTAGCCGACGATTTTGTAAGCTCACGTGGATACAAACGAGAACTGTCACAAGAGTATCGTAAGTTTTTTGATCAGGTCTGCAAAGAATTTCCACAGGTGATTTATATTCTAGGCAACCACGAACACTATCACGGTGATGCAGCCAAAAGTTACGGTATTCTTCAAGAGCATTTAGATCATCCTAATTTACACATTCTTGAAAAAGAAATATGGCAACATCAGGATGTTACTTTTATTGGTGGCACCCTGTGGACTGATATGAACCGTGGTGATCCAATTACTTTGATGCATACCAAAGGAGCCATGAATGATTTTCGTGGAGTCGTAAACAGTGCCAGAACCATAGCACGTAAGGTACCGCTTTACGAACCCAATCCGGCCTGGACTGAGGATGGAAAAAATGGCGGCAGGTATTTGGTTGACGAGGCCGGTGCTATGATTCCTGCAGGACATAAACGCAAAGAAGAGCCGGCCAATTGGAGTCCAGAAGACACTGTGGAAGATCATCAACAGATGTTGGATTACATTGAGCACATTGTTGCTGAGAAACACAATGAAAAAATTGTTGTGGTTGGACATCATGCTCCTAGCAGTCAAAGTGTAGCTGAATGGTTTCGTGGTGACACTATAATGAATGGTGCGTTCCGCAGTGACTTGGAAGAGTTTATTATGGATCGGCCGCAGATTAAGATTTGGTTTCATGGCCACATGCACAATGCCAGTGACTACTGCATTGGTGAAACTCGTGTTGTCTGTAACCCACGTGGTTATATTGGACATGAAACTGTTGCAAACTTTTTTAAATTACAGTATTTGGAGGTCTAATGAAGGTAAAAGAATATACAGTATTGTCAGACTGTATTGAGCGTGGAGTTCAACTTGGCATGAATCGTGCTTACAAGCATACTGATTTCCCAACCAACGACCAACTTATGTCAGCCATGTTTGATGCAGTGCTGTCAGAAATTTGTGAGTATTTTGATTTTGACGACAACACAACTGTGGAGATTGAGCAATGAGTGAATATCAACCAGACAAATGGGTGGTTATTAAAATTACCGGACCTGAGATCAAACTCTACAAAGTGTTTGCCTGTTGGTACGGCGGCTATGCCGGTAGTGATTCTTGGAAGTTAAACTCGGGCATTACTCGTGCCTCGCTTCGAGATAACTGTTACGAGTTTGACGGCCATTCTGGATCTGTTTACAGTTGCCACAAATCTGCGTACGGCACCAATGGCTATGGCGGTGGTGTTCTTGGTAACTTTATTGAACGAGCCGCGGAACAAGGTAATCTGATTGAAATTATGCCCGAGGACACCGACTGGACAACACTGGATTATGATCCGTTGCAACAATGGTTACAACAGGGCCAGGAACCGCAGACATGAAAAATTTGTTCAGTTGGATTAGATACAGTGGCATCACAGTTAGACTGAATCTAAATCCATTCCACTGGTCTTATCTGGGTGGGTTTGGAAAAGATTTTAGAGGCGAGTGGGCAGGCCCTAATGAAAAGGGTTGGTATGTAAAATTTCTCTTTTTAAATGTTAGCTTTTGGATTGATGATGGGAGTTGGTAATGACTGAATTGGCACTTAATCGTAAACAGCTGGGCAAATTGGCTGAGATATACACTCATTTTAAAGAAGTAGAATGGTTCACTATCAAAGTAGATCATTCTAGTGGCATTGGTGAAGGAATCACAGTTAGTTTTAACCTGTTTGGTGATGACGACAAAGATGTTGACACCAAAATTGATATTACAGATGTAAGCACTTGGTAATGAACGAAGACGTCTTTTCACGGTTGCACTATGATTCTGGCTTGGTAGCACAAGGATGCTGGGATGAACTAGATGAGTATGATCGTGCGGCAATTATTCGTTTTGGCGAGTTAATTGTGCAAGAGTGTGCCGAGATTGCAGACATTGAACGACCCAACTCAATTGGTTGTGGTTACATTACCAAAACAAAAGGTATGTTGATTCGAGAGCATTTTGGAGTCGAATAATGAAGATATCAGCAGATGGAGTTGAAGGTGTATTAATTTGGTGTGCCGATGGGCAGTATCGATTCAGGGTATATACAGACAACTTTGAGTTTACCGATTATGACTTGCTACATTCGGATTTGAGTGTTACAATAACTGACAAGACTGCTACATTCTATTCAGACGATACAGGTAACAGGTTAGACTATAGTCCAGACACACTAGGAATTACGTAATGGGCATGTTTGATCAACTTTTCTACAAAGACGAGGAGTATCAAACAAAAGATACTCCAAGTCAACTGTTGGATAATTACAAGATAGAGCAGAATCAAGATGATGGACATTGGTATCTGTGGCACGAAGAATATGATGTAGACTGGATTGATGATGCTGATCGTTTTGGCGGCGGCTATATGAAACAGTATAATCAGCGTTGGGTATGCTGTCATGATTTTGATGGTGAAATACGTTTCTATCGTCATGCATTAGAAAGCCAACAAAAGTCGTGGGAGCAAAATGCCTGGATAGAATACAAAGCCTTGTTTATGGATGGGCGTATGTTAAAAATTCGAGAAGTATTTGATGAACCTTTGACCGATTGGTACAAAGGCGGAATGAAAGAAAAGGGTCTAGAATGAAAGTTTATATCAGCGGTTATCGTGATCATTGGATCAGTCCATATACTATTCTTAAATTTGTATGCTTTTGGGAAAAAGACGACGATGTCTTTTACAACCACGAAGACAAGCCTGGGCACCGGTATACCAAATGGGTCAACCTCTTGATGCCATTTTGTACCGCCTGGCACAAGTTTTTAGACTTTGTGCATCCTAAAATTAATTACGTTAAAATTGATCGGTGGGATACTTGGTCAATGGATCACACCCTAGCTGACATTATTCTGCCCATGCTTCGACAATTGCAGAAAGACAAACACGGTGCTCCGTTTGTTGATGATAAGGATGTTCCAAAAGGTCTAGGCCTGCGTAGCACCGAAGCGCCGCCTAAAGAAAACGAGTGGGACACTGATGAGAATCATTTCAAACGTTGGGACTGGGTATTGGGCGAAATGATCTTTGCGTTTGAATGCAAAGCAGACGATTCATGGCAAGATGCTTTCCGTTCAGGCGAATTTGATTACAAAACTGTTGCCTGTGCCTGGGACGATGCAGGTAAGGCTACCATGTATAAGTGGGAAGATGGCCCCAACCATACTTACAAATGTGATTATGTAGGTATGAAAAAAGTCGAAAAACGAATTCAAAACGGTTTTGCCTTGTTTGGAAAATACTACCAGAATCTCTGGGATTAATGTGTCAGACCCGGGCAAACCTAATTCTGCCGACGGTCGCGACAGCTACGACAGCACTGCCACTGGCGGGTTAATACAGTTTTTTAATCGCAATGTAACACCTTATCCTACTGATGTTGGTGGCCCGGCTTTTGATCTTATTCCGGTTGAAAAACAAAAAGATGTCATGGTCAACGTGGCTCGTATGCATGCCAAGCAAGAATACAATCGTATTATGGAATTGGTTGCGGTGCTACAGCGTCAAGCTGATGAAGTTAGACAAAGGTTGGACATTACTGACTTGGTCCATGCGGCCAAGTATGGTTTCCAGATATACCACGGCCAATGCTATTGGTTAGCACATGACCATAGAAAAGGTGGAACCATTTTGTGTCACACTGGCCCTGATGAATGGTGCACCGGTAAACCCGATGAATACGAGTATATTTGCCGAGTAAAATGGTTGGGTGACTACACCTGGATTGAAGTTGACAACAATGGCGAAAGCGTGTTAAAATAGTATATGAAAACACAATCTTCCGTATTTGATCAACTTGTTGCTTTTGCTGACCAAAAAGGTCAAGTTCAAGAACCCATCGACAAAGAAACATTTGAGCAATGGAAACAGACGTTTACATTTGATGCCCTACACGGTCAACGATATGGTCAAAGTTTTTGTAACAATTTTAATATAACTGATAACTTGTTGCATTATAACTCGTGGTCAGTAGATCAGACCAACAAATATATTGAAAAAAACTACGTTGCGAGATCCTAAGTTTAAATATCCTGTTACAGTCAAGTGGGGCCGCGGCGCTGACACTATGGAATACTGGAATCAAATGAGTATTGCTAGTATTGAATTATTTGGCCTTCCGGGCAATAGATTTATCACAGACATCAGTGCTGAACACATGACCTGGAGTTTTCGCAGTGATCAAGATGCATTACTTTTTAAATTGAAGTTTAGCGAGGTAACATGTTAGAAAAGAATTTGTATTTTGCTTATGGGGCCAACATGCACCCCGAAGCCATGTCATGGCGTTGCCCCAAGGCCCTGGCTAGTCAAGCATTTATTTTGCGTGATTGGGAATTAAAGTTTTACAGCCATGCCACAATCGAACCCAGGCGCGGTGCCCAAGTTGCAGGTGTGCTATGGGAAATTACTCCTGATTGTGAACAAAGTTTGGATGCTTTTGAAGGTTTTCCTAGTTACTATACTAAAAGAACTTGGATACAGGATGATGTTCAATTTTTCTTTTATGAAATGACCACGCCTAAATCAGGCCGACCAAGCCAGGGCTATGTGTCGGATATTGCAGAAAGTTATGCATTTTGGCAACTACCACAAACGTTATTAACTGAATCCCTAAATGAGCCTGCGTAAAGAACTTCAACCTGAGCCTTTGTTAAAAAGTCCCATGGTATTTGCCCGGGATAGAGATAGTTTCGATTATGCACAAGAAATAGCCAAACCGTTTGGTGTGCTTGAGTCAGTATTGGATTGGTGTAAAGAAGAACTAGTAGAAGAATGGCGATGGCAGTTGATAGAAGTAAGCAGCGATGATCGTCCCGGACGTTACGTTTTTTATTTTGATAGCGAACGTGATTGCCTAGCATTTACAATGAAATGGAGTTGATGTGGCGGTAGATAATTTCTTAGTCCTAGACAGCGTGTATGGCCGGTTTATTGTGGCAAGAGCCTGCTTGTTTCAAGCCGAGGCCTTGGTCAAGACAGGTCGCACTCACATTGAAACGGAACTAAACAATATTTTTGCCATAGTTGATAACTTACCTACGAATGCTGTGATTGTGGATGGCGGTGCCAATATTGGGTTTTTTACTGTGCCAGTAGCACATAGAACACAAGGACGTGGCACTAGAATCATTGCATTTGAACCACAGCGACAATTGTTCCAAGCACTGGGTGGTAGTTTAGCACTTAACGGGTACAACCATGTGTATCTACATAACTGTGGACTTAGTGCTGAGCCTGGTATAGCACAATTGCCTGCGGTGGATTACAGTGAAGTTCAGGACTTTGGAACAGTCGCATTATCCGATGACACTACTGTGGAAGAAGATGGCTGGATGAATGATCGTGTGGTAGATGTTACTAGCATTGATGCTATGGCATTACCTAGATTAGATTTCTTTAAATTAGATGTAGAAGGGTACGAAGTTCCGGCACTCACAGGAGCTCTTGCAACTATAAAGAAACATCGTCCATGGATCTGGGTTGAATACTTTATTACTGGAGCAGAATCAATCAAAGCGGCTCTAGCTGATCTTGATGATTATTCTTTTTATCTAGTAGATTATCAAAATATGCTGGTTGCTCCTAATGAAAAGCTGGCTACCATTACTACAACAGGACTTAAGGAGGTGTAACATGTCTTTAAAAAATTATAGATTCTTAGGTGACGAAGCCGAAGTATTAGGTAAACGATTAGATGCAGCCAGGCAGTCATTAAAAAATTCTACTTCTTCCTGGGGTATAGGTTACTGGAGTCAAGTTGTAGATCAATTGTTACTTCAATGGCGGCAGTTACCAGTCCTGCACGACGGCGATGCCCAAATGTCACTTATACCCCGCTGGATTGTAGACTATGAATTTATTGAAAAGCAACTTGAAGGTGGGTTGTATGGTATTGATGACCGTATTTACAATAACGTTTTTAGAAGAAATGTCGACTTGGATGCAAGTTGGGAAGCACACAGAGCACAACGATTAGCAAAGGCACAATAATATGACAATGGCAACACGATTCACATCACCCGATGGTAAGGTATTTGTAGTAGAAGAAGTCAAGCAGGTCGATCGAGAACTATGGGTCTACTATCACGATGCAAAGACAGGGCAAAAATACTCATGCCTGTTGGATGCATTTACCCAACGATTTCAACCATTGGTAAACGAATCTAGAGTTAGTAGTCACTAACTTACAGGTTGACATCACAGCTAAATGATGTTATACTAGCGTTGCAGTAAAAATTTAATCAATTTCCAATGGACATGCCACAGGCTACGCTGGAGGAAAGCACAATTTGAAAGGTATTAAAAATGGCAACCAATTTTATTAGTCCGGCTATTCCGCAGAGTTATGCGGCACAGCAGAACGCACAGTATAATCATACTGGTTCTAAATACGTTGATCTAAAACAACGATTCAATGACACAATAGCCGCACTTCAGCCCATGAAGGCCTCCGGAGTTCGTAGTCAACTCAAGAATGCCATTGCGGCATTCCAAAAAAATCATCCACTTATTAAATGCTTTGAAGACCTACAGTTATGTAAAGCAGGTCTTACACCTATGTCGGATATTTTAATCGACATCACAATTCAACGAATTCTTAACCTAACTTGGGTCATTGAGATCCTGAGAAACTTCCGTGAACCCCAAGCTGACCCAATCAAGCTGTATGAAGTCACAGCCGGCGGAGACTTGGCCAAGCTCTATCCAGTAGGCACTAAATTGTTTGCAAGTTGGGACGCCCAACATACAGCAATTGTGTATTGGATCATTGCAGTGATGATCTTCGGACAAGACCCACGCAAGGTTGAAGTTCCTAGTATCGAATACAAAGTTAAAAATCGTTCTGAAATCCGTGAAAACTTTGTCAACGGCAACAGCGATATTGGCAAGTTGCGCCTTGACTCAATTGACCTATTCCGTCAGATGGTATTGGGTGTGCGCTTAGACGGCAACACCAAAGCTGAATGGGTTGAAGCGGAACTCAAGCAACAGTATTTGGAGCAGTCTGGACTATTTGTCACAGCAGAGAAATTTGGTGATACTCACATGCCTGGCGCTATCAGTCGTATGGCAGAGATTGACAAATATACCAGCGACATTATTCGCAAGTTCTGTCTTTACACCACAACCATTCCTACTCCACGTCCTATTATTTCTCAAGAGATTGAGATCATGTGTGCTTGGTTTAACATGGCCAAGGAAGATGGCATTGACTACACTGATGATGAAGTAGTTGGTCTTGGTGATCATTTGCAAGAGTTATTTGATGCAGACTTTCACGAATCAAGTCCTTACTGGATCAAAGTTCGCACAGCTTATGAAAATTGGCACAAGAAATACTATGCAGGTATGCCGGCACAGCATCAACCCAAGCATGTCAAGATGGCTAAGAATTGGAACACAGGCGGCACATTTTTGTGGCATCAGTTGACCAAAACCTGGAACGGCCGTATTCCAAGTCTTAATTCTAGCACTCCGTTTATTCCTGCCAAGAAGGACTTATACTAATATGCCAACCCTACAAGAAAACATGCAGAACATGCGTGGAAAGAAATACGTCAATGTTAAACGCAACGATAAAGCATACGATTTGGCATTGACAACCACAACTGAGGAACTTGAAAGATTACTTGATCTATACAGAACTACCATAGTCGAAGATGACATGCGAGCAAGATTGCTAAGGGACAGTATTGATCATTGGGTTCGACGTTATCACGGATATGCTATTCAAGGCAAAATTAAATCACACTACCATCAAAAGGGAGTTAGTTTAAAAGCTAAAGATTGTATATTTGAGCATGTGATTCCGGCATCAACCATACGAGATAAATTGATTGCCGGCGAACTTTCAATCAACCAAGCATTAAATGTGCCCACTTGTCGTGTAAGCAAAACTGTGGATCAAGCCTTACGTGATAACAGTTTGCATGACAGCACTCCAGATGGCTGGATCTACTTCAAACGCTATCAGATAGCTGCACCCAATATTGAAATTGAAACCTACAACGGCAAGTCAATTGACAATCTTGGCACTTGGACCTTACAAGATCATTTTGACTTGTTTGGTGTAAAATAATGTTGACTTCTGTGGTTCTAAATTGTTATAATACTGTATTGTAAAGGAACCACGTGGAAGTTCAAAATCATGGTGTTTTGTTTGAAGACAGTGTTGTTAAGGCCATTACTGGGTTCTCCAAAGCCAACTACCAACCCAAACTACCTCACGCTTACTTTGCCACAATGGATGTGGTCAAAGGTGTTGAAAGTGATGTCAACTACAGCATCAAGGTCAGCAAGGGTCGAGACATCGGCTGTGCCCACATCCTTAGATTTATTGACCATTGCAAGGACACGGAATTCACCATGGTGGTTGGTGTATGGCAACAGATATCGCCCACAGTCAAACGCTACAACTGCATCTACGAATTTGACATTACACCAGATCATTACAACTTAATATGGGCTAAAGTTGACAAAGAAACAGTGGAAGAATTTGTCGAATATGTTAAGAGTATTCCTCACGGTCCTGCTGGCCAAGCCGCACATAAAAAACTTTGGAAGCAAAAACGCAAGGATATTTACAACACATATGGACAAGGACTGTGTCAAATTGATGCCAAAATTGACAGCAAAACACAACGCAGGGTTCAAGGACGTTTTAGAATTAAAGATTTGATTGCGGCCGAAGCAATTACACATCGTAAATATGAAACAGAGTATCGAGGCATTCAACTTCCATATGAGCAGGACAGTGGACCAAGACAGTTTGATTGATCAATACTACCAACAACTATGCCAAGAGTGGGGATATACCCCTACCGCTGATGTCTGTACCGGCTATGAATCAGTTATGCCTAGACTGCGTGAGCTAGGCAAGGAAGTATGGACTCGGGCCGATGAGGCTGGCAAAGAAGCTATACAGCAAGAAGTATTTGATATCTATCGATTAGTAGGCATAGTTCCTATCACTTATTACAGTTTGGATGGCTGTCGGGCCCAGGTCAACGAATTGGCAACAAAAACTAAATCGGTACGGAACAGTCAACTTGGTGTGGGCAATAACGAAGGTCTAGCCTTTGGTCGTTTTTGGTTTCCCAATATGCAAGACGCTAAATGGAATGACAATGCGACTGTTAGTATCCGTGCCCGCTTCAATCACGACAACAAACTCAAACGTGCTATCAAGTTGGCCTATGTGCATCGAGATGAAGGAGCAGACACAGCTATACCTAAAAACATACGCAGAGCATTGGAGTTGGTCAACGGCGGAACCATACAAAACTTCAAACCTATGAATGCCCGTGCTGTATGGGAACATATCTGTCCGGTGTTTCGTGGCAACTTGCTAGACTTTAGTTCGGGCTATGGCGGACGTATGTTTGGCGCTATGACCAGCAATCTACGTTATCACTACACGGGCCTGGATCCCAATACCAGAACCTTTCAAGGACTTGAAGCTCTGGGTGCATTGTTGGACGAACAAGGTCACGGTGCTGGATATCAAATGCATTGTGTGCCCAGTGAAGAATTTGAACCCGAACCTGGATTTTATGATGCGGCATTTTCTAGCCCGCCTTATTTTAATTTAGAAACCTACACTGACGAACCTACTCAGTGTATGAATCGTTATGCTACACTAGACGAATGGTTTGATGGCTACGTGGCCAAGACCGTTGCTATGACACATAAGGCTTTGGCCCCAGACAGCCTGTATGCTGTTAATATTGCTGACTACAAAAACGGCAAGCAAGAGTTTAAAATTGTTGACCGCTGGATTGCATTAGCTGAATCTTTGGGATTTCGACACGTGGAAACTGTAGACATGATCTTAAATGTTCGTCCTGGAGTCGGAAACGGTAAACTTGAAAAGGCTTATAAATCAGAAGGTATTTACATTTTTCAGAAAAAATAATCAAAACATTATTAAAATAATCAATAAGCATAATAGAAATAATTATTGACAAAATCTATTGAATTGGTTGCTTTGCCAGTTAAATACTATTATAATAACATATCAGTGAAAACACTGAGAAGTTAGTTTTCAAACACACACAAGGAGATATTATGAAAACAGTTGGAGATAAATTAGGAATTTTTGCAGTAACAGGTGTGAACCCAGGTAAAGATGATTTCTTTACAATCACAGATGAGAGTTTTGCTGGCAAGTGGAAAGTGATTGTTTTTTATCCAAAGGACTTTACATTTGTATGTCCTACAGAAATTGTAGCCTACGACAAGTTTTTCCAAGACTTTGCTGATCGTGATGCTGTTTTACTAACCGGTTCAACAGACAACGAGTTCTGCAAACTAGCATGGCAACGTAGTCACGAAGACTTAGGCAAGATCAAACACATTCAGTTTGCTGACACACAACGTGGAATCCATAGCCTTGCACAGGAACTAGGAGTATTCTACAGTCCAGCAGGTGCCGCACTTCGCGCCACATTCATCGTTGACCCGGACAATGTTATCCAACACGTTACTGTCAACAACTTGAACGTGGGGCGTAGCCCAGAAGAAACACTTCGTGTATTAGATGCGTTACAAACTGGTGAACTATGTGCATGTAACCGTACTGTAGGCGGAGAGACACTGTAATGTTAGAAACCATATGCGACACATTGGTTGAAGCATATAAACGCAACTGGATTACCAGTCGTGATGGCAATGTAAGCATTCGTCATCACGACCGAGACCACTTTTATATCACACCCAGTGGTGTCCGTAAGCAAACCTTGCAACCTGATCAGTTTAAGAAAATTAAACTGATTGATCATATCAATCCTGCTCCTCCATTTTTAACAAAATCCTGGGAAGAAGAATACTATACTGATATCAGTGCAAATCTAAAGCCCAGTGGCGAGATACCGCTACATTTTGGATTACAGAAAGAAATGGGACAACACAGTAATGAAGTTAGGGTAGTAGTTCATCTACATCCTACTTACTGTATTGCGGCCATGCATGCCGGTATCGATCTAAGCACAGTCAGTGCAGCATTTCCAGAACTGAATCGTTATACTCGAGTAGCACCCAACGTAGGAGATGTGCCTCCTATCAGTCAAGAGCTTGCTGACCAGTGTCATTATCGGTTGGGATTAGATGACCGTGGCAATATTGCTTATGACATTGTAGGCATTAAAGGACATGGTGTTGTTGCTATTGACACAAGCCCATGGAGGGCTTTCGAACACATTGAACGATTAGAACATATTTGTCAAATTGTGTTAGCATCAGGAAAATATTAACATGGAAACTAGAACAAGAACTCTTGTTAAAACTTTGATCTATCGGTGCTGGGTCATACTCAGTACCTATGTGATGCTGTTGATCACGGGCCAAAGTTTTTCAGAAGCTCTTGTTCCGACCATTGTGATAAACTGTGTCTGGATGACATCCTACTATTTGTATGATCGTCTCTGGGCCCATATTGAATGGGGAAGAAAATGAGTTACATAGTAGGATCATTACCACCTGTCAAGTGTTGGGTAAAACGAGAATTTCTCTATAACTTTGAAAAAGGTCACGGAGAACTAGAACCTGCTATTTGGGTCAGTCTCAAAGCCCTGCGTGGACAGGTGTTTCGTATTGAAAGTCTGTTGCCCAACTACGGAGCACTGTATGACAAATTGCCCATCCATGCTTATGTATGGCAAGAGGATTACACAGGTAATTTGCCCATAGATACACTACAGCTTTGGGACTGCATGGGTTATCGTTTTACTATCGTCGAAAAAATAGGTCTACGTAATCTAGGTGTCAAGTTTCTAGGCAAAGACAAGGAATGGCACCACGGGACTTATTTGTTCACTGTGGATTTTTGTGCCGATGGTATGGATGTGGACACAGGGTTTACTGAGGTAGCAGAAGAACATAAATCGTTTAACTTTATTAGATTGGAAAATGGGCAGTTTGCTTGTCAGCCCAATAATCGTTGCCTATGGTACGATCAAAGTTTGATCTCAGGTGTGACCAAATTCCCAGACTTCCAAGCGGCCCGGACCATATTCACAGTAGATGGCACACGCAAGTGGACCGCAGGCGATGATTGGTTTTACACAATTGGAGAAAGAAAAGAATGAATTTTATTGAATCAGTAAAAGGCGCTTTACCAGATTACGCCAAAGATACAAAATTAAATCTGGACGCAGTATTGCTTCGTAGCACACTGGATGCCGATGTGGCTATAGGGTGTGCTGTGGCCGCCTTGGCCGCAACCGGCAACGGCAAAATCTTATCGGTAATTTTAGCAGATGCACCGGTACATGCTGAATCGGCTATGACAGCGGCCAGCATCATGGCACAGAACAATGTATGGTACCCCTACGTTGAAATGGCTGATGATCCTGCATTAAAAGGCCTGCCAGCACAGTTACGCATGAACGCTATTGCGTCACACGGTGGAACTACCAAGAGCAACTTTGAAGCATTCTCGTTGGCCGCTAGTATTGTTGGCAAGTGTCACTTCTGTGTTAAGGCACATTACGAAACATTAAAGCAAGAAGGCTACACAGTGGAACAACTTCGTGACATTGGGCGCATTGCTTCGGTAATGAATTCAGTGGCCAAAGTGCTAAACAGCTGATCTGTTGCTGAAAAACAACATAAAAACCCTACTTTTTGTAGGGTTTTTTGTGGGTCAGTGCCCACTAACTTAGCGGCGACAATTCGGTTGACCCGAAATTCCCAATTTGCTATAATACTTGTATGGAAGTTAAAAAGCAATCAAGAAAACGCCGTCAAGACAGCAATCATGCTGTTTACAGTATAACCAACTTGGTTACAGGCGATTACTACATTGGTATTACCGTATGCTCGGGAAGTGTAAATCGTGCCTTAAAAGTCAGATTTCAGAAGCACATCCGCAGGGCAGTAACCGAAAACAAATCGTGGGCTTTGTGCAACAGTATCCGTGAGTATGGCTCGGAGATGCATACCGTTGAATTTGTTGAAAAAGTCCGTGGTCGCAAGCCCGCCCATGCACGTGAGCGCGAGCTGATCCGCGAATATGCGCCAGCTCTAAATACCCACTAATTTGGTTGACCAGAAAATCAAATTAACATACAATCATATTATGAAAAACAAAAAGCAACCCAAAAAGACACTAGGTAAACTATTTCGCGAGCGACTGTTTGGCCTAGGCAAAAAGCCCACACTAAACGAACGCTTGATGGCGCGGCTGTTCGGTTGACCAAAAAAGCCATTTTGGTTATAATACTTGTATAGAAACTAAAAAGGAGCAGAAAATGTCTAAACTTACAGAATACACATTGGAACTTTACCGAGCAGACAAGCGCACCAAAGAAGGTCGTCGTTTGTATGCCAAACAAGATTTTGCTCCAGTTACCAAAGACTACATCGATGCGGTAGCTGATGCTAAACGCAATCTAGGATTTGAGGTTGCGGTGTTTGAAACCTTCGTTACCAAGACAAATCTAATAGGTGGCCGAGAATTTAAAGAGCGTTATGATACGCCTTACTTCTGCTCACCTGCTAGCGAATCATATTGGAGTATGTAATATGGAAAACAAAGATTTTGGTATGTTCACTGCCGCCGGCAACAACCGAGTGGCAACTATTGTAAAGCGGGCTGTGGCCAAACGCTGGACCTGGCCTGAAACCTACAATGCCCTTATTGAATTGGGCCAAGAAGAAAAGTATGGCGAGGCCACTGACACCGAAGTTCGTGAATTGGTCTACAGTCGTTGCAACTTCACCACTGCCTTTTATTGTTGATGAAAACGACTAGAATCCATTGCGGCGCTTGGTCAATCAACAATAATGATGTTGAGCTGGCCTCGGACATGTTTGGTCCCGGTGGTACCCAAGCAGACCGCCGTTGGTTCTATCGCTTGCTAGACACCGAGCAAGAAGGGCGCAGAAAAACAAAACTTTCACGCATGGACTTGGTGTTGTATTTTCGCAACAGTGTAGATGCTACCTTTTTTGCCCTAAAAAAGAGTGGTTGACCAAAAAAGCCATTTCGGTTATAATACTTGTATAGAAACTAAAAAGGAGCCCAGAATGAAAACCATTCAAGAAGTTAATCAAGCAATCATGTTTGGCACTTGGACCAATGTGGAACTGAGTAGCATGATCGATGCCGTCAAATGGGCCCGCACCCAGTTGACCAAAGACGTCAAGAATTCAATCAAGCCCGGACAGATGGTCAAGTTCACTTCGAGCCGGACCGGCAAGGTCATGGTAGGCGATGTGACCAAGATTGCCATCAAGTTTGTCACAGTTCGCACTCCGCAGGGTCTTTGGAAAGTGCCTGCTAACATGCTGGAAGCCGCATAAAACGGTTGACCAGAAATTCCCATTTTGCTATAATACTTGTATAGAAACTAAAAAGGAGTCCAAGATGTCAGCTACAGTTAACGGTGTTACAATTGACGCAATTATTGCCGAAGCCAAATCAGAAGCTCGTAAAGCGGCTGAAACATTTTTCCAGACCAAACTGGGCAGTCGTGATCAGTATGCTTGTGGCTTTGCCTGGGTTGACATTTTTGGTGTCAAGGGCAATACCAAACTTGGACGAGCCTTCAAAGATGCAGGCGTTCGCAAGAGCTACACAGGCAGTTTCCAAATTTGGAATCCAGCAGACATGCCGGTTCAGAACGTGGACACCCTTGAAGCCGGTGCAGAAGCAGCCGCTCAAGTGTTCAAGAAATACGGTTTTACAGCCTACGCTGGCTCAAGGTTAGACTAATGGAATGGGTGTTGATCATCATGATGAGCACTCCTGGAGGCGACTTCATCGACAAACGAGTGGAGTTTGTTCGAAACCGGTCCGAGTGCTATGCACGTATGGCAACCACTCCCAAGGTCGCTCCAATGGGGATTCTTCAAAGCCCTATCTGTGTAACCATGGATCATTGGACAGGCAAGAAGCCCATGTCCGGGGTAGCTCTGGATTAATTGATTTTTATCACTGGAATTGAATTATGACTAAACTTATTTTTGTTATTGCACTGGTTGGATTGCTTATTGTGCTGGTTCCAATTGCAACCATATGGTCTTTGAACACATTATTTCCTGCATTGGCAATACCCGTGACAATTGATACCTGGATGGCCGCGGTTGTGTTGGGCAGTGTTGTAGGCGGTACAACTGGCGTTTCATTTCGGAAATAATATGACAATAGATCAAGCCTGCGAAATCATGGAACACTATGCCGTACAACAAGATCTTGATGATCTGGCGGCAATAGAGCACATGGTAAAGAACTATCGCACCCTGGACTCTAAAGTTCGCCAAGCATTGAAAGTTTTTATGGACACTGCAAAGGAGATGGCATGAAAAAAACTCGCGATACAATTGCGGCAGTTGATGCTGACTTGATGTGGGCGGCAGCTTGCACAGCCTACCGCGTGAACAACGGTTACTATAAACAGCCTGAGCTGATTGGTGATCAGGTTGTGCGTCACACCAATCGCGATCTTGTTGAACAAGCTCTAGCCAATGCCGCTTTGATCACAGATGCTGATCGTGTCATGGGTGCGGACTGCCGTCGACACATGGCTGCGGCTGTGACCATGCAGGCATTAAGAACCGAGCTAAACGAATGGGCCCGGGTAACTGCCCAAGTGTGCAGTTTGGATACAATTACCAGCCGTTACGATATGAGTGTGATCACAGCCATGCCGCACAGTTATGCTAGACAGTTGAGAAAAGAATCTGTAGACGCTAGATTGGCTCGTTGCAACGAAGGCTCCGTTGGCACGATGGGTGCCAAGGTTGAACTGAACATAGAGGTCATGCGTAGCAACTACAGTGAAAAATACAACACGTGGTTTGTAAGTGCTATCACTGACACAAATTATTCGGTATTCTTTTCATACCGTGAAAGCATTGAACCCGAAACTCAGGTCGCTATTCGTGGTACAGTCAAACGACACACTGACCGTAGCACTCAACTCAACCGTGTCAAAATTGTAGGAGATACAAAATGAAAGGTTTTATTATAGGTACCATCTTTGGTATTGTTATCTGCACCGTAGGACTGTCTGGCATTGCTCGAATGTTTGACAACGGTGTGTCCAAAGTTCAACAAGTGACCAAGGAGGCTGCGCAATGAAATTTCTAATCGTCATTCTTATGGTTGGTGCATTGACCGCGTGTAACACTGTATCAGGTCTTGGTAAAGACATGACCAGCAGTGCAGAATGGACCAAAGACAAAATTGGCAAAAAAGAACCCAATCAAAAGTGAGTCTTTTGGCTAACCGGAATTTGTATTATGGTTGACATTCAAACAACAGTCAGCTATAATATGGATATGCTAAACAATTTAGCATGTGTATTTTAAATCAACTTTTTAACAGGCAACTAAGAAAGGCAACATCATGTCACAAGACAAATTATTTACAGTAGCAGGTACCGCAACTAACGCTAACGGAACAGTGAAAGCTCGTTTTGCTAACGATTTGGTAGCTCGTATCAAGATCCTGAACAAAGCAGGATGCACTAACATCAATTTGATTGAGCTCCCAAGCCCAATGACCAAATTGCAAGCTCTCCAGCACCTGCAGAGTTTGGGCATTACCGAAGGTGATGCTGGTTATGCTGTAGCCAACAAACTGGCTGAGAAGACCAAGCTGGCTAAGAAAGGCGAAGTTAAGGTTGCAGGTGCGTCTATCAAGACCGCTGCAAAAACTTCTACCAAAGTAACAGCCTAATAGGTTTCAGGGGCAGTGTCAATAAGTCCCCTAACTTATATCATGAACAAGATACTTCTAGTATCTTTTCTCTTTTTACTGTCCGGGTGCGTGACTGCACCATTGGTGTTGACCGGGCTAGGTGTGTCAAGTGTGGTAGTTAACGAAACTACCGGCAAAGGCATTGCTGACCATGCAGTCAGCACAGCAACACATCAGGACTGTCGGATAGCGCGAGCATTTAACGATCAGCCGGTTTGCCAAGATACTACGTTGAATAAAATACAAATAACCACGACTGGCACCAAGCCATCTACAGTCACAGAAATCCAATCAAGATATCGTCAGTAACTTGGCCATTTGGGCTAAGTATTTTGTATGTTAGACGACCTTGATTATCCTATTAGGATGGCCATTAACCAACTCATGTTGGTTTTGTATCAACAGGGCATCACCGAAATCCACACAGGTGGCCTCATGCGTCTGCTAGGAGTTCCAAACGAAGTTTCTCAAGAGTACGACGATGAACGTATCATCTTGGATGATAATTTTGTTAAATATGTGAGCGAATTTAGCTCACCAAGATCTTCGGATCAATCTTTACATTAATGACTGCACCTGCTTCCAAAAATGGGGACGCCCTTTATACGGTAATCTTACGAGCTCCTGATGCTAAAAATCAGCTGACCAAATGGTCCAATACCAGTCGAAGTATACATGCCCGTGTTGAAGACAATCGTATGCACATCTTTAACCAAAATACTTTGAGTTTGTTTATGGTAACTTGGACACATGGTTGGGACAATATGGTCATTTGGGATACCTGGACAAAACGGCATATTAGCCTGTGATATTTCTTGACATACCTCCTTTATAGTGTATAATTAACTGGTGCTTCGGCACTTTATTATAAAGGAAATACAATGTCACAAAATCATGACGCAATCAAAACAGCATTCGATAATTATATTGCTGAGAACGATAAGTTCACAGGCAAGGGTGTAAAAGCCGCAGCGGCTCGTGCTCGTAAAGCACTGCAAGAAATGAGCAAAGCAATCAAAGAACGCCGCAAAGAAATCACAGCAGAAAAAGAAGCTCTGGCCTCCAAGTAACATGACCAGATATAGTTTTATCAGAACTATAGTAGAAGACCCTGATCACCCAGGCGAGATGTTATTGGACCTGGGTGATGAGCTCTGCGAACACATGGATTGGAAAGAAGGTGATGTTCTGGAGTGGATTGATAACAAGGACGGCACATGGACCTTACGCAAGAAAAAACCCTAGAAGAAATGTTGGCAACGCTCGATGATACTATCACGCTATCGTCATCGAGTTGGTCTGATCCACAATATGGTGCTGTGCCACCGTTAACTGTGAGTAGTATTGACGGCAACATCAACGGAATGAGTTACAGTCCTATTACCATAGGTCAAGGTGGTTATACCATTGGTGCTGGCATCAATACTGCCGGGCATGTTTGGACCACTACCGGAACAGGCAGTAGTCCATACACCATTAATCCATATACCATAAATCAAAGTGGCAAAGTGCATATCACTGGTGAGAATGCTGATCTTGTGATAGGCGAAAAGAGTATGCGGGACTGGATGGAACGGGTTGAGGAACGATTGAACATTTTATGCCCTAATGAAAAATTAGAAACGGAATGGGAAGAACTTAAAAGTTTAGGTGAGCAGTATAGAAAACTTGAACAGCACATCAAGGACAAGCAGGCCACATGGGACCGTTTGAAGGCCATGCCACCACCGGTGGTTGAATAATGAGTACCTGGCAAGAATTTTATAATCAAATACGAGATCCTTCGTGGCCCGAATGTGATATCGAAGAACAATTTGAATCTCTTCCTGACCATATAAAATCTGAATGTATTAATAATTTTGGATATGTGCAGGGTAGTTTTCAAAAAAAATCTAAATTAGTCAATAAAGTATTTCCAATTAAAACAGACACAGCCTGTCAACTTAAATGGAATTGGAGCACAATATATCTAGCCGAGGAGAAAACAGCTAGTTGTCACAGAACTAATTTGCATACGTTTGACACTGAGCAGTTTGATTTTCATAACACCCCGAGCAAATTAGATGATCGAAAACAAATGCTCAACGGCCAGTGGCCTAAAATTGGCTGTGACTATTGTAAAAACATTGAAAAAGCAGGCGGCCAAAGTGATAGGCTTACCAACTTGGATTTTCCTGGAATTCATGCTCCGCCAGAACTAGATCAAAATCCAACAGCAATCTCCGTAACTCCAAGAATTTTAGAAGTGTATTTTAACACCACATGCAATTTAAAATGTCTATATTGCGGCCCGCACTTCAGCAGTTTGTGGAATGCTGAAAATATAAAATTTGGACAGAAAGAATTTAGAAAAAGTCCAAACATGGAGGCAAATAAACAAAAGATTTTTGATTGGATCAATACAAATGGTCATCACCTTACAGTGCTTAATATACTAGGTGGCGAACCACTTTACCAAGATGAATTAGAACAGTGTTTGGATATATTTGAACATCACCCAGCTCCTAATTTAAAATTACAAATTTTTACCAATCTTTATTGTAAATTACCTCATCTACAAAAAATAGTTGCTCGAATAAAACAATTAATTGAGCAGAACAAATTAAGAGAATTTGAAATTACAGCCAGCTTGGACTGTTGGGGAGCGCCACAGGAATACGTAAGATATCCGTTAGATTTAAAAATTTGGGAAACTAATTTTGAATTTTTATTAGAACAAGATTGGATTAACTTGATAGTAAGTTCAACAGTTACGCCATTGACTGTGAAAACTCTACCAAATTTACTAGAAAAAATAAAAATTTGGGGGCAGCGTAGACAAATTTATCATTATCAAAATAGTGTAAACAATCCTAGTCACATGTATATAGACATTTTTGGCAACATTTTCAGTGAGGATTTTGAACGGGCATTATTATTAAAACCAGAAACTACTCCTGAAGAAAAATCCAGCAAGGACTATCTCAAAGGTATAGCAATTCAATCAGCTAGCGGCACTCCTAATATTGTAGAAATAACCAAACTGTTTGACTTTTTGAACACCATGGACCATCGTAGAAATACCAACTGGCAAGATATATTTCCGTGGTTGGTCCCCGAATTTGCCAAACATAATTTGACAAAAATTAATTAATATAATATAATGTATGTATATTATGACAAAAACCTATCAAAAATCGTAGATCTTTACTGGGAGAGGGTGTATATTAATAAGTATTTTAGAGAGTAGAAAAACAAACCGGCTAACTTATGTTTAGCGTAGGATTATAATCTTAGAACTACTCCACAACGGATTGACCAGTGCCGCAAAGCTGGTCCAGTAACCAAGAGGACTTCGGAAATCCTCTTCATTGACAAATGGTATAGGCCGTGCGAGAAACAAAGCACCGCTTAAAGAGTATGGCACTGAGGCCCGAGGTCTTTGTCTAATCTATAGCCACCGTCAATGCGTCCGCCTTGGACACCCCGCTGACACGCACAGTATTGCGACAAGGAGAAGGCATTGAAATTAAATTCAATAACCAACGTAGGCAACAAAATTTTTAAATTTTGTGGATTTATGATTGTGATGATTGCTGTTGTTACAGTAACACAACATAAATTAGATATTTTAAAAGTAACAAATGAAGTGGCACGACAAGGTTTTATCAGTGTCGAAGATAGAACTAGACAATTGGCCTGTTTGACCAAAAACATCTATTGGGAAAGCGCCAGCGAGCCTTTTGAAGGCAAGGTAGCTGTGGCCCAGGTCACAATCAATCGTGTAGAATCCGGCAAGTTTGCCCCAGACATCTGCGGTGTTGTGTATCAGAAAAACATCGTTATGGACCGGGTGGTTTGTCAATTCTCGTGGTTCTGTGATGGTAGTAGCAAGGTAAAACCTATATACCCAGCACACTGGAAAGAGTCTGAAGAAGTGGCAAAAAAGGTCCTGTTAGAGGGCTTTAGATTGCCCAGCTTGAAAACGGCTTTGTATTTTCATGCAGACTATGTCACACCACAATGGGGCAAGCCACAGGTGGCCAAGATAGGGCGACACGTATTTTATGGGGAGAAGATATGATCATGGAAAAACTAGATGAAATACTCAAGTGTGCTAGAGGATGGTTAGAACAGCAATTGCCCAAGGTGAGTGCTGACACCCTGGGTTGGCTGGCTGTGATACTGATGCATGCCGCAACTATTCCTTCGTTGTTGGCCTTGCTGACCGGATTGTCTGACCGCACTCCAGGATTGGATATTGTGTTGTTTGTTTGGGCAGGATTGGTCTTGTTGTTTGGTCGAGCTATTGTGCTCAAAGACACCCTAAACATTGTTACCATTGGTGTTGGATTTATAACACAAGCTGTTATAATGGCTGTGATTTTGTTCAAATAACAGGTTGACTCGTTTTGATTTATTTGTTATAATAGTAGTATGAAAAAATATAGAGTTTCCTATTATTTTACCGGCAGTAACAAACGGTCAAGAAAGTATTTTGACACGTTTAGCGAAGCCATGAGATTTACCGTGTTTGGTCTTCGTCACCCTACTGATTTTTTTGGCCTTGATTTGATTGATTAATTAATATGACAATGCACCTTGAAGGCCCTTGGCTCAGCACCACCGGCAAGAGAAAAGGCAAACAAAAATTTGCGTCGGCAGAACATGCACGAAAAGCTCGCGAGCTTGATCTCAGTTGGAAAGAGCTACAAAAGAAGTGGGGCATCGACGCAGAAGCTAAGAAACGTAGCCGTGCTATGAGTGCTCCTAGTTTGAGCGGCAGTTATAGTTTGAGTATTCCGGCCGGGCGCAATACCACAGCGCATATTCCTAGTAGAAGCACCGAAGGCGGTTCAGCAGTTCTTGCGGCGCCCAAGGTGTATACTGGAACCAAAGTCAAGGGCATTGCTACCATGCACAAGTCAAATGCTGTGCCAGTATTTTCAGACGAAGAAGCCAAAGACATAAGTAAAATGCGTAGATAATGAAAGCATATACTAATTGAGCAAAGAAGACGTAATAAAAATGGAAGGGGTTGTAGCAGAGGTTCTACCTAATACCATGTTTCGTATCAAAATGGAAAACTTTGAAAAGCCTGTGTTGGCCAACCTCAGCGGTCGTATGCGTCAAAACAATATCAAAGTGCTGATGGGCGATACAGTGGAAATGGAATTTAGTCCATATGACCTAACTCGTGGGCGCATTGTTCGACGTAGATAAATATCCATATGCATACCAGTATAAGACAAGATATCGAATTATTAGAAGCCTCAACTCGTCCAGCCAAGTTGGAAACTACTCCTTTGCCCTACACTCACAAGGCGCTGGAACCGGTAATGAGTCCAGCCACAATCGAATACCATTACGAGCATTTGGCCAAAGGCTATGCCAAGCGTTATAATGCTGACGAAGGCAACAAAGATTTCAATCGTGCTGGCAGTTTTTTACATAACAAATTTTTCCCACAACTAAAAGAGCCCAAAGGCGCAAATCGCCCTAAAGGTGCTGTGTTAGAACTTATTGAAACCAACTTCAAAACCTATGAAGACTTTAAAGCAGAATTTAAAAAGGTGGCCATGGGCATCCAGGGATCGGGCTGGGTATATCTCAGCACATCGGGCACGATTAAAACTATCCCAAACCATCAGGTTAGGACAGATATCTGTGTTTTAGTAGACTGGTGGGAACACGCTTGGGCCTTGGACTACCAATGGGACAAAGAGCGTTATCTAGACAACATCTGGAAAATCATTGATTGGAACGTTTGCAACGAAAGAATATGATTACAATTACAGAAAATGCAGTGGCAAAAATCAAAGACATTATTGCCGAAGAAAATAACCCTAACATTAAACTACGTGTTTTTGTGCAGGGTGGCGGCTGTAGTGGCATGCAATACGGTTTTACCCTAGACGAAGTAAAAAACGAAGATGATTGGGATCTAGACTATCACGGTGTCCAAGTCCTAGTTGACAGCATGAGCGGCGGCTATCTTCAAGGTGCAGAAGTAGACTACAAAGAAGACCAATATGGTGCTACTTTTAGCATCAAAAACCCCACAGCAGTGACCACTTGTGGTTGCGGCAGCAGTTTCAGTCCAGGCTAAACAAAATACCCCAAACTAGTTAGAATTGGCCCTCTGCTAAATACAGCATGAGGATCCTAATTCTATGACTCAACAAACGATTGGCGTAGGTGCTGCCCCCAATGACGGGCAAGGTACCGCATTACGTAACTCTTTCATTATTACCAATGAAAATTTTACTGAATTATACCTACGAGCCCAGACATCTCCACCTGCAACGTTACTAGGTTCCGCCGGTGATCAACCCGGTTGGTATGCGTACGACTCCAATGCATTTTACTATTGTTTTGCCGAATACAACGGAACTACCGATGTTTGGGCAGAAATATCGCAGTCAGGTAATGTTACCACCACCCAGATTGCCAACGGCACCAGTAATGTCCGTATTTCCACAGCCAATGCACCTGTTAGAGTCAGCGTTGGTGGAATAGCCAATGTGGTAGTATTCAATTCCAGTGGCGCCAATATCACTGGCTATGTAACGGCCACTGGCAACGTCAGAGGCGGCAATATTTTAACCACTGGACAAGTAAGCTCTGGTGGCAATATTTCGGGTAATTATATCTTAGGCAACATTGCCTTTGCTACAGGAACACCCGCTGTATACGGCAACGCCAACGTGGCCGCTTTCTTACCAACTTACACTGGTAATTTAGCGCCTGGCGCAATTTCAACTGATGGTTATTTCTATGCCAATGGAGCACCGTTTATTGGCAGTGGTGGAGGAGGCAGTGGAAATTATAACGATGCCAATGTGGCTGCGTTCTTACCAACCTACACCGGCAATTTAGCCGGCAACAATTTAGCACTGACAGGGTCGGCCACGGTGGTTGGTAACGTAGATGTTACCGCTGGCAACGTAAATGCTGTGGTCACTGGACAGTTATACGGGTTAGTTAACGCGGTTAATAATTTGTATGGTATGTGGGATTTTGGATACATTGCAGCTAACACCTACAGTAATCCAATACAATGGATTTTTGCCTTGACATCCGCAGGGAATCTTAACATGGGCACAGTTAACGCACCATCGTCTATTAATGTCGACGTTGGAACATTATTCTAGGAGAATTAAATGAGTTTGCAAATCAGACGCGGAACAGCCGCACAACTAGCAGTTATAACACCTGTTATAGGCGAGCTAATTTATACCACAGACACTCAAGTGGTGTATGTGGGCGATGGAACAACCTTAGGTGGTATTCCTATTGCAGTGGGCGGATCTGGAAACGTTTCTGGAACAAACCTTCTTACCGGCGGTGTTGCTAGTGCTACAGGCAATGTCACTGGTGGCAATATTAGAACAGCGGGACAAGTGAGTGCCACTGGTAATATTACAACCGCAGGTTTTTATCTAGGCAATGGATCAGCACTGACTGACGTTGTTGCCAGTTCAGTTAATGGACTCAATATAACTGGCACTACTATTGCAAATACCGTGGTAACTTCTAGTTTAACAAGTGTGGGCACACTGGCCAATGTAAGCGTAAGTGGCAACGTGCAAGGCGGCAATTTAAGAACTGCTGGACAAGTTTCGGCCACAGGCAATATCACTGGCGGTAATATAATTGCTACTACCAATGTCATAGGTGGTAATTTGGTCACAACTGGAACAGCCATTGCTACTGGCAACATCACAGGTGGCAATTTGGTCACCGGCGGCCAAGTAAGTGCTGCAGGCAACGTGACCGGCAACTATTTACGTGCAACATTGGATATCAATGCTGGTGGAAATGTTACGGCTGTTGGTCACACAGGAACTTCTGTTAGCGTTACTGCCAACATCACAGGTGGCAATCTTACCACAGTTGGGCAAGTTTCAGCCACAGGCAACATCACTGGAAACTACATCTTTGGCAATGGTAGTCAATTGTCTGGTATTGACGCCACAGGCATTCAAAACGGCACATCAAACGTAAAAGTTCCTAGTTCCGGTGGTAATGTCAATACCAGTGTGGGTGGAACTGCAAATGTGTTTGTTGTTGCGGCCACTGGTATTTTTACAACCGGTAATTCAAATGTCACTGCCAACATCACAGGTGGCAACATCCTAACTGGCGGTGTAGTAAGTGCCACTGGCAACATCACTGGTGGCAACATTACTTTGGACAGTGCTACAGGTAACATAACTGCTCATGATGTTACATTAGGCGGATTAATCAGTGCTACTGGTAACATCACTGGCGGCAACCTTACTTTGAGCACTGTAACAGGTAATATAACTGCCCACGATGTTACATTGGGCGGTAATCTTACCATAACTGGCGGCAACTTATCAGCGGGCATTGGAGCAGTATCCATCGGCTTGTTGGTAAACAACAACGCCAATGGCGTTGGTAATATTGGGTCTTCAAGCAAGTATTTCAACACTGTGTTTGCCGTTGCTACATCGGCTCAGTATGCTGACTTGGCTGAGAACTACACAGCCGATGCCGAATACGCACCTGGCACAGTGGTTATCTTTGGCGGAGAACAAGAAATAACAATCAGCACCGAAGTAGCAGACGAACGAGTGGCTGGAGCAATATCTACCAATCCAGCACATTTGATGAATTCAGGACAGGCCGGATTGCCAGTAGCCCTGCGTGGTCGTGTTCCGGTCAAGTTGATTGGCGCTGTGACCAAAGGAGACGGTCTGGTCACCAGTTCCGTTGCAGGATATGCTCAAAGTGTTGGACGTAGCCGACTGTATGGACAGGCTGTTTTTGCCAAGGCTCTTGAAACCAATCTTGACGATGGCGAAAAAACTATCATTGCAGTAATACTTTAAACTATGGCACAACCGGTCTGGCAAACACCTGCGGGGATTCTAGGAACTATACCGGAAGGTGTGTTCTACCAGATTCCACTAGTGGCCACGGCCACTGATACAGTGTATTATCAACTGATAGCTGGCGCCTTGCCCAATGGAATGCAAATTGACGACACTGGTATTATAACCGGTATTCCTAATGCACGAGCCACAATACAAGGTGTTCCGGCCGATGTGTCAGCTGACACCACTAGTAAATTTGCTGTAAGAGCATTTACACGAGTTGGACCAGTTGTAAATCGACTTGCCGATAGAACATTTATACTTGAAGTAACTGATACCAACGTACCGATATTTAATACGCCACCGGGACAAATAGCCCAGTTCTTTGATGCTACCTTGGTCACAGACTTACAAATAGACTATACAGGACCCGATGCAACAGTGGTTCGACTTGCGTCAGGCAGTTTACCTCCAGGTTTGTCTATAGACGCTCGTGGTAAAATTTCTGGTCTTATAGCACTTAGCAGTGAAAATATCAATTACTCATTTACATTAGAGTTGTCGGATGGCAGGGTAGGCGGCACTGCACTAAGAGCATTCAGCATCTATGTCTGGACCAGATCTTATCTTTCTGCTGACAACACATTTGACACTGCTGACAACACGTTTATCACAGCAGACGGAACTCCAATAATTATTCCTGTCCTATTGACGCCACAAGGGTCGATAGGATCAACTCGCGGAGATAACTTTTTTGCTTTCCAGTTCAACGGCGTTAGCCTAAGTGGTGCTCCGTTTGAATACTTGATAGACCAAGCATTACCGGGTCTAACACTAGACCCAAACTCAGGATGGTTATATGGAACAATCCCTCCATTGGGTGTTAATTTCCAAACCTACTCTTTTAATATTCGTCTTAATTTGATATTGGAGTCGGCCTACTCGGGCGTGGCAATTGATGGCGTCAACGGACAATTCACTTGTAACCCTACTCCGTTAGTAGTTGGGCAAGAAGTTGTAATAAGTGGAACCAACACTGGAACAGGAACCATTACAGGATATTCCAACCCAACCTCGTATTATATAATTAATACCAATGCATCGACTACCTTTACACTGTCACCATCTCCAGGCGGCTTGCCTATTGATACCACTGTTGGAACAACAGCAGGACTGACATTCACAGCAATCACAGAGGTACTGAGTCCACCCTATGCTTATTCATTAACTGTGACTGGTCCAGTGAGTGCTGATATAACTTGGTTGGTTCCTGACAATCTCGGCACGATTGACAACGGAGCTACCAGCACTTTTTATGTGGCCGCTGTAAGTAGAAGCGGTGTAGCACTACAGTATCAATTGTTGTCTGGCAGTGATAGTCGACTACCACAAGGTTTACAATTGTTGCCCACCGGTGAAATTGCTGGTCGGGCGAGTTTTAATACTTTTGCCTTGGACATGGGCACCACTACGTTTGATAAAAGCACCACTACTTTTGATTTGGTTTGTTCTTTCACAGTCAACGCATACAGCACAGATGGATTGATCAATTCAAACAACACATTTTCAATCACAGTCAATCGTGCCTACAATGAACCCTATGACAATTTGTATATTTTGGCCATGCCTCCACTCGACGATCGTGTTATCATAAATGGATTACTACAAAATTCAGATATTTTCCAACAGGATTTGATATACCGTCCAACTGATCCAAATTTTGGTATTGCAAAAAATGTCAAGTATTATCATGCGTATGGTCTACAAGCAGACACTATAGATGCTTATGTAAGCAGTTTGGATATCAATCATTATTGGAAAAATCTTGTGCTGGGGTCAATTGAAGTTGCCCAAGCTGTTGACAGCACGGGCGCAGTTATCTACGAAGTGGTATACAGTCGAATCATTGATGATTTGGTCAATGCTCAAGGTGAAAGTGTCAGCAAAGAAGTCACGCTACCGTACACTGTGGGCACTGGACCCGCTGCTGGAATTACTACAGTGTATCCCAACAGTTTGATCAACATGCGAGATCAGGTAATTGATACAGTGGGACAAATTTCAAATGTGTTACCATTATGGATGATTTGCAAACAAGCCAATGGTCAAACACTGGGTTTTACTCCTGCTTGGGTTATTGCTTATGCCAAACCCGGACGCGGAGAACAGTTGGCCTATTACATTGGACAAGACTTTGCTGAAAAACTCAATACAATCGACTTCAAAGTAGATCGATATGAATTAGATAATTTACTGACTAAGAATTGGGACCGTGAAGAACAATATTGGGGTCCTCCACATCCGCCTAGTTTGACCACTTTTGACATTATCGGCTTGCCCGTATTCTCATACACAACAACTTACCAAATGGGTGACGTTGTGCAATATCAAACCATTCAAGGCGACGTTAGAATTAACAAACTGTATGTTTGTTTGGCCGCCACTACTCCTGGTACACTGCCCACTGACACTGCATATTGGTCTTCAAATGGTAGGGATGTTGCTCGATGGATCAATGATGAAAACATCATAACTACCTGGGCCGATGATAACTTTACTTTAGCCAACTGGACCTATGCTACTCCGCCAGGAACTACATTTGATGGAGGAAGTATGCAATTTACTGCACCAGTTGACATGTATTCCAACACTGATATATACGACCGATATTTGTTGTTCCCGAGACGTAATATTCTAAGTCCTATCAACCAAGTCAGCGCAATTGACTGGATTAACAATGCTAATCAATCTCTCATATGGGTAAATTCGTCAGACTACGAGTTTATATGGGTCAGCGGAAATGTATAAATATTAACTTAACACCAAATAGGATATAAATGACTGTTCCTTTTACTTTTGCCAATGCCAGCGGTAGGGTTCCGGCCGCAGAGCTCGACGCTAATTTTGCGTATGTTGCCAACAACGTCTCTACGGCTAATATTGTAGTTTTTGCGGCACAACCAAATATTACATCGGTTGGCAATTTAACTTCGTTAACAGTAAACGGATCAGTTACCAGCACTCAATACATTGGCAACGGAAACGCTTTGACCAATATTCCAGGTGCCAATGTGGTAGGAGCAGTGACCTACGCTACCACTGCCAACTCAGTAGCAGGTGCCAATGTGGTAGGAGCAGTGACCTACGCTACCACTGCCAACTCAGTAGCAGGTGCCAATGTGTCGGGTGCTGTGGCTTTGGCCAATGTGGCCAACACCGCACTTGCAGTAGCAGGTGCCAATGTCAGTGGACAAGTTGGCAATGCGTTGGTTGCTGGAACAGTATACACAAATTCACAACCAAATATCACAACGGTTGGCACACTAAGTTCGTTATCAGTTACTGGTAATGTTCGTGCCGGAGCTTTTTATGGCGTAAGCATCAATTCGTCAACTGGTAATTTGCTTATGTCAGCCAACGTGGCTGATCCAGACTTGGCATGGGCTTTTCTTAATGATTACTCTGCTCTAGGAGTATCAAGTTTACTTGGTGCAGCTGCCAACTTTAATAAACGCAGTGAAATATTGTTGCCCGGCAGATTTTCAACCGGTATCTTGACATTCACCGGTCCGGACTATGTGTCATTTCCGGACTCTTTGGTGATAGCAGCAGGAGAAAATATATCTATTGCTCAAACGCCAGGTGGGTTGGGCAATGTCGCCACGTATGTCACAACATTTGATACTGATGGCAATTGGACCATGCCTGGCAATGTCAGTGTTGCAGGAAATATTACCGGAAATAATATATCCGCAACTACAGCTTTCCAATTACCTGTATATGCTAATGCAACTGCCCGCAATGCTGCCATTTCAAATCCAGTTGTTGGTATGTTAATAGTGGTTGGTAATACATATCAAGGTTACAACGGTGTATCCTGGGGTAATATTACATTAACTTAACAAGGCAAAAATGACAGTACCATACACATTCGGCAATGAACAAAGTCCAATACCACTCAGTCAGTTAGATGCTAACTTTGCTGTTACTCCTACTTTTGCCAACACAGCTGGCAATGTGGCCAATGCTGCACAACCAAACATCACATCACTTGGCACACTGGTTGCGTTATCAGTCACTGGTAATGTCACCGGTGGAAACTTAAGAACAGCCGGAAGCGCATCGGTCACTGGAAATATTGCAGTAGGCAACATTGCTACAGGTGGCATTGTCAGTGCATTTGGCAATGTCACTGGAGGTAATTTTTTAACAGCCGGATTGATCAGTGTTGTAGGCAACATCACTGGTGGCAATATAGCGACCACATCAGCATCAGTTAGTGGCAATCTTAATGCAGGCGGAAATATAACTGCTACCGGCAGTATCAGTTCTCAAGGCAATGTGGTGGCACAAGGTATAGTTTCAGCCACAGGTAACATTGTAACCGCTGGCCTATTTGTTGGCAACTTCCAAGGAAACATTGTTGGAAATATCACAGGAGCACCTGGTTCCAGCACACAAATTTTATTCAACACTGCTGGCAACGTTGATGCTGTTGGCGGATTGACCTATAACAAAGGATCCAACACCTTAAGTGTGTTAGGCACTGTATCAGCACAAGGCAACGTTGTCGTTGGTGCCAATTTATCAGTAGCAGGAACAACTCAATTGGTTGGCACGGTCACTGCACCAACTCCTATAGCTGGAACAGTTAATAATGAAGTGGCCACTGCGGCATTTGTCAATAATAGAATAAATGGCCTGGGCTCAATGGCCACTCAGAACGCCAATGCTGTTGCTATTACCGGCGGAACCATCACTAATCTTCCTGAAGTTAACCTAGCCGGCGGCTGGGCAATAACTCCTAATGACACAACTTTGTATTTTAGTTTCAATGGATTTAATGTTGCCAAAATAGATTCAGAGGGCAACTTCACCACCATAGGCAATGTGACTTCGTCTGGAGTATTGTAATGGCCTTGCAAACCGAAGGACCTATAAGTCTCTGGGATATACAACAAGAATTTGGCGGCGCTGCCCCAACTCGTCTCGCTGAATATTATAAAGGCGGATCATATGTTCTGCTAACAGATTATGCACCCAATGTTCCAACTTCTGGTCCTATAAGTATTACAGATTTTTATGGTGCTAAAAGAACAACACTGACCACTGTGACATTTTCTACAGCTGGAGATAATTTTATAGTATTGCCAGAAACTTTTGTTGGCACACTAAACATTGTATCAATGACTGGTGGAGGCGGTGGCGGCGGTGGTCCTGATAGTCAACCCGGTTATGTAGGTTATCCAGGACAGACCGTCACCGGAGGATCTATACCAGCTGCTGCAGGAGATCTCATCAATGCTTTTGTAGGCATTGGTGGTGGCCCTGGGGGCTCCGGAGGTGGAGGTGGAGGCGGTGGTGGTGGTGGCAAGATTATCTGCACCAAGTTATATGAACTTGGGCTGATGAGTAAAGAAATATATCTAGCTGATCAAGCCTTTGGTGCCAAACTAGTTACACGCAGTCCAGACATCTATAACGGCTATCGTGCATGGGCAGAAATTGTAGTCGATTGGATGGATGGTCGAGGGCCCAAGATGATGCCGTGGATGACAGATGAAGCATTTAGTCAAGCAGCTAAATCTTGGTCCACTCGGTGGGCACAAGATATTGCCACTCCGTGGGCAGAAGAAATGGCCTATCAAATGGGCGAAAGTCTATTGCCCAACAACACAGGTAAAGCCATAATGGCTGTTGGTACTCCTATTTGTAAAGCAGTGGGTGTATGGCAACGAATATTTGGACCAAGCAAACAGCCCGCAGGATTTGTCAAAGGCGCCATGTTGATTCCAGTGTTTGTTCTACTTAAACTTGTGGCTGAGCTGGGACGATTAATCGAAGGTAAGAAACCATGATAGATACACTAACACAAAATGCATTGGCATTGACCGAAAACGAACAAGCCAGTTTATTCCGTATGTTAACTGACTACGCAACTATCTTAATAAAGATTGTGCCCAATGCACCATTGTTGGCTTATATTGTCAGCGGCATACCACAGGGCGATGATCCAATTATTCAAGCATACGATGCCTGGAAAATTAAAAATCAATAAGGATTAAATATGCCCGGATCAGATTATAGAGGTGGATTAGGTGGAAGTTTTGGTGGATCTGGCTACAGTGGTGGAGGTGGCGGAGGTGGTCAAGCGTCTGTTGTTTTTATTAACACTGTAGCTCGAGCTGTGGCCGGTGGAGGTGGCGGCGGCGGAGGTGGCGGACAGTTTAGTCCCGGCCAACCCAACCAAAATAACCCTGGAACTGCTGGAACCACTTACGGTGCTTACGGACAAGGTAGAGGCAGTGGTGACGGTGCTGGTGGCGGTGGTGGTGGTGGAGGTCAAAATGGCGGTGCTGGTGGCGGACTTCTTGGCGGCGACAACGGCGGCTATTCTGGAGAAAATGGAGCTTGTTTAATACCCACAGGTGGAGTTCAATCCACTGGGTCAAACGGTGGCGCTGTTAACAGCACCGGTGGCAGCGGAACTATAACATTGAGTTATTATTCTTAACCCTGCTAGAGTTTGATAAATATTATAGGATAAATTAGGAATACATATGACAAGTGCAATTAACCCAAACAACATTAACGGTGCTTACCCAGTAGCTGGGCAGGACAATAATTCGCAAGGATTTCGTGATAATTTCACAAACACTGCAAATAATTTTACGTTTGCAGCCGACGAAATTTCAGATCTTCAAGCCACAGCAGTATTAAAACAAGCCTTAACTGGAACTGTGCTAGACAACAACATGTTAGGCAGTCCTTTATCCAATGCATTATTGTCTAATATGGCTGATGCTACACTGGCCCTAGGCACAGTAAGCGGAACAACAGTTATTAATTATGCGTTGGCCAGTTATCAAACCCTAACAACCAATGGTGCTGTAAGTCTAAGTTTTACTAATTTTCCAGCCTCTGGTGCGGCTGCTTCTGTAGTTGTTCAAGTCACAGTGGCCAACACAATTCATACTTTGATATTGCCGGCCGCAGTTACAGTGAACAATGTAGGAATACAAGGGCTTAACACTTCAACCAATACTATTTCGTTTGCTGCTACTGGTGTTTACAGTTTTGAATTTTCAACTGCCAACGGCGGAACCACTATCACAGTTAGAGAAGTCAACAAAGTTTTACAACCATTTAACAACAGTAGTGAAAATCTAACCGACACAGCAAACGTCAATGCCGCAGTGACTACCAGCTTCTTTAGCACAGTGGCCGCAACCACAGCTCAATTACTGCCAGGTGTTCCTGGGCAAATCAAAACTTTTGCCATGTATGCCGACAGCGGCAATATGGTTATTACTGTCAGCAATGCAGGCTGGAAAACTTCTGGCACTGGAAATATCACATTCAACGACATCGGTGATGCTTGCACACTGCAATATATCAACAGCAACGTTGCCAATATTGCCGCAAGCAAATGGTTCTGTATTGGCAACAACGGTTGCATATTTGCCTAACCAAAACTGGTTGACCTTTGTTGACTAATCATATACAATAGGTATATGGAACATCCTTTAATTGGCAGTTTAGAAGATTTCACACCCGAACAACTGCTAGAAAAAATTACCGAACTGAGCCGCAAATTAGGCATAGCCTATGGCATGGGCAACCATGATTTGTGCAATCAACTCAGGATGGCAATTGAAAGCCACCAAAACAAATACCAAGAAAAAATTCGACGCAATACCGACACTAACTTCGACGGCGTAATTGACATATCATGAACGTTAGACTCAAACACGACATACAATTTACCGCGGGTATATATCATGACAGCAAACTGATCATGAACAACTACAATCTTAGATTGTGGATGACCACCAATAGTGAAAACTCTGTTGATCAAACTATTTCGTTTGAACGAATTAAGTATTTTATCTACAGCCAAATTGACAATACTATTTTTATCAACAGTAATCAAAAAGCACAATGCACTCTTTTTTCCAAAGCTGGTCTTAGCATTACAACCATGCCAAATGATCCAGTTGACCAACTGGTGGGCATAATGTTATACTACAAACTAAATGCCATTACAGAAGAACGTATGATTATTGTAGAAACTGAAATATCCAGCACCTATGGCGCCAACATGACATATCTACATTCTGATTTTGAAAATACGTCCGGATACACGCAACCAGGCTGGTGGACTAGCCCAGATTTGATTCACAGTGATTTTGTGTTGGCAAATAAGTCCGAAAAAGTATTGTCTATACAACCAAGCACAGATTGGCGAGAGTTAGAGTTGGCGTGGTCAGACACGCTCAGCGACGAAGGCTCTCCTGGTAATGTTGTAGTGTTTGCAGATTTTAAACAACCCAATGAAACAAAATAAATTTGGTGAACTAGTTTTTTCAGAACACGATGTGTGCGACTTGCTCATGCAAGGTCGCAGTGTTGATTCTCTAAAGCATTTGGTTGTTGACCCTAGTGTAAACATTGAAGAATTGGTCATGCACGTTGAACGGCCAGAATCATTGTTAACTTGGACATTCCCATACAATAAAGAAACATCAGTACCAGAATTTCATGCCAGCCAACAGTTGATGTGGCACATGCCCGAGAAGTATAAAAATTTAGATATTGCGGCGCATATACTTGGACTGTGCAGTTCTGAAGTTGAATTACAAAGGTGTGGTGAAGAATTGTTGCTGTATCAAGAACGCAATTTGTTTGATCTGTTACGTTATTTAAAATATCTAGTAGATGTCATGACTGATAACAGTGTTATTTGGGGTGTAGGCCGTGGCAGTAGCGTAGCCAGTTACGTATTATACAAATTAGGTGTTCATCGGGTTGACAGTTTATACTATAAATTAGACTGCCGCGAGTTTTTACGTTAAATACAGATATATGTTAAGGAAATTAAAATGACACGCAAAATTTACAAATCGGCCATGGGTAAATCAGTAGACATGGGATCATTGTTATTGCAAAACGAAAGAGTTCGGGCTGTGGGCAACATGAATGTAAATGCTCGCGGTGATCGTTTGGATAGCAACAACAAAGTAGTTGAGCCAAAAAATCAACAAGTGCAACGTAGATACAACAAACAAACCAATGTATCTGCTGGACCTACACAATCAAGCACAAATTCAGCCAAGGCGCAGGTACAACAGCCAATGGTTGACCCCGCTGACAGCTTTTCAGATCTTCCATTAGACGAAACAGAACCAGATCCGTTTATGGAAGACTTGGTTGTGGCCAAAGAAGAACCTGAACTTGTGCCAGAATCAGTGGTAAATCAAGAACAGTCAGACACTCCATCCACGGCTCCTGCTCAGGGCGGAGGCCTAGCTGGCGCTATTGCCCGCACTAGAGAAGTCAAACAAGAATTAGAAAAAACACGTCGCCAACAAGCACAAGCACAGGGCGTAAGACGAATTTAAGAGGACCCTATGACTAAAGCAGCATTTGAACCACACAAAATTACACAAGATCGAATCAAAGCACTACAAGATAATGTGCTAGTAGCTGACATGGAATTTGATACTCGACTGAGTCGAGGAGGCATTATCATTCCAAACGATGATGGAACCAGTTTAGGTATTCGTCCGCGTTGGGGTCGTGTATATGCAGTGGGCCCAAAACAAACAGATGTTCGAGTAGGTCAATGGATTATGGTGGCACATGGGCGCTGGACCAGAGGTATTGATATCGATGATGGCACCACCGACCATAAAGTGACCATTCGTAAAATTGATCCAAAGGATATATTACTAGTGTCAGACGAACCTGATCGTCCACTTGATGACACACACAGCGATGCTGTTTACATTCCTAATAAATCCAACGAATAACCATGCCCATGTACGAAACCACAGTACGAACACCCGAAGGTGAAAAGAAAGATCGTGTGTGGGCTAAAGATTTGGCAGAGGCTAGAATGTTGTTAGAACAACGTCACGGTCCACGTAACGTTCCTTACATTCCACACATCATACCAAGTTAACATGGGATTTCGCAAGCCCGATATAGACTCGGCGTATTCTGCTATACGCAAAAGTTTAGGCGAAATACATAGTCCATACAACGATGGATGGACACAAAGCTCTTGCAAAGAAGAACTTTATATGTTAAAATGTTGGTTAGAACTTGAATATTCTAAACTACCAACTTTTTCTGGAGAAGAAAAATGGGAACAAAAGAAACTGATAGAAATACTCAAACGGTAAAAACAGTTTTTGAATATCCTAGTCATTATTTTAGGTTTTACAATTTAATTCAATTTATCAAAGGAAAAATAAAATGGCACTAACTAGACCTACTGTATCACAAGTGGCGCACCCACACCCTATTAAACATCGCATTATCAGTTTTGCCAAAAGCGGACTGCGTATTGTGGCATGTGGATTTTTGGCCTACTACGAAATACAAATTGCAGCCTGCTTGTTTTTATTAGCAGAATTATTGGGTATAGCCGAAGAGTTGGTATGACAAATCCATTCCGTGATCAAGAAAAGTTTATGAAGGCTTGTGATCAAACTACCAGCGACCGTAATCCTCAACAGTATCTCATGTATGCGGGCTTAATCGACGAGGAAAAAAAAGAATTTGAGCAAGCACTTCGTGAAAACGACCGTGTTGAACAATTGGATGCACTGATTGATATCTTAGTTGTTACTATTGGAGCAATACACAGTGCAGGATTTGATGCAGAAGGTGCATGGAAAGAAGTCATGCGTACCAACTTTGCCAAGATTGATAAGGATACTGGCAAGGTACGCAAACGTGAAGATGGCAAAGTATTAAAGCCAGTGGGCTGGACCACGCCCGATTTAAAACCATTTGTTAAAGGCGTAGAATGAAAGAACTTTGGATAGAAAAATACAGACCACGAAATGTAGATGGTTATGTGTTTGTTGATGACAATCAACGTCAACAAGTAGAGTCATGGATCCGAGATGGCAGTATTCCAAATTTGTTATTTAGTGGCAGTCCTGGCACAGGTAAAACTACTCTGGGCAAGATCTTAATCAATGAACTGGGCGTAGACGAATACGATGTGCTGTATGCTAACGGATCAAAAGAAGGTCGTAAAATTGAATGGGTAGATAAACTGATCTCGTTCTGTCAGACCATGCCATTTGGCAAATTTAAAGTTGTGTTTATTGACGAAGCTGACTACTTGAATCCTAATTCAGTTCAACCAGCCATGCGTAACTTGATGGAAGACTACAGTCACAGTGTGCGCTTTATTCTAACTTGTAACTATCCCAACAAGATCATTCCACCGTTACATTCGAGACTGCAACAGTTACACATCTTAAAAACAGATCATACCGAATTTACAGCCCGTGCGGCCACAGTGTTGGTCACAGAGAATGTCGAATTTGATATTGATACTCTTGACAGTTATGTTCGTGCTACATATCCAGACTTACGTAAATGTCTACAGTTGTTACAACAAAATAGTCAAACAGGTGTTTTGAACACACCCAACAGCACAGACAAGAGTGTAGGCGATTGGAAACTGGATTGTGTGCAATTGTTTAAATCGGGCAAAATCCGCGAAGCCCGCACACTGATTTGTCAACAAAGCACTCCAGAAGAAACAGAAGACATTTTTCGCTGGATGTATGATAATTTAGACTTGTGGACCACAGATGTAGAACGTCAGGATCAAGCCATTATCATTATTCGCAACGGCATGGCTGCAATGCCCATGGTAGCCGACCAAGAAATCAATTTAAGTGCTACGCTGTGTGAACTAAGCAGACTATAATGCCAGCGTTTGAAGTTCTTGAACCAGCAATAGATCCCAACAATAGAATTTCGTTTCTATTAGATTGGGAACTTACAATGAAATGTAATCTTGATTGTAGTTATTGTTCTTCGGGACTATACGGCGGGCATGATAACTCTACCAAACATCCTCCACAAGATGAATGTGTTCAAGCTCTAGAGTTTATGTTTGAATATGTAGATCAATATATGCAACGCAAGCCTAGCGGATTAAAATATGTTGTTCTTAATGTATATGGTGGAGAATCGTTACATCATCCTGACATTGTAGAAATATTATCTCAAATACAATCAAAATATCAACCATATCAAGATCGATGGCATTTGACGGTTACTACAACAACCAATGCTATAGTGCCTAATAAAACTTTATTAAAGATAATTCCATACATTGATGAATTTACAGTAAGTTCACATGTCGAAAGCACTGATAAACAAAAACAACAATTTAAAGAAAATTTGTTGACTATTCGAGATTCCGCTAAAAGATTAAAGTGCATTGTAATGATGCATAATGACTCACTGCTATTTCAAGAAGCCCAAGATTTTTTATCTTGGCTCGATACTAACCAAATACGGTCATTGGCCAAACAAATTGACGGTGATCGCCGACCTTATGATAAACAACAAATAACATGGTTCAATTCAGAATATCAAAGTAAGACATATGGCGTGTCCAACACAATTGACCCTGACATTTACGAGTCGTCTGACCTTAGTAATGCTGGGCGAGCATGTTGCGGAGGAAGGCAAACTTGTTCGGACCGAAATTACAAAGAGCGTCAGTATTACATCTTTGATAATCGATTTACAGACTGGTACTGCAGCGTAAATCAGTTCTTTCTTTTTGTTAAACAAGTTACTGGAGAAGTTTACGTTAACAAAGATTGCAAAATGAAGTTTGATGGAACAGTTGGACCAATTGGAAAATTGTCTGATTCAGACAGTATTATCAATGATTTAAAAATCCAATTGGCCAATGGACAACCCGTTATACAATGTAAAAAACACAAATGTCTGTGTGGTCTTTGTGCGCCAAAGGCCAAACATTTAGATACATACAAATCAATTATGAAAAAATATCAAAAGGAATATGCCCAATGAGATACCTAATGTTAACTTACTATACCAAAGCCAACGGTAAAATTGATGAGAGCATGGTTGTGTCCACTAAAATTAGAACCAGAGACTGGCAAATGACCAATGTAATATTGGATTTTAAAGAGCTAAAGGTCATCAAAGCCAGTGTGCGAGATAATGCAATTCCAAAAGATTGGGACCGTATTGTTGGTTATTATTATCCTTTTTATACCAATATCATGGAAAGATTATTTCAAGAAAATGGACACGAACTTCCCAAAGAAGAAACTATAAAATCTACTGAGAGTTTGTAAATAACACCAATGCTGTTTTTTCAGTGACATTATTTTTTAGAAAATTATCACTGGCATGTAATAATTTTCTATCCCAATATATAACTGATCCCGGCAACCATTGAAAAGCTCCTAGTAGACTAACATATTCAAGCCGCTCTGTTGTTTCGTGACTCAACAAAGTATCGTGCATGTCTACTGCACTATTGATTGATTTTTCATTGTTTGACATGTATATGTCAAAGGTATCAATACAAGATTCATTGAAAATTACAGTATGCGTATTGACTACAGAATTGTTCAACGGAATTAAAATGCCCATGTCTGGATTTGAATCGCCCTTGACATAGTCAGTGTGTATTCCCCAGGGTCTTTGCTCTTTTAACAACATGCCATGGACCAGGTTAATTGGACGATCAAGCAGTGTTTGTAATCTGTCTATAACTTTCCGTTTAATAAATGGATATATTAAATCACTTGGTTGAAATCCATTGGTATAGGCTTTAAATTGCTCACCCAAATTGGGAGCATTGTTTAATTTGGTCAAAGCGGCCAAGACCGATTGAATTTCTTCAGGCTGAAACACGTCCAACAGTTGACCAGCTGGTTTATGTTGCATTTTTAATCCTCATCATTTTTTTAATAGTAAGGCGTTTTTCAAACATGTCTTTGTTGTTGTCTAAGATTGTCAGCATGTGTTCGGTTGAGTCAACCGGTATTGTATATCCTAATTTCAACACATGATCTTTGAGAACATGACGTCTTTGTATGCGACGTTCTAAGGTTAATTCTGGGTTATCCAGTGCGATCCAGTTGTTTTCATACTTATCAACTTCAATGTTGAACTGTTTTGAATTATTATACAACGGTGTTCCTGGCAGTATACCTAATGTGCTGCCAATATTGATGTTGGTTATGATATGTGTGTATTTTTTGTAACGAGTGAACATGTCAAGGGTCTCTTGAAAATCCAGTTCGGTTTCAGTCGGATAACCGACAATCATTAAAAAAGTGCAGGTTATGTTATATTTGTCCAGCATGGACATGGTATAGTCAAGATCGTCGTTGCTAAACTTTTTGTTCATGTGTGTTCGAACTGTATCGCTGCCAGTCTCAACTCCGATGGCCAACTTACTTCCTCCTGAATCAGCTATATCTTGCCAATATTGTTCATCGACTTGACTTGCGGGTCTAATAATAAATTGACTGGTCCATCTAATAGGATTATCTAAACTTTTGTTAAAGTCGGCTGTGATTTTTGTAAATTTTTTAAATTCTTTGAGATTTCCATTTATCAAACTGTCAGTGAAATTAAATTCGTTAACCTTATATTTTTTATTTAGATACAAAACCTCATCGGCCATGTTTTGTCCGGTGCGATATCGGTAATCCCAATGATCGTGAATATCACAAAAACTGCAGGCTCTTACACATCCTCGACTGCCGGTAATTGGCAATGTTTTAAATTCGTATGAGTCTAATTCGTAATCATCATAGTTTGGAAAAGGTATACTATCCAAATCATCAATTTGTTTAAAGGTGTCTGAGTTGATACCAGGGTAATCCATGTTATTTTTAAGTAATTCAACCAGACTAACTTCCCCTTCACTGCGAATCCAAAAATCAGTTAATCGTTCATCATACATTTGTTTTCCAAATCCGGCAGCTCCTAGGATGCCTCCATCTGACAGTCCTTGACCACCTAAGATTATTTTGACATTGGATAATCGACGAATATGCTCACAGAATAATCGTGTTGCTACCCTATTTTGGTAAGTAAACACACTGATACCAATAAACTTTGGATTGAGTTTCAATATATCTTTTGTCCAGATTTCAACCAGGGCTGACGCTCGATCATGTTCTTCCGCATTTAACCCGGTAGCAAAATAAGTTTCAAGTGCATCAGATTCTTTTACATCTTGATAAAATCGAATATTAAAATCAATGGTGTTACATGTAAAGCCAGCGGCTTCTACACTCCCTCTAAGCAGTGCCGGAGCAGCCTGAGGAGATTTTCTCATTACTCCAGGAACGGATATGATAACAATATCAAGCATTAGCTATATTTAAGAGAATATCCACTTGCACTGTTAAATATAGGTCGGTTGACCAAAAAATACATTTTGTAGTATAATACAGTATGAAATCAAAATATAGAAACAGAAAAAAACTCATTTTAACTGACGCCGATGGCTGTTTGTTAGATTGGGAATGGGCATTCAATGTTTGGATGCAAGAGCACGGCTTTGAAGAAGTACCAGGCAGTAAATTAAACTATGACATGGCGGTACGTTACGGTATTCCAAAAGATCAGGTAACAAAACTCATACGCATCTTTAATGAAAGTGCTGCAATCGGATTCTTACCGGCCTTGAGAGATGCCATGTATTATGTTAAACGGCTAGTAGAAGAACATGGTTATGTATTTCATTGCATTACAAGTCTGAGCCGGGATGAAAATGCACAACGACTTCGTGAAATGAATCTTAGCAAGTTGTTTGGTGAGCATACTTTTGAACGTATTGTTTGCCTTGATACCGGTGCTGACAAACATGAAGCCCTGGAAGAATATGAAGGCACTGGACTTATCTGGATCGAAGACAAACCAGAAAATGCCGAATGTGGTTATAACTATGGCCTGAATCCGTTACTGCTAGAGCACGGACACAACATGCATCATTACCATGAAGGCATTACTCTTGTTAAAAACTGGAAACACATCTACGAGATAGTCACTGGATGAACACAATCATACACAATTATTCGCGTCTGGCAAATCGAACATTACATTGGGATACCTCTGATAATCAGCCCTGGTATTTAAAAAATATAGAAAACCCCGAAGCACGTCAACGGTTAAGTGACCTTGGGTTTTTAAACACTCAAATAGATTACAGATACAATAGTCATGGATTTAGAACTCAAGAGTTTGATCAAGCATTTGATATAGTGTGTTTTGGCTGTAGTTTTACTATGGGTACCGGAGTCCATAGTCAAGATACTTGGCCAGAACAACTTGCTGCTATCACCGGATTGACCACAGCCAATCTTGGTCATGCTGGCAGTAGTAACGACACAGCGGTTAGATTTGCTTTACATTATTTGCCACTGCTACGACCTCGCTATGCTGTATGGTTACAAACTGACATGCACAGGATTGAATTGCTAGACGATGCAGTTCCACTGAGTTTGAATATCATAACCACGGATACTAAAAACCCGTGTGCCAACGATTATTTTATTAAAACTTGGTTTACTTCTGTGACCAATCAACAGTTGAATCTGCGAAAAAATACTTTGGCATTTAAATATTTGTGTCAAACTTTGGGGATTGAATCGGTTATATTAGACAGAAATCAAATTGATACTAGGCCGTTTCCATTTGGTAATGCTAGAGATCTAATTCATCCTGGTGCGGATACATATAAAACATTGGCTCATCGAATAAAAACCATACTCGATGAGCCAATGACAGACTAGTCGGTGTAAAGTCGTAGCACAGAATCAATGATCCTATGCCGCTGTATGTCTTGATTGTCAAGACTACATACAGCTATACCTTTTACACCCCCTTCCCCGAGTCTTTGGCACAGGTCTAACAAACCATTATTGCCGCGGTTTCGATCCGCTTGTTCTACGTCGCCCGTGATTACTATTTTTGAGCCATCGCCGATACGGGTCATCAGCATTTTACATTGGTTTGGAGTTGCGTTCTGCATCTCGTCCGCAATAATATACGCACTTTTAAAAGTCCGGCCGCGCATGAATGCCAACGGCGCTATTTCAATTCGTTGATCATCCATCATAGCCTGAATATCAGGCTGACGATAATACTCACGAAGTATGTCGGTCAATGGGCGAACCCATGGATCCATTTTTTGATTCAAGTCACCGGGCAAGAACCCGTGCTTTTCATCTTCTACTCCCACTGCTGGTCGCGTTAATACTATGCGATCAACATCACCTTCTCTAAATGCCTTCACTGCCGCAAGCATGGCCAAATATGTTTTCCCGGTTCCTGCTGGCCCTGCTGTAATCACAATATGCTGATCTGCATCTTGCAAAGCCAGCACCAAACGTTCTTGATTTCTTGTGCGGGGCACAATATCAATAGGCCTTTGTTTTACTGGTTTTACTTGATCGAAGCGGATTGTATTTTCTTGATGTGTCATGTCATGACGTTTTTGTGATTTTGCTGCTCTTTGTCTACTCAATTTATACTCCATTGTAGTTGAGTTACTTCTGACAGCACCTTTTGCTGTCCAAGTATTTACGGGTATAGATCTCAAAGTTTAGTGTGGGTAGTAAATGATTCTAAAATGTCATAAGTATTAGGCTATACTCCAGATATTCGAACTTTCCGCTTAGATCGAAATCACCATAAATAATCGTATGAGCAAAACCATTGATCAAGAAATATTCAAAGACGGTGCTGACTATTGGCAAATAGCCCAAAATATTCAGGACATCTATCTCAGTGAAGGTAGCTTGTTGACCTTGCTGGATTTTGAACGTGTGCTGGATGAGCTGGATTTGTATGCTTTTAAAAACTGGCAAATTGGCGAACTTGTCCAAGGCCCAACTATCAGCAAATACCGTGTCGCTTGTATTTTTATGTGGCCCGAAAAACTCATGCCAGACCCACGTGGCGGATGTAGACTATTGCCGTTTGATTGTGTGGTCAAATACAAAAAAACACAAATGAAAGTGCCGGTCAAGATTGAAGATCCTAGTGATTATCGCCCGGGCACCCACAAAGCTCGCATAACAGAAAAACCCGTATGGTTGGTAGAAATATCCATGCCCAAAGCCTTGATGAGCGATATCCGCACAGGCTCAGTAGAATTAGAAGATCAAGATATTGATCTAGCAGACCTAGATGATGCTTACGAGCAGGATCTAGACCAAGAAAGTTATCAAAGTGACTCACAGGCCGATAATGCACAACAACAACTCCAACAACCTCAACAACCTCAACCTGCTTTCTGAAAGCCTAGGGTTTAAAGACCTTGAGGGCATGATGAAGCCCACGGTTCATGTGGATGAATTCAGCTCTAAAATGGGCGACGATGATGACGTTATCGTTATCAGCTTTTTTGTGCGTGATGCTCAGGCCGCCAAAGACCTAATGAACTGGTTTGAAAAAGGTTACGACTTTGTGTTGGATGCTGATCGTAGTCCCGGAGAAATCAAACCCAATCGTTACCTAGTCTATGTAGAAATTCGCCGTCGTAGCAATGCCGGTGGTAATGTAGAACAGTTGTTAAACGACCTAAACACACTGACTGAATTTGCTGACAGCTCGGATTGGACTATGCACTACAAAGGCAAAGAAGCTCCGTTTAGTCGAGATGAGTTTGACAAACTAGTTCCGTTAAGTCCAAGAGCCTATCGCGAACGTTCTGAAAAAGATCTAAACGAAGTGCGTATTGCTGCTGGCATGCCTGTGGTCAGCAACTACGACAAAAGAGATCGAGCACTACAAGCCATCCAATCAGCCGCTGGCATACTTTAAAAATCATAGTGGTATCATAAACTAGGTATATAATTGCCTATGCGATTAAAAAGTTTTGGCTGTAGTTTCATTCACGGAACAGAATTACCCGATCAAACATTTGTTGGTACAAGAGATATGCCAAGTAAATTGACGTGGCCAGCACATCTAGCTCAACATCTCGGCCGCTCATACCTTTGTTTTTCACACGGTGGGTCTGGCAATTTACAAATCTTATCTCGTGTTTTAGATCAAGCGGCCAACAGCGACAGTTCAGACGTGTTTGTTGTGGGGTGGACTTGGATTGAACGTTTTGACTATTATGTTGACAATCACGGTGATTCCACAGTTGATCCTTGGAATACTATACTACCTGTAGATCAAGACCCTGTTGCTCAAGTATACTATCGAAAGTTACACTCAGAATTTCGCGACAAGTTAGTAAGTTTAACCAGTATAAAATTGGCCATTGATACTCTAAGACAGCGTAGTATACCTTTTGTTATGACCAATTTGGATGAACTATTGTTTGATCAACGTTGGCATGTTTCTCCAGCTATACTAGACCTACAGTCTTACATACGACCTTTTATAACCAACTTTGACGGGAAAAGTTTTTTGGAATGGGCCAAAGCCAATGGATACCCAATTGGACCGGGCGGGCATCCATTGGAAGCGGCACACCTGGGCGCAGGTGATTATATGATTAAACGGTTTAATGAAGAAATATTACATCACTAATTATAGGTCACTAAGTATTTTACAGCACATTTAAAGGAAACAACAATGGCACAACGTATTTTAATCATGGGATTGCCTGGCTCAGGCAAAACAACTTTGGCCGCCGCACTTAAACGGTATTTAGAAGATCACGGTGATTTAGAAAAAATCAATCCTCAGCGAATGTTAAATTACGAAGGAATTCCAGGTCCTAATTTTATGAAGATAGGTGTGGATTGGTTCAATGCCGACGATGTTCGTAGAAAATTCAATGACTGGGATTTTAGCAAAGAAGGTCGTATTCGCCAAAGTATACGTATGTTGCAATTTGCATTAGAGTCGCCAGGTGAATTTGTAATTTGTGATTTTGTTGCTCCATTGGTTGAAATGCGTAACAACTTCAAAGCCGATTGGACTATCTGGGTAGACACTATCCGTGAAGGTCGCTACGCTGATACTAACGCAGCTTTTGTTGAGCCTGACGTATATGACTTCCGTGTCACAGAACAAAATGCAGAAAAGTGGGCTGAGTTCATTGGTAATCACATTATTGAAAATCGTCGTCGTCCTACATTTGATTGGAAAAAAGAAACTGTGCAGATGTTGGGTCGTTGGCAGCCATGGCACGAAGGTCATCGTGCGCTGTTTGACCGCTTGATTGCCCGTACAGGACAAGTGGTTATTCAAATACGCGATGTTCAGGGCTGGCAAGGTAGTAACCCATTTGAAGTAGAACGTGTCAAAGCATTTATTCGACGTGATTTAGATCCTATCTATCAAGGACAATATGAAATACAAGTGGTTCCTAACATTGTTCACATCGGCTGGGGTCGCGGAGTAGGATATACCCATGCAGAAGAAACGTTTGATGAAGCTATCACAGACATTTCGGCTACAAAAATTCGTAAAGAATTAGGATTAAAATGATTGACAGTAATAAGCGCAGTCTGGCAAAAACTCTTACCTGGCGCATTACCGGCAGTGCCAGCACATTTACTATTGCTTATTTGGTAACTGGCAGTTTTGGTGTCAGCTCGTTTATTGCCGTGATACAAATGTGTATTAATACTGTGCTTTATTGGTTACACGAACGAGCATGGACCAGAGTTAAATGGGGTAAAAACAGCTAAATATTAGTATCTAACAAGGTATTAATATTATGCAAATTACCCAACAACAACTCGGCGCCTGTATCGGCAACAATCCTTATGTAGAGCAATGGACCAATGCTTTAAACCAATTGTTATCCGACTACGGTATTGACACACCGCCACGTGTGGCTGCTTTTATAGCACAGTGCGCCCACGAAAGCGGAAACTTTGTGTTCCTCAAAGAAAACTTAAACTACCGTGCGGCCAGTCTAAGAAAAATATTCCCTAAGTATTTTCCTACAGATGAGTTGGCCAACCAGTATGCCAGTTTGCCCAACAAAGCCGAAGCCATTGCCAACAGAATATATGCTAATAGAATGGGCAACGGAGACGAAGCGTCAGGCGATGGCTATCGCTACTGTGGTCGTGGACTCATACAGCTCACAGGCAAAAGCAACTATTCAAACTTTGCTGACAGCATAGAAACTCCGGTGGAGCAAGTTCCAGCTTATCTAGAAACTTTTGAAGGCGCGGTACAAGGTGCTTGCTGGTTCTGGGAAACCAATAATCTCAATCAGTGGGCCGACAAGGATGATATTCTTACCATGACAAAACGTATCAACGGTGGTACAATTGGTCTTGAAGATCGTAAAAAACACTATGAGCATGCCAAGCATGTGTTAGGTGCTGATTGATGTGGCAACTACAATGGATATTGCAGTTAATCCCTGACAGTATTTTTGTTTGGATTACATATCTATTGTTTGCGGCAGGTGTGATACTGTATGTGGCCAGCAAATTGGTCAGTTGGATTCCACTCATGGGCCAGTATCGTTTGCCTGCAGAATTAGCAGGTGTTGTGGCCCTGATCATTGCTGCTTATTTCTACGGTGGTATCAACTACAGAGACCAAATAGCTGAAATGAAGCAACAAATCCAAATTGCAGAAGAAAAATCACAGCAGGTCAACACTGTGATTGAAACCAAAATAATTGAAAAAGTAAAGGTGGTCAAAGAAAATGTTTACATCACAAGAGAAATCATCAAAGAAGTGGCGGGCCAGCAACTGGATGCTCAGTGCAGTTTGCCTCAGTCTACTGTCAGCCTGCACGACAGTGCCAGTCGTAATGAAGTTCCCCAGCGTGCCGCCGCAACTGATGGAACCCCCAGTGGAGTTGAAGCCAGTCGTCTCCTCGACCGAGTCATTGAAAACTACGGTGCCTGCCACGAAAACGCAGAAAAACTAAAGGCCTGGCAGCAGTGGTATAACAACCAACGCAAGATCTACGAAAGCATTGGAAAATGAAACGAATATTTTTGGCCGCAATTGCACTTTCCTTGACCAGTTGTGCTGTATGGGATGCCTACATGATGGCACCTTACGATGCCAACGAATACTTGCAGATTACAGAAATACGCACAACAGCTATACAATATCGACGTCAATGCGATAATCCCGTCCTGGCGCCTGCAAACGCACAGGCTATAGCCAACCGCACAGAACTGTATGAAAAATATCAAGAGCAGATTCCTCGTAACACCAATGGTTTTAAGTCTGCACAAGCTCTCAATGAAATTGCTCAAGGACTCAACACAGCCTACGTCAAAGGTCCTGTAAGCTCAATGTTTTGTCGATTAAAATACAACAATATCGAGAACGGTGCTGAAATTATACAACGTGTCACAGCAGGACGACCGCGTAAATAACAAGGAGAATACTATGAGTTGGTCGCAATGGGAAGCAGAAGTATTACACATCTTAAACAATCCCGATGATGAGAACACACAGATGGTGGCCACTGCCACCAATGCCTACGGTGAAGAACTGCGGGCCGGTAATATCAGTCAATCTGAATACGCAGAACTGTTGCGGGACCTACAGCGTCAGATCACAATCACCGAAAACATGTCACAATTTGAAACCAAACAAAGGTTAAATACAGCCATAACTGCCTTGGTTACCATAGCCTCAGCAGTGTAATAATAGTAGCATATTATAATAATAAAAATAAAAGGAGTTGATATGCCCGCTGAAGAAGTCAAAAGCGAAAGTTCTAAGAAAAACGAAGACTGGATGAATTCAAAATGGCGTCCAGCCATGGGGTGGATGTATATGTTTGTTTGCATGGCCGACTTTGTGTTGTTCCCAGTGCTGTGGAGTCTGGTACAAGTCATAGGCGGAGGCCGTGTGGAAACACAATGGAGTCCAATTACCTTGCAAGGTGCCGGCCTATTCCATATGGCCATGGGTGCCATACTAGGTATTGCCGCATATGGTCGCACACAGGAAAAACTCAATGGTGCCAACAACGGTGGAATAGCACCACCTACACCGACTCCAAGTTTTGTTAACCCAGCGCCTGTATCAACACCAGCACCAAGTTTTGGCGGCACACCGCTAGGTGGTAACTCAGTAAGCACTGCTCCAAGTTTTGGAGCACCTGCGGCCAAGCCTACACCAGCACCTGCCTTTGGTGCACCGGTACAACCACCACACCCTGAAATTTAAGGAGAAGCACGATGTTAGATATCATATTATGGATCGCAGTAGGAGCATTTGTAGGATGGAATTTTCCACAACCATCGTGGGCTCGTGCCATACAGGCTCGGATCACTGCCTTGATAAAGGATCGAAAATGAACGCAATAATCAAAATCTGTTGGGCCACGGTTATCGCTGCGAGCTTAATCACAGTTGCCAATGCTGCTGGTGAAACCAAACGTGTTTGCAAAACTGACGAAAAGACCAAAAAAGAAGTGTGCAAAGACATCAAAGTGCATAAGAAACTAGAAGGAACCAAAGTTCCAGAAAAATCTAAAAAGTAATTAGATTATTCAGTTACAACAACTTCTACTTTTACAGGTGGTGGATTCAGTGAATTAGCAAATTCTACCCAACCATTGGCCAGCTCTATGGTGTCCCATTCTCGGATTAAATTTTCGCTATTGCCCATAATTGGATGTAATACTACTCCTTCACTGAGTAATTTAGCTTTTCGCTTATCAAGAAGTACCAGTTCTTCGGGAGTAAATTCTCTGCCCCAGGTAGTGTGAGTTTCAATTGTCATTGTGCATTCCTTTTTGTGTAGACCAAGTATTTAATCTCGTTGGCAAGACACAGTATAATTAATATGCATGGCTGATTATTATCAAACTCTTGGCGTCGACCGCAACGCTACTCCTGATCAAATTAAAAGGGCTTATCGTAAGCTCGCAAGTCAGCACCACCCTGACAAAGGTGGCAACAAAGCCAAATTCCAAGAAATTCAACAGGCATATGACACCCTAGGCAACGAACAAAAACGTGCTGAATACAACAATCCACGACCACCACCAGGGTTTGGTTTTCAACACGGCGGTCCTGGAGGGTTTGATTTCCAAACTATATTTGATGTGTTTGGCACTAGATTTCAACACCCACATCAACGAGCAAATCGAGCACAAATGACCTTGTGGATCACCCTACAAGATGTAGCCATAGCTGGTCGTAAAACTATCAGTGTAGGCACTCCGCAAGGTACACAAGTTATAGAAATAGATATACCTGCCAATATTGATGACGGTGACAGTGTTCAGTATGCTGGGGTAGGACCTGGTGGAATAGATTTGGTAATAACCTTTAGAGTTCATCCCAATCCCAAATGGCATCGTCAAGGCCCTAACTTAACTGTAGATCAAGAGATAAGCGTATGGGATCTTATTTTGGGCAAGGACATCTTAATTCAAGATATTTTAGGCAATCAATTTACTTTAACCATTCCGCCAAGAACACAGGCCAAAACCACATTTAGATTAAAAGGACGTGGACTTGGACAAAAAGGTAATGCGCCTGGCGACTTGTTTGTGCGGGTAAATGCTGTCATACCTGCTCATATTCCACAACCATTAATGGACGCTATTGTTCAAAATTGTGAACAATAAATACCCATATCGATTGCAATTCTATTCTCAATGTAGTATAATGAATGTAGGGTGTATTATTAAAAGGAATCCATGCAAAACAATCCTGAAATTGAACAAATAGTCGATGCCGCGGTTAAAATGGCACGTGACAGCCATCATGAATATGTAATGACTGAACATGTTTTATTGTCTTTAATTAAACATGATCCCTTTCGTCGAGTGTTGGAAAAGTTTGGCACTGACCTGACACGCCTTGAACAAGAACTAGCGTCTTATCTAGGCAATATAGTCACAGTGGTTGCAGCCACGCCAGTTCCGCCTAAGAAAACCAATGCGCTGGAGCGGGTGTTTAATCGTGCATTAACACAGGTGCTATTTACTGGTCGCAGAACTGTCAGTACCTTGGATTTATACTTGGCCATCATGAGTGAGACCAATAGTCATGCACACTATTTCTTGCTTAAATTTGGAGTAAAGAAACAAGAGTTTGCAGAATTTTATCAAGCAAATTATAAACAAAGTGATGTCAAACTTACTAATCAACAGGCAACAGAAATACTTGCAGAACATTGCGTCTGTTTAACTGACCTGGCCAGAGAAGATCGCCTAGAACCCATGATCGGACGCTCTGAAGAACTGGACGAAATGATCACTGTGCTGGCCCGCAAGTTCAAAGCCAACGTACTCATGGTAGGAGATCCGGGTGTAGGTAAAACTGCCATCGTCGAAGGACTTGCCCAAGAAATGCAGGCCAATCGTGTGCCAGAGTTTCTCAAAGGACATGAACTATGGAGTTTGGAAGTGGGCAGTTTGCTAGCTGGCAGCAAATATCGCGGCGAATTCGAAGAAAAGTTCAAGGCTGTTATTACTGCACTTGAAACCAAGAAAAACTGTATCTTGTTTGTAGATGAAGCACACACTATGCAGGGCGCAGGAGCAGGCAGTCAAGGCAGTTTAGACATGGCCAATATGCTTAAACCTGCTATCACTCGTGGCAATATCAAAGTGGTGGCCAGTACGACCTGGGAAGAATACTACGAATCGTTTGAAAAGGATCGCGCACTCATGCGTCGTTTCCATCGTGTCGGCATTGATGAACCCGATGATGTAACCACAGAGCAAATCCTTATTGGACTTAGTCCACGTTTAGAAACATTCCACAATGTGTTAATTGATACAGAAGCTATCACAGCCGCAGTTCATTTAAGTGGACGTTATATACACGATCGCAAAAACCCAGACAAAAGTATAGATTTGCTGGACGGTGCTTGTGCCAAAGAGCGTGTTAAGGACAAAGGTAATGTGACTGTTACCAAACAAATGATCATGGAACAACTGAGTCGGGTCACAGCAGTTCCTTTAGATCGGCTGGAAAATGAACGCAGTGCCAAGATTGTTGATTTAGAAACTAATATCAAGCAAAAGCTCTACGGTCAAGATGTGGCTGTGGACCGTGTGCTGGAACGTGTGTATATCAACTTTTCGGGCATTGGTAATGCTAAACGTCCTATTGCCAGCTTTTTGTTCCTAGGTCCAACCGGCACAGGCAAAACAGAATTGGCCAAACTACTGAGCGAACATTTAGATATGAAATTGCTCAAGTATGACATGAGTGAGTATCAAGAACGTCATACAGTGTCAGGCTTGATTGGTGCTCCTCCGGGCTATGTGGGTTTTGAATCTGGCACAGTGGGCGGCGGCAAATTGATTTCGGATGTAAGCAAAAATCCGTTCAGTATCTTGTTGTTTGATGAAATTGAAAAAGCTCACCCCGATGTTATCAATATCATGTTGCAAATGTTGGATGAAGCACGTATTACCAGTAGCAGTGGCAAAACAGTGGATCTTAAGAACTGTATCATTATCATGACATCAAACTTGGGTGCCAGAGACAACGAAAACAACAACATTGGCTTTGGACAGGCGCTAGAACGCACCGGCAGTGAAGACAAGGCCATGAAAGAGTTCTTTAAACCTGAGCTACGCAATCGTATCGACTGTGTATGCAAGTTTGAAAAACTAGATACCTTGGCCATTAAGAAAGTTGTGCTTAAATTTGTTGATGAACTCAAAGATAGTTTGTTAAACAAAAACATCCGCTTGAACTTGACTGAAGCTGTGGTTGACATGTTGGCTGACAAAGGTTACGATAGCAAAATGGGTGCCAGACCCTTGGGACGCAAAATTGACGAATTAATCCGTGTACCTTTGAGCAAGCGCATCTTATTTGATCGACTGGAACACTGCACTATAACTGCCACAATGGTCGATGATCGAGTTGAATTTGCCATTGAACCGCAGTTGCTCGCTCCTACAGTAGACGAAAACGGATATATTGTGCTTAACCAAACGGGTGCAAATGTTTAAACCTGTTGTTAAAGATCAACTGTTTTACAGTCAGTTTGAGTATTGCATAAGATTTCATTTAGAAGAAGTCAATTGCCTACGAACTCTGGACCATGCACAAATTGATCGTATGATTGAGCGCAGAATCGCTTGGCGGTCAATCAGTCAAACCATGCACAGCAGTACCCCCACCACAGTATTGTCTAATCAGTCAAACAAAATAACCGAAACAACAGTTGAGAATTTGCATAAGTTGGCTGACGTATTATTAACCACTCCAGCAACATTTAAATTAGTCGTCAGTTCATTTACCGGCTATGTTTATACCAATGATTTGGCTTTAATTAACACTGTGAGCAAATTGCCCGGCGTGTTGTATACTGAATATACCAGAGCTATTGTGGGTCGACCTAAAAATACAATTCAATTAAAAGATCCACGTCATCAATGGCGCAGTTATTTTAAAATAGGCAAATTAACTACAGAGCAAAAAACTCAGTTGGTAAACTTTTTAGCAAGTCAACCCGATGTTAGACTCAGTCCAGCATTGATACAATGGGTGCCACTAAAATTCACTCGAACACAAGATTACTTTTTTGTTGATTATAATACAGTCTCGTGGTTAACCATGCTGAGTTTGGTAACACCGGGCCTAATAAGAAAAACTCTAGAAATAATCCCGGCTAAATAGTTGACTATGGCAAAAATACACGAAGAAATAGTTGTGATCAAACTATCCAAATTGGTCAAAGATACTGATGCTGGCACGGAAATTGCCAGTGACGACATTGTGGCGGCTTTGCAAAGTGTGGCAGAAGAATTAGCTGGCACAGGCGTTGTTGTTGAAGCAGAAAGAGCATGACCGCATTTACTACGCAAACACTAGTGCCCGCATTACAATACGGTGTGCCTTCGGGTCAATACCTTGGTGGCAATATCTACGTCGGGAATGCAGTGCCAGCAGCCAATTATTATGGTGGGCAAGGTGCTATTCAAACTTTAGTGGCCAACGTGGCCGGTTTTCAAGGCAATATCACTGTGGAAGCTACTTTAAATGATCTGCAAGAATCTGCACCGTGGTTTGAAATAGCCAATGTGATTGCGGCCAATGTAACAACTCAAGTCACCAGCAATACTGTAATTGGCAATTTTACCTGGTTGCGAGCTACAATTACTGATTTTGCTGCGGGCAACGTAAACACCGTGAATGCTACATATTAAATGACAAATACTATTGGTATCTCTTTTGAGTTAAACACCTCCAATGAATCAGCTGAGCTGGGATTCGAAGCCTGGGTCGATGATGAAAAATTTGTTGATATTGATCATGTGCAGGGCCAGCAGTTGATTAAAATAGATATTGCTGACACCGACGGTGATCACGAATTGCAACTTGTGTTAAAGAACAAAACAGAAGCGCACACTAAAATAGACGTTGATGGTACTATCATATCTGATGCTACATTAACTGTGTCAAATTTGGCATTTGATGAAATTAAACTGGGTCACATGGTAACCAAGTTGGCCACTTATATACACAATTTTAATGGTACAAAAGAACTGACCCAAGAACGATTCCATGGTGTAATGGGATGTAACGGCACAGTCGGTTTGAAATTCACTACGCCCATATACCTGTGGTTGCTAGAAAACATGTAACCATAAATATATTACAATGAATTATCTTGTAATATATCCCGGACGCTTTCATCCTTTTCATCTAGGTCATATGGCCAGTTATGATTGGCTGACTCAACAATTTGGCGATAACAATGTGTATATTGCCAGCAGTGGTGTTCAAGATCCTGAAACCAGCCCGTTTGAATACGCAGACAAAGTAACAATGATGACCAAACTGGGTGTTCCGTCTGGCCACATTGTCAAAGTAAAAAATCCCTATCAAGCTGCGGAAATTACAAGCAGTTTGTCCGATGAAGAACGAGCCAACACTGTGTTGGTGTTTGCTGTCAGTGCAAAAGATGCTGAACGGTTTAACTTTGCACCCAAAAAAGACGGATCTGCCAGTTACTTACAGCCCTTGCCTGACAACAAAAAAGGTATGAAGCCAATGACACAGCACGGTTATGTTGCAGTGACTCCAACTGTGAACTTTCGTGTCAAGGGCGTAGATGCCAACAGTGCCAGCCAAATTCGCAAACTATACCTGGATGGCAACGATGCAGACCGTGATCAAATTATCACAGACCTGTATGGATCACCGGACCCGGAACTGCGGGCCATATTTGATCAACGTCTGGGAGTCAATGCTCCTCAAGAAGCTGTTGTATACGGACAAGAAGCAGTATTTGCTGGAGACAATCCTGTAAGTGTAATGCGTGAGCACAAATTGGCTCGAATACAAGAAAATATCCAACGGCTAAAGAATAAAATTAAAACCATTAAGGAAAGTCGAGACTATATCGACGAACACAAGGCTAGGAAAAAATAGCCGGGTGTGTTATACTCTATTAAATATCTTACACTTTAATAGAGGAACTTATGGCTGAAACCCAACCTGCAACACCAACCACAGCAACCCCGCAAGCGCCGGCATTACAGCCAGGTCAACAACAGATTCAAGTCAACGTTGACTATTTAAAAACCACCCGTGTGCATATCTGTATGCCGTGTTATGGCGGCATGCTGACAGAATCAACATTCATGAGCTATATCAAGTGGTCAAACACTTGTCGTCAACTAGGCATTGATTGGACCATGGAAACCATGACCAATGAAAGTTTAATTTCACGTGCTCGTAACACTCTTACAGCCAAGTTCTTACACAACAAAGAAAGCACTCATCTGATGTTTATTGATGCGGACATTGGTTGGGAACCATGGCACCTACTGGTCATGCTCAACGCACAAAAAGATGTCATCGGCGGCCTATATCCAATGAAGAGCCTGCCGGTCAAATGGTGTGTCAACGGATTTGATGGCGCCCAAGTCAGTGAAGATGGAACTCTACAAGAAGTCAGCAAAACCGGCACAGGTTTTATGTTGATCAAACGTGATGTATTTGAGAAATTAAATGCTCACCCTGCTACCAAACCTTTTATTAACGATATTGGTTTGCCTGCGGAACTTAATCCCTACATGAAAACCTACTTTGACACAGCAGTGCGCGAAAACCGCTATTATAGCGAAGACTGGACTTTCTGCGAAAACTGGCGCGACATTGGCGGCCAAGTGTGGGTTGATAAGCGTGTGCTATTACGTCACACGGGCACCTATGTGTTTGACTTCCAAACGCAAGATCAACTTTACAAAGATCTACATGCATTGGCCGTACAAAACGGCACAGCATTGGGAGGCCCAACAGTGGTGGATACATCACCTGCTAAACCAGTTGAAGCTAAAGTATTAGCATCCAGCAAGAAAAAGAAAAAATAAATCTATTTTGTTTAATCTACACAAGCCGCTAAGTTAGCGGCTTTTGTTTATCCGGTAAATACTATCTATGAACATCACGGAATTAGACTCTTATAATCTTGAAGACGCTGTTAAATTTAATGATCAATTAAATCCACGCCTGTGGGACGATCGTGAACATTTGCGGCCTGAAGTGCGTGAACGCCTGCTGGAAATAGCCGACGATTTTCGTGAGTTTTTAGGCGTAACAGATCTAGCAATTCAAGACATTACTATCAGCGGATCAAATGCGGCTTACACATATACTCCCAACAGCGATATTGATTTGCACTTGGTAGTAGACATGCCAGATAACCCTGTTTACCGTGAACTGTTTGATGCCAAAAAGTTTCAGTATAACGAACAACACGATATTAAGATTGGTGGTGCTGATGTGGAATTGTATGTGCAAGATGCTGACAAGCCGCACATCAGTCAGGGCATATATTCCTTGTTGAACAACGACTGGATACAGGTTCCACGTAGAGTCAAGAGCGTAGTCAACGACACCAGCACACGCAACAAGTTTGAAAAAGTTGGCCGCCAAATTGAGTCAGCTATCAAGAGCGGCAGTTTAAAACGCATGACTAGTCTGGCAGAAAAAATTAAACGGATGCGCCAAACTGGATTAGAAGCACATGGCGAGTTTGGTCCAGAAAATTTAGCATTCAAAATATTGCGTAGTCAAGGACTAATTAAAGACCTGTATGATGCTAGAAATGCTGCCAAGGATCGAGAATTTAGTTTAGCAGAAAAAACAACCAAACCCAGAGTAACATACGGATTCCGCACCCCCACAGTGGTCGAAGCTGACACAGTTTCTCTTGAAGCGGCACCTGCGACACTGTCTGATGAAGAAATACTAACGGACTTTATTGATTTTTGTTTTAAAGAATTAAAACTCAAAAGCATGCCGATGGTCAAGTTGCGTAAAGATCCACAATGGTCAGTAAGAAACAAAACATTTGGTCGTTACATCGACGATCATAATCTATTAGAAGTGGCCTGGGGACATCGCCATATTATGGATGTGCTCAGAACAGTGGCACACGAACTTACACATCGTCATCAACATGAACGTGAGTCGGTTCCTACTGATGCTGGCGAAACTGGCAGTCCGTATGAAAACGAAGCCAATGCCAGAGCTGGTGTGTTGATGCGTGACTATGCTAGACTACATCCAGAATACTTTGCGGTGGGTCAAGCAGAAAACTTAAAAGAAGAAATTGAAAAAGCCTATGGTATATTGGGCTACAAGGTAGTGGTCAAAGGTGAATATTTTTATGTGTACCAAGGTGATCAACTGATTTATCGCAGTGTGGCCCCGCGGACCTACACTTATGATCAGTTGGTCAACCAAGTCAAACGAGCCATATCCGTCACTGGTTCAACTGTTAAGAATCCTGCGGTTATGTCCAGGCCCAAATCTGGACTAGAAGATGCCTACAAAAAATTAATACAGATCATAACCTATCGAGTTGACAGAAACTTGGATGTTACTCCAGAAACAATAAAAAAAGAAGTAGAAAAAATAGCTAGCGACTATCAAGTTCCAGAAAAAGATCTGCGGGCAAAATGGGCACAAACTAAAATTTCTAAATATTCCAACTATCAACGATCAAAGTATACCAAGACTCCAGAGCTTTTTGCTGCATTTGAACAAATCTCCAAATACTTTCAAGACCAAAGTCGCTATGAATACAATGACAAAAATCTATATAAAATAAGAATGGCTGGTCAAGAAGATCAATGGATTGAAAACAAAATGCAAGAGTTCATTCAAAAACATGGACTTTCTGTCACTGAATCAGCATCAAGTTACATTTCCACAAAGAAACAAGCCAACAACCTACACGAAGAAGATGTTGATGAAGGCCTTAAAGGATCGGCTGTGGCCGCATTAAGTGCCTGCATCATCGGCGGAGGCAGTCTCAGTGGTTGTGCTACTCAACAAGGCATGCGGCCAATGGATGCGGCTCGTGTTCTTTACAATGCCAAACAATACAATAGCACAGTAATACAAGCTGACGTTGCTCAAGAACTAAACAATTTTATTCGTGCTCAGCGCGGTGAAGTCAACGCACAAAATCAAAGTCGGCTATATCAACTACAAAAACAAAATCAGCAAAAGCCGTCTGGGCCAACCAACGAAGGTGCATCGGGTTATATTCCCACAAAGAAACAGGCCAAGGATCCACGTTATAGTATGGCACTCACAGTGGACATCAAGCCGGGACAAATTGGCAAAGAAGCCAACAAATTAAATCTCAAAACAAACAAGCAAGGCGTTCCGCAGATTGCCAAGGCCAATGGCCTGTTTGAAAAATTAGCATTAGAGCTGGCGCAGTTTAAAGAAAATATTCAAGCACCGGTATCCAAGAATCGTGACAAAGCAGACTATTATAAATTTTTAGTGGCCAAAGTCCAACAAGGCCGCGAACTTACACGACAAGAAAAAGAATTCTTGCGTAGTTATACAATGTTCAACAAGCAGGTAGCAGAAAAGAAACTGTTTGCCTTGGCCGAAAGTGAACAGTTGGACGAAGTTAAAATGTCACCGTCGGCCCTGATGAAATGGGCCACTAGTCCAGAAGCCGAAGGTATACGTGCCGGATTTGAAGCTGAGTTGATCTTCCGTGACACCACCAACAATGGTGACAGTGATTACGAAATGGAACCCGACTATGATGCCGACGAACGTGTTCGCAGTATCAGTCAGATTATAGACTTCTTTAACAACGGCGAATATGGTGGACTAAGTTCTAGGCAAGAAGCACGACTACAAGAACAGTTGGATGAAGCCTATTACGAGTGGTACGACGAACAAATGACTCGAGAATTTAGAGACGAAGCCGAAGATTTGATTCGTAAAGTGCTGGTTGACGAAGGTGATTGGGATGAGGACGACGAGATACAAAAACAGTTGGCCTTGTTGGACTTGTCAGATGAAGAAATAAATGAAATTATCAAAGCTGGAGAAACTGCTCCTAAATTTACCCGATCAAGCGAACAGCAAGCCTACGCAAAAGAAAATCCCCTGTATGAAAAATACCTAGATGCACAAAGCGAAGCCGAAGGCCTATTGGATGATCTAGTAGCCGACGAAGTAAGAAAAGAAGGTGCAAACTGGGATGCCGCACTGGATGATTTCCGCGACAATTATCAGATAGATGACGACTCTGGTTTCTTTGATGATGCGGGCCTACGCTACATGAGTGATGTGGCCAGTGAGTACGGTTTAGACTGGCCCTACATGACCGGTGGCGGCGGCAATGATGGGTCACGTGATTGGGATGATATTGGAAACAGTTTACAAGGTGTTGTAGACATGCCAGTCAAAGTAAGTTCAAATTATCACAGTACCACACGTAAAGAAGGCCAATGGATTGTAGAGCCAGATTCAAGTTTGAGTCCAGATGATCGTGAAGACTACGGTTTGGAAATAGTAAGTCCTCCAATGCCATTACTAGTGGCCTTGGAAAAATTACAACAAGTCACAGACTGGGCCAACAGCACAGAAGGCAATGCTTACACTAACGATTCAACTGGCCTACACATGGGCGTTAGTGTTCCATACAAAGGTGGTGATGTTGACTACCTAAAACTTATTCTGTTCCTAGGTGACGAATATGTTCTACAACAATTTGGCCGCGAAGCCAACACTTACACCAAGTCAGCAATGAAGAGCTTCCGTGAAAATCTCAAATCAGGTCGTGCAGATCCAGCCGGTGCTTTGAAGTTGATGCAACATGGCTTGCTTGAATTAGCACAACGAGAAATTCAAAAGGGTGTAGGACAAGGCAAGTATACCAGTGCTCACATACAAGATGGCTACATAGAATTCCGCAGTGCCGGAGGCGATTGGTTGGCTGAAGAATCAGCTGATCCTGAAAAATTACAAAGTACCATGTTGCGTTATGCCCGTGCCATGCAAATTGCTGCCAGCGCCAGCACAGATCGTAGAGAGTATGCTAAAAAATTATACAAATTAATTGCCCCCGAAGGCGACAGTCAACTGGCCTTGTTTAGTCAGTATGCCGCAGGTGAACTAGACAAAGAACAACTCAAGAAACTCTGGGCCGAAAAAACTCTAGGTAATGAAAAGAAAATAAATCAGTATTTCAAGTTGTATCAAAAGGTCAACGGCGTCTGGACCGCAGTACCAGGTGCTGAATATCGTGGCTTCCAAGAAGACGAAGTTAAAAATAGAGTATGGATGAAATACGGTCGTGAAGCCTTGGACTCGGGTGAATACCAATTGGTCAACATGAGTGACAATCAACAGTGGGAAGTGTATGATGTTAAAACTGGTGCAACACTTGAAATAGTTCAAGCTGCAAACAAAGGTGCTGCCGCTGACAAAGTATTTGACAAGTATCTTAATCAAAACATAGGATTCAATGTGCGTCCGTATGTGGATCCTAAAACACTGACACCACGTGCCAAGTTGGCCAAGCGTATTACAGACCCTAAACAACAAAAACCCAAACAGGACACAAACGAACGTGGTGTTCCTTATTGGGAAGTGTACGAAAAAGAAACCGGACATGTGGTTCATACCTTCTTAAGCGACACTGCTGCTGATGCGAAAACAGATGGCAAAAATTGGTTAAAGAGCGTAGGCGCTGAACAACCTGATCTGTTTGACGTGAGACCCAAAACCACTGACTCAGCTCCAACAATGACCAAGGCTGCAGATGCTAACCAGGCTGTGGACAACGCCCAAGACAGCGCAGACTTACAGGCTAGATTAACTGGATCCATTCCCGAAGTGCCCTTGGATATAGAACAGAACTTCCCGCAGGACAGAACCGATGGCCGCAACATTGATTATTCATTCAGAGACTTGTTTGGCGCCACAAATCAGGCCAGTTCGGCACCACCAGGCAACAGTTTTAGTGGACAGTGGCGAATCTTGGATACTGATACCGGGCAAGAACTGTATAGATTCCGTGGCGTAGGCAACAGTCAAGCCGATGCTAACAGAATAGCCTCTTTATGGTTGCAACAAAATGGACCTGCTGATGCGGACATGACACAGATTGAAGTAGTACCGGTCATGATCGAAAGTATTGATCCTGCCTTGGTCAACCTGTTGCTGGAAATAGATCAAGGTGCATGGATGCTGTCAGAGTCTGGCAATAATGTTGAAATTAGAAAGAGCAGTATGTTTGATCAAACAGTAGCTGACAAGTCTAACCAACTGCCCAACTTGCCAGCAAAGATACAGGAATTTTTAGCATTTAAAACCGACAACCCTGGTCGTCCTTGGGGCAAAGACACACCGTTTGTTGCAGCTGGTCCTTTGGCCAAAGTGCCAAAGTTGCGCCATGTGCATTTAACCAGAGATCTCAGTTTGTTCTACAGTGTCGATGGTCGTGACCCTACTGTGATCAAACTGTATGGTGTGTTTGATCACAAACAAAGTGGTACAGGCACTCCGGCCAATATCAATAGACAAAAAAGTTTAGCAAAACAATTGGGCAATCAATTTGCTGTAGCAGAATCACGCATCATTGATCCTGAACATGTTGATGTATACTATCGTCCAGTTCCAGGCAGTCGTGGCCAACGTGTAGTTGCTAAAAATATTCCTGTTGCCACGCTAGATGCACTGCTACAAAAACTCAGTGACAAATATTCAGTGCCAGTTTCTAGTTTTGAATGGACTCCGACCGAGACAATAAACGAAGCCTTTGATCAACCTTATGCCGTTGAATGGCGCAAACAAAATGGTGACTGGCATGCCACTGCTGACTTGGATGACGGCAGTGAACTAATTGTGCTGTTCATGGCTCAAGGCGACAACAGTTGGATGGTGGAGTTTGAGCGTGACGAAAACATGGAGATCACCGGTGAAGGTGATGCGTCACGAGTGTTTGCCACTGTGCTCGCTGCCATGCAACAATTCATCGCCAAGCGTAAACCAGCGCGGTTGAATTTCAGTGCAGAAAAAGAGGATGACCCTACCGGCAGTAGAGCTAGACTGTATGATAGAATGCTTCGACGCTACATCAGCGGCAGCGGTTACGATTTGGAAAGAAGTGATATGCCAGGTGGCGCAACTTATACGCTGACAAAACAAGCGTCGGGTGTGGCGGAAAACTTTGCTGACGGTAAAGGTCCAGGACGTCCTGGAGACAGTCAGCGTCACGGCATACCCAAAGGTGCCACTATGGCTCAATTAGAAAAGGCTGCAAAAGCACCGGGTCGTAAAGGCCAGCTGGCACGTTGGCAAATAAATATGCGTAGAGGAAAGAAAAAATGAGAGCCAGTGAGTTTGTAACTGAAAATCTACGTGACTGGTTCAAAGAAAAATGGGTACGTTTTGGGCCCGATGGCAAGATTCGTGGTGACTGTGCCCGTGGATCTGAAAAAGAAGGCAAGCCCAAATGTTTGCCACAGGCCAAAGCACATGCCCTGGGCAAAAAAGGTCGTGCATCAGCGGCAGCTCGTAAACGCAGGCAGGATCCTAACGCCAATAGAAAAGGAGCGGCCATCAACGTGGCCACTAAGAAAAAATGATTATAACTGACTTATTTGAATCTCATCAAACCTGCCCAGAATGCGGCGGTCCTGCATTTACAGATTTAATACTTGCCGAAAAGAAAGATGCTTGCTATTACAAGGTCAAGGCTTCAGCAAAAGTTTGGCCCAGTGCCTATGCGTCAGGACGCTTGGTACAATGCCGTAAAAAAGGCGCGGCCAATTATGGCAACAAAAGTGAGAGTGTAGATCAACTGGATGAAAAGTGGAGTCAGAAATACAAAAGCAGTATTAACTGTAGCCATCCCAAAGGTTTTAGCCAACGGGCGCATTGTGCAGGCAAAAAGAAACACAATGAAAGTGTTGAAATGGAAATGGTCTGTGAAGACTGTGGCATGTGTGAAACACACGAGCACAATCAAAATCTAGATGAAGCCTGCTGGAAAGGCTATCACAAAGAAGGCATGAAAGAACTGTTTGGTAAACGTGTGCCAAACTGTGTAAAAAATGAAGACAAGGAGATGAACATGGATGAACTCAGCAGAATTCTTGAACTGGGCACAGGCCTAAGTATGGAAGCCAGGGCTGAACTGCATGAAGAATTTGATCTTATTGAGAGTATCATTGAAACCATTGCTGAACACAATGGTGTTGATGCAGAAGCAGTTTGGGCGGATTTAGAAAGTCTCACAGAAGATGAACTGTATGTGTTTGCTGTGACCTCTGACCCATTAATGGAATCCGAAGCCTGGCAAAAAGCCAACAATCGAGACAAGACAGACGGTATGAGTCGTAAAGCAGTTAAAACATATCGCCGCGAGCATCCTGGTAGCAAACTACAAACAGCAGTGACTACCAAGCCTTCAAAGTTGAAAAAAGGTAGCAAAGCGTCAAAGCGTAGAAAGAGTTATTGCTCACGCAGTCGTGGACAAATGAAGATGCACAATATTTCATGTGCCAAGACTCCAGACAAAGCTATTTGCAAGGCACGTCGTCGTTGGAATTGCTAAATGAGACTGTATGAATTTGCATCCGCAGGTGGTGACGATAGAGAGCCCAATGAAGAAGAAATACTACACCGGTTAGCCGCACAGTGGTGGCAAGGTGACGAAGATCCACGTGCTGAACGTGCTCTGTCTGCAATGGGCTGGGAGATTGGTCAAGACGAAGGTTATGACAACGGCGGCGCATTTGTTGTTCGCGCTGGCGATGTTAACGGTAACAGTTTTATTAGTTGGCCAGCTGAAGAACTAGAAGACTTAGAAGAAGGTTGGAAGAGTGCGTTAGGTGGTGCCGCCTTAGCCGGAGCAATGGCCTTGGGTGGCAGCGCAGCCAATGCAAAAATGACCGCACCAACTCCACAAGCAAAGGCGCCTGTTGCACAAGTGCAAGCTCCTGCACAACAAGCAGGTCCAGTTAATCAATTACGATCTGTTGCCATGGCCAGTGGCATCCAAGGCACAGAACTGGCACAGTTCTTGGCGCAATGTGCTCATGAGAGTGCAAACTTTGCCAGCATGGAAGAACGTGGTAGCCCAGCTTACTTTACTAAAAAATATGAACAAAATCCACGCAAGGCCAAGATCTTAGGCAACAAAGTCAAAGGCGACGGCGAACGCTACAAAGGACGTGGTTATATACAATTAACCGGCCGTGACAATTACACTCGTGCTGGTGCCGCGCTAGGACTACCTCTAGCACAACAGCCAGACCTGGCGGCTAGACCCGACGTTGCCGCCAAGGTAGCTGTATGGTATTGGCAAAATCGTGTTGCTCCAAAAATCAAAGACTTTAGTAATACTAATGCGGTTACTAAAAAAATCAATCCTGCATCAAAAGGTCTACAGTCACGACAGGACCAATTTAAATCTTATCAGGTGGCTATGCGATGAAAGCCCGTGAATTTGTCATTGAATCTGCCAAAGTTGTGTCAGCTGAACAGGTGTGGAATTATGTAGATGGCATACACCCCAAAGACCAACAGGGTGGTGGATTTTTAAAAAAATTGATCCTGCGCTATCCGCAGTATGAACTACGACGTGTTGCATTAAACAGTTTGCACATACCTGATCAAGAGTACGATGACGAAGAACAAGAGCCCGAACAAGATCCATACAATCGAGTGCAAACTGTAGACCCTGACCATGCGGGTGAATATAGTGCAAACTTTGTGGATCGTAGACCTATTGTGGTAGACTCCAAAGGTTGGATCATAGATGGCAATCACAGAGCTTGGGCCGCCGCCAACCTGTTGAATAGATCAGATATACAGGCCTGGGCGCCGGTTCAACAACTTACAGAATTAGGCAACGCACCAGCTGACTACAAACCCAACCGCAAAAGAAAACGCAGTTTGTTTCACTCTACTGTGGATGGACATTGGGTGGATGTGTTCTTTGATCGCAGCGAATTTAACGGTACCTTACACATTACATTTACTGTAAACAGCGACTATGATGCTCCAAGTCAGCCTACAAGTGCTAGTAAGTCAACTGTTCGAATATTGAGCACAGTGCTCAACGTGATCAAACAACAATTGCCTGAATACATTGCCAAGACTCGCCCGCCTGGCGTATCATTTACTGCCAAAGGTGACAACCGCGCCAACCTGTATCGCAAATACTTTGTACCAGTGGTGCAGAACATTTTAGGACCAAAGTGGGCGCATGAAGAATATCCCAGCATGGGCATGACAGTATTCCATTGGAAGCCAGTTCGTAAACAAGATGTCAATGAAATCAGCGATGAACGATTACAAAGTTATTTGAGTCGTGCTGACCGTCAAGTCAGTAACAGAATGGACCGTATGAGTCAAGCTAGAGAACGCTTGAACAAAGGCTATGAAATTTATCACGCTGATCGTCCTGCTGGCGGCTCACAGATAGTAGATCGTTTTGAAGCTGATACTCCGGCTCTTGCACAACAGTATTATGAAAAGTTTATTCGTAACTATATTTCTGATGTAGACTTTGATTTACGCTTACGTCGTAGCACTGGCATCATTGAAGATGCCGAACCTGCAGTTAAACAAGCATATAGAGATGGACTTGATTTAACAGCACACAAATATGGAAATGAATTAACAATTGATGCAGATACACATGGCCGTAATCTAGCACGAGTAGTATTTGATGTTGCGGGCAAAACGTTAATAGCACGGGATTTATTAGTTGATGAAGCATATCGTGGACAAGGTATTGCGGCTGTCATGTATGATTATGCCAAAGATCTTGGCTATCAAGTAAAACGCAGTCACGAGCAGACTGATGCCGGAAAACATTTTTGGAATAAGAATCGCGGTAGTAAACGTGTATGGGAAACAGAGTTAGATGAAATAGCCCGCATACCACAAGGCGACTTTGGTGATAAGGACACACTGATGCCCATGGCAAAAAAGCCCAAAACTAAACCCTTGCCAGGTGGTAGTCAATTCTCTTATGCGGTGAACCGAAAAGATCCTGAGTTTTTGGAAATCATGATCTTTGATGGAGATACATTGGTCGCAGAACTTGATCTTAGTGCCACCCTTGATCCGCTTAAAACCTGGCGTGTAGAAACTGTGGCCAATGATCCTGATTATCGTGGGCGCGGGCTGGGCAAAGCATTGTATGGTATTGCTCTCACGATCCTTAAACTCACGCTTGAAACCGGAGAAACACAGACCAAATTTGGACAAGCCATGTGGCTCATGTTAAATTCAATTCCGGGTGTAGAAGTCAAGGGTTATGCAATGGAGCCCACTGAAGATTATCGCCAGAAACGCGGTGATCAAATTGTAGATCAAAATGCCACATGGACTCGATACACATTTCCTGTAGAGCCCGGTCGACGTAGTATGCGTAGCACACGACGTGGCACTGGCATTTATAGCAGTAACCGTGTTAGTATGATAGCTAAATGGACTGGACGATGAAAGCCCGAGACATATACCCCAAGTATAAATTATGGACTGCACAGGTCCGGATACAACAACCCAACTATGTGGGCTGGATTGATGTCACTGTAACCGCCGCCAATGCCACAGAAGCACGTAGGTTAATGCGGGCACAATACGGTGTAGAAGAATGGCATGTTGGCAGTGTAAAAGAAGTCAAATAAAACGCTACTAAATACAGCATGTCCAAACAATTCATACGGGTGCTGTGTAATATTGATTGCGAATGGGAAAGTTTTCAACCCATTTATCGTACCTATGTCAACGATGAATTATTTGCTGAACGCACCTGGCGCTGGACCGAGCATTATCTTGAAGAACTGTTACAAATTGAAGCCGAACCTGGTGAATACACAATACGTCATGAATTGGTTTTGCCGCACTTGGCCTGGCTAACTGTAACAGATATGCGTGTGGATTTTGGTCCTGGAACTATAAAAAATAATGTTCTAACAATTATTGACGAGGCCCCATACCAATGAGATTGCATGAATTTGTTAACTTACAAGAAGATGGCGCCAGTACGGCCAGCACTACCAGCGGCAGCATAGCCACAGTTAGTATGCCGTTAGGCACTACATTATCAAGAAATGGTGGTTCTTTCTTTTCTGGCGCTAAATACACTACTGACGATGCAACGCCCAACACGCCTGCAGAGTATAAAAAGTATAAACGGAAGAAATAATGCTAGCAGATTTGTTAAAAACTTACTTGGCCTCAACATTTGCCTATTACTTAAAGGCCCACATGTTTCACTGGAACGTGGAGGGTCCAGACTTTGGTCAATTACACAAGTTTTTCCAAAAAATCTACGAAGACGCTTATTCAGCTGTGGATCCCATTGCTGAATACATCCGTACCACAGAAGAATATGCCCCAGGAAGCCTAAATCGTTTCCAAGAATTATCACAAATACAGGACCAGATCAAGGTTCCTCGTGCCCGATTAATGTTACAAGAATTACTCGCAGATACACAGACCATGGTCGACATGAGCAAGCAAGTATTTGATGCTGCCAGTGCCGAAGGTCGTGAAGATGTTGCAAACTTTGCCGCAGAACGCCAAAGCAGTCATGGCAAATACATGTGGCAGTTAAAGAGTTATTTGAAGGACGCAAGGGCATGATCTATGGCACACGACCATAACAGTATATACACCATTGTTGAACGTCTTCGTGTTATCGAAGAAGGATTAAACACGAATCAACGAAGTGTAAACCAACTTGGCCCTACATTCAAACCCAAAACTGTAGCAGTGCTCACAGCCAAAACAGATCCTAAAAATCCCATGGCTGGCAAACTAGTCGGTGGTGCCGAAGAAAGTGTCGAAAATGACGAAGAGCCGTTGGAGGAAGCCATTACCAGTGAAGATGTTTTGGATCGAGTTAAATCTTCATTTGCTGACTATTTAAAAACGGTCACTGACGAAATTCGCCAAGATTCAGATCTCAAAGACAAAAAGCACGAAGACACTGATATAAAAGAAAAAAGCACAGTGGACCGTGCTCTTGTTGCCAAACAACAAAAAGTCAAAGAAACCGAAGGCGAACTAGACTCGGCCTTGAGTGGTGTTGTTCCTGCCCAACAGCCACCAGGTGAAGAAGGTGTCAGTATGAAAGAATCAGCTGCAGTTAAAGTCATTACCAACGAATGTGGCATGTTTGAAGTTCACGGCAACGAAAAAACTGGCTTTGAAATCCGCCACGGCAATCGTCGATTGCCCACACGTTTTAAAAATTTAGATGAGGCTGAGATGGCCTTGGAAATGTTCGCGGCACGTCGTCGCAAGATCAACGACTCAGCAGATTACATTGACGAAGCATAAGGAAAAATAAATGTTTGCATTAGACCTATTCAACACAAAATATGAACGAGAACTCAAAGAAGGTGCAGTAGACAACCTTGAAGCTCGCCGCATTGATGACCTAAACATGCGAATGTTAGAACTGTTAGATAGTGCCAAAGAACCTGCTTACAAAAAGAATCCTGCGGCATTGGCTGGACTTAAGAAACAATTTCAAAAGATCAAAGCCGAACGTGACAGCTACTTTAAAATTAATCCTGCCACCGGTATGGACCCTACAGGAAGTCTGGGCACAACTAAAGGCAAGTTGGATGAGCAACACGACAGTCCAGTGGCCAGCGCAATCACTCGTCGTATTTTGATGCAACGTCACGATTTATTAAAACAATACGGTCCTGAACTGGTAGGTGCAGCCATTGACAATGTGGCCGACTATGTGGGCGATGTTGACGAAATTGGTTCAAGTGATGTCAGTGCTTATGTTGCACAAGTTGAGCGTATGCTCAAAGAAAACCCACCAGAAGCATTTCGTGAAGAAAAAAGCCCATATGGAGATTACCCACAGTCGCCTAGAGCATTTGGTGTAGGCAACTTCCAACGATTACTTAAAGCCAACATGGGTAATATTCCTAGTGTTACATTAGAATTTCCTAACCCCAAAGACAACATTCATTTAGATAAAAAAGGCCTTGACTTGATCAGCGACTATTACGATGGCTTAGAAAATGATCAAATGAAAAATCATTTTATCTATCGTGTATTGCCCAGCGCAGATGAAGTCGTGACCACTTTGAAACGATTAGGTTGGCATAGTGCAGTCCAGCCCGAACTTCCAGGCATTCCTACCCAGGGCGAACTGCCACTACAAGAAAAAAAAAAGTTTAACTCCAATTCGGATGTAGCCGCTGGCGATGTTAAAGTTGCTAGAGAGTTACAAAAACTTCGTGCTCAATATCCTGCGGCGCGAAGCGATGTGGAAGCTGTGGCCAAAAGTGAAATAGATTCCAACGAGCGAAGCCAACAACAATTGTCGGCTATCAAAGGTGCCAACACCGAACAAGATCGACTGCTACAACAGCTAGTGGCTCTGGATCGAAAACAAGGCAAAGAAATTGGCAGTTTAGATAATGAAAACGACCGTCTGGAACAACAACTAGCAAATGTAGAACAAACCAATGCAAAACTAGCACAGACCATTGGCCAAATGAGCGGACAAGGTCAGTCCGACGGCACTGATACTACTGATAGATCGCAATCTCGAGCAATTAATTTAATTCCAAATGCTCCTGCAGATGCAGAACCCCAAGCCCAACCTGCAGCCAAAGCTGAACCAGCTGAGCCTGTGCAACAATTTAAATCAAAATCCAATGCGATGAGTCAAATGGCTCGGAGTTTGTCACAACCAAGACAAGTTCAAGGTATTAACAATAATCCAGCACCCGCTAGCATGAGAGGTGGTAATGTGGTTGACTTATTTCCAGACAACGATGCAGAAACACAACCGCCTGTTCAGAGTTTAAAACGAGCAGCAGAAGCTATAAACGAAGGCCAACGCCTACAACGTGGCGATCCAGTTGTGGTAATAGCACCCAATGAGTTTGAAGGCAAGACTGGTGAGATATATGATTTCAGTCCAAGTGGCTCATTTGTTATTGTGGACTTATACAATCACGGCAAACACAGTATGCACCTAAGTGATGTTGCTTATAATGATTACGCTGACCAAGAGGAAGAAAATGATTGGTATGATGAAGGTGTAGCAGAAGGCAAGAAAAAGAAAAAGAAAAAATCTTCAAAAGCAATGGGAGGTTATTTCTTTCCTGGCTATGCATATTATGGAGGCGGCGAATCAGGTGACGGCGGCGGAGACGGTGGTGGTGAGAGCATAAACCACCGGGTAGCCGAAACAGCACTAAATTCAAAGGATCCTCAAGGTGATTATGCGGCCAAACGCAAAGCCTTACAAGATTTGTCAATGAACAAAGATGTTGACCAAGCGGCTGTCCTACAACGTAGACTAGATTTGGATCGAGAAGCCAAGGCCAAAGGTGTAACAGAAGTGGCTCCTCCTGGTGCCAAAGCTGAACGTATGGTCAAGCATATTAAAAAGAGTTTGAGCAAAGACGGCCGGTTAAGTGACAAAGATAAAGCTATTGCCTATGCCACTGCATGGAAAGCTCGTAACGCCGGCAAAGTTGAAGAAGCTAGACCGGAAGATTTGCCGGGCATTGATTACGACCGTCCTGGAGATATACCTCGTAAACGACCCAGTAGTGACCACAATCCATATCCTTACAGCCCGGAAGAAGATGATGATTACTTCCGTGAGATCTTCCGCAAGAAGCGTGAAGCGGCTGCCAAAGCAAAAAGCAACTCTTTAAAAGAATTTGCCCCTGCAGGTGGAAGTGGCTCAGGCAATTACTTCCAGGCTTTAGCCAGTGCTTGGTACAATGGCACATTCAACACTGGCAGTTTGCAAAAAGGAATCAAGAGCAAAGAAGACGTAGAGCGCCTGCTGAATCGTGGCATTGTTTGTCCCGACGGTGTCACACGTAAACTACATATTGATTACAATAGTGACTTTGACGGTGTAGAAATCTACAGTGACGACTACTATGAGCATGGTGATCTAGATGGCAATGACGGTCGCACAGGCCAACCCTGGGGACCATATGACTTTATGGCTTTCTCAGATGATCAACTGGACGAAGCTGCCAATCCAGCACAGCAGGCGGCCATTGCTATCAACATGAAGAAGCATCACAAAAAACCAAAAGGTATGGCGGAAGCACAGACAGATTATCAAAAACGTCGTCAACGCGAGCGTGACGTAGATGCTGGCCGTCCGGTTAAACCCGTACCCAAGAATCCACAGACTGACTATGCTCGTAAACGTGCTAAAGATCGTAAGGACATGGAAATGGGCGAAGGCCTAGGTGATCACGAGCGTCGTGAGTTCAAACGCAAAGAACTGCAACACGAACTAGGTCACGAGCGAAACAACATTGCCATTGCCATCAACGGTAAAGTTTGGAAAGTTGTGCCAGGCAAAGGCTACGCCGACAGTGCCGAAGAACGTGCTTACCTAAACGGCATGCGTCGTTGGGCAGAAAAGAAATCTGCTACAAGCGGTAAGAAGTGGACTGTGAGCTTGACCGGTGCTAACCCTACTGTAAATGAATTAAGCAATGAAAAATTAAGTCAATACAAACAGGCCGCAGCACTTGATGCTGGTGCTGCCGACAAAGCAGGCAACTTTGAGCGTGGTGACAAACGTTTTGCAGGAATCATAAAGGCAACCAAAAAACAATTTGCCAATGACGTTAAGAAACACAAAGACCAAGGTGTGGCGGAAGGCTTGATGAAAGAACCCACTACACGCAAAGAGTATTTGGATCAACGCGACAAGTTATTCCGTATGATGGCAGTTGATTCTAATCCAGCCAACAAACAAATTATTAAACAAGCTCTTAAAGATTTAGAAGCACGTTACGGCAAGCTAAAAGATCCTGTTAGAGAAGAATCCAGCACTGCCAGTGAAGCAGTTGAACGTGCTATCTTAAATCGTATCATGGTTGCACACACAGACCTGTTGATGAAGTTTGGTCCCGACAAGGTCATGCAGGCCGCAGAGGAAGTGGCCTACAATGTGGGTGACGTAGATGAAATTGGCACCAGTGATGTCAGTGCTTATGTCAATCAAGTTCGACAAATTCTTGGTGCCTAATGAAGATATCAGATTTTCAAATTAGCAATCACAACAAGCTAGATCAAATTCTAGTGCGTCTTTGCGAAATGGTCATTCAAGGCCAACAAAAAGATCAAGACCTAGGTATGGTAGCAGCCGCAGTGTTAGATCCTGATAACAATTGTGTAGTAGGCATCAATTATCCTACCAAAGATGGCAAGCGTGTTCACGGTGAACGTGCAGCCATAGACAGTTACTATGCCCGCTTTGGCGAGATTCCTGCTGGTAGCATTATTATCACAACTTGTAGCCCATGCACTCAGGACATGGACGAACGTGCGGGCATTAACTGTAGTGATCTTGTTGACGATGTTGGTGTTCATAAAGTTTATGCCGGCTATCAAGATCCTAGCCAGGAACGCATACGTAAACAGTATCACATAGAAATTACTCGCAATCCCAAAATTGAAAAATTATGCAAAGCCTTTGCTGATACATTTTTAAAAGATGATCTAAACGAACTCAGTTTCTTAGGATCAACCTGCACCAAAGACTGTTCAGGTCATCGTGCTGGTTATGCATGGAGTCAAAGCAAAGGTGGGCGTGTGGCACAGAGTCCATTTAGCCCCAGCTTCAACAAAGGCAGTCAATTACACGTGGATGGAAAATGAACCCTTATCCAGTATACCCAGAGGACGATGGTTATGACACTACAAAGAACCCCTACAGCCCTGTATAAAAATATTATTTGTGCATTGGCTATGTATGTTTGTGGCGTGGCCTACGCTGGATACATCGCTCAAACTGATTGGTGTGATCCATCTTACTGTTGTCCTCCAAAAGAATAGAACACCTACCTTAGGAACGTTAGCGTTACTTCAGGTGTGCCCGGCTGCTGGGCTAGATATTATGGGAGTCGTGCCCCGGAATGGTATCTTGAAGTGAGCATTTAATACCACCCGTCAAAGTTTAATGATATATAAAACATATGACATATCGTACGTTGCCTCCAGAAAAAGAGGAAATTGCACCCGGAACATTGATAGGAACACAGCCCTTTCCAACACTTTGGAAAGATTACCAGTGGTTTCAAGATTTACCAAAAGACACTTACTTTGCACTATGGGTAAGGTGGCCCAGTGCCAATGTTGACTCAATAGAGTTGCCTACTGGACACAATCTTTATGTTGTGTCTTTTCATTCCGAAGCAGTAGACTGTGTTTGGTTGCTCGATCAATGTAAAAAAATAACACAACCTATTATTGTTTTGGCTGATGGATCTGATTATGATTTTCCGTGGCCCGACAATGTGCATTTTTTTAATTTTTACAGTTGGCATATACATCTGCGTCAAATGATGGATTGGTTTCCTAACAGACAAAATAGAAATTTAAAATATAAAATAAGTGCTATTTGTAATCGTATCACACAAAGTAAATTACTAGTAACTACCGCCTTGTTAGAAAACTTTGATCGTGAAGATCTATTGGTTAAATTAGGAACCTGGATGGAGGAAAAAAATATTCATCACGGGCAACCAACTGGAGTAGAAAAATTAGACAATTTGTCTAAAATCTTTTTTGAAAAGTATTACGGGCACGAAATACTAGTTGATGAGTTCACTAATAATACGCATAATTATCAAAGAAGAAACAGCATCCCATGGCAACCATTTTATTTAGATTCTGCTATACATTTAAACAACGAAAGTTATCCTTATAGCCAAATGTCTCACAATGGAATTACTTCTATTCGCCCTGGGCCGCATGTCAGTGAAAAAACTTTTAAATGTCTATTGTCTCAAACCCCTTTTATATCAGTAGGGCAGTTTGATTTCTACGGACAACTTACTAAACTTGGTCTAAAGTTTGACTACGGCAGTATTGATCTGTCTTGGGACCAAGATCCTGGAAACTTGTCTCGCTTATCCAGTATGATTGATACAATAATTGATTTAAAAAATTATTCAATATCTGACATCAATGACATGACACAAGAAAGTTCAAAACATAATGCCGACATAATATGGTCTGGCGAGTTTGAGCGTCGGTGTAAGGAGCATAATCAACACACAGCAGAAATAATACTACAAAGATTTATCTAATGGGACAGTTAAATACTTTTTATCTCAACACATATTCAGGCTCAACTACCGTGTTTATAGAAACAGGAACATATCATGGCGATACTGTAGCAGTTGCAATGGATTTTGGATTCCAGACAATACATAGCATTGAAATAAATTATCAGTTATTTAAACAGTGCCAGCAACGATTTAAACACAATGATTGCATAAAAATACATTGCGGGGACAGTCCTGATGTATTACAAAAAATTTTACAGAAAATAACAGCAAGATGCACATTTTGGTTAGATGCACATCGTAGCTTTTCTTTACACACACCCGGTAGCAATGTATACGGGCCTAATCCATTGATTCAAGAGCTAGATGCTATTGCGTTATCGCCTAGGAAGGATCATGTTATTTTTATTGATGATTGTCGTTTGTTTGATACAGAGTCATGGAACTTTCTTTCTAAGCAATCAATTGTGGATCGAATACTTGAAATTAATCCAAACTATAAAATTACATACTTAGACGGTGGTACAAGTTTTGGAGTGGTGAATCCTATAGATGATATACTAGTAGCTTACCTATGAAATATTCTATTATTGGTTCGGGACTAGTTGGCCAGGCGTTACATCGACAATTGCCCAATAGCATTATCTACAATCGAAATGAATCTAATGCCCTGATAGAACAGCCATCAGATGTTGTAATTGTTGCTGCACCAACAGGCAATAGAATCTCAGTTACAGAAGACCCATCTAAAGACTTAAATGACTGTCAACAGATTATCAAATTACTAGAACAATGCAAGTATAATCAAGTAGTGTATATCAGCACCCTGGATGTTTATTCAACCAGAACCAGCACAGATGCTAACCCGCATTTAGTTTACCCTGTTGCCAGTTATGGTCGCAATCGTTGGTTGTTAGAGCAGGCTATCAGTGCCATGCCTAACAGTTATATAACACGATTATCTAGTTTGTCAGACCGGTTAATGAACAAAAATATACTTTACGATCTTAAGGCACAAATTTGGTTAGACAAAATTTGTTTAGATTCTTATATACAGTGGTATCCATTAAATAGACTAGCCACTGACATTATTACCTCGCTTGATTGCGGAATTAAATATCAAAATTTATGTAGTCCACCAATTTGTAATCGGGATATTGTCCAAAAGTTCTTTCCAAACTTAATTTCACAGTTGAATAAGAATAATGTTATTCCAATAACCTACAACGTAAAAAATTATGATCAAGGTTACGCCGTACCGTTAGATCAAATTTGGCAATCATTTGATGAATTTTTTATTGACCACAGTGTAAAATTAGTATATAATCAACATTCAAAGGAGATTTAAATGTCTAACAGCAGAACTTTTAGCGGTACCGAACAGGCCAAACTTACCCAAGTGATCAACGAAGGCATGCAGGTCATGATGGAAATTGAAACCTTAACCGGCGGACTCAACGACACAGTCAAGGCCATTGCCGAAGAAATGGATATCAAACCCAATATCCTTAAGAAAGCTATCAAACTGGCACACAAGGCTGAATTTGGCCGAGAACAACAGGACCATGAATTGTTAGAAACAATTCTAACCAGCGTGGGCAAGACACTATAAATATTGTTTTCAACAACAATCGAGTCGTTCACGTTACGAACATGAATCATGGCTAACCGGTCATAAACGGAGAAAAATTTGAGTTACGTAGATGCACTATTTGATCGTGAACACGATCGTATTCATGTGGTTGAACGGAAGGATGGCCGCAGAGTCTATCAGGAATATCCGGCCAACTACATTTTTTATTACGAGGATCCTCGTGGTAAATTCCAAAGCCTATTCGGCACACCTGTTAGCAGATTCAGCACTCGTAACAACAAAGAGTTTCGTAAAGAAATTCGTATACAGAGTGGCAAACAACTGTATGAATCCGATATTAATCCAATTTTTCGTTGCCTAGAAGACAACTACAAAGGCCAAGATGGCCCAAAACTGAATGTAGCGTTTTTTGACATTGAAGTGGACTTTGATCCAGAACGTGGATTTTCGCCAACCACAGACCCATTCAATGCTATTACTGCTATTAGTGTCTATTTGCAATGGCTAGAGCAAATGGTTACACTAGTTGTTCCGCCCAAACACATGAGTCGCGAAACCGCAGATGAAATTGCTCGAGAATTTGAAAACTGCATTGTGTTTGAACGTGAAGATGAGATGTTAAAAACATTTTTAGATCTCATCGAAGATGCTGACGCATTGTCTGGATGGAACAGTGAGGGCTATGATATACCCTACACAGTAAATCGTGTCACTCGTGTGCTCAGCAAGGACGACACCCGCAGATTTTGTCTGTGGAATCAATATCCCAAGAAACGTATGTTTGAACGCTTTGGTGCAGAAAACGAAACATATGACTTGATTGGTCGTGTGCATATGGACTATATGCAACTGTATCGCAAATATACTTATGAAGAACGTCATAGTTATAGCTTGGATGCCATTGCTGAATACGAACTGCAAGAAACCAAGACAGTGTTCGAAGGCACATTGGATCAACTGTATAATCAAAATTTCAAAAAGTTTATTGAATACAACCGTCAAGACACAATGATTCTTGCCAAGCTGGACAAGAAACTAAAGTTCTTGGATCTAGCTAATACACTGGCACATGAAAATACTGTGCTACTACAGACCACAATGGGTGCTGTAGCCGTAACCGAACAGGCCATTATCAATGAAGCGCACGAACGTGGCATGGTTGTGCCGAACCGTAAAGAACGTTACTCAGACGAAGACACACAAGCGGCAGGTGCCTATGTTGCTTATCCTCGCAAAGGCATCCACGAATATGTAGGATCAATAGACATCAACTCATTGTATCCAAGTGCCATTCGTGCGCTTAACATGGGACCAGAAACTATTGTTGGACAGTTACGTCCCGTAATGACTGACCATTATATTCAAGACAAAATGCGTAGTGGATCAAGTTTTGCTGCGGCATGGGAGGGATTATTTGGTAGCTTAGAATATTCCGCAGTTATAAATACTGAGCCTGGAACAGAAATTACCATTGATTGGAAAGACGGAGAAGAATCGGTTCACAGTGCCGCTGATGTATGGAAAATCATATTTGATAGTAACCGGCCATGGATGCTCAGTGCCAATGGCACAATCTTTACTTTTGAAAAGGAAGCAGTTATCCCAGGCTTGTTAAAACGTTGGTACGCCGAACGTAAAGACATGCAGGCCAAACTAAAAGAAGCAAAGACGCCAGAAGACGAGGAATATTGGGACAAGCGACAACTAGTTAAGAAAATTAACTTGAATTCGTTGTATGGTGCTATTCTTAATCCCGGTTGTAGATTCTTTGATAAACGTATTGGACAGTCAACTACTTTGACAGGTCGTGCCATTGCCCGGCACATGGATGCCTATGTAAACGAATGTATCACTGGCAAGTACGATCACGTAGGTGAAAGTATTATCTATGGTGACACAGACTCGTGTTACTTTACTGCCTATCCTGTGCTTAAAGAATCAATTGACAAAGGTGAAATGACCTGGAACAGAGAAATTGCTGTTCAACTGTATAACAGTATTGCTGACCAAGTCAACGATAGCTTTCCTGGCTTTATGGAAACTGCATTCCACGTGCCACGTGAAATGGGGTCAGTGATCAAAGGTGGGCGAGAGATTGTGGCCAGCAAGGGCTTGTTTATTACTAAAAAGCGTTATGCTGTCATGTATTATGACAAAGAGAACAAACGTGTAGACACACACGGAAGTCCTGGTAAAGTAAAAGCCATGGGTCTTGATCTAAAACGCAGTGACACTCCCAAGGTCATTCAAGATTTCTTAAGCGAAATTCTTAACGAAGTGTTGGTAGGCGCAAGTCGTGACCAGATTATTGAAAAAATTCGAGAGTTCAAATACATTTTTAAAGAACGTCCAGGCTGGGAAAAAGGCAGTCCTAAACGTGTCAACAACTTGACCAAGTATGGCAAGGAAGAAGAACGACTAGGCAAAGCCAACATGCCTGGGCATGTGCGAGCTGCACTTAATTGGAATAATTTGCGTAGGATGAACGGCGACAAATATTCAATGCAGATCGTGGATGGAATGAAAACCATTGTATGCAAACTCAAAAGTAATCCACTAGGATGGACCAGCATAGGTTATCCCACAGACGAAACTCATATACCGCAATGGTTTAAAGATCTACCTTTTGATCATTCTGAAATGGAAGCCACGGTTGTAGATCAAAAATTAGATAACTTGTTAGGTGTGTTGGAGTGGGACTTGGCCAGTGCTACTAACACAGAAAATACTTTCCAAACATTGTTTGAATGGTAATATGAATTTAGTTGAATTAATACGCTTAAATAACCGCTTAGAAGAACTCACTATGCAAGATCTTCAACGGGAATCTCGTAGCAGATTTGAGTTGATTATTGAACGCATTGACGTACCAGAAGCCGGTGTTGACGCTGGTTTCCAACAAGAATTAAAAGAAAAGAATCATGCATTGCAATCAGTGTTTATCAGCATTGAAGAAGAATTACTAGAATTAAAATCTGAAGTGCAACGATTAATTTCTGAACAAGGGCAAGGATGGTTGCATCGAAATTACACTGAATATGAAAAATATCTTGAAACCAACTACGCACAAACAGAAAATTACCTAGGGTTACATCGTAATAAACCAGTTCGAAGAGATGCAGAAACAGAATCAGCATTAAAAAGCCGAGTTGCTAATTACTGCGATTGGAAACATCCGGCCATGATCATACATCCAATGTTGGAGCCGTTCGTACACGAAATGACAGCTAGTGATCCGTTGTATCTAGTAGACGAAAGTCATTATTTGTTAGAACCTACACTGTCACAATTTAATCCAGTGTATCAAAATAGGTTGCGGCCCTACGTAATCAACGAATCGTTTAATCATCCAATCTTAAATCGATTACCTGATCAACAGATTGGGTTTTGTTTGGCCTATAATTATTTAGATTACCGTCCGTTTGCTATGGTAAAAATATATCTTGAAGAAATTTATCAAAAATTATTGCCAGGCGGGGTGTTGGCCATGACTTTTAATGATTGTGATCGTTACATGGCCATGCAGGCAGTTGAACAAGGAATTACTGGTTACACTCCTGGATCATTGGTTAGAGGTTGGGCAAACTATTTAGGATTTGAAGAAATATTTTGTCATCAGTCCGATTCGCCTAGTGTATGGGTAGAACTTCGAAAACCCGGAAAGTTAACTTCGTTGCGTGGCGGCCAAAGTTTAGCAAAAATATTACCTAAACCTGTTGCAAAATCTAAATAAACCACGTATAATCAAACACAAGGAGAAATATATGAAAGATCATTTACTAGACTTAGTAGAACATACATTAAAATTAGGTTGCATTGACCTGGTTAAAATTACCGGTGACGACAAGTCAACTGATATCTTTGGTGTAGCCGAGGATCGTAGCGTAGTGGTAGAGGGCAAGTATGCTAACCCGGTGCCAGAATTTATTGGACTGTTTGGTATGCCAAACTTGGCAAAACTTAATATTCTTTTGAATTTGCCGGAGTATAAAGAAGGCGCTGAACTCAGTGTTACAAAGAAAACCACCGGTGAGCCCGATGGTATCAGTTTTCAAAATGCCACTAAAGACTTTAAAAATACCTATCGTTTTATGGCCAGTGAAATTGTAACTGAAAAAGCCAAGACAGTTAAATTCAAAGGTGTCAACTGGCACATCGAGTTTGAACCCACAGTGGCCTCTATTCAGCGACTTAAGATGCAGGCACAGGCCAATGCTGAAGAAGTCAATTTTCAAGCCAAAACTGAAAACGGTGATCTAAAGTTTTTCTTTGGTGACCACAGCACACACGCTGGCAACTTTGTATTCCAACCAGGAGTAACAGGAACACTTAAACGCACATGGTCATGGCCGATTAAGACTGTGATCAGTATTCTTGATTTGACCGGCGATAAAGTCATGCGTATCAGTGATGATGGTGCAGCTCAAATCACAGTTGATTCCGGAGTTGCTGTTTACACCTACATTATTCCAGCACAAAGCAAGTGACCCAAGATAACTTAACCGCCAAGCAAAACGATTACGCTGTATTCCTGCCGGCTATCAGTGGCTTCTATGCCACTTACATAGGCAAACAACGTGATCCGGTTAATGGTCCTTATGTGGATCCGGCACGTATGCCTGCTGCAATAAAAGACATGGAACAGATGAACTGGCTTAACAGCGCCAAAGGTCTGTTTCCGTACCGATGGTCGCTTTACTCGGGTGGACATGCCAACTTGGATCTTACCAAGCAGGACTGGTCTGAAGACATGGTTCGTAATCGTGAGCCAGGTACTCTTATGTTAGGCGACTCGGGTGGATTCCAAATTGCCAAAGGCTTATGGGAAGGTGAATGGCGTGACCCAACTAGTCCCGAGGTCGTGGCTAAGATGGCCGAACTCAAGGCCAAAGGTGTTGAACACGTATTAGATCTTAAACCAGACGGAACGCCCAAGCACGATAAGAATGGCAACAAAAAGTATGTCAAGATTGATCATGTTAAGAACTACCAGAACTTGTTAGATGCTGCACAGAAGAAACGAGAGGCGGTAGTTAAATGGTTGGATGGTGTTTCAGATTATGGCATGACACTTGATATTCCGACCTGGGTCATACATGATAAAAATGCCAGCGACAAATGTGGTATCACAACATTAGAAGAAGCAGTAGCGGCCACCAAGTATAACAATGATTACTATATGCGCCATCGTAAAGGTGCTAAGAATGGTGGCATGAAAGTGCTGAATGTTCTACAAGGCGCCAATCATGCCGACGCTGATCGTTGGTATGACACAATGAAACACTATTGTGACCCTAACTTATATCCAGACACACATTTCGATGGATGGAGTATGGGCGGACAGAACATGTGTGATGTTCATTTGGTATTGCGTAGACTTGTGGCACTACGCCACGATGGATTACTCAAAGAAGGTGTTCACGATTGGATGCACTTCTTGGGCACCAGCAAACTAGAGTGGGCAGTATTACTAACAGACATCCAACGTGCTGTGCGTAAGTATGTTAATCCAGCATTTACAATCTCGTTTGACTGTGCCAGTCCGTTCTTGGCCACTGCCAACGGACAGGTTTATCACCACATTGATTTGCCACATAATGACAAGTGGTGCTATCGTATGAGTCCTATTGCCGATGACAAAAAGTATAGCACTGACACTCGTCCGTACGGTCAAGCTGTGGTAGCAGATGGGTTGGTTGATCACTTTGATGAAAGCCCAATTAGTCTACAACTGCAAATGAAAGATGTTTGTTACTACCAACCTGGTATGCTAAACAAAATTGGCAAAGAAGGTAAAACAAGCTGGGACAGTTTCAGTTATGCATTGCTGATGGGTCATAATGTTTGGATGCATCTTGAAGCGGTACAACGTGCCAATCGTGAATATGATAACGGATCGTGGCCTGCTATGATGTGGAATCAAAATGGCGACCATGCTCGATTCAAAGACATTGTGGATGCTATATTTGCCACACCCGATCGTGCTGAAGCCGAAGCTATCATTGAGCACTATGATCGTTATTGGATGGACATTGTAGGTACTCGTGGATTCAAAGGTAAGAAAGCCAAAAATGCACACAGTCAATTTAATGCCTTATTTGAAGAAGTTGATGTTGACAACACCGATGAAGATAGTATACAATTAGACGAAGACTTTAGCCCGGACCAACTGGCCCGATTAGATCAATTAGAACAAGATCAAGTATAATGAACAGAGATGGACACAGTGACGTTAGTTTCTTTATAGGAACTGAAGTTGAACATACCCCTGCTTACGGCAAGAAAACTCTGTTTGTGGTCGGTATTCAAGACTATCATAAAATTCTTGAAATAGTAAATGATTCTCGGTCGCTACTGGATTCTAGTCAACACATTGAACATGTGTATTTTGGAGCCAATATGAGTTTTCCTCAGCTGGCTGTAAACGATGGAGCAGGCTGGGCACCTTGGGAGACCATGATTCATTCAGTGTTGGAACGGAACATTCTATGTACCTTGGACATTGATAGCACTTGTGTAGAAGGCCTGTTGGAAAGTGGCCTAACAGAGAATCACAACTTTATTCCTATGATTTCAGTAAAGTTGCCCTACATCAATCAATTGGGTTATAATGCTACACTCAAACTGGATGACAAGGATTTTGCCGCAACCAATCCCGGAGTGTGGTGTCACAGTCTACACGACTTACAAAAAAGATCAGTGTTTACTGACTGGTCTAAATATACCAAGGACGAAGTAATACAATGATTAGATGGTTATGGTCAAACTTAATGAAATGGGGTTGGGATTTCAATCGTGATATTAGAGAGGATGAGATTAAGGTACGCCGAAAAGGTCGTGCCATATCTAATTCTCTTTCAATAATTGACGACGACATTTCAAATGGTATAGAGCTGCCAGACCCTATTAGGTTTAGTGTGCAGGCCGTCAATGGCGGCACACTGATAGAGACCAGATGGTACGACTACAAAAAAGATGAGCAACGGGTCAAATTACATATCGTCACTTCTGACCAAGACTTGTCAGAATCAATCGGCAAAATTGTAACTATGGAGTTATTACAAAAATGATACAAGCAGAAAGAGAAACAGTTGAGCGCATCAAAGAAGCCGCAGGTCGACAGATTTGGGTTACATTCCGTAAGGAAGGAATCCATTGTTATCCAGCAGCCGCAACAGATCCACAGTTAAATACTAGCGATGAATACAATGTTGCGTTCCTTGCTAATCCTCATCGCCATATATTTCATTTCAGGGTGTCAATCGATGTGTGGCACAATGACCGAGACATCGAGTTTATCCAGTTCAAACGATGGCTCGAAGCGTTGTATAGCGGTGCGAATACCGTTTTAGAATTAGACTTTAAGTCTTGCGAAATGATTGCCGATGACTTATATCTCCAAATTGCTGCACGTTATCCCAATCGTTGTGTTACAATTGAAGTGTCCGAGGACGGTGAAAACGGATGCTCAATTAATTATAACCTCACCCGTCCAAGTCATTCAATTGTAATTTAAAAGGAAATATCATGGGCAAAACCCAATTTCGTGCAAATCCAAGAGCACTTCAAGCATTAGAAGATTTGTCAAACTACTTGGAATTCTGTAAAGATTATGGCTACAGATATCGAGAGGAAGACTTGTATAACTTCCGCAGTTATGCTTGGCAACAGTATAACAAGTTCACCCAAGGCAAGAATGCCAAGAACATGTGGGACGAAGATAGCCGTAGATTCTCAGGACACCGCCGTGCGTAAGTTATTTTATATGGGTCTTGAGAGTTACGAGGCCCGTTATACACTACAACTCACAGAATGGAACCGTCGTGTGTTTGACCGACGCGGCTTAGATGTAGTCTATGTTCCTGGCATCACTATTGACAACACACAAAGTATTAGTGTAGGTCAGGTTCTAGACGCACACGGCAGGTCCTATTTCAGCATGAGCCAGATGATGAATCTAGTTCAAATGATGCGTAATGGAGAAGTTACCAGTGAAGATGTCATCTATTTTGAAGACATGTTTCAACCCGGTATCGAGAGCTTACCTTATATTCTCGATCAAGTGGATCCTAACCAGCGTCCTAGGATTTATGTTCGCTGTCTTGCTCAGGCCATTGATCCAGATGACTTTGTTCATGTGTGGGGTATGGCAAAGTGGATGGGCATCTATGAAAAAATGGTTAATGAATTTGCCACTGGTGTATTGGCAACTAATGAAGAAATGGTTGCTCATATGCGTATTGCAGGTTGGGAAGCACCGATCTACAATATTAGTGGATTGGCATTTGGCAAAGCGGAAGTGCTAGAGCGTATAGGTGGCTCACAAAATATCAAACCGTTTGACCAACGTCGAATGCGTGTGGGTTTTGCCGCCCGCTTTGATCAAGAGAAGCAACCTGGATTCTTTATGGACTTGATTGAAATGTATCACGCACAGGGTCGTGTTAAAAACGTTGAGTTTGCTGTGTTCCAAGGTGGCCCATTACGCAGTAACAATCCTGAATATATCAATCGTGCCCGTCAGTTAGAACGTGAGGGCAAACTCGTAATTTATGAGAACTTGAAGAAAAATGACTATTATAATTTGCTTAATGATACTCGTGTTCTTTTTAATTGTGCATTACAAGACTGGGTCTCTAACACAGTCTCTGAAGCAGACACTTTGGGCTGTAACGTTCTCTATCCTGCTTACCGTAGCTTTCCTGAAACTTTTGCTAACGACCCCAACCGATTATATGTGCCCTGGAGTATCGACGATGCATACCACAAGTTAGAAAACTTGTTACAAACACCACATCACAACATGGGGTTAATCTCAAATTGGACAGATGGCACAGTAGATCGTATTGTGGATATCTTAGAAGGCCAAGGCGAGGTATGGAATCGTGCAGGCAATAGATATCGAGATCATGTGAGTCAAGCCAAATACCACGTAAGGAAAATTGAAGGATGAGCAAAGTTGTAGTTACTGGTGCCGCAGGATTTATTGGTGGCGAGACTTTATTAAAATTAGTAGATGCTGGTCACGATGTGCTGGCTATTGATCGAGTAATGCCACCTGGGAATTTGATTCCTGTTCCGTGTCAATGGCACACTGGGGATTACTCTGGTGAGATAGGACTGGATTCTATTAAAAGATTTTGTCCTGATGCCATTGTTCATTGTGCTGGTACTAGTCTGGTTGGTCCTAGTGTGCAGGATCCAGAAGAATACTACAATAACAATTTTGTCAAGACTAAAATTTTATTAGACTATCTGGTTAAAAATCACGACAAACAAGTTAGGATTATTTTTAGTAGCAGTGCCGCAACCTATGGCAATCCTATTATGACTCCTGTGCAGGAAGTTGATCCTACTGAGCCAATTAGCCCATATGGTGAAAGCAAATTGATGATTGACTGGATGTTGCGAAGTTACCAACGTGCATATGGTTTGGACTTTGTTTCATTCCGTTATTTTAATGCCTGTGGTGCTGATAGTCAAGGTCGTCATGGACAAGCACCAGGTGCTACACATATTGTTGCTAGACTTTTAGAAAGTGTTCGCGATGGCAAAGACTTTACTATGTATGGCACCGACTATGAAACCCCAGATGGCACCTGCGTTCGTGATTATATCCACGTAGAGGATTTAGCCGAGGCTCATATTGCCGCAATTGATCCTTCCGTTAAATCCAACATTTATAATTTAGGTACCAACCAAGGTCATAGCAATCTACAAGTATTGCAGGCGGCATCTGCTGTGCTGAGTAAAGACATAGCCTACTTGCATGGTCCAAGACGCAGTGGAGATCCAGCTCAACTTGTTGCCGATCCTACTAAATTTATGAGTGCAAGTTCGTGGCAACCAAAATTTGGGTTAACTGATGTTATCCAACACGCATGGACTTGGTACAATAAGTAACTGATGTATCAATATGCCGAACTAGTTCATTGGATGAAAAATCAGGGCACAATGAAAATATTGCCCGCACAAGTAGACATTGATTTAACTAATGTATGCAATCAAGACTGCTATTACTGCAACAGTGCAGACTTTAGAGCAGCAATGCCTGTGCAAAAAAAATATACAGAATACATTTCCTTGCTAGATAAATTAGCCGGTTGGAGAGCGCATACTCCCAACAGTTACGGAACAACGCATACTATAACATATCCGGGTGGAGGAGAGCCTACTGTATTGGTCAACTACGAACAAGTCATTGAACACACAATAGATCTAGGATTCCTTGGAAGTATCACTACCAATGGCAGCAATTTAGATCGTTTGTTAGATAATGTTCACGTGGATAAATTGCGTAAGTTGGCCTGGATTGGTGTTGATATTGATGCTGGAACCCAACCATTGTATGAAAAAATACGTCGGAGCCTAACTGCTAAAAGTTTGTTTACTAAGGTATGCGACAATGCACGTGGCCTAATCCAAGCCGGAGTCAATGTTGATTTTAAGGCATTAATTAATCCGTTAAACGACACTGACGAAGCAATGAACGATCTGTTTAAGTTGGTTAAACAACTAGGTGGACGTATGCTGTATTTTCGTCCGGTAATTATTAACAACCAAGCCTATCCTATTACCGAAGAGACTATTTCTAGGTTAGACAAATATAGTCAAGAATACAAGTTGCCCTACTACGCCAATCAAAATAAAACACTGCCGCGTAATTATAAAAAGTGTCATCAGATGTTTCACTTTCCTGTATTTTGTGCCGACGGCAAAATATACATTTGTTGTGAAGGCAAAGGAAATCCACAATTTGAATTGGCTGACTGGGATTCCGGGGACTTCCGAAATAGTTGGTTGAACGAAAGACATTATGAAATATATAATAAAACTCGTGTAGAATTTTGTGCTCCATGTAGACCAAATATTAGTAACATTAAAATACAAAATATATTGAATAATCCCAAAGAAATTGAAGGATTATATCTATGAAATTATGGATCTTTGGCCATAGTATGTGTTTGGCGCATGGTCTAGAAGAACAACAGTCTTGGCCATTTTTATTATCTAAAAAATTAGATTGTGAATATGTCAATTTTGCTCAAGAAGGAGCAGACAATTTTTTTATCTATCATTCTTTTTTAGAAAATTATAAAAAAATCAATCATGATGACATAATCATAATTGGATGGAGTCATCCGTCAAGAAAATCATTTGTTTTTGATCCAAATAATCCAATTCATGTTACTACAGCCAAAACAGGGTTAGTTTACCAAACAGAAACAAAAACTTTATTTAGAAGTTTTAATGCTAAACAGAATGATGGATGGGTTTGGTCTGCAAAACCTAAAAATTCTACAGTAGAATTTTATGATTCCTGGTTTAACAACTACTATTCGGAATACGAACAACGCTGTAATTTTGAAGCCTGTATGGATAGTGTTGCCCTCAAAGTGCCATGCCAATACTTGCCATTTTATTTTAGCAAAGAAAGTGTTGACCAAATTATCAGGCAAAATGACAATTTTATGTTAGAATTTATTGTAGAAAATAAAGTAGCACTGAGCAAAACAGATCAACACATAAATGCAATAGGGCATCAAATGTGGACGGATCATTTAATCAAGCAAATTAAACTATGAATCTAAAATTTCCCATTATTGAATTAGTTGATAGACTAGCCATCGCTGAGATTAAATTCCAACGTACCGGCGCTAACAACGAAGAATTAGCATGGTACAAGTATCAAGCTCTTCATATTAACCTTGAAAAAATTGCCAACGAGTACGAAGATCTTAAACGCATACACAACGAAATATGGAACCTAGAGGCAGAACTTAAAACAGGTCGAGAGGCAGAACTTGCATTGGAAGAAATAGGACGCCGTGCTATTGCTATTCGAGATCATAATAATAAGCGTGTGGCACTTAAAAATTTAATGGCAGAAAAATTAAGTTGTCCGGTACGTGAAATCAAGAAAGATCACCTGTCAGAATGAGTTTTCAAAAATTATTTGAATTTGAGCAAGCCTTAGCTGAATACACAGGTGCTCCATATGTGGTTTTAACTGACGGTTGCACACACGCCATTGAGTTGTGTATGCGGTACGAACAGGTCAAAGAATGTCAGTTTCCAGCATATACATATCTAAGTGTTCCAATGACGTTGACGCATCTGGATATAGATTATGAAATGCTTGATGAAGCCTGGGTCGGTGAATATCAGTTTAAGAACACAAGGATTTGGGATAGTGCTCGCAGACTTGAACCAGGAATGTACCGGCCGGGCGCAATGCAGTGTCTTAGTTTTGGTTGGACCAAACCATTACAGTTAGGCAAGGTGGGTGCTATCTTACTAGATAACCCAGATGCATACCGGCTGTTTAGCCGACAACGGTCGGATGGTAGAGATCTAAATATACCGTGGCAGGAAGAAACCGAATTGATCTTGGGTTACCATTATTGCCCTACCTTAGAACTGTGTATCAAAGGGCTAGAGCTATTACCTACCATTGAGCCAAAAGCACAGCCTGGAGTTTATCCTGATCTTAGAAAAATTCCATTTAAGTGTTGATTTAAATCTAAATAACTGTTACAATAGTAACAATACTGGTCATCCACGACTATAACTCGGAGAATATAATTGACAGATAAAAATACAAGCCAAGATACATTCGATAGATTGAAAGCAGATCAATTGGTTGTAGAAGCACCATACCATCCCGGCTACGAAGATGCTGTAATCGGCGATAAAGGCTACGAAGAAGCTAACTTAGCAGATGCTATCCGCTTTAAGATGAAGCGTGATAACAAACGTTTCTGGGCTGGTGACAACATTAGCGACTACTTGCACGAAGGTGATAAGGAAATCCTAATCAACGAAGCCACCGAAGCATTTGAGAAGGTCTTAGACACCTTATTAATTGATCGTGAAACAGATCCTAATAGTCGAGGAACAGCCAAGCGATTGGCCAAGATGTATTACAACGAAATTATGGGAGGTCGATATGATCCAGCACCAGATGCAACAGCTTTTCCAAATGATTCAGCGGATAGATATGAAGGCATGCTTGTTGTTCGTAGCGAACTGCGTTCTATGTGCAGTCATCATCACCAGCCTGTGTCTGGTGTTGCTTACATCGGAATCATCGCCGCTAATAAACTTATTGGCCTGTCTAAATATACTAGGATCGCTCAGTGGTGTGCTCGTCGTGGCACACTTCAAGAAGAACTATGCAACGACATCGCAAGAGAAATAATGCGAGCCACGGACTCAGAGAATGTAGGTGTGTATATACAGGCCACGCATGGTTGTTGTGAGAATCGCGGTATTATGGCGCACTCGAGTCTGACACAGACCACAGTATTAAAAGGTAGCTTCGCCACAGACTCTGGAACCAAGAAAGAGTTCATGGACAATATCAAACTACAACAGGACTTTGCCCCAAGATGAATGTAGATCCTAGATGTTGCGATAGTGGCACTTGTATTATAAACGAAGCGGGTGAGTGTTGGTGTGGACAACGTTGGGATGGTGTCAAAATGTGCCAGCCTTACTACATTAATGAATCTGGGGCACGAGTTAATGCGGTCACCGGTGAGCTGATACAAGGTGAAAAAACGCAATGATCCAACCCTTGCGTGATGATCTCATGGTGCAACAGCAGTTGCCGGATGGCCTAGAGGGCCGGATAGCGGCCTGGCAACACATGGTGGCAGTGATCATGTTGAACCAGACTGGTCGCAAACCTGTCAAAACAGTATTCCCCATCTTCATGCACTATTGGCCTAGTCCCAGCAAGTTTGTAAGGGCACATGAACAAGAGATCAAGGATGTGATATGGAGCCTGGGCATGGTAAATGTGCGTTATAAAAGGTTGGTTGAGATGAGCTATGATTTTGGGCGGTGGGACGGGGAAGATGCTACTGAGTTATATGGTATTGGCAAGTACGGTAGTGACAGTTATGAGATATTCTTCAAAAACAATTACACCGTTGACCCTACTGACAAAGAACTTAAACGCTATTTAGAAGAGGAAGTGTTTGCATGATACAACAATTAAGAATCCGATTAGCCCGCTGGATATTGGGCAAACATTGTCCATGCTATCAAATGGGCTATCACAATATGGTAGACTTTCAACAACGTAGCGCAGACGCATTGGCAAAACACAAAGAGAGAAAGGCAAACAATGAACAATCCACAAATAATGGCCAACCAGGCTATTGAACGTGCCAAAAACCTACAAGAGTTTTTGGTATTTCGAGACATGGAAGAAATTATTTTTAATGGTAATCCAATTCCATACACGATGAACCACGCCATGGGCGGACCAGTAGAAATCACTGTTCCGGCTATTAGTCAGGAAGAGGCCGAACAACGTGTTAATGAATGGCTCGAAGGCCAGCGAGCATGACCTATGTTGTAACAGAAGGATGTATTCTTTGTAAGCATACCGATTGTGTAGATGTTTGTCCAGTGGATTGTTTTGTAGAAGGTCCAAACTTTCTAGCCATTGATCCTGACGGATGTATTGACTGTGCTGTGTGCGTTCCAGAATGTCCAGAAGATGCTATCTATGCTCTTGATGATGTTCCAGAAGACCAAAAACAGTTTGTTGAGATCAATGCCGAATTAGCTCGACTATGGAAGCCTCTTACCAAATCCAAAGACGCCATGCCCGAACATGAAAAATGGACCGGTGTTGCTAATAAACTACAGTATCTAAAACGAGATTGACCCAAAAATAGTTATCTGCTATAATAGTTGTACGATCAATTATTCTTAGAGTAACTATATGAAAAAACAGCGTGTGATTAGACAGACGTCTATAGCCGTTGCTGTGTCGGTTGTTTTCTTACTCACAGCCTGTGGTGGAGGTGGCGGTGGTGGTGGTGGCGGAGGTGGCAATCCGTATATTAAACCAGACAATCCATATTATAGTTCTGGAACATTGGCCGGTTACGGTTTTACTCCTGGGACTCGAACCACAGTTCCTTATGCTACTCCTGCTCAGGTCAGCACATTTAATCCTTACACCAGTGATTCTACTAAAACTGCGGTTAGTCAACAATATGTAGTAAACGACTTGACCGGCAATGGCACCGACAGTATGATTGTAGCCGGGCGTATGAGTCAGCCAGCTACTAGTAGCGAGTGGGTTAACAGTAGCATACAATTATTCACTTGGAAAAACGGAAGTTTTGTCAACGACACCGCCACATGGTTCACTGCTGGTAGTAACTCAATTTTAGGAACAGATCCTAATATTCAGTTTGCTGACTTTTTTAAGTCTGGACGAACTGATATGTTGGTCAGTGCGTCCACTGACATGAACTACTATGGTCCAACTGGATCCAGCCAAGCCTGGTTGTTTCGAAACAACGGAAGCCAATTTACTCGTAGCACTATAGAACTTGGTGCTCAGGTATGGGGGCACGGCACCACGATGGCTGACTTGACCAAAACAGGTTGGATAGATGCTATTATCACTGACTATGGCCCAAACACTACATTCTTAATGAATAATCGTGTAAACGGTTTTACAGTATATCAAGCCCGAGGCAACAACGATCTATTTTGGGGTACGTCTAGTATTGCGGCCGCTGACTTTTTAAATAATGGAAAGACTCAGTTGGTAGCCACCGACAGTAGAGCATGTGTTGGCGACACCGGGTGGAATGGATGTGGTAGTAGCACTACTAAAATGTATACCTGGGCGATAGATTCAACTACTAATAAACTCAGTATCAATTGGGCAAAAGATTTACCGGCTCCGATCCTGGGCAATAGCAGTCACAATTATTTGGTCATAAATTATGACTTTAATGCCAGTGGCAATCAAAGTTTAATTTTGTTCAGCTCGCCTGGTACCAGTGGTGGTGTGAAACAATCAGCTATACAATTTTTACAAAATGATGGTGCGGGTAATTTTACTGATGTAACCGCTACTATGTTAAAAGGTTATAACACCAATACTCACGGCACTTACCGTCCACAGTTTGTAGATCTTGGTAACGGCTTTAAGAGCATGATTGTAAGCGGAACTGATTGGTCTGGAACAAATAGTAGCACACAATTCTTAATTAAACAAAGTGCTACTGGACCTTATGTGGCGGCATTTCAAAATATTATCACTGATTTTGCAAGTCAGGCCAACTTGATTGCTGGCACTGGCAATAGAGGCAATCAAGTAGCTGTAGTTACAGATGCTAGTAAAAATCTTTATCTTGTGACCACCTTGCAATATCAGACTGATGCCACAAGTCCAGTAAGAATGGCCACATATTTGAGTCTTGTGGGTACAAATCTAAACACCACTACAGCACAGGCCGCATTCAATGCAGTCAAGGCAACATGGCCCTGGATGAGTCCAGCACAAGTAAATCAGGTTCTGGCACAAACTTCCAGCAGTTATATGACTGATGCTGGCGCAGGCCTAGTGTTAAATCCGGACAAACTGTTAAGTCCAGTAGGCGCACTGAGTATTGCTACCAAGTCAGGTGCGATACCATTGAGCGGATTGACCGGCAGTGTTTCTGGCGTTAATATGTCAGGACTAAACCAGATGCAGGCATTTGATTCGATAGGACGCAATTACAGTTTGAACTTTGGAACCAGCAGCTCAGTTGGTCCCAATGGTTTTACATTTAATACAGAACACATTGACCAACATAATCTTACCAGCCATACTGAGTATATGTTGAATGGCAACACCAACACTGTGTATAACCAGCAAGGAATGGCCATGAGATTAGGAGCTGAAACTCGTAATCAATTCAACACTATCGGCCCTCCTCCACTACCAAAAGAATTTGGCGATCAATCAACTCAAGGTATGTATATAGGTGTGCCTAGACCAACACAATGGAGTTTTGGTTTACCAGAAATTTATAAAAGTGGCAACTTCTCTACCGGAACACAGTTTACCAGTTTGAATACCAATCCATGGTTAAACTTCACTGGATCGTTTGGTTCGGTTAATAATAGTAGCACCGTAGAACAAGTGATGACCTATAGAAAGAATGGATTTAGTATGCAAGGCGCACTTATGATGACCACTACTAATTTTAAATCCGGCATTGTAACTGATGTAAGTCCAATTATGGCGGCATGGGCTGAAACCGGTTACCGATACAATGAGGTAGGATTTGGAGATCTTGGTGTTTATGTGGGTGTGAAACCGGTAGTATTAAGCGGTAGTATAACCGCTACTATACCAACCGGTGTTGACAATGCTGGCAATATAGTATATACTAATACTAAGATGGGTGTAGTAAGTCAGACCACTCCGTATATTCGTGCGCTATACACTGGAGTTATTGATCGACATAACAGTTATAGATTGTCAGGAATGACTACACAAACAGGACAGTATCGAGCAATGGCCGAATATAGATACACGTTTCAATAAGGGCAATGATAAAATGGTATTAGTTGCAACATGGATAGTAGTTGGTTTCTTTTCAGCGGTGGGCTGGGGAGTTGCACAAAAAACAGTAGTGGAACCCTATATCAACCCTGTGTTTGACAAGGCTGAGGTACAGCCTACAAACACTAACACCGCAAATAAAGACAATAAATAAATTCATCATAACGAAAGACACAACATGACTAACCTCCGCACAGTAAACTTAAATACGCCGCAAGAACGTACCTTCCAAATACAATTAAAAAATGATTCAGTGATCGAATTTAAGTTCTCACCCATTTCTGCTACCGGAAATCAACTCTGGCAGATGTTTGTTACCACAGAGGCTCTTGATACATTAGAACAATTGATTAATTCAACTGCTGATACCACAGAAACCAAGTCAGCTAGAAAATCAGCGCCAGCCAAGAAAAAATAAACCCAGCGGTCTCTGGCGTTCATCCCGCTTTACAAATTCTGCCGCCTATGCTATAATCTAACATAGGAGAAACAAATGGCAAAGTATTATTCAACAAAAACTTACGGAAACGACAGAGGACTGTCATGCTGTTTTAGACAATGGCGTGCCACTCATAGCCACTGTTCAACACTGCATGGTTACTCAATTGGCATCAAACTAATCTTTGAATGCGACACACTGGATGACAAAAACTGGTGTATGGACTTTGGCGGTCTTAAAGAATTTAAAACATGGGCAGACTCGATGTTTGATCACACATTGGTTGTTGCTGAGGATGATCCTCAAATTGAGTTTTTTAAAGAAATGAACCAAATCAAAGGTGGATTCAACGACAGTGGCATTTGCGATCTACGTATTGTGCCAGGTGTAGGCTGTGAAATGTTTGCCAAAATGTGTTACGACAAAATGGCAGAACTTTTAGCTAGTGGTGACATGCGCTATCCAATCAATCCCACAGTAAGAGTTAAATCAGTTGAAGTATTCGAACATGGTGCTAATTCGGCTACGTACGAAGGTTAAACAATTCTGGCGCTTATGGGCCAAAGCACTAGGTGATAAAGCAGGCAATACTGATTTGGACGCAGATCGTGTTGCCTACATTCGCACCGTAGTTTTATTAACATACATTATCACTAACTGTTTTATTGTAGCCGGCGTTATACGTCATTGGTAATCAACACAGATTTATTTGCGTAATAATATACGTATATAAATATTCGCACTATGCCACATGAATACAAAATAGCAATCGTATTGCCCACCCGAGGTCGAACAAAAGCCCTGACACGTAGTCTTATTGGCCTGCTTGAAAAAGCCGCAGATCTAGACACGATACAAGTGTTGTTGGGATTAGACACCGACGACACCGTGGGCATTGCCCATTTTCAAGAATCCTTACAGCCTCAGCTAGATGAGATAGGAGTGTCATACACTGCTATGACATTTGAACCGCTGGGATACAGCCGTCTTAACGAATACATTAACACTTTAAGTAAAAATTCAGATGCAGACTGGATATTTTTCTGGAACGATGATGCCATAATGGAAAGCAACAATTGGGATTTAGAAATAGTCAAGCACACAGGCGAGTTTAAGTTGTTGGCTGTGCATACCCATAACGATCATCCTTATAGTATATTTCCCATAGTGCCCAGGCGGTGGTTGGATCTTGTAGGTCATTTAAGTTTACACAGTATGACTGATGCTTGGTTAAGTCAGATCGCCTATCTACTAGATATCTGGGAACGCATTGACATCAACGTGTTGCACGATCGTGCTGACCTAACTGGTAACAATTTAGATGCCACTTTTAAAGAAAGAGAATTACTAGAAGGTAATCCTAGCAACCCTAGAGATTTTCATAATCCCAACATGTCAGTTCTTCGCATGAACGAAGTTGAAATGATTCATGTATACTTGAAAAGTATAGGAGTGGCGTCAGACTGGTGGGATCGTGTCAAGGCAGGCAAACAAGATCCATGGGAACATTTGCGAAACAACGATCCTAATAGTCAAATGCGTCAATTTACACTAAAGGTCAAATAATCAATGAAAAAAATTGTATATGTGACTGGGTGTTTAGGGTTTATAGGAGTGCATGTCACAAGACAATGTCTAGAACGTGGGTGGCATGTTATTGGTGTGGACAAGGGCACTTATGCTAGTAATTTTGATTTTCTAGACGAGTTTCAAAAATACAATACATTTAAATTTATACACAAAGACATCAACGATCTTGATCGACTGCATGACTGTGATTATATAATTAACACAGCTGCCGAAACTCATGTAGACAATTCAATCATGAGTTCTGAAGTGTTCCTGCGTAGTAATATCAATGGTGTGCATCGCTTGTTGGAATTGATCAAACAACAACCGGTTCAACGGCAACCAATCCTGTTGCATTTTTCAACCGACGAGGTCTATGGAGATATCGAGTCCGGAGCCCACACTGAAACCGATCTTTTAAAACCTAGCAATCCTTATTCAGCATCAAAAGCCGCTGCCGACATGTTGGTCATGGCCTGGGCAAGAACTTATGGCATTAAATATGTAATTGTGCGTCCTACCAACAACTATGGCATTGGTCAATATGTTGAAAAACTTATACCTAAAAGTATTAAGTTCCTTGAATTAGGAAAATTAATTGATTTGCACAATCACGGTAATCCGGTACGAACTTGGTTGCATGCCGCAGATACTGCCAGGGCTGTAATGTCTATCATCGATGCTGGGTGTGCCAATGAAATATATAATATCAGTGGCAATACTGAATTGCCCAACCGCGAAGTGATTAAAAAAATATTACATTTATATTACGGAGTCGAGCACAACGACAATTGGGAAACATTTACTACTTTCAGTGCCAGACAAGGGCAAGATGTTCGCTACGCAATTGATGACAGCAAATTAAAAAAACTAGGGTGGTTACCTACAGCCAATTTTGATCAAGAACTAGAACAGATAGTCAACTACTATAGGAATAATTTTGTATGGTAAAAAACTATTTGGTGTGTTCGGTGCGTCCTATTTCAGAAAATTGGATGAATCAAAACAGTTCACAACTGCACTTGGACTATCAAGAAATGTATCGTTTAAGATTGGCCAGTTTTCAACACTTTGTAAAAGAACCGTTTGAAGCAGTAGTATGGACAGATCCTGCCACCAATAGCGATACTTGCACTTATCAAAATTGGTTGGATATCAAAGAATTATGGCACAAAGAACCTTGTAACATATTTTGGGCAGGTGCCGATACGCTTATGATTAAACCTACAGAATTGTTTTCCAGTAGGTTTCCGGAATACCGATTGTTCAATTATACTGATCCACGAAGTTATAAAGATTTTGCACATCATTTCAACGATGACATACAATATTATCCACATACCATGTCAGACGATGTATGGAACCTTGGAGAAGAGTGGTTGACTCAAAGAGAAACTCATCCAGACCGTAATTGGGGATTTGATCAGCTAAGACATAATGCTATGTTCTGGAGTCAAGATATTGATGAGTCTGATAGACTGCATCCAGAGATGGCTTATCAAGCTATGAATCTCAGAACATTAGATCAAGGCAGTATAGAGTGGCATAATCAATGGAACGGATTATCTATGGATCAAGCACATATATTACATTTTCATGGTAGTCGTGGAAGCCAGGCAGTAATAAAAATCATGAAAGAACTTTGTAATCAACTAGGTATTCAACTATGAAACAAATATTAGAAGATATTAAAAAATACATCGATGCTAAACAAGCAGACAAAACCTGGGTAGCTGGTAAAGATTTTGTTAACTATGCAGGTCCACATTTTGATTCTAGTGAGTATGTGGCAGCCGCTGAAGCCTTGCTGAATGGGTGGTTGGTTATGGGCAACAAGAGCCTGCGCTTTGAACAAAAGTTCCCTCAAGAATTTGGCAAGACTCGCGGAGTGTTAACCAACTCGGGTAGCAGTGCTAACCTGCTGATGATGACGGCAATGAAAAGCAAGCGTGGTTATAACTTTCCACCGGGCACTAAAGTGTTGATGCCCATTGCCGGCTTCCCGACCACACTTAATCCAACCTTACAAAATGGATTTACACCAGTGTTCTGCGACATTGAAATTGATACTTTAAACATCGATCTAGATCAAGCAGAACAAATACTTGCCAATGATCCAGAAATCAAAATTATAACCTTTGCACATGTGTTAGGTAATCCGCCCAATATGGATCGTGTGATGGAATTGGTTAATCGACATAATCTTGTATTGCTTGAAGATTGTTGTGATGGTCTTGGCACCAACTATGATGGTAAACCTTTGGGTAGCTTTGGTTTAATGGCGTCGTGTAGTTTTTATCCAGCACACCACATGACCATGGGCGAAGGTGGCTTTGTGGCCATGAACGATCCACAGCAAGAAATCATTGTGCGTAGCCTACGTGAATGGGGACGTGGTTGCTATTGTGTAGGGCCCGAAGCCAACAAGTTAAAATGCGGCACGTGCGGCAAACGATTCAATGAGTGGATTCCTGAGATGCCGGATCAGATTTTTGATCACAAATATGTGTATGATGAAATTGGTTACAACTTGAAACCTATAGAACTACAAGCCGCAATGGGACTTGAACAACTTAAAAAATTGCCAGAGATACATGCTTTACGTCAACGCAACTACAATCTATTGTTTGCCATCTATGAAAAGTACGAGGAGTTCTTCCACTTGCCACGTGCTAGAGACAAGGCCGATGTCAGTTGGTTTGCATTTCCATTGACCATACGTGCAGATGCTCCGTTCTCTCGCATGGACATTGTTGACTATTTAGAAGAAAACTTGATACAAACACGCCCTTACTTTGCTGGCAATATCATGTTGCAACCTGCATATAGTCATTTGATGAATCCTGCAACAGCACGTGACAACTATCCTGTGGCCACATTTACCATGAAGAACACCTACTTCCATGGATGTAGTCCAGTTATCACTCCAGAACAAATTGCCTATATTGGCGAAAAGGTTGATGGATTCATGAGCTTATATCTATGAACGATGTTGAACAAAGAATCATTGATATCAGCTATCGCGAAAAGATTGGACATCTAAGTTCTAATCTTAACGCAGTTAATATCATTGAAGAAATTTACAAAAATCGTCAGCCCAACGAGCCGTTTATTTTAAGCTCAGGTCATGCGGCCTTGGCTTGGTATGTAGTATTGGAAAAATACCTAGGCAAGGATGCTGAACACCTGTTCCACAAACACGGAGTTCATCCACATAGAAATATTGAAGACGGCTTGCCTTGTAGTTCTGGTAGCCTAGGCATGGGACTTACAGTGGCTTGTGGATATGCCTTGGCTGATCGCAGTCGTAGAGTTCATTGTTTAATCAGTGACGGTGAGTGTGGCGAAGGTAGCATATGGGAAGCACTGCGTTTTATTTACGAAGCTAAATTAGACAACCTAGAAGTATATGTAAACGTCAACGGCATGATTGCTTATGACTTTATTGATAAAGAATATATCATTCGTAGGTTACAGGCATTTTTGCCAAGAATCAATATACGTGAAACCGCACCACCCAACTGGCCGTTTGCCCAAGGAATACTCACGCATTACTATGTGTTAAAACCAGAAGATTTGGATCAACTATGAGAAATAGATTTGGTGAACTCATGGCTGACTCGTTGGCCAAAGATACTAATGTATGGTTGTTGTCAGGCGACCTTGGCTTTGGTGTGCTTAACCGATCAAGAGAAGTGGCACCCGATCGTGCTCTTAATGTAGGTGCTGCAGAACAGCTGATGTTGGGCACCGCTGTAGGACTTACACACTGTGGCAAGATACCTGTTTGCTACAGCATTACTCCGTTTGTAATCTTTCGTCCGTATGAGTGGCTACGCAATTATCTAGATCATGAGCTGGCTCCAGTTAAGTTGGTAGGTGTAGGGCGTGATCAGGATTATGGACATTTGGGTTTTAGTCATTGGGCCGAAGATGCTGCTCATGCTGTTGCGGTATTTCCCAACATCAAGATCTATCAGCCCAATAGTATAGCTGAACTAGAATCCATGTGGCCGGAGTTTTTATATAGCAACCAGCCAACGTATTTAAATGTGAGAAGAACATGACCAATGAAGAATTAAATAACATTGTTGAAGTTAGAACGTCCGAGCGGTTACCGGAAGTTGATCCGTTGTTTTGGCCTAAATATGATCGAGGAACTTGGAGGGCCATGCATGACTTCCCAGTGACACCAGCGTTTTTAAAAACATTAATGGATCATATTCCCAATCGTAATATCATGATTCAAGCAGGAGGAAATTGTGGACAATACGTTCGAGAATACGCAAAGTGGTTTAACACAGTGTATACATTTGAACCAGATCCAATAAACTTTCTGTGCCTTACATTGAACAGTCCTAGGAATGTAATAAAGACTCAAGCATGCCTAGGTAAGGAAAAAATCTTTATAGAATTAGACGGGCACGTCAGTGACGATGGTTTAGAAGCAGGTGGTATGCATGTGGGACAAAAAGGAAATATACCCACTGTGCGTATTGATGACCTGAATCTGCCCGGGTGCGATCTTATTCAATTGGACATAGAAGGCTATGAGTATTTTGCTTTACAAGGTGCTGTTGGTACTATTGAACAATATCATCCTGTGATCATAGTAGAGTGGTTTGATGCATGGTCTGCTAGATACGGAATCGATAAAACTACGTTTAACAAGTTTCTCAGTGATCGAGGCTATCAAGAAATTATGCACGAACATTCTGATACTGTTTACAAATACCAACCATGAAAACAGTTTTAATCACTGGTGCCAATGGATTTATTGGACACTACCTAGTGGAGGAATTTCTTAAAGATTATCGTGTGATTTGTGTGGTCCGTCCTGGATCTACCAACATGATTAGACTAGAAGAATTTGTCAATGACATTGAAATCATTGAACACGATATTAAAAATCCTTGTGATAATCTTCCAAAAGCTGATATCGTATTACATGCAGGAGCTAATCCCAGCGCCGCTGATAGCTTGAGCGACCCTACTGCCTCCGTTATGGACAATGTGTTGGGCACACTAAACTTACTAGAATATGCCCGCCATACCGGTGTTGATCGATTTGTCTACTATAGTTCAGGAGAAGTATATGGTCCTGTTCCAATTGGTCAAGACAGTCAAACAACTGATGCCTACAACAGCAATAGTCCTTATGCGGCCAGCAAAGCCGCCGGTGAAGAACTGTGCCTTGCCTATGCCAACTCGTTTGATGTTTCTACAAGCATTATACATATTAACAATACCTTTGGTCCACGTTGCCAAAGTAATCGTTTGCCCGTGATTATCATACGCAAATTACTCAACAACGAAACCTTGGACATACATGTGGGGCCCAGTGATCGGATTGGTGGACGTCGTTGGTTCTATGCTGGAGATGTAGCCAGCCATACTCGATTTGTATTGAAAACACAATTGACCCGTTGTGAAAAATGGAACAGTGCTGGAGATAGGTTTATCAATAATCTTGAATTTGCTCAGAACATTGCTCAGATAATGGGTCGTGAATTATCTTATCGTTTGGTTCCAGTTGATCGTCCTGGACACGACTTGTGCTTTAGTGTTGATCCTAGCCGATTATACACGCTAGGCTGGCAAGCACCCGACTCCTATGAACAACGGTTAAATCAAACGGTCAATTGGTATATCAATAACCCTGAATGGCTTACAAGATAGTTGACAGACAGCAGTGAACTACTGTATAATAGCATATGAAGAAAATATACTACTCTTGGCAAGATATCGAAAATCAAACACAAGAAATTCTACGTCAACTACAACGTGATGCATGGCTACCCGATTATGTAGTAGGTCTTACACGTGGTGGATTGGTGCCGGCTAATCTTATTAGCCAATACTTAGAAATTCCAATGGAATGCCTTAAAGTAAGTTTACGTGATAGTGAACACGGACCAGAAAGTAACTTGTGGATGGCCGAGGATGCATTCGGATACCCTGTTTATGATGCCATGTGCTCTGGCAATGGTCGTAAACGTATTCTTATTGTTGACGATATTAACGACTCAGGTGCTACACTAAACTGGATCAAACAAGATTGGCAATCAGGTTGCTTACCCGATGATGAACGCTGGGCAGAAGTGTGGGGTAATAATGTTCGTGTTGCGGCATTAGTAGATAATGAAGCAAGTAAGAGTGAATTAAAAATTAGTTATAGTGCAGTTGATCTAAATAAAGCCGAAGAAGATGTGTGGATTGTTTTTCCTTGGGAGGATTGGTGGCGATGAAAATACATTATAGAAAACCCGATTTATTAGAAGAAATGAAAAAGGCCATTGCTGACAGCAAAGAACCCATTGATCATTTTGAACTGACACCCGAAGAATTTAATCAACACTTTAGTAGTTTTGATAAAGCATTTCAACGAGACAATTCCGTGCAATACATGTTTAGAGGCATTCCATTAAAGGTCAACAATGAGTAAATTAAAAATAGCAGAATTATTCTATTCAGTGCAAGGCGAAGGACGCTATATGGGCGTTCCTTCTGTGTTCCTACGCACATTTGGTTGTAACTTTAAATGTGCTGGCTTTGGCATGCCACGTGGTGAGTTGAGTGCAGAAGCCGAAGAGCTCAGTGAGGTTGCACACCTATATAACCGATATGAAGAATTGCCATTAGTCAGCACTGGTTGTGACAGCTATGCTAGTTGGCATCCTAGTTTTAAGAATTTAAGTCCAGTGCTCACAACAGACGCCATTGTGGAACGCATTATGGAAATACTTCCGCACGGTGAATGGCGTGATGAACACTTGGTCATCACTGGTGGCGAGCCATTGCTGGGTTGGCAACGTGCTTATCCAGACTTGCTGAATCATCCCAAGATGGCCGGACTAAAAGAAATTACCTTCGAAACCAACGGTACTCAGAAACTTACCCCAGAATTTTCTTCGTATTTGCACACTTGGAAATCACATCATGACCGAGACTTTTGGCGAGAGATTACATTTAGTGTCAGTGCCAAACTGCCATGCAGTGGTGAGAAGTGGGAAGAAGCCATCCTACCCACAGTAGTTTGTGACTATGAAGAATATGGCACAGCATATTTGAAGTTTGTTATTGCTACTGAACAAGACTTTGCCGATGCTGAGTGTGCCGTTGCTGCATATCGTCGAGCAGGATTTAACGGACATGTTTATCTAATGCCAGTAGGCGGTGTTGAAAGTGTTTATGCACTAAACAATCGTAATGTAGCATTGTTGGCAATGAAACACGGACTTCGTTACAGCGATCGCTTACAAGTGCCATTATTTAAAAATGAGTGGGGCACTTGATTGATGGGCACTGGTTATTATAATCCCGGTGTGGATACATATGATCATTTTTATCACAAAGCGGTATGGCGGCTAAAGTTTATTTGGTGGCCCAAGCGTAGTGCTATAACAGGACGTTGGTTATGGTTACGCACAGTTTACGAAGGAACCGCAATGTATACAGGACCCGGTGAGACTGTGTTTGAATTTAGATATCACGAATCAAAGGAACATTTAATATGGAATTTGAAAAATTGATAGAAAGCATGTATGCTGATCAGTATACTGATGAAAATACCAGATCAATGATTGTTCGAGAGTATCAACAAAGGTATGCTCCTAAAATGACTCCACAAACACATCCAGAATTTTATAATCCATTAGATCCTCCAACAGGATGGCGGTACGATCCATATTACGAAATATGGGTCAAGTTAAAAACTTAAAAAGGAAACAAAATGACAACAATACAAATTGTAGCGGCAGTAGGTGTATGGGCAATATTAATCGGTGTTAGTTACACACACATTGGCTGGGATAAAGTCAAAGAGTGCTACGGCATGTGGTTCACCCGTGCATACTGGACTGACTACAATACAGTAGAGTTTGTCAGTTGGTTGGCCAAGGCCATTATCATTATTCCGGGATTGGTGTTCGGTATTCAACTATGGTGGTTGTATTTTTTAACCTTGGCTACCAGCCTAACACTTATCTGGGCCAGTAACAAAAAGTTCTTACCAACGTTAGTGGGTTTTAATACCATGTGGGTATGGTTGAGCCTGATGGTACTAGCACAACATTTGGTTAAGTAAAAATGACAACATTTACAACTGAAGATCGAGTATCAGCAACAGAATCATTACAGGATCGTATCACTGCCTGGATCAAAGACTATGCCCAACAGGCTGGTATGAAAAGTTTGGTAGTAGGTATTAGTGGAGGCATTGACAGTGCTGTGGTCAGTGCGCTATGTGCTAGAACTGGATTAAACACCGTGGCAGTGACCATGCCGATCCGTCAACGTCCAGACTTGCATGATCTTAGTATGCGTCAAGGTGCTTGGTTAACCGAACGCTTTGACAACGTGCGTCATGATATCATTGATTTAACTTCAACCTTTGATGAGTTTGAACAGCGTCTTGCTACCTATCCAAACTTGCTAGGATTGGCCAATAGCCGTAGTCGCCTGCGTATGGTTACACTATATCAAATTGCTCAAACGGTTCAAGGTATTGTAGTAGGTACCGGTAACAAAGTAGAAGACTTTGGTGTGGGATTTTATACCAAATACGGTGACGGTGGTGTAGATATCAGTCCCATTGCTGACTGTTACAAAACTGAAGTATGGCAAATGGGTCGTGAGTTGGGAATACTACAAGATATTATTGATGCGGCTCCTACAGATGGACTATGGGATGACGGTCGCACAGATCAAGATCAACTAGGCGGACTTAAATATGTTGAGTTAGAAGCCGCTATGCGTATGGACACTGGTGAACTAATAACCGACAGTCCATCTATGCAAGATATCTTAAAAAAATATCGTGCTATCCGTGCCCGTAGCCTACACAAAATGAATCCTATTCCTGTGTTCAAGAAATCTTAATCACCGGTCAAAACACGGATAAATTATTATATCATTTATCTTTAAGGACTTACATGAAAAAAATTGGATTTGTTGGAATTGGAAAATTAGGCCTAGACTGTGCAGAAGTGTTTGCTGAAAAGCACGAAGTTCGTGGTTACGATATTCATCCACGGGTTAGCAATACGGTAAAAGTATGTGACATCAGTGAAGTAGTCAACGAAAGCGAATGGATTTTTATTGCCGTGCCTACTCCACACGCTGAAGGTTACGATGGATCAGTTCCGTCAAGCCACATGACCCCCAAAGATTTTGGGCATGATGCAGTGATTGATGCTATCAACAAAGTAAACCAACACGCCATTACACCTAAAAAAGTAGTGCTAATTTCAACAGTGCTACCCGGAACGACTCGTAACAAGTTTGTTCCGTTGCTGGATAAAAAACATCAGTTTGTTTACAATCCTTATTTGATTGCCATGGGGTCAGTCAAGTGGGACATGGTCAATCCAGAAATGATCATGTTAGGTACCGAAGATGGCAACCTAACTGGAGTAGCTGGTGAGCTGCGAGACTTGTACGAAACAATCATGCAGAACAATCCACGTTATGAAATTGGCACATGGGATGAATGCGAAGCCATTAAAATTTTCTACAACACATTTATTTCAGCCAAGGTTGGTCTTGTAAACATGATTCAAGACTTTGCTATGAAGATTGGCCACATCAACGTTGACGTAGTTACAAATGCTCTAGCACGAAGCACAATGCGTATCATGGGTCCTAAATACATGACAGCAGGCATGGGCGATGCTGGTGCTTGCCATCCAAGAGATAACATTGCCCTGCGTTGGTTAGCAGAAGAATACAACATTGGTTACGATTTGTTTGACACAGTAATGCATGCCAGAGAAATTCAGGCCAAGAACTTGGCCCTGTTCTTAGTTGATCAGGCACAAAGATACAGTTTACCCATTGTGATTCACGGCAAGGCCTACAAGCCTGATGTTGAATATTGTATCGGTAGTTACAGCACCTTGGTGGGATTCTACGTTCGAGAAGCTGGATTGCCTGTGGTCTACGTTGATCCACTGGCTGATGATCGAGATCGTTGCTTGGATACCGTAGATGGTCCTGCAATATTTTTATGGGCACACAATCGCAAGATCACTTACGAATATACCGGTAACACTCCTGACACACAACCATACTGCGAAATTCAATCCGGCAGTATCATTGTTGATCCATGGCGCAAGTTACCATTTGACATGCCCGGCATTGCTGTGTTGCATTACGGCAATACAAGAACCTAAAGGACAGTATGGGATTATTTGATCGCTTTAAAAAGAAACCGCCAGAAGTCAAGGCTGAACCCCGACCCAAGAAGGCAGAAAAAACTGCCAAGGAGTTGGCTACTGAAAAAGGCGAACCTTATGTGAATATTCTCAGTATGGAGGTTGATCCTGAGAATATGCAAAATGGTGCATTCGAGCTTGACTGGAATGATAAGTTTGTGGCCAATCTTGTTCGTGCTGGTTATCAAATGAATCCAAAAGATACCGACAGTGACATTGTAGATCGTTGGTTTACTGCGGTGTGTCGTAACGTTGTGTTGGAAACATACGAGCAATACAAGGCTATGGATCCAGAACGTGATCGAGTAGTCAAGTCACGTAACATTGGTGATGGAAGGTCCGAAGTGTCATGATCCTGGCCATTGGTGACAGTAACTTATATCCGGCTTGCACTGAATCTGAACAGCCAGTAGACATTGACAACATGATTGTGGTGTTTAGCCGGCAATTTAGTGAGTCATTCAGTTGTTGGGCTAAAAATGGTGCTAGTAATTATTGGATTGAGAATCATATAGACTATTTCTTAGCCGACAATCGTTGGGACCCTGGTACAATGTTGTTTGTTGGCTGGACCAGTTTTGAACGAGAAGAATGGCCTTGGCTCTATAATAATATTAGTGTATGTGGCGGACCAGACTTTGGTATGCCCGAGCCAATGAAGGCTAGATTTAATGAATGGAAAAAAACGTTAACTGGTGAATACTATCGTAAAATGACACAGTTGTGGCACGACAGAATTTATGCCATGCATTTAAAATTACGTGAACGTGGGATCCCACATTTGTTTTGGACTACCTATAATAATTTTAACACCATTACCGATCAACATGATTGGCATGGAAATTTTTACAAGCCCTACGACCCTAACGGATGCATGGCCAAATGGTTTGAATCAAATTATATTTCGGCCAACGAAGGCGACCCATACCATTATGGTGCCGATGCTCAAGCGGCGTGGGGTATTGAACTGAGTCGCTATACCAAAGAAAATGTATTATGATTTTGTATGTTAATGGCGACAGTCACACCGCCGGCGCAGAAGCAGTAAACTCTCATGCATTTGCCGAAGACGATCCTGCGTTATATTATTTAGGACGACTACCGCATCCAGAGAATCTCCAAGTCACTTGGGGAAAACTGTTGAGTCTTGCTCTTAGTGCCGGATTTCATTGCGAAGCTGAAAGTGCTAGCTCAAATGCTAGAATATTAAGAACTACCCGGGCTTGGATTGCAAAACAAAAAAATAACCTGCAAAATATTTTAGTTGTTATTCAATGGAGTACCTGGGAGCGTGAAGAATGGGAATACAATGGTGTTACTTACCAAGTCAATGGCAGCGGCATTGATCAAGTTCCGGTCGAAGCTCAAGAAAGATATCGTAACTATATAATCGGTCTTGATTGGCGAGCCAAAACTCAACAAGCCCACAACGATATTTGGGCATTTCACCAAGAACTTCTAGACCAGAATATTCCGCATGTGTTCTTTAATGGTAACAATGACTTTAGTTCCGTTACAGACCAAAAAGATTGGGGCGTTAATTACATTGGACCATACGATCCAGCCGGCACCTATCATGCTCAATTACAAGCCGCTGGAATTGAAACGGTCATGCCCGATTCATACCATTATGGGCGCGATGGGCATAGTTGGTGGTTTAAACATCTACTCAATTACCTAATGACCAATAAATTCGTTTGACATAATAGATAACTTCTGTTATACTAGCAGTATGAAATATGTTCTTATAGATACGGCTAATATGTTCTTTCGTGCTAGACACGGTGCTTTTCGTGCCGCTGACACGTGGGAGAAAATTGGATTTGCCCTCCATGTAACCCTAATGAGTGCCAACAAGGTCGCTAGACGTTTTGAAGCTGATCATGTGGTATTTGCCTTGGAAGGACGCAGTTGGCGCAAAGACTACTATAAACCCTACAAAAACAACCGTGCTGTAGCCCGGGCTGCGCTGACAGAAGCACAAGCAGATGAAGATAAAATGTTTTGGGAAACTTATGATAGTTTGACTAAATACTTGAGTGAAAGAACCAACTGCTCAGTTGTAAGATGTCCTACAGCAGAAGGCGACGATATCATCGCTCGCTGGATTGCACTACACCCCCAAGATGAACATATTGTTATCAGCAGTGACACAGACTTTGTTCAATTGGTAGCACCCAATGTCAAACAATATAATGGTATCACAGACGAACTAATCACTATAGATGGAATCTTTGATGCCAAAGGAAAGGCCGTCATTGATAAAAAAACCAAAGAACCAAAAACAATTCCCAATCCGGAGTGGCTACTTTTTGAAAAGTGTATGCGAGGAGACAGCAGTGACAATGTGTTTTCGGCTTATCCAGGTGTTCGAACTAAAGGAACAAAAAATAAAGTTGGTCTCCAAGAGGCGTTTAAAGATCGCAAGACTCGAGGATATAATTGGAACAACATGATGCTGCAACGCTGGAGTGATCCAGATGGTGTAGAGCATAGAGTGTTAGATGATTACGAACGTAATCGAGAACTGATTGATCTGACAGCACAACCACAATCTATTAAAGATACAGTAGATGCTGCCATACGTGAGCAGATCAGTCACAAAGACATTGGCCAAGTTGGTGTGCGTTTTATGCAGTTCTGTGGCAAGTATGAATTGAACAAATGTAGTGAAAGTGCCGACTCGTTTGGTCGTTGGATGAACGAAACATACAAAGGTGTGTTAAATGGCTAAGGATATTGTCTGGGCCGCAGTAGTAGTTAGTATTGCAATTGGGTCATTGGTCTTGGCATTTTGGCCCAGCAGTAAAGGCAATGTAGTTGTTGTGCAGTACGATTGCAGGATTCTCATCGGGGGATGGCATCCTGATGTACCTGTTAAGGTACAAGAAGAATGTAGAAAAAGGAGTAACAAATGACATTAATAGCAAAACCCGTAATAGACAAACAATTTTGGATATTACAAGAAAATAATCAAAAGGTCGGAAACATAGAAGCCTGTGCAGGTGGTTATCAAGTAAAGATCAATAATCAGATTGCACAATACAAGACCATAAAGTTAGCGGCTCGAAATGCTAATATTATATTTGAACCAGCGGTAACCGTTACCCGTCCCAAGACAACCGTGGCTCATGTTCATGGCTATCCGGTGGCAGGCCGAGTATACAATCCCATGTGGGACGTTAGTCAACAGTTACCAGTTTACACCAAGACCAATAAAAGTAAATCGTGGTTCTCAGCCGGATGGTATAATGTGCGTAAAGGCCGTCATTGGCGAACAGTGCTGGCGCCAAAATTAATTGTGTTGCAACGCTATCCATATCAAGGCCCGTATTACTCAGAACAAGAAGCTCATGACAATTCATCTAAGTAAATTTATTGAGCGAGTTCAAGGTCAGCAAGCTCGTGGAGCCCGAGACTTTATTATGAGTTTGAAAGATGCCCAGGACCTACACGCCGATATCACTAGACTACTACTAGAACTTCAGGCTTTACGTGAACACACAGTTAAAACCCTCCAAAAAGACACAGAAACAATTACCGTAAAAATGGATGGTGGCACATTCTAAAACTACCTATATTTCTAGATAAATAAAATATAGGAGTTTAATGATATGAGTCGTCCAAAACCCAATGTATTGATCGAGCACACAAACAAGGCCACCTATAAGAGTGAGCAGGTTTTGGCTTCGGAAGGTGTATGGGCTGTGTTCTATGATGCTAAACCTATCAATCTCAAAACGTCAAACTTACTGGTCCAATATCCAGGCCCCAAATACAAAAAAGTTTCATTTAGTAATCCTGGGCATGCCAAGAACTTGGCAAAAAAATTAAACACACAATTTAAAACTGAAAAGTTCACTGTGGTTTTGTTGACTGCAGGCAATCAGGTTTATCCTTGATGTGCGTGATAAAAGAAAACTCACAGAAGAGCTAATTGCACTATTACCTGACGAACAACGGATTAGTGTAGAAAGTGCCGTTCCCAGTTGGTGGTTTAATTTGCGGCGTAACGGTGGCATGAGATTGACCGGCACTGGTTATCAAACACTTTCAGAAGACCTAGATCTAGAACATTACTCATACAGTATCGACGATCCACATACGTTTAATAAACAATTGATTCTAAAATTAGACCGTAAAATGCAAATGCCTTACTACATTCATGCTGTCAAAGGCATACCTAAAAAGATTGTATTTTTTGGCAGCCGAGAAGCAGTTATGGTAAATTTATACGGAAATCTCAAACAATTCCTTGACAACTACGAGCCTTAGTGCTATACTACGTATCCGGGCCAGTAGCTTAGTGTCCTAAAGCAGTGTTCTCATAAAGCATTGATCGTGGGTTAGAATCCCACCTGGCCCACCAAACAAGCTAAATAGTATGATCGTGAAGCAGCAGAAAAAACCCGTTGACCAGTATTACTATTCTGAAAAAGAATGGGATCGGTTGGGTTGTGGAAAGTTGCCAACCGAACGTGATCGCATGAGGCAATCACATCAAGATGCCCATGCAAAAGGTAATCCCAAGGTTGACAAAAATGTTGTAAAAGGCTATAATTAGCACTCATGTTTAATTTAAAAGGAAGTAGTAATATATGGTAGTAGGTAAAGTAAAATGGTTTAATGATGCAAAAGGTTTTGGATTCATTACACCAGATGACGGCGGCGAGGATGTATTTGCACATTTTTCAGCAATTAATATTAATGGATTTAAAACATTAAAAGAAAACCAAGTGGTAAAATTTGACTTGGTTCAGGGCCCAAAAGGCAAGCAGGCATCAAATATTGTGCCGGCATAAGTAGTTAATAGTGCTATTTGTATTTGATAGCACATACTAAAAAAGGAGTTTTTAAATGGCATATTTTACAGAAATAACTGTACCTCGAGTGCTCACTGAGGCTGAAACTTCCCAGTTAGCTAGCTATATCAGCGCACAAACAACTGCAGGAACAACCAACGGACAGGTATACATATGGAGCAACACTGCTGATACTACAACAAATGTTAGAATGTGGAGTAGCACCGAAAGCGCAAACGGTTATCAGTCGCTACTAGCAGGATTTAGTCCCGCAATACCTGTTGCAGTGTATTAAAGAATTGTTGTAATCCCTTCAAAGTGAAGGCATTCTGGACGCGGGTTCGACTCCCGCCAGGTCCACCATAAAGTATATTCGGTTGGCACATAGCCAACAGAGACATAAGAAACGTGAGTATACTTCATAATGGGCCTGCCATGGTTTCGACAGGGTGAGATAATAGAGACGGCAACACAGTAGGCGATGACTGTAAATCAAGCAAATAATGTAAATGCAAAAACATCTACAGGCGAAGTAACTGTTTCAGGTAAGAACGTCAAGTTCTCTGCTCGTACAGTGAAAGCCACATCTTTCGCAGTTTAATCACCGCGATAGGGTAGTTATACCTCGTAACAGAAAATAACAAGAGCCCGCTTCGGTGGGCTCTTTTTTAGCCAGTTAACTATGCCGTTAACTATAAAAGTGGTAGGAAAGTGTGCAAAAATTACAGGCCACTCGTGAAACCCACTAAATATTATTCTAAGCATTACTTTTAAAAGGAAATAAAACAAATGAAGAAATTACTATTAGCATTATTCGTATTGGCTGGCATTACTTCTGCTCATGCTCAAGTATCTGGCAATTTAGGCTTGACAAGTGACTACCGTTTCCGCGGCATCAGTCAATCCCAAAATGCTCCTGCTGTCCAAGGCGGCATTGACTACAATCACTCCAGCGGTTTCTATATCGGTAACTGGAACAGTTCAGTAAGCTCACAAGTTTACACAAACGGTTCGGGTGTTGAGTCTGATGTATATGCGGGTTGGAAGAAAGACATTTATAAAGGCCTAACACTTGATGTTGGTTCTTATAACTATTTTTATCCACGTTCTACTACTTCAGCTAAGACAGGTTCAAACTTTGACACATACGAAGGTTATGTTGGTCTAGGTTATGGTCCAGTTAGTGTCAAGTATAATCGTACACTAGGCAATGGTTATTTTGGTACAGCCAATGCACAAGGCACAGCATACTACCAAGCTGATGTAGCATATCCAATCGCTGGATCAAAGATCAGTTTGCTTGCTCACGCAGGTAAGACTAATGTTGCTAACAGTTCTTCATTGGACTACAATGATTACAATTTTGGTGTAGGTTACAACCTACAAGGTTGGAACTTGGCCGCTAAGTATTACACCAACGGCGACAAGACTAGCACATTCAACACAGCCAACACCGTGAATGGTCAAAAGCTATATCGCAATGCCGCAGTCTTTTCAGTAGGCAAAGCATTCTAATAGTTAACTCTACTAGAAATAAAAAGACACCTAGGTGTCTTTTTTTACGGCTGGTTGACCTTGAATGACATCCAGTGTATACTTGACACTTAGTTGAAAAATATTTTTAAGAAAAAGATAAAAAAACAAACTTAGAGGTTGACAACGAGACTAAATAACTGTATAATAAACACATAGACAGCAATGATGCTGTTTGTAAAATTTTAGGAAACCAGAAACAAAAATGAAATCGCTATCTTTACATAGACAATTTAGTTCCATAGCCAAACAGGTATGCTTGACGCTGACCTCTTGGTTTGCGAACAATAGTCTATCATTAGATCGCACACCAGAGGGCTATATTAGCTCAGGGTTCTTGAAGGGAAGTGGGTACGCTTAAATAGCAGATACTACTCAAACTTAAAGAACCCTAGGATTAAAAACCCTGGGGTTTTTTGTTTTTAGAAAAGGAAAAATGGAAAAGATAGATCATACAAAATTAAATGAACGTGTCATTGAACAGGCTTATGAAGCTGTTTTGAATAAAGAACAACTTCAGAAACTTATTCAAGATAAGTTCGAACGTGCCAGAGTGTATCACCAAGCGTTAGCAAAAGCACCAACGTTTAGTGTAAACTAACAGCACAAAGTGGTTGCAGGAAACGAGGTCCTGTGCTACACTATAAACAAGCACAAACGGGCGGCCTGTGGGATGAAACTCCTTTTGTGGAGCGAAAAATCACAGCGTATTAAAGCACACTTCCGACAGTAGGCGGAGGTGACAAGGTCCATTCGGGTGAGTGTGCTTTAATACACACATTCATAAGAGTGTGTTATGGAGAAAATCATGTCATTGCCAAATAAATTAATTCGTGATGGTCGAGTAGCTGTGTTGGTAAGTCCAGGATACGGTGCTGGTTGGTATACTTGGCACCATATCGAAGAACTAGTCTACGATCCTTGTGTTGTGACCTGGATTGAAAACAAAGAACTTGATAAAATTCTTACCTACATGGAGTTAAAATATCCTGAAGCATACTGCGGAGGGGCAGAAGATTTACAAGTAGAATGGGTGCCAGTGGGTGCCAGGTTCCGCATAGACGAGTATGATGGTTCAGAAAGTTTGGTGCTCGAATCAGAGGAACGCTGGATGACTGCATGATCGTAATACAAACGTATTACAAATTAGTTGGTTGACCCAAAATAGCCAATCAGCTATAATACAGTTAGAAAGAGACAATTATGCCGTGGATTGAAAATATACCTTTAGAAAATGTAGCAACAGGAAGGCATCACGATTGTGGTGCCAACAGTATGCTGATACAGATTTCAGACCACGACATGGCGTTCCCTACACCCAAGCATACGTTTAAAGAAATTCATCAATTTACGTTTTTGGATATAGAAGAAGAAGAAGGTGTAACAACCACCGGTGACGGTCGAACAATTGACCTCAGTGAATTTGCCATCACAGATGAGCAAGCAGAACAACTTGTCCGATTGTTGCAACATGCCTGGGAAAATCGGATGAATGTGGTTGTTCACTGTCATGCTGGCATTTGCAGGTCGGGTGCAGTGTGCGAGATAGGTGTAATGATGGGATTTGGAGATTGTGAAAGATTTCGTAGTCCTAACTTGTTGGTCAAGCATAAAATGATGCGCTTGTTGGGGTGGACTTACGATAGTGAGGATTCGACTCACAGTTGGAGAGCCGATTATAGACAGCATTTAACAGATAAGAAAGGAGGGCAAGATGCCTAGTGTATTTTTAGTAAGCGACACGCACTTTGGACACACAGGTGTATGCCGCTTCACACGTAACGATGGTGTTACAAAACTTCGTCCATGGGATTCCGCAGAGGAGATGGACGAAGCTATGGTCAAGGCGTGGAACGAACGGGTAAAACCCACTGACAAGGTCTATCATTTAGGTGACGTTGTTATCAACCGTAAAGCCTTAGGCATCATGCGCAGGTTAAACGGTGACAAGGTGTTGATCCGTGGTAACCATGATATCTTCAGAGACAGTGAATACCGTGAACACTTTCGTGAACTTCGTGCTTACCATGTTATGAATGGAATGATCCTGAGTCACATTCCTATCCACTCGGAAAGTCTGGGTCGTTTTGGCGTCAACATCCACGGACACTTGCATGCCAATCGTGTCATGTTGCCAGGATTCAATGGCAAGATCACTGACATTGTTGATACTAGGTATCACTGTGTTTGTGTAGAACAAACTGACTTTGCACCTATCCTGTTTGAAGACGTTATCAAACGTATTGAGGCAGAAGGCGGTGTGGTGGGATTTAAGAACGGAAATGGTCCTACCATGTAAGATCAAGTCCTGGACACGCGGACTTTAAAACGAGGTGGGAGTAGGTGGAAGCCCTACACCTAATATCGCGGGGTACGTCAGCGGTAGACCGCCAGGCTCATAACCTGGAAGCCGGAGGTTCGATTCCTTCCCCCGCAACCATTAAAGGAGTAAGCATGGACATTGATCAAGCAGCAGTATTTTTAGCAGGTTCAATTTTGACAGGACTTGGGTTTATTGTTGTTGTAGTAACAGCAGTTGTTATCAACAATATCATTCACAAGTATTGGAAAAGTTTTGGTTGGAAATTTTTTCCAGTCTATGTAGAAAAAGAAGCAATGGTTTATGAAGAACCAAAGCTAGATAAGAAATAATTGGGGGTTTAGCTCATCTGGGAGAGCACTAGCTTTGCAAGCTAGGGGTGATCGGTTCGAGTCCGATATCCTCCACCAAGTTGGGAAGTGTGCGCTGAATTGGTTGAAGGCAACGGACTGTAAATCCGCCACATAAGAAACATTGTTGGTTCGAATCCAACCACTTCCACCAAGTTTTTGCTCGGGTCGTCTATCGGTTAGGACACCGCCCTTTCACGGCGGGAAGAGGGGTTCGATTCCCCTTCCGAGTACCAGTTTAATATGCCCCTAGTGTAATGGCAGCACACTAGTCTCCAAAACTATTAGTCGGGGTTCGAGTCCCTGGGGGTATGCCAAATATGGAAAGTAATGCAGCGGGGATGGTCCTGCGACTGGCCTTGAAAACCAGGTTCTCAGAAATGGGATGGGGTTCGACTCCTCTGCTTTCCGCCAGATGTAGTTAATATATAGAAAGATAATAATGAAGTTTGATATCCCACACATTAAACAATTTATAGAAGCGCAAGGCCCAGACACACGTATCTATATTGGTGTGGATAGCGAGCGTGTCAGAGGTCACGATAAGCAATGGTATGGCATTTATACTGCGGCCATTGTGGTTCATATCAACGGTAACAATGGTTGTAAATTGTTTGGCGAAGTTACACGTGAACGTGATTACGATCGTGTAAACAAACCTAACACAAGACTAATGATCGAAGTGTATAAAGTAAGCGAACTATACTTGAAACTTGCCGAAGTGCTGGAAGATAGAGCAGTTGAAGTTCACCTGGATATCAATCCAGATGATCATCATGCCAGCAGTAATGTAGTCGCACAAGCGATTGGCTACATCAAAGGCACCTGTAATGTTGTTCCGTTAGTAAAGCCACAGGCATTTGCGGCCAGCTATGCAGCAGACAGAATAAGAGGCCTTAAGATAGTTAACGGTTGACAACATAAAGAATAAACGCTACAATTGCGCTTGTTCTTTAAAAATTCAGGCCCAGGTGATGGAATTGGTATACATGCCGGTCTTAGAAGCCGTATTTTGAGAGTTCGAGTCTCTCCTTGGGCACCAGTGATAAAATGCGACTGTGGTGAAATAGGTAGACACAAGAGACTTAAAATCTCTCGCTTTCGGGTGTGCCGGTTCGATTCCGGCCAGTCGCACCAAAAAAGTATGCTTGACATTGTAACCATAATCAAGTATAATTGTATTATTGAACATGCAGCTTCACAACTGCTACTCTGACCCAGAGGAAATGAAACTGAGTTGTCCTCAGTAGGGTGGTTCTTCTCTATTAAATTAGAGGACATGGGTTCATCCATGGGGTCGACCAAACCAGCGTTGGCAACACGAGAGTTCTGTCCGTGGCGAGTGGGTGGAGGGTGTAAGTGATGAAAGATTAATTGGGGTAAAGCCTGACCAAATTTCTGATACACTATAATTACCACGACGGACAGAAAGCATTTTGCGGGGTTAGTTTAATGGCAAAACAGCAGATTTCCAATCTTCGGTCGAGAGTTCGATTCTCTCACTCCGCTCCAGTTTTTATTCCCCGTTAGCACAGTTGGTAGTTGCGCGACACTGTTAATGTCGATGTCCGTGGTTCGAGCCCACGACGGGGAGCCAATTTTATGCAACGGTGGCAGAGTGGTCCAATGCAACGGATTGCAAATCCGTAAAACCGCGTGTTCAAATCACGCCCGTTGCTCCAATTTTAGGTCTGTTCGTATAGAGGTTATTACTGTGGATTGTCTATCCACTTACGGGGGTTCGATTCCCCCACAGACCGCCAATTTGGAAATATAGCACAGCGGTAGTGCATCGCCTTCATACGGCGCAGGTCAGTAGTTCGAATCTACTTATTTCCACCAACTATGAACAAGTTGTTTGAGCAGTGTTAAATGCACACGGGTTACCTTTCCTAACCGTCTAGTGACGTACCCTTGCCGAGCGAGTAATTATATCCGGGCGTGGCAGTGATAACGACTTGTTCACCTTTTTAATACGGCCACCTTCTGTTGCCTTCGGGGACAGCTTGGTGGTTTTTCTTTTCTCCGAGTGTAGGAAAGTCTGGTTTAATCCGCCTGCTTTGGGAGCAGGAGATCGAAGGTTCGAATCCTTCTACTCGGACCATACATGGGTCGTTCTTAGAGAATATAAAGCCTGAGTGCGTAGAGAGGTTATACGTCTCCCTTACAAGGAGAGCGATACTGGTTCGAGTCCAGTCTCAGGTACCAAGTTTTGTTAGAGTGTTAGCAAGAGAAAGTCACGCTGTCTAGGTTTCTTCGAAGGACCAACGCAGTAGAAGGTGATGGGTTCGACACCCACCCTGCGGGAAACTGCAGGGGTCCATTGAGGCGACTAAACTGGACCGGTATCCCAAGTAACTTACCGACTCCCGCTCGAGCTTGTTAATTCGGGTGAATGGCAGCAATAATGTGGTGCTGCTACTTTAACAAATTCAATATAGCCGCGTAGCTCAGTGGTAGAGCAAACGCTTGATAAGCGTTAGGCCGTTGGATCGTTCCCAACCGTGGCTACCAAGATAACGGAGAGTTGGGTGAGTGGTTAAACCAGCAGTTTGCTAAACTGTCGTTTCGAAAGAGGCGCATCAGTTCGAATCTGATACTCTCCGCCAATCATGCAGGATTAGTTCAGTGGAAGAACGACACGTTGCCAACGTGTAGGTCATCGGTTCGACCCCGATATCCTGCTCCATGTTTGCTCTTATAGTTTAATGGCAGAACTCTGTCTTGGTATGACAGTAATCGTAGTTCGATTCTACGTTAGAGCACCAAATTTGCCCCTGTAGTTTAACGGTAAAACGGCGGATTTATATCCCGTAAGCAACAGATAATTGGTTCATGTGGGTTCGATTCCCGCCGGGGGTACCAGTATACGGGTCTTTAGCTCAATGGATTAGAGTTCTGGTCTTCGAAACCAGCGGTTGGGAGTTCGAGTCTCTCAAGACCCACCAATTTTTAAAAGGAGAAGCGAAATGAAACCAAGAAATATATTTGCTGTATTGGCAAGTAAACGGAAGGCGGGCTCGCACCGCAAGAGTACCAAAGCTCTTAGACGTTTACAAAAAGTAAGGGATCGTGGTGAAGCGGTATCACAGCAGACTTTTAATCTGCCAATCCCCGGTTCGAATCCGGGCGGTCCTACCATATAAAAGCATACTCGGTATACACACAGTATACAGAGACATCAGAAACGTGAGTGTGCTTCTATATGGTGCTTTAGCTGATGTGGTCATAGCGGCGGTCTGAAGAGCCGTTGAACCAGGTTCAATTCCTGGAGGCACCACCATACATGCCCTGTTATCCTTAATGGTAGAGGTCCGGTTTTGTAGTCCGGGTGTAGTAGTTCGATTCTATTACAGGGCACCAAGTTTTTTGTTGGGGGTTAGTGTAGCGGTAACACTACAGACTTTGACTCTGTCATCACTGGTTCGATCCCAGTACCCTCTGCCAAATTATTCTGCCCTTAGTTCAATGGATAGAACATAGAGCTTCTACCTCTAGAATGTGGGTTCGATTCCTGCAGGGCGGACCAAACAATGGTGATCATAGTGTAACGGTCAACACCACGGATTGTGATTCCGTTAATATGGGTTCGATTCCCATTGGTTACCCCATTGATTTAAATCTATAAATATTGCACAATGAATTCACCTAAAACGCTAGTCACTTGTGGGTGTAGTTTCACTCAACAACCGGGCTGGGCCGATTATGTCAAAGACTATTTTGCCTACAACAAATTGATAAATTTAGCCATTGGCGGCGGAACTAATCGCACACAAATCAATAGAATAAATGATTTTGTGTTGTCACCTTACGAACCCTTTGATATAGTTTGGCAAATAACTTTTCCAACTAGGACCGGCAATATGCGTTTGCCGCCAGACCATCCAGATGTTGTTGGTAAAAAATATATGCCAAAACATGATAACGGATTTACTTACTCTCAACAATCACCAACTAAGAATTATATTGATGGCCAACGTCATGTAGATATTTTACATGACACTTATGTGTTAAAAAATCAAGACTTTTTTTATTCCAACATAAACAATGATATTAGCCAATTGCTATGCACTATATGGTTAGTAAATCAATTGGCTGATCACATGCTGGTATTTTTTGGTATTGATGATATAGATCAACTTATAGTTGATCAAATGCAAGAATTTTTTGCAAACAAACAAATAGCATTTGTTCCTTACACTCAAAATCTTCTTGGATATGTTAACTCTAATAATTTTGCACTAGCCGAGGATAAGTGGCATCCTGCAAAAGAAAGTTATGTAAGCTGGGCCGACAACATATTAATACCTGCTATCTCACAACAATGGAATACTTCTGTTGTTGTATAATAAGCACTTTACACGCCCCGGTGGCGCAATTGGTAGACGCACTCTCCTCAAAAGGGAGCTGTTGAAGGTTCGAATCTTTCTCGGGGCACCATATGTTGTATTAAATACTGTATGAAAATTTTAATTGCCGGTGATAGTTTTGCGTTTGGGCAAGGATGCAGTGACCGTGGTGACGGTCCTCCACCAAAATGGGAAGATACAGATGGTCCTAGTGAATTTTGCTGGGCATCATTATTACAACAACAATATCCTACGTTAACTGTGATGAATAAATCATTGCCTGGGCTTGATAATACTTCTATACTTGTTAATATATTAAATGCCTGCGCCGAAAACACGTTTGATTTAATTGTGTTTGCAGGAAGCTATATAGAAAGAAAACAAATTGCACATCCTTACTATTCTGATAAAATAATCTCATGGGTACCTGGTTGGGAAATACCTGGGCCAGACGACTATCAAACTGCACAGAAATACCAGCTCCAATATCTTTCAAACATTGCCATAGACAAAAATATTTCAACTTCAAATATATTAGCGGCATATGGACAAGCATCAATTCAAGGTGCCCGGTTTCTTTGGAGTTTACCAGAATTTGAACCAGAAGATAATATCACATTCGATCTATTAGAAGATGTATTACATGCTTCTCAAATTAAGAATGTGCAGGATTTTGATTATTCGGGCATTAAGGATTTAAAATTTAATCAACAATACGAATGCGCTGATAGCCATATCAACAATGATGGACATCGATTGTATTTTGAACGACAAATAGTTCCATTGTTTAACGAATTAAAAATCATTGCTTGACTAGTAGATTGTTTTCGTGTATAATATACATTTACAACAGGAGAAGATATGAAACCAATCGTTGACAGTCGTAGTAGCCAGGTTGATCTTGAAAAATGTGTGAGCCTTGCTGGTTCTCGGTATGACATGATCGTTGCTGTGTCGCAACGACTACGTGAACTCAAACGTCGGGCACGAGAAACTGGTGCGTATGTTACTCCTGTTGATGCCTTGCTAGAAATGCAACAAGGCAAAATTGACATGCTTCAGTATATGTCCAAAGTAAAATAACAACAAAATTTTCTAGATAGGAATACAAATGGCAAAACAACAAACAGCAACTGAATTGAGTCGTACCTTGGCAGGGCAATGGACCAAGACCGAAAAAAGATCTGAGGCCAGTAGACAAATTACTGCCAGCCGAGCCAGTGCTCATGCTAAAATCAAGGCTTTCAAACAAACACAAATTTTAAACAAGTGATGTTATTTGTAGATGTAGTTGATGGTGTCGACGTTCTCGCGTAGTTCGCGAGCACCGTTTTTCAAGTGAAAACGTCGAGCCATTTCGGTCTTAGGACTCAATGTCACATAAGTTTGAATCTCTGGAAACTCTGATTCAATTGACTTTTGAGCTTCAACAATGAGTTCTCGACCGGCACCAGCTGTGTAACTCCAGATGGTATAAAATACCGCGGTAGTTGCGCTGCCGATCATTACAACCAAATCATCAACTGCTGAAGGAATTGTTTCTAAAAATTTAACACAAGTAACAGCCAATGTTTGATCGCCATCTTTCAACATGTAGATTCGACTGTTTGAGTTTACACGATCACACAAGGGTATTTCTGGGCGCACAGGATCGTCCTTGATAAGGGTAGCAAGATCGTCTGAGATAGTGGTAATTGTGTGTAACATTATATACGCCGTTTATTTTGTATAAAATTATTTATCAAATTGTATATGACAGTAAAATAACGGAGAGTTGGGTGAGCGGCTGAAACCAACGGTCTACTAAACCGTCATAGTGGCAACACTATCGTGGGTTCGAATCCCACACTCTCCGCCAGGTCCTAATAAATTGACCCTATTAAAAATCCTAAATTAAATGCAAAGACACCGAGTAATGTTATTGCCATAAGGTACCAGCCCGGGTGCTCGATATAACGGGCATACTTGAATTCAAGGTAGAATCCTATATCGTCTTGTTGAATTTTCATTGAGAGCCTTTAAATCACATGATATTTATGTATGCGTTTTTTGACAAATAAGTAGTAGTGCGCCCCTTTAGCTCATCCGGTAGAGCAACGGATTTGTAATCCGTAGGTGGTCTGTTCGAGTCGGACAAGGGGCACCATTATTAATACAATAAGGAACTGTGATGAGCAAACTAAGCGATACAATTAAGGCTGCACTGGACAAGAAAAAAGGTATTCGTCATATAGAAAACGATAGTGGCATCACTGATACCAAAGTAAAAAAAATTAAAACTGCGCCACCTGTTAGTAAAAAGCCTCCTACAAAAAGTGCTGGTCGAGGCAGATAATGTATACTCCAAGGTACATACAATACGTTAACTTTCCACAAATTCCCACGGAAATGTTAGACCGTATTAACCGCGACTTCGATCAATATTGTAAACAACCAGGTAACGTAGCTAACCCTGATACCTATTGGTGGAGTGATAGTTTCAATGAAGAAATTAATCAATGGTGCCAACAAAATATCTGTGCCGACATGTATTTTGGATTCCAGGCTGCCGTTGGAGATTTACGCCTACACAAAGATTATGCTACAAAAATTAAACTAACTTATGTATTGGACTGTGGTGGCGACAATGTGTTGACTGAATTCTTTGATGATGACTATGCTACCAAGTTAGCATCATATCGTATTGAACCTCGTCGTTGGCATATTTTTAAAGCCGATACTGCCCACCAAGTCGTTAACACAGAGCCTGGTAAAATTAGATTTTCTATTACAGGAAGGATTTTTTCATGATTCAAAAAATAGTCATTGCTGGAGCTGGCTTTAGTGGATGGTATACAGCCTTGTCACTGTTACAAAATGTCCCAGGCATTAAAATTACTATTGTAGGCAGTTCTAAGATTCCTAAACTTCAAGTCGGTGAGGCCATGGCATTTGATGGCCCGTACAACCTTAAAAATTTGTTAGGATTTAAAGACGATCGAGCATTTATGAGAACCACTGGCGCCATCTACAAATATGGTGTTAAATTAGATGAGTTTAACGGTGATAACGAAATTACCTATCACGGCAAGCTACACAATTTAAAAATTAACAGTCTTGTCAAATTTTATTCTGCGTTTGACTATCCTGACTATTATGAAACATGGACAGCACGACCCGGCGATGCCGGCATCATCGATACTTGGTTATGGGCACATCAACAAAACCCTCGGACTATGAATCAGATGGTTGATGATATTATTGATACCCAATATTTTTCAAGCGTTCCAAAGGCACCTTACGACGCCAACAACAATTATATACTGAGACCCAATGACGGATTCTCCTATCATTTTGATGCTGATAAAACTGCTATTCTAATGCGCGACATTTGTATTGCTAACTTTCCAGGTCAGGTCGAAGAAATTGATGCAGTGATACAGGATATTGAACAAGATCACAACGGACACATTACTAGTGTAGTAACAGACAGTCACAAAAATATTGTTGGTGATATGTATTTGGACCTAACTGGTTTTAGACGAGTAATTATGTCTCGACTAGATAATCAATCATGGATTGATCATTCAAAATATGCGCCCGACAGTGCCATGGTCTATCCACGAAAATACACTGACCCACATACAGAAATGGTTGGAGCCACAACGTTCTCGGGCCTGGAACACGGCTGGGGATTTAAAATAAATCTGTATCACAGAACTGGCAACGGCTATTGCTATATGAGTTCTATGGCAGAAAAAGACAAGATACACGAGTATCTACAGTCCAAGGCTGGTGATTATAAAGTAACCGATCCCTTGGTGATTTCGTGGAAGTCAGGCTATTATGAACGATCATGCTATGGTAACACCATTGCGTTTGGACTGGCATCAGGATTGATTCATCCGTTTGATGGCAATCTAATTGGAACCCACAGTCGGGGATTAGAAAATCTTATCAAGTTACTGAATCAGCATGAGTTGTCGATTCAAGACATTGAAACTCAATACAACGCATTACAAAAACCCGTATTGGACGAAGTGGCATTAAGAATGACTCTCATGCTGGGATTTTCCAACAAGACTGGCAACTTTTGGGATCTACAAAGACAACGAGCCCAAGACGAACATTTTCTAGAGCAACTTCAAGACATTATTGAAATGAAAACCAGCGGTATTAATTCACGACTGACCTGGAACTGGCAACAGGCCTACGCCAGATTAGTTGTTAGTTGTAATGTTGATGTTTCTAAATTCAAGTTACCGCGCCCAACAGATCGTGATTTGGAAATGTTCACGGCGTTTTGTCAGTATAATCAAGCAAGAAACAAGTATATTCGTGAATCCAAATGGCCAAACTACTACGAATGGCTTAAGGAAAACAGATTTGATGGCAAAACATCTGACGAAATCTTTGACGAGTTAAATTACTAGTATAAATATTCTTGCAACGCCGGATTCCTCCGACGTCGGCATTCAAATCGACGCTTGACATTGCAATGTCTTTACTGTATTATTAATGCAGAACGCCGAGCCGTAGCAGAGTTCTTCTGCAAGCTCTTAAAGAAACTTTCAAATTTAGGAGAAAAACAAATGTTTCGATTATTAAAAGTTGCCATCTTTGGCATGCTAGTTGCCTTGGCCTCAATTGTGTCAGCGCAAGGATTTACACCCACAACCAAAACTGTTGAAATTGTAGTGCCGTACCCACCTGGTGGTGCCACAGACAAATGGGGTCGTGTGTTGGATGAAATCTTCCAGGCTCAAGGTTGGAAGAGTGTTGTGATAAACAAACCTGGTGCCGACACTGTGATTGGTAGCAATTATGTTGCGGCAGCTCGACCAGATGGTCACACTATCTACGTTGGCGGAAATGGATTTATTGATGCCAACATTGCCTTTCGACAACGGGCACCCGGTATTGAATATACCGAAAACAGTTTTGATCCAATTATCTCATTGGGTGCTGGCACAGCGGTTTTGGCTGTGGCCAACAATGTTCCTGTAAACACATATGACGAATTCAAGGAGTATGTGAAGAAAAATCCAGAAAAATTCAATTTGGGATTTTGGAATACCTACACCGGTAACATTTTTTACGAGTGGGCCAAGCGAGAAGGACTGCCACGACCCAATATTGTTTTCTACAAAGGTTCAGCACCGCAAGTGGCCGACATATTAGGTGGACATGTTCCATTTGTGTTTGATACCTACACCGCAATGAATCCGCATTTCAAAGCAGGCAAAGTTAAAATTATTGCCGCGCTGGATCGACGTGGTGTTGCTATTGTCAAGAAAGATGTGCCAGATGCACGACTTGTCAGCATTGCTAATCGTGTTCCAGCAGTTGACGTGCCAATTTGGTATGGACTGTATGCTCCAGCCGGCACACCGCGTGAAGTCATTGCACAAATCAACACTGTGGTCAACACTGCATTGAAAAATCCAAAATATGTTAAGGATATTGAAATGTTGCACATTGCTAACTTTGGGGGCACTCCTGAAGATCAACGCCAAGTTCAAGTCAACACTTTGAACATCATGCGAAATGTAGCAAAAAGCATCGAGTAATACATGGATACTATAGCCTATCGAGTTGGTCACAAGTTTATATACAATATCTACCCTGCCTTGATGGAAGCAATGACATCAGGCAATCCAGTGGAGTTTTACTGTAGAGACAGCTTGTATGATCAATTTGATTGGACTGTAGAGCCCGAGCAGTCATTGGATGAATTAATGACTGCTCATGCACTGAGTTTAAGATCACAATACGAACGTGTAATACTGTTGTGGTCGGGTGGCACAGACAGTCATACTATCTATAATATTTTTAAACGTGCCAATATACGCATTGACGAAATATTAATTAAAGCATCAGCACACTTGGCACAGTATCCAGATCATCATGTGGATTGGATCCGGGCCAACCATTATGACCCAACCACCATCATTACTCGTTACGATCAAAATGATACCACTTTAAGAAGTCTTGATTGCCCAGACGAAGATTGGGTATGGAAAAACAAAGGTGACTTGTTGATGTTTGGTATGAGCACTGGCGCAGAAGGTGTCAAGCACCTGATTGAACGCAATCATGCAGGTAAACGATGGACGGCAGTGGCCGGATTTGAAAAGCCAAGACTGGTCTACAGACAAGGGCGTTGGTATGCCAGACACCTTGATAGTCCGCTACGTCAGACCATGAGCTACGATCACTTGAATCGTTTTTTCTTGGAACCATTGATCAATATCAAACAAAATCATCTTGTTAAACACGCAGTTAAACGACACATAGCAACAAATAATTTACCACTGTATGATGGTGACTGGGCCGAAGCAAAATGGCTTCGTACTCCTGATGGTTACAGGGGCTGGGCCACAGCCTGTGGACGTCATCCAGAAGTAAGTGATGGTGCTAGTCATTTACAAAAAATGCGTAGCGACCAATATTTTAGTATAGATGTAAGTGGTGAAAAATCCTACGCTGATTTAATTGCCAATCCAGATCCAACACTACAAGGATTCTTAAAGAACGACAATACAACCGCATTAAACTATGTCAAAGGATTGTTTAACTTACAAAGCGAAACTAGACTTATGGATTTTGTGAATGACAATCAATACCTCAGAGAAAAGAACCAATTAGTAAATCTTCGACTGATGTTCAGTAAAGAATACGACCTGGGCGCATAATGATAGAAACGTTAATACAAACTGATGTAACTGATTTTAATCGAGACACTTTAAAAAAGTTAAAGCCTTACTTTGATTTGAATATTGCTCGATCAACTACAACCAAACGCGAGCAGTGGTTTCATAATTTGTTGACCTTGGCCAAATATGATCTCAGTATTGCTCATTGTGTTCAACACAACCATTATCCACGTTTACATATTGAAACCAAGTTTCAAAATCAGTTGCCAGAGTTTTACGATCCTACATATGAAAATCAAATTGGATGTTTTAGCAATTTCAAAGCGGCCGACTCAATGCGGTTGGATGGTAACGTAGTGTCAGGAACCAAGCAATGGATTTCTCTAGTGGATCGTGCCGACTTTGGAATTTTTCGTGTACCAGTAGATGACACCGAAGCTTATGTAATGATTGACTTTGCAGAGGCCGGGCCTGCCATTGACATGAGTTACACTACACCAATTGGTATGCAAATTGCACGGCCAGGATCAATTACTCTAGACCGTTATGAGTTGCCAGTTAATAGTATCTTAGGTTATAGAAAATATCACGAGAATTCTCCAGAATTTTTCCATATCACTAATATGAGTGACTATTGTTTTGTAACCAACTATCTCGGAATTGTAATGTCGTTGTATCAAGATCTTGGAGAATATATTAAACACACCAATATCAATGTTGATTATGATTATAAGAAATTAGGATTGTCTGTTTCAGCATTGTTGATGATGTGGCAAGACAATCTGGCATCAGTGCATACTGTCACACCGTCGGACAATTTTTGGCATCGTAGAAATACACAATATACACAGAGTAAGAATATCTTGTTAGAAATTATCAGTCTGATTTTACAGATCGGTGATAGTCGCTGGGTTGATGCATGTAGTCCAGCCAATCAACGATTCAGAGATGCCCTATCTTTTAGCTCGCACATGAAACCGCTATACAGAAATCTTGAAGAGAAGCACTTTGTTAAACTGTAATACTTGAGTATTACTTTTTGCGGTTGACCCGAAATACCTATTTTGCTATAATATGGGTATGAAGTTAGAAATCAATGAAATACTACAGTGGACCGGGGCCGTGTTTATTATAGCAGGTCACAGTCTCAACGCCGTGGGCCCAGCGGCCTACCCTTACAATATCCTTGCCTTCTTTTTAGGCACAATTCTGTTTATGGCCTGGTCAATCCGTGTTGCAAATAAACCACAGTTGCTAGTGAACATTGTAGCACTGGCAATTGGGCTTACGGGTCTAGTCAAAGCATTTGGTTGACCAGAAATGCCCATTTTGCTATAATACTTGTATAGAAACTAAAAAGGAGCACAGATGAATATCAGCACACTAGAAGCCTATGTGGCACAGAAGAATCAGTGGACTCGAATCTTTAAAGGAAAGGAATTGAGCTTGCTCAACGCCAAGGACCGCCAGACAATTGCCAACAGTATTGACAGCGACATGAGTCCTGAAAATCTTACATGTGATGGTGAATTGCCTCCTGCAATGGTACGTGACAAGATGCGCCGTTTAACCCGTTGTGCCGAAGAATTGCTCAGCATTGATCCTACTGTTACATTCTACGAAATGGAAGTTTAAATTGGCCTATACCGTTTTCAAGCATAATCAAGAATACGGTCCCCGCAAGGGACTGGAAGGCCCGTTTCACTACCCTAGTGGTGCTGTCTTGTATTACGATTCCAAAGCAGGTGAGTATTATGACCCACGCACTGATTTCTATGTAGACCGCGAAGATGTTGCGATTTTACAACAACAGATCATTGACCGATTGACGCAGAAGTCTGTTTAATATACAATAAACATATAGTAATTTTTTAACCGTAACCTAAGGACACAGCCATGTCAGAAACAAGAACAGTAACATCAATTCAAGCTCGCAAGAGTTTGCTCAAAGCATTTAAAAAACAACGCCCACTATTCCTGTGGGGTCCCCCCGGCATTGGTAAAAGTGAGCTAGTAGCAGACATTACCGAAGAACTGGGCGGTTATATGATCGATCTACGGTTGGGTCAGATGGAGCCCACAGACATTCGTGGCATTCCTTTTTACAATAAAGAAATTGGCAAGATGGATTGGGCTCCGCCAATTGAACTGCCTGACGAAGAACTTGCCAGCCAGTATCCTATTGTAGTCCTATTCTTGGATGAACTTAATAGTGCCGCACCCAGTGTTCAAGCCGCGGCTTATCAACTAATTCTTAACCGTCGTATTGGCAAGTATCACATGCCTAAGAATGTAGTTCTAGTTGCCGCAGGTAATCGTGAAAGCGATAAAGGTGTTACATATCGTATGCCGACACCACTGGCAAATCGTTTCATCCACCAAGAGATGAAGGTCGAGTTCGGTCCTTGGCAAGAGTGGGCTGTAAACAAGAACATCCACAAAGACGTGGTTGGTTATTTGAGTTTTGCCAAGCAAGACTTGTATGACTTTGATGCCAAGTCAGCAAGCCGTGCCTTTGCTACACCACGTACCTGGACCTTTGTGTCAGAATTGCTAGAAGACGAAGAAGGCGATGACGATACAATTATGAACCTGATTGCTGGTACTGTAGGCGAAGGACTTGCTGTTAAGTTTATGGCCCATCGTAAGATTGCAGGTCGTATGCCCAAGCCCGAAGACATCTTAGCTGGCAAGGAAAAAGAACTGAATGTCAAAGAAGTATCGGCCATGTATAGTTTAGTGATTAGTATGTGCTACGAGCTCAAAGGTGCCATTGAACGCAAGGTGTCGGATAAACAGTTCCATGAGATGGCAGATAACTTCTTTGCTTATATGATGAAGAACTTTGAAACTGAGTTGGTTGTGATGGGTGCCCGTATTGCACTTACCACATACAACTTACCGTTCCAACCTACCAAGCTGAAGAACTTCGACGAGTTCCATCAGCGTTATGGCAAGTATATTTTGCAAGCCAGCGACAAGTAAGATGGTCTAAGGAGGGTGGTGTTATCTTATAACACGGGCTGTGTTCGCACTGCCCTCCTGCCTTTTATAAGGGGCAATCGTGAAAACACAATACGACTACTGGAAAGAAGTCCACGACCAGGTTATGGCAGAAATGGCCGCGGCAAGTAAAGCAATGAGATATACCTTAGAAGATACCATACCAAATGACCATTTTAAATATATCATTGATATAGGACGAGTATTGGACTTTCACGATGTAAGAAAGTGGATGAGCGAAACATATGGATACACCGAAGATATAAAAAAAGATCAACACGATATCAACCCATATTGGGCATTTACTATTAATTGGAAGTTACACAAAATCTACCTAAGAGGTGATGAAGAATTGTCGTGGTTTAAAATACGCTACGGTGATCCACTATAAGTATAATAATCTATGTTTAATAAAAAAATCTTATGTATCGGTAATGAAACAGAACTAACAGACCAACTGACCAGCACACTTGCTGCCAAGGATGCAACCACCAATCACGGATTGATATCTTCTGATAATTTTTCCATTAATGAATTCGGTTATTACCATACTAGCATAGCCGATGTTTCACCCGGTGATATTGTTCTTAACCTTGCGCCAAAATTTGATTCAATTGTAATGTTGGATCTAAGCGTAGATTTGTATCCACATTGGAAATCATTTGTAAACACCTTTAGACTCATGATAGAACTAGAGGAAAAAGGATATAACACTGTATTCAAAAACAATAGCAGTAACAAGGATATCTTGTATTGGTATAATTTACTAAGGACCAATAAGGCATTGTGTGCATTGCCTTTTTTAAATTTAATAAACGATTACGGATCAGCAGTTATGTGCCCGAAATGCCCAGATCCTGTAACCAAAATTGATCTAATTGAAGATTGGTCAACCGACTCGGCTTTTGCTCCTATCAGAAATAACATGTTGTCTGGAATTCAAATGCCAGAGAAATGCAACATCTGCTATGAACGAGAAGAACACAACGGTGAAAGTGCTAGACAATTTGAATCTTTAGAATGGGCCGTAGATCTCAGATTAACTGACAAGGAAGATTTAAAAAATATAAAATATCCTGTTAATTATGAAATACGTCCTAGTAATAAGTGTAATATAATGTGCCGCATGTGCGATGACAAGCACAGTCATCTGATTGAAGAAGAAAATATACGACTCGGTATTCCAGTGGTCACAGACAATTGGAATTTCCAAGAGTTTCCATATGATAAAATTGATTTTGATACTGTAAAACGTATATACTGGGCAGGAGGAGAACCTACTATTTTTCCTGAGTTTTATGCGTTCCTAAGACGCTGTATCAAACAAAATCAAACTGAATTTGACTTAAACATCGGAACCAATGCACAAAAAATCAGTAATACCTTGTTAGACCTCTTGAAGGAATTTCCCAGTGTAACATTTAGCGTAAGTTTTGATGGTTACAAAAAGATTAATGACTACGTTAGATGGGGCAGCAACTTTGATACCATGCGAGACAATTGCTTCCGTATACTAGAACAAGGGCATACTATAGGATTTCAAACAGTAATTAGTATGTGGAATGCTACCCGTGTTCATGAAATTTACGAATTTTATGATAGAGATTTTCCTAAATGTAATAGTCTAGTTCAACCTGCAGGCGGTGTAGGATCATATCTAGGACCCTGGCATAATCCATTGCGAGAACAAGTGTTAGAATCAATGTATCGTTGCCGAGAGACTAAAGTTTATTACAACGGCGGAAGAAATACCAGTTATGTTATAAATGAAATTATTGATCGATTTAAAAATTACGATTATGACCCTAACATTCTTATTGAATTTTTTCGATACAATGATCAATTAGATCAAGCTAGAGGAAGTCAATTAGGCAATTACATTCCAGAACTAGAACAGGCCAGGTTATTAGTGCTTAAATGAAAATAGCCAGTATCATGCCACCGAACAAGACACCATATCAAGGTTGGCAACCTTGCATTGATTGGTGTAGCCAAACTTGTGAAGGACCTTGGTTGTTTATCTCAGAAGGTGTGTTTGAGTTTGAGTTAGACAGTGATTATGTGTTGTTTATGTTGAGGTGGGGATAATGGATTACTATTACGAAATAGATCCTAAATACGAAGTTACAGTTTTTGGCGACAAATGGCGTTATTGGTGCATGGCCAATTGTAGCCCTGCGGACAACGGTAAGATGTGTTTTAAAACACACGACGAGTTTGTAGCCCGTAGCAGTCGTGTATGGTTGGAGAATCGTAACGGTGTATATCAAGTGCATCCAGCGTGGCATGGACATCGGTGGGTAGATCCACGCGAGTTTACATTAGTCAAACTCAAAGCAAAAGTAATCAAGTGGTGGGATGATGAATAATATTGCTCAACTATTTGATGGTCTTGACGACGAAACCAAAGTTTGTAGAATCTGCGACCAAGACTTGCCGTTAGGAAGTTTTTGTAAGGCCAGCGGTGGCAACTATCTAAGATCTGAATGCCGTGCCTGTGAAAAAGAACTAGGACGAGTGCGTAAACTGATCAAAGAAACTGCTCCGCCTGTACCGGTGAATCATGCATGTCCAATTTGTAAAAGAACGGAAGAACAGGTTCGTGGCCGTGGCGGAAAAAAATCAGGCACTTGGTGTTGTGATCATGATCACGATACTAACCAATTTCGTGGTTGGTTGTGTCACGATTGCAACAGAGCAATTGGTAATTTTAACGATGATATTGACCGTTTAAAGACAGCAATAGATTATCTAAGTTTATGAGTAAAGACGAATACTATCGCAACACCGCGGCTCGTTTAGACACTGTCATTGGCGGCGATACCCAAAATTTTGCACGACTACAACAGGCTAAAAAAGAATGGGATCAGTTGGCTGAGGCCGTTCCAATAGGCCAAGGATTCCTTACCTTTGAAGACTACATGCGAGAATACTACGGTGTCAAGCTCACTGTAAATCACAAGCTGGGTGGCATCGATCTTGATTATGTAGTAGTGGATGAAAAGAAATACACTGTATTCCTATTGAAGTTTGGACAATAATGCATACCAATAACTGGACACTACCTAGACCTCCTGAAGAAGTGCTGAGCCAATGCCATCAGGTATTGATTGGAGATCCTGCATTTAGGATGTGGCAAATGAAGCGGTATTGCCGAGAACAGAACCTAAGTTTGGTCTGGTCAGAGTTGGTAGAAACTACCGATGTCAGTGTGTATTTTGATGAAGTATCGGCTTTTTATTTTATTGATCCTGCGGATGCTACCTTGTTTAGATTGCGGTTTAAGTAATGGCCATAGATCGAAATCCACACTTGACTATTCCTGTCAAAACTTACACTCATTATAAAGAGTGCGAGCCTTGGTGTTTGGCCAACATAGGTGAATGGAATATTGCTTGGTGGAAAGACTTTCCAGATATTGCCATGGCGGTGATTGTAGAAGGGCCGCACGAAGATTGTTATTGGTTTGCTAACGAGCGAGACGCTCTGATGTTTCGATTAAAATTTTTATGATTAACTGGAGTGTGCTAATTGCCAAGTTTATATCTATGTGTATGTCATGGATAGAAGCTGGCAACCTACGCAATCGTTGTTTTAAAATGGCCGAAGAGGCCGAAATTATGATGACTGCACTAGAAGATATAGCACGTATGGATCAGGGCGGTCGAATGGGTACGTATGCTCAACGTGCTATCGATTTAGTCAAAGGTTTACCCAATGAAAATAACCGTTAAGAAAAATTTGATCATATTCCATAAACCGTATGAATGGTACGACCTAGCCGAGCGACTCAGGAACGAATATGGTATTAGTATCATGCTTATATCTGCAAAATGCAAACGAGAGTTGGGATTTACTGTTAGACATCATAAAGGTCTAGTTCCGCACAATCCCATAGAATGGGAATCAATGAAAGAAGAAGGTTGGACACATCGTTATCATTATGAAGATCAAGTGCATCTTGATTTTTACAACGAAGCCCAGCAAACTTGGTTTGCACTAAAATACCTAAACACCTAGCGGTTGACCAGGAAAGTCCTTTATTGTATAATATAAACTTAAACACCAAGGAAGTAAATGCAGTACCAAATAGTATGTCGTAGTAAAGGTCGTCGAGCTCTAATTGATTCATTGGTACGAGTATTGATTCCAGAACTGAAACTCACTCGCAGTCGTTTTAATTTGCTTATCAGAAGTGATCGTGGACTGGTCAAAAGAGACGGTATGCGTGGAGTTGTTGGACTGGATCCAGATACTCCAACTTCTATTATAATGTTATTGGATTCTGCATTGGATAGTGAGTTATTGATCTCTACCCTATGTCACGAAATGGTGCATGTCAAGCAATTTGCACTGGGTCAAACGCAGGTTAAATACCGTGGCGAAAAACCCACATTCTATTGGATGGGTAAAAAGGTCCAAGCAGGTTATTGGGATCAGCCCTGGGAGCAGGAAGCATGGCGCAGAGAACGGGTGCTAGCCAGTAGAATTTACAAGATTCTTGCTGGTTGACCGGAAAAGGCCTTTATTGTATAATATTAGTATAGTAAAAATTTAGGACACTTATGAGCACAGCCACTACAGCAAATAAAAAAGAAGCAGATAAATTTAAGAATTTAGTGGGTGCCACGGACCCTAAATTAGATCGCGAGATTCGCGAAAAATTGATAACTGCCCGTGTGGGCCTGCTACTCCGTGCCAGCTTCTTTGGCAACTTGGCCACCCGTCTTAAGTTGGTAAATGCTGACGAATGGTGTCCTACTGCCGCCACAGACGGCCGTAATTTTTACTATAACAGTCGGTTTGTCAACATGCTCAAACCCAAAGAGGTTGAGTTCTTGTTTGGACACGAGGTCCTGCATTGTGTGTATGATCACTTTGGCCGCAGAGGCGATCGCGATCCGCAATTGTTTAACATTGCCAATGATTATTGTGTCAATGCTGACTTGAAGAAACATCGTGTAGGCGAGTTTATTACCACGGTACCATGCCTGTACGATGCCAAGTATCAAGACATGAGTTCAGAAGAAATCTATGATATCTTGTACGAGAACGCTGAAAAGATTGACATCGGCAGTTTGATTGAAAAAATGCTGGACGAGCACTTGGATGGCGAAGGTGACGGTGAAGGTAGCGACAAGGATGGCGACGGTAAAGAAAAAGGCCGAGGCCGTCCCAAATACAGTGCAGAAGAAAAACAAAAGATCCGTGACGAAATCAAAGAAGCAGTGCTGGCGGCCGCGGCTGCAAGTGATGGTGCTGGTAACTTGCCTGCTGGTGTCAAACGCATCATCCAAGATATGACTGCACCTAAAATGAATTGGCGTGAGCTTATTCGTATGCAATTGGAGAGCACTATCAAAAGTGACTATACCTGGTTGCGTAGCAGTCGTAGAGGTTGGCACATGGATGCTGTTATGCCGGGTATGAAACTGGAACCAATGATTGACATTGCTATCAGTATTGATGCGTCAGGTTCAATGGGCGAAAAGATACTGAAAGATGTGCTGGGTGAGGTAGCTGGTATTATGGAACAGTTCCCTAACTATCGTATTCATGTGGTGAGCTTTGATACTGAAGTGTATAATCCGCAACAGTTTGACAGTGAGAACTTAGACGACATTACAGAATATGAAGTCATGGGTGGTGGCGGCACCGACTTTGATTGTGTGTTCCGCTATTTCAAAGAAAATGAAATTGAACCCAAGCGTCATATCATGTTCACAGACGGATATCCTTGCGGTAGTTGGGGTGATGAGAACTATTGCGACACGGTGTTTATCATGCATGGCACCACTACGATTGTTCCACCATTTGGTCAGTTTGCTTACTATGAAGAAGAAAAGAATCACTAATGAACGAACATCTTAAAGAGATTGCTGTAAAAGCACAAGTAGAACATTGTATTAGCCATGTGCGTCTTGAAGAATTCGCCCGGTTGATTGTTCGGGAATGTGCCAGCCAAGTCGATTGGATACTTGCTGAAGGTGGCCGGACGCAGGGTGATTTGATTCGTGAACATTTCGGAGTTGAATGATGTTGCAAGAAGTAAACACGTTTGATAGGTTATTGGTCATTGATGACTTATTGAAACGAGGCGTTACCAACTACACTATGCGTCCTGGAAACGAGTGTGTTTGGGTTAGTTATGGTCTTGTTGATTGTTATTACATTATCCATAATGGTCAAATTGTTGACGTTCAGTTTGATTAAGGAAATAAAATGACTTGTAAAACTCATCCAGACGCACCACATGGGTATATGAGAAATGCTTCGCATCAAGCTGGGGAATATGTGTGTGAATGTGCATTTTGGGAAGAACCTGTGACCTTTAATAGAAATGAACCTATGATTACCTTGAAACAATTTTTTGAAACATTTGGTTACCGCATTACCGAAGGCAGCGAATACGGTTGGGAATGTTACGGGCCCAATGCCTATACCTTGGATTCATGGAACGGCATTCACGATGCCGGTGGTGTAAGTGGTAGCATTATTTTTGATACCCGGGATCAAACTGTGTATGAAGCGGAAGTGTGCGATTATACCCATAATCGTGCTTATCGTATTATCAATCCTGGATTTGTCAAGGCGTACGAAAAAGAAGCTAAACAACGAATAGTTGACTTGAACCAAGCATGGGACGATGTCAAGTTTGTTGATTTGGATGTCGTTGAAGATTGGTTGGAAAAAGCACAGGCCATTGTAGCCGGCGAAGATTATGACACTCGTGTTCAGATGCCGTTGACTTTGGACAATGATCAATTATTTGACTTGATGAAGTTGGCACATGAACGTGATGTCACATTGAATCAGCTGGTTGAAACTGTGTTACGAGAACACATTGAACGGCATGAGAAAAACAGTTGATGCCATAGTGATTGTCGTTATGTTCGTAGCACTATACATCAACTGGACTGACTTTCCTAAACAGCGACAAATTGTAAGAGGACCGCTAATTAAAATTGAGGTTACAAATGATTAAAGGCTTTGAACACGTAGGTGATGAGCACAAGTGTAATGTATGCAGTTGTGAATTTAACGAAGACGAGGGCGGAGTTGTGGGATATTTTGGTATCCTTCCTGTTGCTTTTTGTCCTACCTGTTATAGCAGCATAGTCGACATGGTCACACAAGATTTAGACATTGGAGTTGAAGAATGAGCGGTTGGAACACAATTCAAAGAATTAAACGCATAGAAGAACAAGTCGATGCGCTTGGTTTCAAATTCAGCAAGCCCCGTCATGGCGATTGGGAAAACGAAGAAAGAGGCCTAAGTCTTGTACCAAAAGATCCGGATGCCTTGCCCATTTATTCACGAGATGCCGAACTGTATGTGGGCAGTCTAGAACAACTGGAAACATGGCTACACGGTGTGCGTTGGGCCAGAGAATACGACATGATATTGCGTGTTAGCGATGACAAGAAACGTGCTGCTGGTGAACAAAAGGAACGCAACCGTCAGCTGATGCAGACTCTCAAAGAAGGTAAGCGTGTAGAAGGAATAATATCATGATCAAAAAAGTAATAGTCAATGGAACATTTGACTTACTTCATGTTGGTCATATTGCATTGTTAGAATATGCCAAAAGTCTTGGTAACCAATTGTTGGTGTGTATAGACAGTGATAGCCGCGTAAAAGAGCTCAAAGGAGAATCGCGTCCAATCAACACCCAAGATGATCGAGTTAAAATTTTAAGTGCGTTAAGGTGTGTTGATATGGTTCGGGTGTTTGACACCAAAGAAAAGTTAATTGAACTGATCAAATTATATCAACCAGACGTTATGGTAAAAGGATCCGACTACAAAGATAAATCTGTAGTTGGAGAATCTTTATGTAAACAGGTAATGTATTATGACAGAACAGAACATTCAACAACAAAAACAATTCAACATATTATTAATAGGTGATGCCGGCGAAGACACCTACACCTATGGCAGTGTAGAACGTATTAGTCCTGAGGCACCTGTACCTGTATTTGTTCCAAGATATAACATCACAAGCGACGGAATGGCCAGTAATGTATGCAAAAATCTCGAAGCACTAGGATGTATAGTAACTTACCTGCACGGTGCTGTCAGTAAAAAACAACGTATGATTGACGAGCGCAGTAAACAACATTTACTTAGAGTAGATAGAGATACCGAAAGCGATCCTATTGTTTTTGATACACTTATTCCACCCGGGTATGATGCCATTGTTGTCAGCGACTATAATAAAGGCACAGTTAGTTACGAACTGATTGAAGAATTACGTAAAGAGTATACAGGTCCTATATTTGTAGATACAAAGAAAACAGATCTGGCAAGACTAGCAGGATGTTATGTTAAGATCAATGCATTAGAAAAAAGTTGTGCAACAAGTTTACCTTCCCTAGAGCATTTAATTGTTACACATGGTGGAGACGGAGCAGTATGGAATGGTTGGGTATATGCCGCTGAAATTGTAGGCGATGTAACTGATGTATGCGGCGCCGGCGATACATTTTTAGCAGCATTAGTATACGAGTTTTTGAACACAGGACACATGCCAGCTGCTGTAAAGTTTGCAAACAAGGCATCAGCAGTAACAGTTCAACACGTAGGTGTATATGCACCACGCTTAGAGGAAATATATGCAACTTAAAGGGTTAGTTCCTAAAGGTTGGGGTTCTGAATACATCTGGGCTACCAACGACAAATACTGCGGCAAGTTCATGAACTTTGAAACCGGTGCCAAATTCAGTATGCACTTTCATCGAAACAAAGAAGAAACTTGGTATATTCAAAGTGGTAAATTTATTGTGCGATGGATTGATACCAGGACTGCCGAACTACACGAAAAAGAATTGCGTGATGGTGCGGTATGGCACAACGAACCTTGCAAACCACATCAATTGGAATGCGTTGAAGCTGGCACAGTTATAGAAGTAAGCACACCCGACTCAATAGAAGATAACTATCGAGTTATGAAGGGCGATAGTCAAAAATGAATATTTTATTAACTGGTCATCATGGATTTATTGGTTCACAATTACTCAAAGCATTAGAAGAAAAAGGTCACTGTGTTTCTACTTACGAGTGGAGTGACGGTGCTATGCCCAGTGTTATCGATCAAGACTGGGTGATTCATGTGGGTGCAATCAGTTCTACAACTGAAAAAGATGTAGAAAAAATAATGCGACAAAATGTTGACTTTACTGAACAACTGTATCATGCTTGTAAAACATTTGGTGTTAACTTTCAATTTTCCAGTTCTGCATCAGTATATGGGTTGACTAGCACATTCAAAGAAGATGCACCTGTTGATCCCAAGACTCCGTATGCCTGGAGCAAATACCTCAGCGAGCGTTATATTAACAGACACATGGGCGGTAACACCACTCAAATTTTTAGATATTTCAATGTATACGGGCCCGAAGGCGAAGAACACAAAGGCGACCAGGCCAGTCCGTTTTATAAATTTACAAAACAAGCCCGAGGTGGTATCGGAAAAATTCAAGTGTTTGATGGCAGTAACAATTATCACAGAGATTTTATCCATGTCGGTCAAATAGTTGACATGCACCTTAGATTCTTAGACGTTAAAGAATCAGGCACATGGAACTTTGGTACAGGTTCAACTAGAACATTTTTGGATGTAGCAACAGAGATTGGCAAAAAATATCCATCTCAGATATCATTTGTTTCGATGCCGAAAGAACTTGAAAATTCGTATCAAAAATATACCTGTGCTGACATGACAAAAACATTAACTACATTGGATAAATTATGATGTACGATTGGGTGTTGGTTTTAATTCTTGTACCGGGTCCGCTACCTAATCCCAACGTGGAAGTGGTCAGTGAACACCGTACCAAACAACAGTGCATTAATGCACAAGGCACAAAGAAAAATCATATTTGTTTACCTAAGGATTACAATTAAAATGAGTAGCCTAGCAGAATACTTTGAAGCCAATCGTCCCACGCCTAGATACAAGTTTGGAGACAGAGTCGAAGGAACATATATGAAGATTCCATATGTGGGCACGGCTTACACTGATAACATGCGTAACGAACTAGAAGGTGTTCGTGTCAGTGTTCATTTAGACTTGCCTATGAAAATTGGCACAGAGTGGCACAACTATATCAGAGTCAGCTACAATGAAATTAAAGGATTGAGAACATGACCGATGAACGAATTTATTTGTCTAAAAGAAACCTGCTTACTTTGCTCAGCAAGCTGGAACGGTTTGATCAAGGTGATGAAACCAAGTGTGCAATTGTCAAACATTCCAATCCATTTGATCCATATTGCAACACCATGGATGAAATAATGGTTGTCGCTGTGCCTGACGAAAAGTTCTACACCAACAGAACACCAGGTGAAATGCACCCACTTGATGAGGCAAAGATCAATGCATCCGATATATCAACTGAGATTTAAAAAAGCACAAGAACGTGGTAGCAGCGTCAGATGGCGTATGCGTATGTGGTTGCTGGATTGTTCTGGTTGGCTATGGGGATTTTTAAAAGGTTAGTCAGTGTCAGTTTAGCCAAAACACCCCTAAACCGGGGTGTTTTTGTTTGAGAAAATAAATCAACGGCATAGATTAGTCGTAAATATCTATATGGAAAACAACACAATTACAATCTCTGATCTTGACACAATCAAGAACATTATTAACTTAGCTGCTTCGCGTGGTGCATTCCGTGGCGAAGAACTCAGTATGGTGGGCACTGTTTATGACAAGCTCACTGTATTTTTAGAAGCAGTAATCGAGCAGGCGAAAGCCCAAGAAGCATCAAACGCTGTAGCCGGCGAAACCCAAGGAGAATAATATGGCATTTATGAAACACGTAGGCAAGCACGGAGATCGCAAGATCTGCATCCTGTTCCGTCAGGTACCCGGTGAAGATCACATGTGCCTGGTTATCTATCCAGATACCTTACACGCACACTGGCAAGATTCAATCCAGAAGGCGTTGGAAAGCGATGTTGCTCAACAAAGCGAAGAGCTAGCAGATGCATTGCATCGTGCTTACCTTCCAGATGGCCGTCCAGTGTTAGAAACCTTACACCAAGAGCGTATGATTAAAAAACTACGTACCAGTGATGTTATTGTAACTCCAACCGGTGATGCCAAAATTCGTTTAGATGAACTAAACAAAATGTTGAACGAAATGAAACAAGGCGAGCAAGCTATCAAGAAGATGGCCGAGAACGATGCCAGCCGTGGCATGGTTGCTCCGGAAGTCAAACGCAAAGCTGAAGCAGAATACAAGGCAGGTCAATCTGCCAAGGCCAACACTGCGTATGTTGCACCTCCTACACTCAAAGCCGGACAAGATGGCGCACTAAGCGATCGAGACATTGCGGCCAACATGCTGGCACAGGCCAAGGCTATGGAAATCAATGCCCGTGCTATGGTTGCAGAAGCTGCCCGTATGAAAAAGGATGCCGAACGTATGGATCCTACTGTTACAGCCAGAGCAGTTGCACCGGAAACTGAGTCTTTTGAAGCACCAAAGCGCCGCACCCGTGGTCCTAACAAACCAAAGACTGTGACGGCAGATGCAACACAATGATGACTTTATAAGCCAATGGGAACTGATTCTTGCCGACGTAAACAAAACTGATGTACCGTTAGAGTGCATTAAAAAAGTTGTAATCAAGTTGGCCGGCGGCAAGCAGAAAACCATCAACGTTCATACCCTACTTAAACAAGGTCTTGACCTAGAAGAAGTTGAAACCATGCTCACCCGCTACTTCAATGAGAACGATTATCAAATTCGAGATGTTGACTTTGTAGTAGATGTTACAGCCGTGGCTAACCTGGTTCAACCCGAAACTGATAAACTGCTTGGAAAACTCTAAACAACAATATATCTATGAGGATGCTAAATTAGCAGATAAAGAAGATCCATGTCTGGGTAAATATATTTTTGATTCAAGAAAATATTCTGATTTAACCCAGCCATGGAATCAATTACTGCTAAAATCTGTGCATATTAACTCGCTTGTTAGATTGGCGCCAGCAGGAAAACAAGGTAGATGGCGCCTTGAAACAGATATTGTTAATCAACGTCTTAAAGACGGCATGTTAATTGTTAACATGTCGGCAGATCCATTTAATTGCTACGAAGAAACTGTAGTCAGCGAACTATTGAAATTAACCAATAATTTTGTTGTGCTGTCCGGAGATGTTACTTATTTTTTAAATCCAAAAGATCATATTTGTTTTTTTCCTTTTTGGTATCTAATGCAAAAATATCTTTATAAAACTTCTACTACTGCTACAGACCATCACTGTCAATATAAAATTTCTTCATTGAATAGTCAGGCTAGATATCATCGTGTTGAAAATTTTGTTAAATTAAAAGAAAAATCATATTTTGATCAGTTGTTGTTTACTATGCACAATCAATGGAACAAAACAATAGAGAACCAGTCAACACCAAAAGAGTGGTGGAATGATGATATTATAAGAAAGTTTGAATTGTTAAGAACCACATTACCATCTCAAATGAATGATCAACCTAATGCTCATGCAATTACGCATCCAGCTTACACCAACAGCTATGTCAATTATGCAACAGAAACGTCTACATTAAACAATACAATTACAGTCACCGAGAAAACCTGGAAACCTATCATGGCAGGACAACTGGGCCTGTGGTTATCAAATCCTGGAGCAGTTAATTTTCTTAGACTAATTGGGTTTGATGTGTTTGATGACATAATGCACAATCATTTATATGATAACGAAACAAACTTAAATAAAAGAATAGATATGATTCATCAAGTAATAGATCAACTTATGTCATTAGATCTTGCCCAAATTTTTCATGACACAACAGCACGTAGACAGGCCAATTTGGATTTATTTTACAGTAAAACTCTTGAAGAGTTATTGACCGCACAATGTAAAGATTATCAATTATGAAAGTAACCTTAGTTTCGTCGAGCCAACCTAGCGCAGAATTAGCAAGCCAGGGCATTGTGAATGCTCAAGAATTGGTTGCTTACTGCGCTAGGGTTAGCAATCCAGCTAACCAAACCAACACAGACACCAGTGAAAAGTTGATTCGTTACCTTATCAAGCATCAACACTGGAGCCCACTTGAAATGGTGTCAGCTTGTTTAGAAATTGAAACCACACGTGACATTGCTAGACAGATCCTGCGTCATCGTAGCTTCAGCTTCCAAGAGTTTAGTCAGCGTTATGCTGTGGCTGATCTTGGATTTGAGTTCAAAGAAACTCGACTACAAGATACAAAGAATCGCCAGAACAGTTTGGCCACAGATGATCCAGAGTTAGACAAGTGGTGGCAAGCGCAACAAGGGTTTGTTAGCACTCATATCAGTATGATTTATAACAAGGCCATTGAGCTGGGCATTGCCAAAGAACAAGCTCGTGCTATTCTGCCAGAGGGTATCACTACCAGTCGCTTGTATATGCAAGGCACCTTACGCAGCTGGTTACACTATATTGAATTGCGTAGTGGTCCCGAAACCCAAAAAGAACATAGACAAGTAGCCCAAGCCTGTGCTGATGCATTAGAAAGTATCTTCCCAATGGTCAAAGAATTCGTTGCAAAAGCGCAATAAACCTGTTATAATAGTAGTATGATATTCAACCACATTAGAAAACTCAAAGAAGATGGTAAGAAGATTGGCATCACATTTTCTACCTTTGATATGCTACACGCTGGGCATATTGCCATGTTGGCCGAAGCAAAGAATCATTGCGATTACTTGATTGCTGGCTTACAAACAGATCCAACAATTGATCGTCCTGATACTAAAAATCATCCAGTTCAAAGTATTGTAGAACGGCAAATACAATTGGCCGCTTGTCGTTATGTTGACGAAGTGGTTGTTTATCAAACAGAGCAAGACCTAGTTGACTTGTTGTTGATACTTCCGTTGGACATACGAGTGCTGGGTGTTGAATACCAAGACAAAGAGTTCACCGGGCGTGAAGAATGTTATATGCGTAATATTGAACTTATCTTTAACGGACGCGATCACTCGTTTAGTAGTAGCAGTTTACGCAAACGTGTAGTTGAAGCAGAAACATTCAAAGCTCTTCGACAACAGTAATATGTTTGATGCTATAAATCAAATGCATCCTAGACATCGGTCAGCTGAAGCCGATCAGCTATTTAAATCCGATGAGTATCGACTGATCGGTGATAAGGTTGTTAAACTTTCTGACGTAATAGTTTACTCGTTTACTATGGGAGATGTAGAAGATCCGGACTTGTATGCAGCACAACCTATATACGAGTGGCAGGAAAGTGAAATGGGCAAATGGGTAATGGAACACGCGGTCGAAACACCATTTTGGCATAGACATACGGATCCATCTACTTACGGATACAAGTATTATATCATTGCTCGACTTCGAGAGCAAGATCAAACGTATTGGGCATTAAAATGGCAAAAATCTTAGTAACTGGAGGCCTAGGTCTCATTGGACACAACATTGTTCAGCGTCTTGAATCGCTAGGACACGAAGTCTTTATAACAGATATAAAGACCAACTACGGAATGGTTCCACAAGAGGAATTGGATTATTTGTTAGAGGAACGACGTAAAAAGATTGCAACAACTCGAATTCATGCAGTTGACATTGCAGATCAAGATGGTATTGATTGGTTAATGCAAACCTATAAACCAGACACTGTGTTACATCTGGCCAGCTTTCCTAGACAAAAAGTAGTCAATGTAAATCCACAGCGCGGTAGTCAAACCATGAGTGAAGGACTACTTAACCTACTCGAAGCCGCTAAAAAACATAGTGTAAGAAAATTTGTCTATATCAGTAGTTCAATGGTTTACGGTGACTTCGACAATGATGTCACCGAAGATGCTGTATGTTGCCCACAAGGACAGTATGGTATTATGAAACTGGCCGGAGAATGGTTGGTCAAAGACTATGCCCGTAGGACCGGAATGAGTTACATGATTATTCGACCCAGTGCTGTGTATGGTCCGCTGGATGTTGAAGACCGTGTTATTAGCAAATTTATTCTTACTGCCATGCGCGGCGGCGCTATCAAAGTAAACGGCGCAAATGAAACTTTGGACTTTACCTATGTTGATGATGCCGCAGATGGTATTGTTGCGGCTACACTAAGCAAACATATTAACAAGACATATAACATTACAAAAAGTCATTCAAAAACCTTGCTCGAGGCTGCTCGATTAGCCGTTCAAATTGTAGGTAAAGGTACCATAGAGATTCGTGACAAAGATGTAGACTTTCCTAGTCGCGGAGCATTAAACATCAACGCAGCACGACAAGACTTAGGGTTTGATCCTAAAGTTGATATAGACGAAGGATTTCAAATATATTATGAATGGCTTAAAGATTCCGTTTACTGGTCTCAAAAAACAGTATAACACGCTTCGCACAGAAATCCTGGACGTGACCGACGAGGTGTTACGTAGTGGCCAACTCATGGCAGGTAACTATACTGCTGAATTTGAAAACTGGTTAGCCCAAAAGAATCACAGCAAATATGCTGTAACTTGCCATTCAGGTAGTCAGGCACTAGAAATAATTGCTGAGTTTTATAGACTACAAACCAGTGTGGTTCCACCCACTGTAGTTGTTCCTGCAATGACCTACGTGGCCACCGCCAATGCATTTATACGTGCTGGTTGGAAAGTGTATATTGGCGATACTGACTATCACGGCTTGCTAGATAAAGAAAAAATACCACATGACCTAAGTGTGCAGGCCACTGTGTTGGTTGGCTTGTATGGTGCGGCAGTCAATGCTGATCGCTTTTGGGCCACAGACTTGATAATCGAAGATGGTGCTCAACACTGGTTAAGCAATAATTACACTCGCGTTGGCAATGCTACTGCATTGAGTTTTGATCCAATGAAGAACTTGAATGCCTATGGCAATGGCGGTGCTGTTGTAACTGATGACATAGACCTGCTGGAGTTTGCACGTGAGTGGACCAACAACGGTAAACCCAAGCATACCAGTATAGGCACTAACAGTAGAATGAGCGAAACAGAGTCAGCGCAAATGTTGGTCAAAACACGCTACATAGATGCCTGGCAATTGCGCCGAAAAACCATTGCACGATACTGGATGGAACGTTTACACAAATCGGGCATCAGATGTTTAATTGATGCTGGCAACTTTGAAACGCATTGTTTTCACAAGTTTGTGATTGATGTAGACAGCAGAGATACGCTTGCTCACAACTTGGCCATCAAAGGTATTGAAACCAAAATTCATTACAAAGAACCATTGCACGAGTTGCCTGCTTATGCGGATTATACAGGACCAGATATTTTAAGTGTTGCCAGTGCTATGGCTCGTAGAGTATTAAGTTTGCCTATCTATCCAGAGCTTAGTGACTTAGAAGTTGAATACGTTATTGATGCTGTGTTAGATTGCGCTTCAGCAAAGCATAGCTAGCCAACCAAGCCCAGTCATAGCTCTTCTTGAGTTCGGTAAAATCCCCACCAACTGCATCATAGTATTCCACAGCATCTTGTGCGCCTAAACTGCTCCATTGGGCGTTGGCTCCTTCGCCATTAACGCACCAACGATTAAGTCTATATTCGCTTTCAACGTCGGTATTGCCTTTCAACTTTAATACTTCGCGGAATGCTGTGCGCCAAGCTGACCAGGCACTATCGACATATTCAGCTGTTCCACTTAAGATAGGAACTACTTCATGTTCACTATCTAAGGTAAAGTCTAATCCAATACCTGGGTTGTTTAGGACCAATTCCTTGTTGTAAGCAATCATGGCCTGGTGACCGTATGTTAATCCGTTAATGGGATTGAGTGCGTGAAAGATATAGTGTTTGGGTTCTTGTAAGCGGTCTGGTTGCCACGACCAATTAAATTCTTTGTTTACACGCAACTTAGCAAATACAGCAAAGAACCAAGGTGTCTGACTTAATTTAGCGGCAGCTTGATAGGCCGCTACACGCCCATTAACTCTACTGCTGCGATGTATGCGATTACGCCAAGTCAGACTGACCACTTCTCCCATGTGTTGGTAATTGCGTTCGGCATTGGGTTCACCGTTGTCAATAAACACAATGTCCAATGGTTCATCTGTATACATATGACGCTGTGTGCGATCTATGTAGGGATAGTCATATGCCTGACGTTTGATATAAGGAACTGCGGTTTTAGGCACAATGACCTTGCTGGCGCCAGCACTTAATGGAACAATGGTCTTGGTTTTTTCTCTCCACAGCGGAACAGTGGGTATTTCTCCTACTTGATCATCTGTGCTAAACACAGCTAGCGGACCAGACCAATCAATTGTTTTAATTGCTTCTACATGTGTATCATACGTGTGTTGTATAACAGGCACGGGCCTACGTGGAACTCCGGGACCCACAAAGTTTACATCATACCAATCTAATAGTTCAAATTGCCCTATGCGTTTCTTAAAACTAGGCACATGCATATAGAATGTATCACCGAACTTTTCTCCACTTGATGCAAATACATGTAACATAGTATTTTGCCATAGCTCTGGATGCCAACTGAAGTCAAACTTGCTGTAGTCACAACAGCTACTAATGATCCACAAATACTCATGTTCACTGGTATTAGCAATTCTAGTTAAGATATCTTTATAGTTGTCAAAGTATCTAACAGTAGCAACTGTTCCGGCTACTTGCCCGGCGTTACCATCCATATGGTTAATTTCAACTATAGGTGTAGCACCTGACTTGACGCTACCACGCACTTGATCGCAAAACTTTAAATCTGTTGCGCCTGCTACACGATATTGTGGACCGCCTGTGCGTTGATGTTGTGTGCCAAATTGATATATGTATCCTGGTTCTGTAGCATCTGGGTGCCAGGAGAAATCAAAAGAATCTGGGTCAAATGTTTCAGGAATAGTCCAATTGGTTCGATCCTGTTGCCGTATTAAGATAGGGCCAGTCTTGTAGTTGGTTTCTGAATAGCCTTGCTTAGGAACTAGATAAGTCTCTGCATCCTTTTGCCACTGACTAGGCCAGGCATGACGTTGATGACTTTCCCAGGGCACAGGTTCATATAAAAAATCAAACTTTGTGTAGTCAGTTAAATAGTTTATCCACCAGAAGTATCTAGTACCGCTTAACTCCCTAGCATGATCAATACTATCTGCCTGTTGCTCATGAGCAAATAGATTAGGTTTAATTCCAGAATAAAATACGTCAAACATGATTAGAATAGATGAGATTTACAACCATACATTTTGGCCTTGGTTTAAAGATAAACAGCCCGGAACTCGAGTGTTCTTTTGTGATCCACCGGGCAATACCAGCCCAGACTCTTTATTTAACTTAGGCAATGATAGCATAATAGAAAACAATTATGTGTTTATGCATGATCAAGAGCCTGTGCATTTAGATATTTTTAAACCGTTGTTCGACGAAGTAGATCGAAGAAATACTGATTTATTTTGGCCAGACACAACGCCTCCAACACCGCGGCCAGCAAAGCCCAAGCAAATTGGTCATGTTGTTGTAAGCGAGCGCGGCGAATTTGTTGAGAATCTTTGCCGTCGTTACGAATGGACTCCACACTATTATTTTTATCATGGTTGGGCCTGTTTAGATTGGTTTCGCGGATACGATCGAACATTTTTAATTCCTAGAGCGAGAGATCGCCGACCCACTCGAACTTTTATGAGTCCAAACCGCATTGTGGCAGGTAAACGTGATCATCGTGTGTTATTTTTATACAACATCTTTAAGCAAGGCCTAGAGCAAAATCATATCAGCGCACCCAGGGTGTGCCAATACGAACGTGTAGATATATCTATTATAGCACAAAAATATGCTCATGTATACCAGGACATAACCGATGTATTGACCCGAGCAGACCTTCCTAGACTATTTGCTGGAGAAGATCAACAAGAAATGCACAGTTATCAATTGGGCAACTTTGTCGAAGCAGCCGACAGCCTAGTATATGTGCCAACCGAAACTGTTTACTTTGGACGTAGGATTCATATAACCGAAAAGACTTTTAAAGCCATAGCATTAGAAATGCCATTTGTATTGGTTGCACCCGCCGGTAGTTTAGCATACTTGCGCGAATACGGATTTAAAACATTTGCGGGCATATTCGATGAAAGCTATGACCTGGAAACCAACGACATTGTTCGCATTGAAAAAGTTGCTCAGTTATTAAAAGACTTAAATAATTTATCTGTAAACGAAAGACAACAAATACACCAAGCCTGTTTGCCCATAGTTGAGCACAATTATCATCATTTTTATCGAGGTGAATTTGCTAATATACTATGGACGGAATTAAACACAATGTTAAATGAATTTACCACTATAAAGGATCGTAATGATTAGCAGTTATACCAGTTGGCAACCCTTGGAAGAAGTTATAGTAGGGCGAGCTTATCCACCAGACTATTTTGATTTTATTGAAGATGCTCAGGTCCGTAATCAATTACAACAGATACTGGCAGAAACCGAAGAAGATTTAACCAACCTTCAGCGCACAATTGAAACTTATGGTGCGAAGGTATTACGTCCCGGCATCGACAGCAAAGATAATTTTCAAACTAGCCAAATACTCAATGATGGAGCGCCATTGCCACCGCTTACTCCAAGAGATTGGCAAATTAGCCTTGGAGATAAATTGCTACGTGTGTTGCCTATACAAGAATTGGATGATATATGTGCAACATTTAGCGACCAAGTTGTTAATCCGCACAAGAGTGCCTGGGATCCAGATTGCATATTAAACGGGGCCAGTGCCAGTTGCATTGTGCGAGTAGGACGTGATGTATTCTTTGACAACAGTGATTACTTAAAGCCCAAACAAACTCGTTGGATTGTGGATAATGTATTAGGTCCAGAGTATCGTATACACGAAGCCATTACCGACGGGCATGGCGATGCTGTATTTGCTATCCTCAAGCCCGGAGTTATATTAAGCAGCAAACACGACATGCATTTACACCTATCCAAGGACTTTCCAGGATGGGAAGTATGCAAGGTTTGGGATAGCTCAATCTGGGCCGCAATGGAAGTGGGCAAATTCAAGTATGAAAGTAATCCGGGTGCGTGGTATGTGCAAGGACAAACGCCTACGCCAGAGTTTACTGCTTTTGTGGACAAGTATCTCAACAAATGGACCGGCTTTGTGGCCGAAACAGTGTTTGATGTCAACTGTTTAGTGCTAGATGAAGAAAATGTTATCTTTTCAGCATACAATAAAAACGTATTTGATTTTTGTAAAAAGCACAGAATTAATCCTATTATAAGCGAACTGCGTCATAGCTATTTCTGGGACGGTGGCATTAGTTGTTGCACACAAGATCTACGTCGCCGGGGTGGCCTAGAAACTTATCTATGAGCAAAGCAGATGTAAAACAGCTATATGATGCCTACGGCGAACGAATGTGTTTGGCACCATTTGTCAATAGCTTTTACTCTACTTGCGGAGTAGTTGCACCAGACCAATCAGTTGTTAACCATGTGAGACCTTGCAGTGTTATTCAGGCTGGACCCCAATGGGATATACAAAATAACAACATAACTGAATCAAGAAATACTCAAGTTTGGAAAGATTTGCGACAATCATTTCTTGACAAGAAATTAACAGATGTATGCGGCACTTGTATCAATGCCGAACGTGCAGGAGCAAGTAGTCCTAGGCAACTCAATAACGAATATTTGTTTGAGCATTTAGATGTAGATATTCTAGCCGAAGTTGAACGTGTTATTGATGCAGGGTTAACTGCTGATAAAGTATATGCCATAGACTACATGCCCAGCAACTACTGTAACTATGCCTGCGTAATGTGTTATTCGGGCGCTAGTAGCCAACGCTATGCATTTGACATCAAACAAGGCATTAAATCCAAATACGAAATTAATCCAGTTGACGCTGACTTCTTAACTGTAATTAAAGATGTAAAGATCTTGGGATTTACCGGTGGAGAAACTATCTTACAGCCCGAGGTCAATCGTTTGATTGACTATGTGATTGAACAAGGGTTAGCCAAAGATATAATTATAACTATCTTAACCAATGCCAGCCACTTTCCTGACAGGTTGGTTGAGAAATTCAAACAGTTTAAGCGAGTATTGTATACTGTGAGCATCGACGGTGTAGGTGATGTAATAGAGTATCAACGTCGTGGAGCACAATGGGCAACCATTGAAGAAAATGTTCGAAAGATACACGCAAGCCCAGTTCACGAAATAGTCAATCATGTGGTCACTGCTATTAATATACTAAGTGCCATGGACTTTGTTGATTGGTGTCACGCTAACGATTTAAAGTTTGCCAGCATAAGTCATGTATTCCAACAGCATTTAGGCGTTGCAGCTATGCCTACAGAATTAAAAGCGTTGGCATTGAGTCGTCTGCGTGAAGGACGCAAACGTTACGAACATTATCTTGATCCTAAGTATACAAACTATGAATACGGATACGTGCAAACTATAGATAGATTAATTAGCACAGTAGAACACGTTGAGTTTAACCCTGCCGCATTAGATCGTTTTATTAAACATATTAAAATAGAAGATACAGCCAGCAAAAAACCACTTTGTGAAGTGGTTCCAGAATGGGCGGCTTGGTTTGTTTAACTACAAACTCGAACACGATACAACTGTTCAAAGCGATCTGCATCTGCACGATCATTGACCATGGGTTCGCCACGTATATTAAGACTGGTGTTTAACAGCACAGGGCAACCAGTCAACTCCATCCAGCGTTCTAGTAATTTTCGTATTCCAGATCCATCCTTGGGCACTGTCTGTATACGACTGGTTCCGTCAACATGAATGACAGCAGGAAACACATCAGGAAACTTACAACGTCCAACAATCTGCATATATCTACTGTCTACCCAGCCACGTGGCATTTCAAAATAAAGATCTGCATATTCTTCTAATACCACTGGAGCAAACGGACGGAACTGTTGTCTGCGTTTGATCTCATTTACTCGATCTTTTATATCCGATCCTCTCGGGTCTGCGAGCAAACTTCTGTTTCCCAAGGCCCTGGGACCAAACTCGGCTCTACCACTGGCCACACCAACGATTCGATCACGCTGTAAGCAATCGATGATGGCATCAACAGGGTATTCACCGCTGATGTTAGTACCAAGGTATGCGTTATTCCAGTTAATTCGTTTACCGTATGTGAGTGCAGCGGCACCAAGACTGCTGCCAGCGTCACCAGGACAAGGCATAATCCAAATTTTTTCAAAATACTCGCCCAACTTTCTATTTGCTAAACAATTGAGCGCAACACCGCCCATATACACTAGATTTCTGCTCCAACCAAACGCTCTGGCTCGTTGCATCACTTTATATATCTCTTGTTCCGCAACAGCCTGAGCACTTGCGGCAATATCTACATCTTTTGCTTGGGATAAAAACCCTGGGTCAATGCCCACATGCAAATTTTCTCGTAACAACTCATTCATAGCGTCTGTGTGCTCAGGGTTGCCCCAAGCAGCCATGCCCATTGTTATGTATTCTTCGTCTAGTGGGCGTAGACCAATGCGTCCAGTAACTGCACTATAAAATAGTCCAATTGAGCTGGGATACTGTTGTCGCCACAGTCTGTGGTATTGTGCCTGTCCGTTGTCATAATGTGCTCCCCATATGCTAACAGTATCCCATTCGCCAATTGCGTCAATGACCACCACTGTAGCTCGATCATAAGGACTTGTTTGAAAACCTGCAGCCGCGTGACTCAAATGATGATTGAAACTACGCACACGTTCTGGTTCAATTTGGCCGCCTAACTGTTGTTTTAATATCTGTTTAACTGTTAACTTGTTCCATTCAATGCCCTGGCCTGCATACCATTGTCGTGTTTGTTTTGCCCAAGGACGTTCATAGTATGCAACTACGTCTGGTTTGTATTGTGCAATTTCATCTATTAATCCCTGACAAAAGTCAGCATCGTTTTTCTGTTTGCTGTAACGTTCTGCGTGTCCAGCAAATAAGATATCGCCACGGTTGTTTATAACAGTGGCAGCCGCATCATGATAGCCAACGCTGATGCCTAATATATGTTGTAACTTCATTTATAGATAAATGGATCTCGTTTACGTAATTCTTTTAACTTCTTACGATAGCGGATTTCTAGTCGAATTCTATTGTATAAGTTTTTAATCCAATTCATATTAACGTCCTTGTAATGATTTTATTTGTTGTTGCATATAGTCCGAGTCAGACCAGTTATACGGATACTCAACACTGGCATCACTGGTGCGAATTGCTGTCACATTAAGCCTAGTATTTAACTGTGCCCATATAGTCTGGTAATCTTCTGTTCCAAAACTCTTAACTAAATTAACCTGGCCCACTTGCGGATGTCCAATAGTTAAACTTTTATCTTCAGGGTCAAACCCATTGCGCTCTAGCCATGTTCTAAAGTCTGCCAAGTGTTTCTTTTGCCAAGCATGAGCGCCGGGATTGTTTGCCCACTCTATATCAAAATCTCCAGCAGCTTCGAGTTGACTACGCATGGTTGTGGTTGTTAAATTGTCAATGATCATGTCAGGATTATAGTTGGCTTCATCCACAAATACTTCCCAATGATGTTTACCAATGGCTTTGTTTACTCCAACATAAACACCACCCAATGGGCGATTCATTGTTTCTATTCCAAATAGCCCGTAATCCCCATCATCTAATACAAACCGTGGTGCCTGTAACCAACACATGAGCTGACTGGGTCTTTGCCAAGCCGGTGCAGTATATTTCTTTTTCCAACTCAACTGCCACGACTCAAATTCATGGCATAACAAGTTAAGTTGCCTGATATGCCATCGGGTAGTTGGATCTGCTTTTTCATAGTATGGACTCATGTGTCCGCTTACCCCTTGCAGATCTTCAAAGTATCTGTGTAAATTATTAAAGTGCTCACGGTTGACATCGCCGGGTATCACATCACGTCGAGCTGTATTGGTATCTGCTACAATGATAACTTCATCTCCTGGTACAACACTGTTATCCAGGGTAAAGTTGTCATCGATTGTATAACCTATATTGGCACTATTAATAGCCTGGATACTGCGATTTATTTCATTTATTATCAATTGACCATTTCTAGGTCCGTCAGCAAATCCAAAGAAACAATAGTTCTTTTCAAGATGCAGATTGTTGGCTATTAAATTGTTCAATGCCGCTAGCCATTTACGGCCAAGCCCTGAGTCGTATACATCAATATATACAGTCAAGTCTTCAAGATCCATTTCTATAACATCAAGTAACAATCGATTCATACCATTCCAAAATTTCGTAATCTGCACTCAAAATATCTTTAAGAGTATAAGTGTCATTGCGTACCTGTTCTAGTCGCAATATACGTTCTTTTCCTTTGACTAACCCTGCTCGATATTCATCCGGCCATTGCTCTGCAAAGACGGGGCGATTCTTTAACTGTAGCAGTATATCTCGGAGTGCGCCTGTATTTAAGTTGGCCACTAGTTGATCAACCTTTTTGTCTAGCAACTCTCTGGGCAAGGCCAATGGGCTCATTATGATGTCCGGAGTAAATCCAAATATCACTTTGGCCAATACGTCTACATCAAGCTCTTGGGCCAATGCCTGTATTGCTGCGACTTCAAATAATCCAGGCAAAGTAAGTGTAAAGTCTATACGCATTTGTCTACGATTAGTGGCAATTGACACACCTTGACGGAAATTATCCAACCATTGTTTGTAGTCAAGTCCAGTGCGAATATACTCACCAACCGGGCCAGTTCCGTCTAAACTTGCACAAACTTGCCAGTCTCGCAAACAAGCAAGTATGTCGCGATAAAGATTAACGCCCCGATAATCAACTCGACTAAGGTTTGTATTATATCTAGCGTAAACACGGTGTCCGTCACCTTGATCTACTATTTGTTTCATGTAACGCCAATGCTGTTCAAACATCAAAGGTTCGCCGCCTACCCAGTATATTTCTTCTACACGATGTTCTGCCACTGCTTGAGCAAATTCTGCTTCAATCTGTGTGTCTTGAAATTTAGATATTTCTTCTCTGACAACGGGTATCATCCAATTGTTTTTAGGATTAGACCAGTTGATCATATTGTTGGCACGTTGTTCACTTTCCCAACTGCTACTCAACATATCTCCGCAGGTGCGACATTTAAAGTTACATAGGTTACTAAAGCGATAATCCCAACTGACAGGTTTTACAGTAGTTGATCCATCAGCCTGGGTATTTGCCATGGCATGTTCATATTTGTGTGCAAATAATCGATTGAAATAACTGCGATAAACATCTGTGTTTAATAGCTTGTCGTTGCATACTTCACATTCCGAAAGCGTTTCACCAGCCATCATGCGCCGACGCACAGACCGCATGTGTTCACTGTTCCAATGTTCGTCTAAGGTTACCGGATTATATCTGCCAGTGCCAGATGATGTGTCTATATACTGCTCAAAACTCTGTGCAGGCTCTCTTGAAGCACAACACATTCTACGCTCAGTTTGTGGACTGAGGTATGTGTGTGTCCACGGTGCCATACACAAGGTGTCAGGTTTATGCATCTGGGCCGGCATAATCTATTAATTCAGCAAATTCTGGTTGCACAATTCTTAAATCTTGTCCACGTCTACGATCCAAATTGCCCACTTCTCTGCGTATTTGTTGTCCGTCAAGACTTACGCCACGATTCATAAAATCCACGACACGAGCAAATTCTTCTTTGACCGGACCCGGAACCTGAGCCGCTAATAGTCGATCAGCAATGGCTTGTTTGGCTCGATCTGGCAAAGAACTAATGCTAAAGAAATATGCATCGTGCATCATATTCCAATAGATAAAGTCCATCTTTTGTTCTAAAATCCATTGGGCCACAGTTTCTAAATAGTAAACATTAAACACGTTAATAGTGCAACAGATTTGTAAACGTATGTTACTGTGTCGACTGCGTAACGCACGGAATTTTGCAATGTTATTAATTACTTCAGTCCATACAGCATTTGATCGTTGATACTCAAACCGTTCACCTACATCGTCAATGCTGAATGCTATTTCTACAATTTTAAAATGTCGCCAGATTTCTTCGGCCGGTTCGGGCCACTGAGTACCATTGGTATTATAATGTATTTCTATATTGCTGGCCAGTCCGCGATCGATTAGACCCTGTAACAGGTTAAAGTGTTCTTGGATCATGAACGGTTCACCACCAGTAAATTCTATATACTGTATCTGATCCGATATACCTGCTATTTCATTCCAAAACTGTTGATTTTCTCTAGGCCATGCCCCTTGGCGTAACATATGATAATGATGATTATCTTTTCGATCTTCGTTACGCATTAGGTGTTGTAGTTCTTCTGTGGCAAAAGTGCTGGAACTCCAGGATCCGCATATACGACATTTGAGATTACAAATGTTGCCTAATTTTAAGTCCAAGAACATTAGAGGTTTTGCATCAACGGTCCATTCTTGATCTGGCAACATGTGCTTCAAACGATCCAGTGTATGCATACGTTTGCTAGTGCGACCGGCACGTTCTTCCTTCCAACATTTACGACAAGTTTGAGGTTGTTTGCCATCAACGAATTCTTGGCGCAGTTGTTTCATGCTATCACTATTTTGTATTCCGTTAAAGTCAGCTGTGGCTAGGTTAAACTTGTTGCCAGCATTGTCCACCAGTTCATCATCGGCCAAACAGCACGGGCGCACAGTGCCGATTGGGCTGGCTTCTAAACTGATCCAAGGTAATACGCAAAATTTATCGTGTGGAATTTTCATTTGAGTGCCGCCAACTCTGGAATTACTGCTAGTATATTTTCTTTTCTTATTGAATCCAAGTCGTATGTTTTACGCCAAAAAGAATCTATTAGCTGTGTGTTGTCCGATGCCATCATAAAATTAATGGCACTTTCAAATCCCACTGTGGCGCGATTCAATGGATCCTGGGGACGTAACCATTCTAAGTGTTGTTCAAATTTAATTTTAAGCTGCTGTTTGTAGCTGGCAGGTGCTATATCAATTCGCAAATGCTTGGGGTCTTGTAAGATATTTACATTTAAGTCTTGCGGACGAATAAAACCCTGGTCAACCCAACTACGATGAAAGTCTGGCAGATGCAAGGCATTCATTATGCTTAGTGTAGGACTTATATAAAAATCCACGTTGGGGCATATTTCAAGCATTTGTCTCCGGTTGCGTTCTACAGTGTCCCACTCTGTGCCTTTGCGAATATACTCTGCACGTGGACCCATTGCATCTAAACTTGCGCCAACTGCTACACTTTTAAACTTTTTCCAGTAATCAAACACTGTGCGATCTTTTAGTTTGACATGTGTAAAGTTTGTATTGTATATGAGTCTAACGTCAAAACGGCCACGACGTTCTAGTTCATCTAGGATATTGTAATGTTCTGTCATCATTAGCGGTTCGCCACCTGCAAAGTAGATCTGCTCTACATAGTCCAAATGTGGAACCAGCTGTTCCCACATGTCTGTTTCGGTCCGCCCAGCATAGTTCAACACCTGATTGCGATCTTTCCAATCGCCGCCGGCTAGTTTGGCCTGATCTTGATACCAACTGCTACTGAATATATGCCCGCAACTGCGGCAACTGAGATTACACAAGTTACTGAAACGTATGTCCCAGTAACTCATTTGAAACTTATCATCGTCTATACGTTTGATATGATGTCCATGATGCTTGTTGGCACTCTTGCGACCACTAAAGAACCCAGATTCTTCTTGCTCGTAACAACGGTTACAGGCTGGATTGAATTGCTCGTTCAACATGTCTTTTCGCAACTCACGCATGGGTGCGTCTCGATAAATGTCTTCTAGAGTCTTGAAGCGAGTGTTGCCTACAGGATAGGCCATTTCAGCATGACAACAAGGGTAAGCTTCACCAGTGGGGTAGGCATGCAGGTGTATCCAAGGATAGATGCAGAATGTTTTAGAATCTTTTAATAAAAATTCTTCACGTTCAGTAAGTTCCGTTGGCTTTACTAAATCGGTACTGTTGTAATTATATGACATTATAGTGAATTATACCAATCTTTTAATACTGGAAATGTGGTTACAAAGTCTTTGCCGCGGCGCTGATCATATTGTTGATGAAATTGTTTAAAGTCGTTGTGCAACTTAGGCATTTCAAATGTGTCACTGTGTGGAGTCTTGACAAGATCTAAATAATCAATCAATCTACTTAGATGATTAATCTCATGTTCGTGCATGTATGTGTGACCTTGGTGTGCAATTACCCAGTTGATTAATCGATTGCGATAGTATAACAGTAAATGTTCTGGTAACACCAAGGGGCTTTGAAAGCTAGGAAAGCGTAAAATATTTAAGGTAAAACTCACACGCTCTCGTCCATAAACTTGCTTTAGTCGCACCAGTTGGTCTAACAAACTATCCAAACTGTTGAGACAAAGTGCATTGATGGTACACATACAATGCACTGCTTTGATACTGTCATGTTCTAATAGTTCTTGAACATTGTGCATCCATTGACTGTAGTCTAGCCCGTCACGAATATACTCAGCCTGTCCGTCTATGGCTTCCATGCTGGTGTATATTTCCAGGTGCGGAATGTCTTTGACCTTGGCAATAAACTCTTGTAACTTGATTGAGTCCATGCCCAAGTTACTGTTAATAGCCAATTTGGTTGTGCTGCGGCCTTTGTTGTCTTTGAACCAATCAATCAGTTTCCAGGTCTCACCCGACATTAACGGCTCACCGCCGGTGATTCTTAGTTCTTGAAGAGTCTTGTGTAGATCTGTTTCCCACCATTTAAAGAACGCTTCAGTGTATGGATTCGTTTCACCAAAACGGTATAGTTGAGAACTATCATGAGTGTGAGTAAAGTGGCCACGCCCATCAGACACCAAGTGCTCATAGGCGCCGTTGCGTTGTATGTCTCGAACCCATGTGCTACTGAAAGCAGGGTTACAATAGCTACAAGCGAATTGGCAAGTGCGATCGAATGCAATTTCAAGCGTTCGAAGATTGACATCTTCTTGACTGGGTGTGTTGTATGCTTCATTTAATGACTCCAATGGGTAAATTTTACTTTTATATACACGGTCGCTGATGGCATCTACGCCCATGTCTTCAATCTTCCAACAGTATTCACAACCTCGTGGACGATTGCCGGCCTGCATCATAGCACGATCCAATTTTTTAGTTGGCGTATTGTGTATGGCTTTAGGATTTGTTTTTAATGCTTCTGTATCGATTGCGTGTGCTGGTGGGTGATGGCAACTGGTGCTCTGTCCTGAGCCTAACCAGATGGTTGCATTGTACCATTTGGCCGCACAGAAGCTGGCACTTTTAGTGTCAAGAACTTGACGTTTGAATTCTAAATCATTCATAGTATTGACCTTATTCGTTCAAGTGTGTCGTCGTATGTCTTTATTTTGGGCATAACCTCATATATAGACTCAGACAAATCTGACATAAGTTGTTCGTAGCATAATGTAACATCAAAAAATTGCCGGCAGTCATTCCAAATTTCTTGACTGTCCCTAAGAGATTTAATAAAATGCAACAATTTTGAATTAGAGAAGTTTAAATTTGCTGGCAACAACAGATCAACATTTTTTTCTTTTTGCCAACGTCCAATGTGATAAGCCACAGCAAAACTCAAAACCTGGGCTGCAAAATCTTGTCTATATAGCCCAATCACAAAAGATTGATTAAACAGCCTATCCCAATGTTCTGTGGGCGGCATATGGTTTGGCATAATTTTTATTATGCTTTGTTGATCTGGATCATATACTGCTGGTCTCGATGATGGGTTAAAATGAAAAACTTCTCCTAAAAATGGAAGGCCAGTGATTTGACTCAGCCGATCACAAAAGGCCGTACTGCCGGTGCGGTAATTAGCTATTACTACTATGCTCCAGTTGCTGGGTATTTCAAACTCATAGTTAGTAAGCGTTATCTTAAAGTCTTTCATTTAACATGTCGGTCGATAAATTGGTGGAACTGATCGGGTAATTCTCTAGGAACCTGGTGACGCATTTCGGTATACAACTGTTGGTTGTATTTACATACATTATAACACTCTTTGTAAAAACTTGCAAGGTCTTGTTGGCACAGGTCCTCAACTACTTGAGCTATACGTTCTATACGGTCTTGACTGTTGTCAGTCAGATCAAATGATTCATCAATTAAGTGTCCAAATGTTCGAAACCCTAAATTGTGTATGTCTCTATAAAAGCCTCGATTGGCCACTGCTATCCACGGATGTCCTACAGCAATGGGTTTCCAAATCTTTTCTGTTCTAAAACTGTATGGGTAATTAAAAACAGTTTCGGTTACTAGACTAAAGTAGGTATCTCTGTAGGCCGCACCATCTACTACAGCATCACCCCAAGTGTTGTTGAATAGATTGAATTTGACCGTGCCAGCAGAAGGCAAATGATCTATATTGTTTCTAAATGCAGGAGTTTCGTATTCTTTAGGTAAGAAATGTAGATCAATTGGACGTTCCATAACGTCTGCGCTATCATGTTCAAATGCCAATTTGATCATATTCATATTGTTAAAATTTTGCCAGCGTGTCTGAGGTAAATTTTTAACCAGCACAAGATCAGTATCAAGGTTTGTCCACAGACTCTGATTCAATAATCCTGTTGCTTGAAATCTTTCTAACAGGTATTTTCTATGGCTACGCATACGTCCATTTAAAAATAGGAACTTGTATGGCTTATTGGTGATTGCAAAATACTCATTGATACGACTGCCAGTTTCAACGTTCTCGTCAAAATCAAATATCTTAGGTAAAAAATATTCATAACTCATGTAGGGCCACTTGGTAGGATCCATGTCGCCACCACCAATTAATAGTATTTGGCCTTCCTCTATTAGATTCATTAATCCTTTGACAAAACACCAAGTAACTAGTGTTTCGCTTCCTTCTGCGGCATTGTCTAATATTACTGTTACCTGGCCACTGCGAGCTAATTCTTGTATTTCATAGTTATACTTGTTGACCTGTTCTCGGCACATGATATACACTGCACCGGGTACTATCTCATGTTGTTTTAAATCCCAAAACTCACCGTCGGCCCAAGGCAACAGTTCTCTATACACTTCACTGTGTGTGTCCAATATAAGTTTATGATTGCCTAGCATGATACTCACAATCTGCCCACCAGGCTGTCATTTCTGGAAACACAGTTAAAAAGTCAGTGCCGTGTCTGCGATCCGCTTCTTTAAAAAAGCGATAAAAGTCTGCTTTATTTTGATTAATATATGCAGGATCTAATCGCTGTCCGTCACGCATCCAAGCAATGTCTCGGTCCATTCTGGCTATCTCATAGTCTTTGAAGCCTTGGAACCGGGTTTCTTCTGTTTCAATATTTTTAAGCATAAATGCCCACGCAGTTTCAAGTTGCTCTACATAACTTTCTGGCAATATCTGTATGCTCTGCCACGTAGGTGTGCGTAACACTGGAGTATCAAACCAAACACGTTGATAAGTTTTGCTGTAGATTTGACGTAGTCCTAATATACCTGATAACAGTTTTCCAACGCCAGGCACGGCAAGATTGTTCATGGTAATAATAAATGTAATACTATTGCGCCCTGGAATATCTGTTAGGAATTGATTTACACGATCCCACAGTAGACCAAAATCTAATCCGTGCCTAATATATTCAGCCTGTTCGAACCAACTGTCCAAACTGACAAATTGCATGAAGTGTTCAATCTTTTCTCCTTCACATAATTGTTTGACATAGCCTTTGTATTTCTGCCATGATTTTTCATCTACACTAAAGTTTGACGTTACATTCAAATGCAAGTCAGATTTAGGGTTGGCCAACACATAGTCAAACACACGATAGGTATTTTTATCCAACAAGGGCTCGCCGCCAGTCATGCGAAAGTGTTCTAGTTCTGGGTATAGGGTAGGCCACCATTCCCAAAAGGCATCTACATAAGGATTGTGTTCACGAACAGGTATAGGACGATTGCGCCCACGGAAGTGGCTAGGATCATTGTGGACAGTTGAAGTAGGGTATCCACCGTGGGTGTCAACTTCTTGCTGCCAGGTGCTCGAAAACTGCGGACTGCAATAGCTACATGCAAGATTACAAGCATGATTAAAATTGACTTCAACGTAACTAGGGTCAACATCCTCTTCTCCTGTTGAGTTTACTACCGTATCAAAGTCTTTAGCAGCCCATGGCTCGCCCGAACGATAATGCCTGTCGCTTAATTTACTGTTGTCTTCCATCGTCCAACAGTAAGAGCATTCAGTGGGACGCTCTTGCCGCAACATGATCTTACGCTGTTCTTTCTTGTGCGGAGTGTTGTGTAGTGCGCTGGGATTGTTGGTCAACAGTGTAGCATCAATGGCATGCAACGGCGGGTGGTAACAACTATTATTCAGTCCTGTTGGTAAATGTAAACTGACCTGTTTCCATTTGGCCAGGCAGAGTGCAGGACCAAGATTTGCCTTCATGAACTCTGCATCACCTAAGAACTTTGATTTAAAGTCGGTTACGACTTCATCACCTTTATTGTGCATTTGTATCCCAATGTAATCGATTCATATTAAATTCATTTTTTAAAGCCAACATATATCTCATTGGCGAAGATTGATTGAATTCAATTTTTATACTTCCATTGAATCCCCACCAATTTTCATAAGTAATATCCGAAGATCCTGCTTTACAACATATAAAAAGTTTGTCAATCAGGTCCTGATTTACAGGAAAATTGTTTATTAATATTCCTGTTACTTCTATTGATTTGTCTTTGAGTATATTACCAGATTCGTCAATTTCCATATCGTTTGGGTGTTTATTGCTGGTAATTATGTTTACTGTAGTTGGCCAGTCTATTGAACAATCAATACGCATAGGCCCATCTATTAAATTTTCACCTGTGTAAATTAGCTTTTTTTGGTCAAACATTTCAATTTTAATTGATCCGTTGCAACATGTATTCGAGCATAATAAAGTTAAATTTACTTTCATGATATCAGTTCATCAGCGGTTATGTCCATACTAGATCCGCCATTGGTTATGGACATACCCAACGATTCTAATAGGTTGTTTAATTCATTGAAATAATTTATTCTATCTTGCGTAGAAATTTCATTTACCTGGGTCATCCATATTGTGGGTATTTCTCCGCGAACAATGCCGTATTCTTGTTGTTTTCTTTCTAGTTTGGTATTAGGTAATATGGCAGCCAATGTAAATGTCACTTGAAATATTGGTGTATGAGCATAGTGTTGTCGCTCGCGAAACCATTGTTTTGTAAATTCAAAATCTTGTTGGGTTTCGGTTGGGTAGCCCACAATCAACAGCAATAATAATGGAACAGAATATTTTTTAGCCATATCTAGATGATAGTCAATGTCTTCATTGGTAAAATTCTTACCAAGTGCAATTCTAACTTTTTCTATAACACTTTCGATGCCCAATAGCAAAACCCCATTGGATTTTTTAATTTTCTGCCAAAATTCTTCTGGATGTTGTGCTCTACCTCTAACTATGAAATATCCATCCCAGGAAATTTGTGCCAAAGGATTGTTAGTATTATAGTTGCATATTAGATCCAACAGTTTTTGAAATTCTTTCATATTGCCATTGGTCAAACTATTGTAAAAAAAGAATCTTGTGATATTATGTTTTGCAATTTGATGTTGCATTTCTTTAAATATATTGTCGGCTGTTCTGTATTGATATTTTTTCCAATGCTCAATGATGTCACAGAATTCACAAGTTCTTACACATCCTCGACTGTCGCAGATAGGTATACCACATTCTTGATATTGAGCAAAGTCATAGTCGGAGAAATCAGAGTAAGGCAAAACATTTAAATCGTCAACAGGTTTCCAGGTTCCTGAATTTATACCCGGATAGTGTAGATTATTTTTAAGATATTCTACAACACTATATTCACCATCGCCGTTGATATAATCGTCGATATATCCTTTTGTTTTTAATAAATCAGCAAAATTAATTTTAGATTCTGCTATAAAATTTTTGATGCCACTTCCACCAATTACAATCTTGAGATCTGGGTAAAGTGTTTTAAGATGATAGCACAACCAGACTGTAAAAAATTGACTGTCTTGTGTGAGTAGACTAAGTCCTAATATGCGAGGATTTAAACTTGAAATCCTATCCACACAATAGTCAAGTAAATCACCGATATCTTCCACAATATCTTCATGTATTTTTTGTAATTGAAAAAATTCTTCTAATAGTTTTTGTTTAGGATGTTTAAGTATTTGGTTATAGATTTCAATATTAAGGTCCACGGCCACGGCATCAAATCCGGCGCGGGTTGCACAGGCTTTTAATATGGCTGGGGCCAGTGTAGGGCGCGAACTAAATGTGCCAGGGACTGAACAAAATAATATATCCATTTATGCTATAAACAGAATTAAACACTGTCTAGTAAAGAAATTATAATATGCATTAGACTTCATTAGTTACCAACCTTCTTGCTGTCTAATTACATCCATTTCTCTAGTCATCACTCCGCGGTTATGCCAGTTGCTGCGATAGTGTTGCTTGAAGAATGCACTTTCATTTTCCTGCATCATGTTGATGGGCAAGTCTAATTGTGCAACTAGATCTTCTGCAACTCGTCCGGCCAACAGTTCTGGATCTGAATCTTTTACAGTGTTCCACAGTTGTTCTAATTCGGCGAAATCTTGCACCACACGATGATCCCACTGTGGAGTGATCATGGTCATGTAGGTGCCCATTCTGCTGCCAGCAATGGCCCAAATGCCGTGTTCAACATCTCTGCCAACATTGTGCCAAATAGTTAAATGATCTAAGTTACGTTGATGCACTCGATCTCGAAATTCTGACACAGTGGGTCTGGTACCACGATTTAAACACATCTTGACTCCTTCGCGGAAACCGGCTCGCCATGCATGAAATGCCGATCCGTTAGGATAAGTCGTACTATAACAATCGTACATGGGCCAATACAATGGATCAAAACAAAACTCCACTTCGGTTTCTACTGTGCCTGTAGTAGCTTCATGCGTTTTCATATTGTTAACAAACGCTCTGGTCCACGAGCTTAGTCCTCCGTTGCCATACATCAAGCCATTGATATGATTACGGGCTCGCCAACGAAACACTGCATTTTCCCACTCACCATCTGGAAACTCCATTGTAAGGTTAAAGAATCTTGCATCTGGCATGTTATCGCCGTCTATCAAGACGAAACGTTCAGTGTCACTGGCAGCACCAGCGGCCTTGTGTGCGGCATCTGATCCTTTGACCCCGTCAACACGTTTTGCCCAAGGAATCATATTGCGTATCTTCACCCAGAACTCTTCTTTCTGTGGTTCGTCGTATGTCAAGTAAATGCAGTCTAAATCTGCTATGTCAATTTTTTTAGTCATTTGGTGGATCCTGATGTTTTAAACTCCATTTGGTGTGTGGCTGATCAACGTCGACAACTACGCAAACATTTCTAGGATCACAGGCTTGTCCGTATCCCACAGGCACTATTTTCTTGGCAAAGTTTGTTTGGTATACTACTAATTTTTCATTCAATACTCTGATGTGTTTAGGACTGTTTAGATATGTTTCTTGATCAACAACTATGTAATTACCTGGCAACGGCTCCATGCTGTAAAATAACGGAAATCCGTTTTCATCATAGTATAATCGATACTCTGGATCACCGTGTACGGCCGATACTTGACTTTGCCATATACTGAAAAATTCTTCTTCAGTCATTGGCGTTGTCATCGTCAACCTTTTGATTGCTGCGTTTTTCTTGTATAGTTAATTTATCTTTGTGCGTTTTGCGAGGATTGCCGCATAGATAGCATTCAGGATTACCACAATCCATTGCATGATGTTTGGCCAGTCGGTGTGGTTCTGCCAGTATAGGATCGTTGTTTGTAAGTCCGTGTGCTTTGGCTATCTTGACTTGTTTGTTAATGGCATTGGTATCTTTTAACAACCGTTTGCTGTGTTTGATTTTGTCTTCGTCTTTACTCATGCAATTCTCCAATCTTTAATGTGATAATGAACAAATCCTGATTGTGCTACTGTATGTATTCTAAGTCCTGGGTTGGTTGCTTCCCAGACCAGTTCTTGTGTCCAGTTGTCTGTGAGTGTGGGTATAATATATCTTTTCATGTGTGTGATCATTGGGCCCATTCCTTTAGGAAGTGTAACTGTTTCTACTCCCATAATCACTGCGGCCATAGCATACACTACATCTGTTGTTGCCACTTCGTCTGGAAATTTGAGCAGGGTTTTGAATCGATCCCAATTTTCAAATATGTTTCGTACCAATTCAAAAAATTCTTTGGCCTGGGCACTTAGTCTCCAATAGGTAACAGCGTTATACACATCTGGTAAAGAATTGGTGTCAAACAGTTTGCGATAGGTTCTATTATCACTAGGCTGGTTGGTCAAATCTTTGCACCCTTGGCTAATCACAACATCTCGTTTTTCAAATAATGTCCACCAATGATCAATAGGACTGGCCACAAACATGTCGGCTTCCAATTTAATAGTTTGTCTGTATGGGCTGGCGGCAAAACATTGCCAATCGTTAGCAAACCCACCTAAGTCTCCATACGGCAACGGAATAACATGATCAAACACTGGATCGTCACATCGTTTGACTGTTATTGCAGAGATGTTGGCATCTGGGTGCCACTGACGAATAGATTGAGCCAGTTGTCGAGCGCAGGCCAAGTAGTCTACAGATTCTGAGTCAACAGCTGGTATAAGATAACCGCGTTCAGCAAGGATTGGCAACTATCCCTCCTAATGCTTGTTTTCCCATGGCATGAAAATCTTGTTGCTTTAATACTATCCATTTGGGCTTGTCGTCGCTGGTAACGTACGATATTTTATATGTATCTGGGTCAAGTTGAGTCAATTTAGTATTGGCTGTAACACTGGCCAAGTCCCACGGAATAGGTGGAGTGCTTAATGTATGGCCATCGACTAGGTTCATAGCAATACTTAATGCAAAATCATTGCGGAATGTATTTTCACTGACACTGTATAACTGTCTATAATGCAACCAATTGTCTCTAATCATCTGCATGGTATCGAATATTAATTGAGCTTTTTTACTTCGACGAAAGCACATGACTGTAGCCCAACTCATTGGCATTCGGTATGTGCCAAACCAGTTGTTGTCATGAAATGCATTAAACCCAGTGACGTCATACGCAGTTCGGTGTGCAACAAAGTCTTGATCAATTTCAAATAATCTTTTTAACTGATCGGACGCTACAACAAAATCAGCATCTAATACCAGAGTATGGTCCCATGGTGTTAGGTCGTAAACACTGGATCGATTTGTATTGTGCCAGACGGCACTGGCTTTGTAATCGTAAAAATATCTATGTTGTTGTGTCTGTTGCGGTTCAGTTAAAACAACTTGATCAAAATCAGCTGTGCGAGCTGTGTCTGTAACGTCGGTGATTACACAGACCGGTAAATCTAAATGTCTGCGAATGTTACGAGCTGCCCAAGCGGCCATGGCTAGATAATCAATCTGCTCATTGTTAAACGCAAATATTACGACGCCTTTGGTCATCTGTTACGATTCAGTTCTTCGTATTCTACTAACCAGGCATTCATTTGCTCTTGCCAACGTGTCATAGCTAGTCCGCGTAGTTCCTCCGGGTTAACTCGAATTGGCGTTTCGTATAAATCTAGCACTACTGCATCACCGGGTGGTATAGTGGCCAATAGCACCAATAATTCCGGACCGGCACGCCACATACCGCCAGCGTGGGCAAAAGTCAGTTTGGCTTGATATTTTTCTTTAAGCACAATGCGGGCTTGATGATGATCAAAGCGGGCACGGCTGTGGGAGATAAGTTCGTTGGTATCCATAGATTTATTATACTACAAAAAGCAATTAAGGTAAAGGGGCCAAAGCCCCTTTTGGTAATACTGAGGGGTGTCGATTAATACACAGGTGCGCTTACTGAACTTGCTACACTGGTTGAGCCCCAAGTATTGGCTAGATATACAGATTCTGGTGGGAAGTATGTGACCACTGTGGTTGGTGCTGTTCCAAATGTAATACCTGTGGTAGCTGTTCCGCCTGAAATAGTTCTACTAGATCCTGACGTTGCGCGAGCTGCAGAGAACCAAGTGGTTATTAGAGTTAACACAGTTGATGATGTTTTTGTTGCAGTAACTTGAACATAGTCACCGGTGTAGGTATAAGCAGTATCAAACTGTTGATAAATGGTTGTTGGACTACCGGTCAACTGATTCCAACCTGTTCCTGTGGCCAATACAGTCGGAGTGCCAGAGCCGCCCACTACCTTGGTTCCTAAATATGTAACGTTGGCAATGACCTTACTACTAGCGTCTGAAGTAAAATACACTGTGCCGCATACGTTGGTAATAAAGTTGTTCCAGTCTGGATCAGCATCCAGACCGGTGCTGGTTTTGCTAAATTGTATCTTCATCAGGCCGCCGCTGCCCCAAAAGTTAGTGGCTGCTGTGGCATTGGCAAAAGTTACAGTGTCAGTAAATGTAATGGTCCATGTTTGATTGGTATGGCCAACTATTGCTGTTTGACTGGCTGTCCCGGTCCATGCTGTAAACTGTGTTCCTGATGCGTAGGCATAATACTTGTTGGAATTAACTGTGGTAAGGTCAGTGTTGACATTGGCCAAGATAGCAATGGTGTTGCCGGCCACTGGGCTGGTTCTACTTGTTAGTGTAGTGGCTTGATGATTACCAACAGATGTTAATGTGTTGTTTAGTGATGCCCATTGTGTGGCAGTCACAGTTGATCCAACGTTTGCTGTCACTAATGCTGGTTGCCCATATGTGCTATTCCACACTGCGTTGACATTGGCACTTGCTGTGTTAGCAACAAATCCGTTGTAGTCTGCTGCTTGTATTAATCCGCCTACGCTATAAGTCATTTTATTTTATTTCCCTTTGTATTAGTTGATCAATTTCAACGCAATTATACATGACAATTGCTGGGTGATTTTAATCCTGTCACAGTATTTATTTAATAGTAACAATGGCTTCAACAGTGCCTTCACTGTCGGTGACTTTGTCTTTGAGCGCACGACCAATCACATTAAATGCAGTGGCTTCCCCAGCTTTTGCTGCTCTGGCCAACCCACCGCCTGCACTTACTAATCTATCGCCTTTACGCACTTGACCAATGGTTCTAACTGGAACTCGCCCGGTCATAGCAACTGGCGGGTGTGTGACATTTGTTCCAGCATTACTGTTCATCAAATATGCTGCTCTCGTACTTATGACTCCAAATACATTTTCGCTCAAATCGTCGGTAACTTGAGTGATTTCTTCTGAACCACCCAGTTCAACTACTGTTCCTGCTGTTAATTCTTCATCGGCTGCAAAGCGTTCTGCAACGTCAGCATAGTTGGCATTGATTTGATTGCCTGAAATAGCACCAGTGCTGCCATTGATGGTCATTACTGTGGTTGGAGTTCCACCAACGTTGGCACCAAACCTAATGTTGCCATTGGTATCATTATTAACAATGCTTATGTCCGATCCCGCAACTGAAATAGCTAGGTCACCATTGGCTCCTAATGCTAAACCTTGATTGCTGGTTGTAGTTATTTTGCCAGTGGTGGTTGCAGCAGCGTCTGACCGCATAAAACTGTTGGCAGTGAGATTAGAAGTGCCTAAAGTAGCCGCATTGGTAATTGTGCCCTGGAATTGGTAGGCCGCACTGACTGTGCTGAGTTGTAAGCCTGGTTGAATAGTGGCAAATCCAGCAATAGCAGGACTTGGAGTAAATGCAGTGGTATCTTTACTCATGATGCCCATTAGCACACCGCCTACATAAAGTTGTAAAATAGTGTGTTGGACAGCACTGTTGTCTGACACTGTGGCAGGAATAGCACCAGTGGTACCTTGTGCATTGGTGAACGCTGGTCCTACCAAGATCCAGGTTGTACCAGAATAAACATTTAATTGTTGGTTAGTAGTGTCATACCACAAGTCGCCTTGCACACTTGAAGCAGGCGCTGTGGCGCTGGATGTTGCTGAACTGATTGTTTTCCAAACAGTGCCATTCCACACACTCATTACTTTGACTGAAGAATTCCACCATAACTGGCCAATCAACGGAGTTGTTGGTGCTGTTCCGTTGGAACTGTTTTCTAATAGATGAACAAAATTGTCATCTAAATATATACCATAACCGGCATAGTTTTTTCCCGGCAGCGCCATGCTACAAGCGGTAGTGTTAAGAGTACCATCAGCGATAGTAGTTAATACGTTACCATTTGTTAAGTTAATTATGTATGACATTTTTTTTCACTCCGTCCTGTTCTTATTTATGCAACTTAATATACTCATATTTATGCGGCACTCAGGTTAGTAAGAGTCTGGATACGTAGGGTATATTCAATTTGAATCTGACGATTCAAACTCTTTTGCACTGGGTGAAAAATTACATGAGTAATTAGTATCAAATCAGTTGGACTGCCGGCCCAGCTCTTAAGGCCTAGCTCATCAAACACATATTCGCCGTTAAAATTGGTGCTGTTATCAAAGGCCTGTTGTCCAGCGGGTTCGCCGTAGTCTAATAAACAGGTCACTAAAATATCTGTATACGGCATACCAGTGGTGTGAATTACTGTCATGTAATTGTTTGCAGGATCCACGTCTGCTGCGCTGTTGTCGTTTACAACTTTGGCATAAGTTTCGTTGTATAAGTCTGCATTTTGGCCAGTTATATTAGGCGGCAAGTATGTGATAACACCAGTTGGGTCTACACTGGATCCACCGTTGCCAAACGCCATTTCGTAAATCCAGCCGCCGCCCTGGGCGCTGGTGCGATTGCTTAAGGTTTGAGCCATAGCAATACTGATATTCTCGTAATGAATTGCGTTCTTTTTATCTACAAGAACCTCACCTGAGTTGGGGTCAATTATTTTGACAAAACCTTCAATTTTGGCCAGGCCTGGTTGAATCATGCTCGTTTCTCCACAAATGTCTCTTTAGTGTTAGGATCAAATATTTTTACAAATCCCTCAACTGAAATGGCACTGGTTTCGTTGGGCCGTTTGGGCTTAGGAGCAGCAGGCTTGTTTTGTGCGGGTTGTTGGGCTGTTTTTTCCATGTATATTATTTACCTTGAATTATTGTCCCTGTAAAAACCTTGCACAAATAGTGTCAGTCTCGTTAAGCGGCAAGTTTGGTGTATCTACGTTGTACCAGGTGTGTGCTCGTTTAACTAGGATCGCTACTTCTGCGCCATCAGGTGGTGCTGTATCAAATTCTACAGTAACAGGATTTTGACTAGTCATAGTGTAGTCAGTATTAGGAATTCTAGCTCCGCCCACATACACTTCAACCGCGTTACTCATTGGTTCCCAGTAAGTGGTATTGGTTATAGCGGTGTTGGCTGGAACGGCAATGATTGCTCTATAGTAGTTGCCGCTGTTGACCACAGCAGCTCCAGAGGCGTAAGTATTTGATACTACCCAAGCTGTAGCACCGGCGATCACCAAAGATATATCACTGGCTACGAATTCTATAGTGGTTCCGTCGCCTAGGTTTACTCCGGATTCCAACGGATTAGTTATGTTTGATACCACATAATTCTGGCAACCCAGCGGCATTAAGTTTTCACGTCCCATGTTGTAAACGTATGTTCCCACGTTGTGAGTAGTAATTGCCGTTCCGGCTGTGCCACGCAACAGTCCACTGACGGTATTGGTCACAGTGTCTCTATTACGATACAAAATACGTTCACCGTTGACAGTAAGGATCCCCCAAATATTTGCAGCACCATCAGTTAACTCCCAGTAATCAGTATCAGTTGGCAAATTCCCAGTGGTAAATGCAATGGCCTGATAAAACTCAGTACCATATATGACTACAGCACCAAGGTTATATGAAATATTATTGGAGTATGATGTGGCAAAGTTTGGTTCACTTAACGCTGATGCATCCTCTACGTAAATTATGTCGTCTGCTATTTCAACAGGTTGAACTAATGTAGTTGTAGTGCTGGGAGTAATTCTATAGGTAGCCTGAACTTGACGCATATCTTGGAATATGCGGAAAGCCATTGGGTCTGGAACCACTCTGTCAGTAAAGAGTGTGACTGCTACCACATCTGTTGATATAATAGTTTGACCTGAAATGGTTATAGTTGTACCATTGAACACAAAGTCAATGCCATTGAACAACCAATAACCATTTAGTGTCACTAACATTCTTTCTGGGTTAGTAACTTCGCGTCCAAGATCAAATGTGTTATTATTGATCGTGCCAGGCCCAACAAACACTTCGGTCAACAATCTTTGTTCTGAAGTATCATTCCAAGTTATTATTTCAACAATATCTCCAGCGGCTGGTATGTTGCCAGGCAGGAATGTTAACGATTGGTTGTATAATCGATATCCACATTCAGTTGCAACCGACAATAGTATTTTAGATCCAGTGACTGGGGCTGTAGTGAATGTTATGGTTCTATAATCAGATATTCCGTCGTAAGCGTCAACTACATAGTCCAAGTCTTGGATTAATTTAACATTGTCAACAAATACAAACACATCGTTATCAGACACTAACGCAGGGTCGTACCCATAACTGTTAGGCAACTCATATTCAACGGTTACGTTATCACCCACGTATTCGCTGCCTTGATACGGATTAAGTCTTTGCCCGTTGACTACTATAATAAGATTAACTGCGTTGGTGCCTTGTAGACTATTAATTAAGTCAACTGTAGTTCCGCCGGTAGCTTCCAAAGTTTGGAACACAGGCAGGCTCCAACTATGAGTTGGCCCATCAACTGCATATCCAAACACAGCTAGATTAATACGTGCAGTATTATCGTATGTTGTAGCAAATGTAACTGTGGTCGAACCACCACTGCTCGAGACAGTATAGTCAGTTCCAGCTTCTAGTTGTTCTTCGCCGTTGTAGATCAATATTTGATAAATCACTGCGGCGCTGGACACCAGTGTCCAACCAACCAAATTGACTGGAAGATTTCCAGTGGTTACTGCTGTGGCGCGATAAAAATCACCATTGTAGGAAACTACATCACCCCATGTGTATGTTGTGGTAATGTTGTATACAGATGGCACTGCAAAAGGCACTACTATTTCATCAAGCGCCGCTTGGTTATAAGTGTTGAGATACAACTGATTGCCGCCGCCGACACCAGTTATATAAAGATTTATAATATCTCCAGCATTGGATGTTGCTGGATCAATTGTGACTTCATAGTTGGCCCAATCATAATTAGTTGGTTCAATAGCCAATCCTGAAGTTGCATTAAACACAACAACTGTAAATGGATGCTTTAAAAACCCTGCAAAACTCAACACAGGATTTGCTGGATCATACACAAATCTCTGTGACGCTGCTGGGAATCCGTGTCCAAGCCCAGTGTTATCAAATCCCGGAGAGGTATAAACACGGAAATCTAAAGTATCAAACTCACTGCCTGGAACTAATTCTTCTGGTGCATAACTGCTAAATTCATCTATGTATCCGCCGCCGTTGACATTGATATCTGCTGGTCTGGTTCCCAAGAACACATCATCAAATGAACTTGAATAGGTGGCATCTAACAATGCCGGATCGTAAGTTGGAAAACCTTCAGGTCCATAGCTGATATTGTCAAATGGATTGATGTCATAGTTGCCTACGTCATATCCAGTATTGAAGTCAAATCCCAGTCCATACACCTGCACTCCAGGATAGTTTAGCCCGTCTATCAGCAATGGCAAACTACGGCCAGGCTGGTCAACTGTTGGCAAGTAAAAACCTTGTGTTCGGTTGATACCACTTAGTGTGCTGGCTGGTACTCGATCCCATTCTTCAACTACAAATGGACTATAGAAATTTACGGGCTTTGATGTGATTGACTGCAACACCGCACGACTCATTGTTACAATATTGTCAACTTCGTTAATTTCAGTAACAGTAGTATCAGCTGGGATTCCAAGACCGGTTACAATCATACCAGTGGCCAGCCCTGTAGTTGATGGCACAGTCAATGTGTATTCGCCAGCGGTTCCTGTTGAATTGAGCACAATTGGAGTGTTGGTTACAGTATCAATTGCTTGCCATACAGTGTCTGCAAATCGAACTTGCGTGTTGGCCGGATACACAGCTACCAAATAATTCCAATCAGTAATAGTGCTTACATACTCGTAGCGGTCATACTTAATAGTCAAATTGAATTCTCGAACCAGCGGATTGCCCATGTTGGCCCGAGCTTGTGCGCCTGTACCAGTGGCGCTTACAAATGTTATCACAGGATTTGTTGTATACCCGGCACCGTCATCAACAACATTGACTGCTATCACCTGCAGTTGAGAATTGATAACTGCTACCGCTGTGGCCGGCGTTCCAACATAGGTTAATGTGGCTGTACCACTTAGTTCACTACCAGTGACCCATGATGGCGGAACATCAGCAGAAGTTCCGGCCACAGTTACTGAATATAAATTGGATCCATAAAATACCTGTTGACCTAGCGTATACGCTGTGTCGGCTGTCCATTCGGTTCCAATGATCACTTCTGGTTCTGTGGCATATCCAGATCCTGTTGCAGTAACACTGACTGACGTTAAACTTAACAAATAATTGTTGTACCATTCTTGCCAAGGTGTTGTTGCCCATATCTCTGCGTTGGCTGGTGTATCTGCAATGTCACTAGGCCGGCCGGTTCCTACCGCAGTGCTCTTGGTATACGGTAATAAAATTGGGCTGACAAACTGCGGTATTTCTAGCGAGGTATCGTAGTATGGTGGATTGTCAAAGTCCGTGGCAAATCCAGGATATTCATCTTGTCCTTTGTATACCAAATTAAACTGTTTAACCTGCACATGATATGGCTTAACTTCTTGCAGGTAGTCTGACACAAAATCTTGATTGTCTTGACGATACGTTGGAAACGGCAACAATGATCTGATATCGTGACGAACATTGATAAAGCTGGTCTTCATCAGCCAGTCTGGCGCCTGTTCTTCGGTTAATATAAACTTGAACATTAAAATTAACAATTGATTCTTGAAAATAGCCAGGTCATTTATGAATAACTCATTGTTAATTGCTTGTATGATATTTCGTGTTTCTATTACAGGTTCTTGATCATAATACTGGGCATCAAACACTTCGGCGTCAAATCCATAACGGCCGGCGGCATAATCCCACAAGGTGTTATCAAACGCAATAGTGCCATCTTGTAGACCAACACGATCCCATCCAGTGTCGGTTCTGAGATATATTTCCCATTTATTTTGAGCGTTGGCTGTAACTTTGACACTGCTACCTACTGTGACATTGAGTGTTACAAGGCTAGCGTAATTTGGAACTTGGGCAACTGGTGTTGTTGAAGAATTGTAACCCAATCTATACCAATCAATATGGTACCAATAATTTTTTGTATTAAAATTCTGAATTCTAAACAACTGTGTGACTTTAGGAGCCGCAGGAGCATTGGACGCTAGAATAACCTCATAAATTGTCCAGGCGCCATTAAATGTGCTGTCTGACAGAATTAAATATTTGTATCCCAACGGAACTTGGTTTAGATTTTGAAAACTTAACTGTTCAATGTTATCCAACACTTTGTTGTATTCTTCACTGCCTGCAGCTGGAACAGGTTCGCTAGAATTTAACAATATAAATCTGCGCTGTTCAACAATAGGCAAATACTTTAGTATTTCGTTGGTTCTAGTTAGATAGTTTTCTAATGCTAGTAAACGATTAACAAACAAACTCTGGCGTGGACTAAACGCTACACCATACTGTTCTGGAGGACTTAGGAATGGATCAGGAACCTGAGCGCCATTTTGATTGTATCCGCAGAAACTGTCTTGTAACTTCTGATAAAGATTATCAGCAAGGAAACTGTTTGGATTTCCGTCAGCAATCAATTGGAATTCAGTATGAATATTTGCGTCTGATAATTCTTGTGAAAAATCCACGTGCAGTATTGTGTCAAAGGCTGAAAGATATTGCGATCCATTATAGATTGCCACTGTGCTGGCGTTGAGTGCGGCAATATAAGGTATTCCGCTACTGCGTGGCTCTTCAATATATCTGGCAATGCCAGTGGTACTGAGAGTTTTTCCTTCATTGATAGCAATGGTTGTAATTCCTGTGACCCAGAAATAATAAACAGTTTCAAACGTGCCAGTAGTAGTTAACTGTGCTCTCACTGAATAGCTGGTGGTATTTAATGGTGTTCCTTCACCGGTGTAGCCAGCTGGTGGTGTTGAGCTGGCAACCCATTGATAGATATCCACTGTGCTGGAAGGGAATAATTGTCCCCATCGGCGACTAGAATACACAATGTTGTCTTGATTTGGATCAATGAATCGTGCATTTGTTGTGTCCCACCAGATGGTTCCTACTCGTTCTGAACCCCAGAAGTTACCAATATTATTGATCGGCCCAAAGTTATACTGAGCTGGATTCACTTGACTAATAAAATCAATATTTTGTCTAGCAACTCCTAGTATCTTACCTTGCAACGGATCAATGAAATCAAAGAAATATGTTTCTTGACTTTGTAATTTGTTATACATGTATACACTGTTTAACAACGCAACATCAACCACTGGTTGCTGGCGACGCAGTATCTTCCATGCAGGCAATCGATCTAAGTTGATAAATTGTCCAACCCGGCCGTAATTGTCTGCGCCAGTTGGACTTCCTATTAGTAGTTTACCAGTGGTGTAATTAACAGCTGCACCCCATTGGTCCGCAGTGTTTGTCTGATTATCATATACTTGTTGACCAAAGACAAAATTTCCAGGATTTGTAACTGTGTCAGTGGCACTGGACAGATAATCAAAAGTATATACCACACCACTTTCTAAAATCTCGTTAAAGAATGTGGTGCTACGATCGTCAAAATATGTAGTTCCGTTGTCAAAAATCACAGCTTCGTACAAATCACCACGTGGTGCGCCAACTACCAGTGTCAATGCTGTTGTGTCAATGTTTAGTGCGGCACCAAAGTTTGCACTGGCAGATGGATTTGGACTGACAATAGTTTGAGTATATGCATATGTGTTGAATCCAAGATCGTCAAATGCTGTGCCAGTTATTCCAGGCCACACAGTCAATCTGTTGTATGCGTCAGCGGCCGCAACATTTACTATGTTGATGGTCAACAATCCAGCGGCCACAGAAGCAGTGACATTGGGTATTGCGGCTGCGATAATAGCATTTTTTAGTCCAGTAACTGTATTGTTTGGGCTGGCAGGAACTGCCACTGGCATGTTATTAACAAGTATAGTGTCACCAGCAGTCAATGTAGGATTTGCGTTGGTAGATGTGATTGTTCCATACACTCGAGCCTGGTTGACATTTCGTTGCACTGAACCGGCTGCTAACAGTATTGTTCCGTCAACAGGAGCACCTGTGTATATACTACAGTTATTTGGACAGATATCAACTGCAGCACCAAACGCGGATTCATCATATGGGGCCTCTGGTACTATCTTTTGAACTTGAGTGAAAATATTACTTTCAATTTCTAATACATCACCTACATTTAGTGCAACACCTAATACTACATCACCACCAGTTACTGTGAATTGGCCATTGATATATTGAGCTGTGTTGGTCAAGTATACACTATTTAAAATCACTGCCACAGGATCTTGATAGCCCGCCGGTAACGCATAAGTGAGCTGTGTAGTATCACTTATGATGTAACGTGTTACGCTGCGATTGAACACATAAACTGCTCCAGAATTTAACCCCGGGTCTGATTCGTCGGCGCTGGCGCCAATGATAATTTGGCGACCGTCCGTTGTGGTATGAATAGCTGAACCAAATCTTGAGGATGCCGGCCCTTCAATGGCATCCATTGGTTGCCAATAAGTTCCAGTTAATATTTTAATTGCACTATCGGCATCTGGAGCGGTCGTAAATGTTATTGGATAATCACCAGTAGCACTGAATGTATAATCAAAATCAGGAACTTGTATTACTTCATTAACCGACACAACAAAACTATCAATATTGTCAGCTGTGTATAAGAATGGTCCTAGATCAAAAACAGTTTCAACACCGTCGCCAATGTAATCTTGTTGAACTTTGCGTGTTATTATTAATTTTTGACCTTCTACTGGAATTCCGGCTAGGTTAACAACAGTGCCGCCCACAGTATAATCAACACCAATGGTCAACAGTTCGTTGTTTAATACCACTGCTAGTTGTAATTCGTTGTCAAATTCAATAATGCCGCCTACATCATAAACTCGATAAGTGCCCGGAGTAATAAATTGTGCGGTCTGGCCTGGTATGGTTACACGACCATATGGATAAACTTTATTTTGTCCCGGAGCCGACACATACATCCATTGCTCGTCTTGGCTCACAGTTACACTGTAGCCAAATTCAGCATTGCTATAGTCACCGTCGGGTGGTATCAATAGCTGACGTTGTTCAAATGCTGTGCTGCCTGTGGCTCGATATATTGCAACAGCATAACCTTGATTACTTCTACTTGCACTGGCGCCGGCCACAGCCCAATTTTGATATCCTATCTGCATAGCATTGCCAAAGCCAAGAGTTTGATCAGCATTCAACAATAAAATAGAATTCTCAGAGTAACTGTCGGTGACATCTTTAACATAGGTATAAATTGCACCAGCGGTTCCATAGCCCGGGGCTCCTACCATGGCAACAATATTTTGATATGCCTGTGCAACAGCACTACCATAACCTGAATCAACAGCTGGCACTGTTGGCTCAATGGCTCCAACATCGGTAAAAGGATCAGTTTTTTCCAAAACTTCCCAGTGCCCAGTTCCGTCGTTGTCTACCCAAACCTTGGCACCTGGGCCCAGCGCCGCTGTATAAGGCAGATTCAACACATCGCTGGCCTGATTGACACGCATGGTCTGTAGGCTGAATCCTAAGCCGGTGCCGGTTACAGTATTTGATATTGTCAACGCTATTGCGACTGAGGTTAACCCAGGTAACGCTATTACATTGTATACTCCGTCGACTGTGGGGTCTAAAAATCTAATTATAAGGACATCGCCCACTACTAACCCAGGTGGCTGGGTAAATGTTACAATTGCAGTGCCGTTAAGGTTTGGCGCAGCAGAACTTATATAACCTGGAACCTCGGTACATCTATAAACATTCCAATCGTAGGCATTGCTTTTTGCAGCCCAAACTGTGGTTCCAATACCAATGGTGTTTAACACACCATCGGCTAGTCCTAGTTGACCATCAAGATCAAACACTGTTATATCTACGTCTTCTAAATTTACGTATCCTGCGCTGGGCAATGCAGAATCTGCAACTGGCATAATGGCAGTTGGAAAAATATCTGGACTGGTTACATTATAACTTTCTCTCCATAAATTTTCATACAATATGGTTTGATCGGCTACACTAACTTCTTGAGGAGCAATGATTTGCACCGTTCCTGGATTTGATGTTAACAATGCTTCGTTGAGTCGCATTTCAACAAATCTACGATTGGCATTGGCGCCATATATGCCTCGTTGAATTCCCCAATTTTCATACACCTGATACTGTGCAGTTTCTTTGTTGAGATTGGTATTGGTCAACAAACGCACACTGTTGAGAGTGCCTTTGTCTTTGATCAACTGTTGATACAGATTAACTTGGCTTATATCACCCAAATTCAAATCAGTCATATACTGACGTGGTCTGAATCCAATCAGTCCAAAGGCAAATAAATCTTGTTCGGTTTGTAGGTTGGCTTGGTTGACATCGTAACTGGTGGCCAATTGGTTGGCCAGCAATGGAATATTTTGCAGCAGGCCACTTTGTATTCTAGTGTAATTACTTTGCGACCACAAGGATTGATTCCACTGTGTAGAAGGTTGAATGATATTAAGAGCTTGCCAATAATTATTTTTGTAAATGACAATTTCGCCTTTGGTATATTTCTGCAAAGGTTGCCATTCTTTTACTGTTTGTGTATTGTTGTTTATAAATCCTTGTGCGTCTAGTTGGCCATTCCACTCAGCGGCAACTGTTGCTACAACGTTAACACGGCTTTGTCTTGCACCTGTGGCTGGATCGTACAATAGGTCACCAAACACACTAACGTTATCTAAAATAACCAGACTCTCGTAACTGGTCGAGCGCAGGGCAATATAACTTATTGTTTGTTCGTTTAAGCTGGTTACCTTAAAGGTGTTTTCGTAACGATCTATCACCAACTGAGATGAAGGAATTGTGGTTCTATTTTGATCTAGAATCAAGTTTTCTGGAGTCTGCGTAACAATTGAATCAACAATTGCTTCAGGAGTAACCAGGGTCAACTCTTGAGCAGTAGGATTTAGGCTGATTACACTGCCTGTCATCCATCCTTGGTTGGCCCAATACAGATACTCTTGAACCATTTGATTCCAGTTTAGTGTGGTGCCGTTTTCTCTTGCGTCAAAAACTAGACCCTGACTTTCCAATAGAGCACCATAGCTCAATAAGAAGTCAGCCACAACTGTTTGATTGGTAAACACATACCCGTAAGGTACCTGCACAACATTTTGAGTATAGGTAGTTGGAACAGTGACTCTTGTGCCGCCGGCAGTGATAACCCGTGTTGGACCGCCGGTTCGGCTGGCCAATATTTCAAAATATGGATTGGTTAAGCTATATCCAGTAACTGACCAGCCTCCGTCAACCACTTGAATAACAACCGCACTATACAAAGTTTGGCTAAATGGTTGGTTCTTGTATACCAATAAATTATAGCTGTTGTCAGGTATCAGTAGACTGCTATTTGTGCTGTCGGGACTGGATGTTTCTGCAATAATACTAAGATACTGCTTGTCTGTAAATGTGCCCATTCTATAACACAGTCTTACGTCAAGCAAGGACAAATCTTCTGCTAGTTTGTCTGTTGAGTTGATGCCCAATTGACGATTATAATCAACAATCCAATCAATGTAGCTGGCTTTACTAAGGCCGTTGCCATACACTTCTACACCATTGGCATCAAGTCTGTAACGTTGATTGTATAAGTATTGTTCAAGATCTGCGTCATACTTGTAAAGATCTCTATCAGCAAACAAACTAAAGAATTTAGCCGGACGTGTAAGTGCCAACAATCGCATGACTGCAAATGGAAACGCGGAGCTGGTACGCCATGAATATTCAACCGGTCCTTCATCACCAAACACCCAGCTCTTTTGCCACTGGCTGGAATCATATAATCCTACTACACTGAAAAACGGACTTAATAAATTACCTTCGCTGTCAACAGGTATGACATCTTGAACTCGAGTGAGAGTGCATGATGCTCTGGCGCCAGTACCGCCACCAAGATCTTTAATAATTATGTCTGGCGGAGAAGTATACCCACGACCTGGATTGGTCACTGGTATTGACACAATTACTCCACCAACAATAACTGGTGTTCCGAGTGTGGCCGGAGTAGAATAGTCGCCAGCCGGTGGATTTGAAATAGTTACTGTTGTTTGAGCACTATATCCAGAGCCTCCGCTCTGCATTGAAATATTTCCTGCACCATACATTACCAATCCTGGGCGGGCATATTTAGGTAGGTAATATGCACCTGCAGGATCTGCCACTTTGCCTGCGGCCAAATCTTCCCATAGAATCAAGTTGCCAGAGGTGTATGGGGCCGGACCGTATGTTTCGGTCCACCAATCGGGCTCTTGACTGAATCCCAACATTTCCCACGGTGTGCTTTGTGGAGTTGGTGTGTCGTAAAAATATTGATAGATCCCGCGCCAGGCGCCAACCGGCAAAGGCAATTCGGTGCCGGTAGTTGATCCACTGAGTCTGTTACCTGCAGCACTGTAATTCCATGTAAATTGATTTGCAGAATTGTAGGTTTGTTCAGCATAGGTTAATTTGTTCCAACCTAGCCAACTTAAAAAACTAGGTGCCAATATGTCGTTGATTTCTGCTAAACTATATCCAGTTGATCTAAATTGTCCAGGAGTAACATCAGTTAAGGTCAATGGTACTTCAGATTTAATTTTTAAGTTGTTGAAAATTCTAGTTTCAAATTCCAACAACAACTGATCTCTAAAGTCACCAAATGCTACTGTAAGGCTTCCGTCGTGTCCTTGAATTACCAATGTAGGATTAACATAAGTTGTATCCAAATATATTTTGGGCTGGAACGCAGGATACAACCCTAACTTGGTAGGAGTATTAGGTACAAACGTTCCATAGGTAGTGGCATATTCTTGTATGGTTATAACATCGCCTACATTAAGTGGTACGGTTATGGTCAGTGACGGAGCGTCTGTGCTTACAACATAGTCATAATTGGTTTGTAAAAGAACGTCATTGACATAGACCAATACACTTTGATAGTTTGAACTGGTAAAGTCGTAGGTAGTGTTAAGATTGAATACAGGTGTTGATATCAGCGAATAGGTTGTTGTGGTTGAGGTATACACCGGATTGGCCGGCAACATATCTGTCCAGTAGAACGGATTGACCTGGGTACGCCCAGCAACCAACTGTGTAACAACTGCTGTCAGCATGGCTGGAATTGTATAATTTGTGTAATCGGTTGTTACAACTGCATTTAACAATTGTGCTTTATACTGTTCGTATTCTCTACTGCTGTAGGCCAATGAGTCAAAAATATTGTATTGCTTTGACCTCATAAAATATCCAGCCAAGGTCATTGGCGCACTATTTTGTATAATGCTAGTGCCGTAAGGAATAATATTGCCCAGATCTCGAGTGTTGTTGTTACCGTTGATTGGTCCAACTAAATCTAATAGGTTTTCACAGATTGATTCGTAGTGTGTTCTGGCCGTGCCAACTGTAAAGTAAGGGCTGTTGACGTTGAGTGGATTGTTTTCAAGATTGATAGGCACTTGATAAAATGCCACTTTACTGGCCTGATCACTCAGCACCAGCACTTCAATAATATCACCTGTGGCAAATGCCACACCGTTGTCATAGCTGGCATCCGTCCAGGTTATTGTGGTGCTGTCAGCGGTTGTTGCTACTGAATATTTGTAGGGTGCTTGAAACTCACTGCTTACAAATAATTGAATACTTGGAATTACTGTGCTAGACAAGGCCGCAACATCAAGTTGTAATGGAGTGCCATCATAGTTAAATTGGAATTGTTGTCTTGCACGGCTTGGAACTACAGCAGTTTGCCAGCCCAACTCACGCTGGTAGGTAACTCGGTCTTGATACTCGCGAACAAATCCTAGACTAATATTTTTAGTATACCCTACACTGTCTACAGTATAGTTAAAAGTGTCAGTGTATAAATTATTGTCAAACACTATGTCGCCAATGTTTGACAAACTTAGATACTTGATAGCAAACCCTAATACAGGATCTTTACCATTGCTAGACGGAGCATAAGAAAATAATTTAGATCCTCTAAAATCACTACTAGGATATACAATAGGATCAGAAAAACTTACACCATTGGCATCATAAACATCAAATAAAGGAGCTTGATTAACTGACGTTTTTTGTTGACTAGTGATCCAACTAACTCCATCAAACCAAAAACTTTTGCCTTGCAGTGTAAGCCCGCTGAGGCATACCACGCTATTATCAACCAATACATCTGCATCTGTTGCTGGTACTAGATTGATCACTGGTTCAGCTATCAACGGAGGCACAGTGTCAGGTGTTATAAATTCTACCACATATATTTTATCACGCACATCTGGGTCAATGTCTGCGGCAAATATAATGCGACTACCGTTTATTAAGTTATATCCATCAACACCGTAGCCAGTAGCGCCGTTGACTGTGCTGAACGCATCTGTATTTGTCAAATCAATAATGTCTACTGGTTGTTTACCTTTGGTGCCAAAATCAATTAACCGGGTTCCGCCGCGGAATTCCAATATAGGTCGACGAGCTCGAAGTGCATTGTCTACAATTAATACACTGTTGTTGTATGCGGCTGACTGTTCAATTACGCTGACATGAAACCAGCGGTTACTGCGTGTCCATGGGTTTAAATCAGGACTTGATCGATTAATCGTCAAATAATCTGGTTGTGCTGGTTGATTTAAACTGGCATCATAATTTCCAAAATCATAAAGAGTGCTGTCGTATGGTACCGAACTACTTTGTGTATACGTTTCAGGTGTTACAAAATCTGTAACTGGCAACAATTGTATGGCCGTGCCCACCCCTTCAACATAATAGTTATTTCCTTGATAACCAGCAGGGACCACTGATCCATTGAATTGAACTTTGAGTCCATTGGTAAACACCACACCGTTGGGGCTGATATAATTTTTCTTGCCAAGTATATCTAAAATATCCAACGAGTCAGCGGCACTTTGATCAATAACATTTATTTCGCCAAATATACCAGGATCAATGCCATCTTGATAATACAGTCTGTCTTGAATTGCTGCCAACAACGGAATTTGTTGGAAAGCACCATTTTCGTCTTTGTACCAACTGGTGCTGGAATATACTTCACCAAATTGAATATTGAATTTATACAAATCCGGTATGTCGTATATGCTGGTCAAACGCATATACTGGCCTCCGCCATCGGCAGTTACATATTGTATTTGCCAAACACTGCGCTGAATTGCCACATCTGCAATTGGTGTAGTCTGATCAAATTCTAAGCTATCAAAAGATCCTGGGCCTGCTATCACTGGGGTTGCAGGCGGTGCTGTTCTGACCAATGGGTCAAACTGTGATTTAACCAGCCAGCCGCCTGCCGACGGATCTGGGTCGGGTTCTGTAAAAACAATTGTGCGGCCTTGTAGATTTGTAATGCCGTCAATACCGTTTGGATATTCAGCCAAGAACTGATCAACAAACACATTGTTAAGTTGATCAAATTGCAAATCAGTTATAAGATTTACCTGGCCGCCATTGGTATTGATATAAGGAAGACTATAATAAAAATCTTGATCATTCTTTGATGGAACTTCAAAAGTTATTGTGCCAAGATCAATGCCATTGTTGGTTACTCCATTTACTGGGCCAAGTCGACTGCTAATGTTAGGCGTGGCAGGTATGCGGCCGTTTACGCCAGGACTTGTTTGAATCCAAAAATTTGGACCAGTGCCAGGACTAGCATCTACAATCGTAAACACACCTTGCATGTTCATCTGTGTAGAATTGTTGTAGTATAATGTATCAGGTGCATTTTGTGGCACAACAAAAGTTATTGTTCCTGTGGCTGCACCATTGTTAGTTACACCATCCGTGAACAAATTGTTGATGCCCAACGTTTGTTGTGTTTTGATGTAGAACGGCAATGCTGGAGTAGATACCAGGGTAAATGTATAGGTGTTACCACGCACCAAAGTCAACGTGGGATTATTTACATAATCGATTACCCAAGCACTGGTACCTTGATTTGATACACGGAAATTGACACTGCTTGCTTCATTTTGCGCTATTTGGAATGTATAACTGCCACCGCGCACCAATGTTAAAGTAGGATTCTCTCCGGACTCACCTGAAAATGTATAATTGCCATTGGCTCTAGTAACTACAAAATTGTCGGTAAGAGGTTTTGCTCCTGTAAACACATCAACAGCATCTGGACCACCAGGTAACCAATAATACTGTGCATAATTTACATACTTGTCAAAATCTACAAACGGATCCCATGCATAATACTCGCTGGTGTAAAGCTGATCAGCGTTCTGAGTAACTGCGCCTTGTAGATTTAAAGCATCTGTTATGCCAGGATATGTTATGGCATCAACTACTTTTTTACTATCAGTTGGATCAATCTGGACCACACCTGGCTCAAGTTGATAATTGGTTCGGGTTGCTGTGGGTTCTGCAACATAATAATCTCCTGGAATAACTCCAGGACCAACACGTCGTCCTACAAATCCTTGTATTTGCTTCAGCTGAGGTTCTTGGATCATTTGATCCAAGGTTGCAGCTAACACTTGTCGGTTGGTAGAGGTTTGAAAGATTTCTGGTAAGAAATCTACTGATCTGGTACGAGCCATTAAATTACTCCGCTGCCAGGAGCAGTTCGTATATTGGTACTAGTCAATGCAGTAATTACTTCAACATTTTGCACAGTGGCTCCGTTCACAAATATTTGATTTGGGGCACAACGAATCTCGTATAGGCTTCCAAAATACTTATCCTGGTTGAGAGGAACCAAAACTACGCTACTCACAATGCCAGCCAACTTGTCATGCAAGAAACCTGACAGCTCTGAGAAATAGAATGTGTCACCAAAGTCCCATAGATCCAAACTAAAATATTGATTGAGATATTGCACTACCAAGTTTTGAATTTCGCTAGTGCTGGCCACGCTCTGTGCCGCACGTATAACTTTAATTGTTGCTTGAAGTTCAGGCAATGCCTTGGCTCCAAACAGAGGCTGGAATTGCACACTGTTCATGATCATGGTGTCTGACAACATTTTATAATTGTTTAACCCAGCATAGGCAGTGTTTAAAAAATCAAGAGTGGGTGGTTGAGGTTCCGTAACTGTGTTTGTAGTATCTTGAATATAATTTGTGTAGGCTATGTAGTATTCGTTGGTCACTACATACACATCAATGATATTGGTAGTACCTGGATCAATTCGGTTGGTCAGCGGACTGTTGTGCCTGTATTGGAAAAACAAGTTCTGTCGTCCAGTTTGAGCAATATATTCGTCAGTTGCTGCCAACGAACGAACACCGGTTGTAACATCCGCTACCAGTATATAAAATGCATCGTCTGTATAGGTGTAAAATACTTGACCTGGGACATATTCAGCTAGAACTGCTAACACATCATTTTCTGTAGCATACTGACTGTTGACTATGCCCGAATCAATTAATACATATCTTTGCAAATTATCAAAATCTACAATGCGTTTTAAAAATACCCATGGGCTCACAGCCGATGCTGGATTGGGCACTGGTCCAACAACTTCTTGAAAGAAGTCAGGATTGTCTGGTACACCATCGTTGTTTCTGTCTGAGAACGATACCAACACCTGATAGTCGTCAACCAAGCCGTCAATTTGTATAGGTTGTCCTACTATTTTAGTTATAATGTCTGACCCCAGTGGGGCCGCTGATGTAGGCTGACTGTTGGTTTTTAACACATTTATAAAGTCGCTAATAGTCGTGCCGGTTCTGCTGTCGTAAACCAATTGATCACCACTGAAGAAAAATCTAGTTTGAGTTACACTTCCAAAATAATAATCAAGCGCACGGAAACTAACAGTGTAAAATCCGCTGTTGAACACAAATTCAATAAACCAACTTGCATCCAGTCCAGCACCGGATGTATTGCCAGCATTGGCTTGACTCCACGGTGCATCAACATCCAAATTCGTTGTGGTTATTAGATACCATGTGCCAGAGGTTCCGGTGATTGTGCCAAGACTATCGTAGCCTAGACCAAAGTTTCTTTTTAAAGTAATTTGCTCGGCCATACTGGTTTGCAAACTATTTGGTATTTCTTTAACAAAAATAGGTATAACTTGAACAGCGATTGCGCCAGTAGGCACATAATCGTTTATCACAACAGGACCTAGCCCACTAGGAAAGTTACCTTCGCCTTGGTTGGTTCCATCAAGATATATTTCTAATGGACTGGCCCAAATAGTAAGTTTTTCATCTGCCAGGGTTGGAGAGCCAACTTGTAAACGATTGTTGGCATCAAAGTAATAGCCTGCTGGTGCAGCAAATTTCACAAGACTTCCTACAGTGATATATCTAGCGTTAGACGATGTAGTGCCGTTGATTGCTACTGGATTTCCGAATGAGTTTGCAAAGTAGCCAGTGGCACTGCCAGCTTGACTTGTGCTAAGACGCCAAGTTATCAACGACGAAGTTAACTCAGCTCTTGGAAATTGTGCGTAATAAAATTGTTGTGCTTGGCTTCTGGCCAGCAACGGTTGAACTTCGTTCAAAATAACACTATTGGTTTCGTTAGTGGTTTGTGTAATGAATTGGAAAGTAGGCAAGCTGTAATTTTGATACAAGGCTCCGTCACTGCTGAAAGTGTTGGTGCTGGAATATTTCCCAGTGTTGTCTACTAGGTCAAGATAACGGCTGACCCCAATACTGGCACGATTCAGTGCTTTGCTTTTTAAAATTGAGTTGTAAGCAGTGTGCGGAAAATTATTATAATCTTCGCCATTGACCATACGATTTTGTGTGTAGTATCTTGCAGGAGCATTGGCTTTGATTTGAGCAAGAGTTTCGCGTGGCTGTGCGTTTGACACTGGTGTTGTAATTCCGCAAGTGAATGTCAAAGTTTGTAGTTGTCCGGTACGACTCACATAGCTAATAGGTATAGCAATACTTTGCATTTCTTGTGGATTGATGATGTATTGCAATCCATTTGATGCACGAACATAGTTGCGGAATGTTCCAACCGGAATTTCACTAAACACTCCATCACCAAATGTTAACGTTATTTGATCGTTGGTTCTGCTGGTCACACTAAACAAGGGACGAGCTCCAGGGGATGTTTGTTCTGCAGCAACACCATAGACACTGGGAACATATTGCCATTCAGTGGCAATGCTGCCCACGTTGTCTAATTGATACAACCAAACATCGGTATTGTTGACACCCTCAATGTTGATATCTACTGTGCGATTGCTGACACGGTCGGCCAAGTTAAAATCTTGATTCTGTAATGTGCCTTGTTTGAACAAGAAAAAATATCCAGTGTTGGCACTAGAAAATCCCAATTGATCATTGCGGAATAATATATTAAATCGTCCGCTGGGTCTAGGACTAGGTTCATACACATATTCTTGTCCTATGATTGTAGAAGTAACTGCTTCAAATGGCATGTTAATTCCGTCAACTGTGGCAGTATATGGCACCACTGGCAAGTAACCGGGCACAAGATTAATACTATATTCCGCGGTGTCAACACCAAGGATGGTTGCTCTGGCACCCGGAACACCTACTCGCTGTGCATCAATCAAGGCGGCATTTATAATTGCTGTAAACTGTTCTTGCCAGCTGAAGTTTGTAGGGTCTGCCCAGTTAACTGTTACGTTGGCCAGGTCAATACCGTTGATATCGGTGACATCTTCCGTGGTTGAGACTGAAAATACTTTGAGATAACCGCTTGCTTCTATATTGCGTTTAGGCGTGTAGCTGACCAAGTTGGCCAAGCGTACCACACTGTCTCTACGTTCAGCACTGTCAATGTAGTTTTCACGTGTGTTTAAATCGGTGCGGAATGCCAAACTTTGACCCATAAAGGCCATAACGTCTAGCAAGGCAATAAATTCTGAACTTTCAATGTAATCGTTGAATGTTTCTGGATAGTATAGGCGCAGATAATCTACAAAACTTTTGCGTAAGGTTTCAAAGTCATAGCTTTGAAAATCCGCCTCTTGGTACGTTTGATAGATTCTTTTCCAATCCTCAACGCCAAAAATTACTGTTTGTCTAGTTGTAGATGCCATAATGATCCTGTGTTCTTGTATTTATGGAAATCAAAAACGGCTCAGTTAAACATAACTTGCGCGGCGTTGTTGCTGATTAAAAAATATACTCAGTTGTTGTGCAGTGGAGTTAGGAACCACAGCCAATTGCACCTGTATTAATATTCCGTTTTCTTGCGGAAAAATCTGTGTCTCAAATATCTGTATGCGTGGGTCATATCCGGCAACTCGTTGAATTTCGTTTTCTATAGCAGTAACCAACGCAGGTGACTGATTTTCAAATAAATTTTCCCACAGTGTAGTGCCAAATTGTGGACGACCTGGCAATTGACCTTGTCTAATGTTTAGGCCGTTTAACAAGTCGCGCTTGACCAAGTCTTCATCTAACAATGTAAACTTTTTGTATTGATCCTGAGTGTTAAATCCAATAAATGTTGGCATAGTCTACTATTTAACCTCGTCTTGACCCACGCGAAAAGCGGAAAGTTCCATCGTCATCATTGGTTGGCGGTATAGGTATGATTATGTTGCCAACATCAGCTATTAGCTCAGCGGCTTTGGCCGAGGCAACAACATCAGCTTCTATAGCCGCAATATTGGCATATTCTAATGTGGGTATTTTGGGATTATCAATTATGTCTCGAATGGCTTGATCAATTTGATCTCTGATTACTGTATTGTTTGAACTTGCAGGTGCTGCCGCTAACTGTAATTCCTCACCATAGGTATCAACAAAATCTATAGCATAAATTCCCTGGCGACCGGCAATTTCCACAGCTGAGGACAACTGAGAATCTGCTGTTCCTTGAATGTAGGACACTACTGCATCCACGCCATATCTAACTGCAGGTTGCAGGAAAGCAGCAATATATCTAGCGTCTTCGTCGCCCAGTATTACTTGATAGTCAACAAGTCCTTGATATGCTCCGTCATACAAGGCCACTTGGACTTGCCCTTGTAGTATAGGAGAATCTAGATAATCTGCCAGACTATTGATACTGTATGCTCCGGTCCACGATATTGGAGAATTCAACACAGCAAACGTCATACTAGGGTCTGTCATAAGACTCAAGGCAGCAGGTTTTAACAAACCAACCAAGACCAATCCAGCCGGTGTTTGTCCATACAGCCCTATTCCTCTGTCAGATATTTCTGGGCCAGCATATACCGCCTCACCATTGGTGGCAATATACCAGTCTGGTAATAATTCTCCAGTGATGTCTGTAGAAGTATAAGAGGCCGCTGCTCTAGCCTGAGCTACGAGTGCTGTAACTTGTCCTGTGGTTAGTATAGTGGTCATGCTGTTTCCGCCGGTACGGTTGAGGTTGCTGGTGTTGTTCCAATAAATTCAGCCTTGGTCAACGGCTTTGCAACTGGTCTTGTTGCTATTCTGTTGAAACCAATTTTGGCTAAGTCAGTATTACTTGCCACAGTTGGAAGAGTAACTGTGCTAGTAGACGTAGATGTAGCAATGGCATTGGCCGACAAATCATTTAAATTAGTAGTAACATCAACTCCACTGTTGTGTCCTTTAAATGGTTCATGAGTGGGAGCTCTGGTAACAATAGTTGATAAAACGCCTGGTTGTGATGTCCAGCCTTTATTTTCAATCCATCTAGTATCGGCTAATTTAAATCCAGTCATTGATCTCACTGGGGTAACCGGAGAGGCCTTTCCGCCATTTAAGTTAATGACTGATGCTTTGAAATTTAAACTTCCTCCACCATTCCAACTGCCGGTTTTGCTTTGCAATGCCAATGCGCCATCACTTCGTATGCCAACCTTAGTTTGCCCATACATGGATATTGCTTGAGAGGAGTTCATAGTTATACCTGCAACACCTTCCAGCTTGAACTCAGCTTGAGCTTTTGCTTTGATACTGCCGCCTGCATACAGGTTGATGTCTTTGTCGGCATGTAAGTTTAGTGTGCCTTGTGTTCTGACATTGACCGAGTTGGTGCTGTAAAGATCTATGGTTCCATTTTGTCCTAATTCAATCCAGCTTTGTCCATTAGCATGACAGATATAAAAACAATTGCCATCGTCACTCATGGTTATCTGATGTCCTTTGGCTGTACGGATGCGAACCAAGGTATCTTTGCCCGATAGGTCTCCGTCATCCATAACCAAAGTGTGGCCGCCCATACGACCAATTACCACTATGTCTTGCGGTTTAACTGCGCCTGTTTCTAATTGTTTTTTGATAGTTTCTGGTTTCAAGCCACCTTGATATATTGGCTTTCCGGGTGTGCTGATTCCGTAGACTGAACTGGGACTTTCTCGTTGGCTACTACTTTTTATAGGACCACGAACAGTATCAGTAATCAACCCTTGTTGTAAGAATGTACCAGCAATGACGTTTTGCACTGGTTTTTGTTGATCATAAAACTTGGGATTTTGATTAATGCCTTTGTTTAGTTCGTTAATTTCTATAACAGGCAATTGTTTAGCATCATTGAACAGTCCTGATGCCTTGGCAGAAGCCGACAACGCATATTCTTTTGTGTCAACTGCACCAATTGCTGGAATCATACGATTGATTCCGTTTGTTGGTACACACCCTACATAATATCCTTTGCCAGGATCGCCGCCTACAAAGAAACACAAAACTTGAACTCCAATATCAGGCGGAGTAAACCACATGCCATAACTGTTGCTGTTGCCCGGATATGTGCCAACTCCTGCGCTGGTTCCCAATGGCACAGTTGCTCCGTAAAAAGGCGGGCAATAACTCACTGTGCGCCACAAGCTAGGATCACCAAGACTTGGAGTGCCGTCTTTGTTGGTAGCTCCAAATTGATCAATATACACTTGCAGCCGGCCGCTACGAGTAGTGTCTACATTGTTGACCACTGTGCCAATAAACGGACCCATTTCCGCAGGCATACCACCACGATCAAATTTGTAGTTCTCTGGACGTCCGCGACTTCGTTGTGTATTTTCTGACATTCTTTATCCAAAAAAATCGTTTAAATCTTGTGGAGTGCTTTGCGGAGCATCCAATAGACGTGGTGTTTCGTTGTTTCCTGCAAACAGATATTCGTTAGTTGCTGAGCTGTCGCCAGAATCATCGGTACCTGCCATGGTCTGATTACTTAGTGGGTTTACCACCGGTGGTCTTTCAATTTCTGATATTTGTGGTATGCCCAATCTGGCACGGATATACGGATCAGTAGGATCAGCAAGACCCAATGCTTCAATTTGTTCAGGTGTTAATCCATAGTATGGGTCCTGCACAACAGTTATTTGATCTCCTTGGTTTACCACATTGTTTAATTTTGATGGTGCAGAAAATTTCTTGTTTAGTAGGTCTATTATTTGGTTGCCACTGGTAGGGGCACCTGGCAGAGCAGACGGTCTAGTTGATTGTCCGCCCAATACGTTTTGCGCCAAATAGTTTACAGCAGAATTTGTCACAGCACTCAGTGCCCCGTTCACCGTGGTTGGTATATAAGCCGGCATTGCAAACCCACCAACCGCAGCAGTCAACGAAGAACCTAATCTACTAGAACTAAGAGCAGTGATAGCCTGTTGTTGAAGGAATTGTGTAGCGGCCGCGGCTGCGGCATTGTCTGCTGTGGTTTTGTCTAACAATATACTGCCTTTGAGTTCTTGTGTAAATTTGCCTTTGGAAAAGGTGCTGTAAACTTCCTTGGCAATAAATGTTCTATTGATTGCTGCTGGGCCGCCAGCGCGACCGGTTAATGCAGTTGCATCAGTGCCAGATCCAGATGAAGAAACTGCTTGGCCAACGACAGTTTGTAATCCAGTGTTGAGATTATAATCGTCGGCCGAGTTAAATGCAATTCGATATAAAACTTGACCGGCATCAAAATTTATTGTACCGTCGGCTAAAAAAGCACTAAAATAATCTGAGCTGCCAATAGGACGACCAACAAATGCTTCTCCCTGTTGTAGCCAAGCCGGATCACCCACAATGGTCATCGTACTTTCTTTGAAGTCTGCCGGGTTCAACAACTGTTCGGCAGCATTGGCAATTGGTTCGTTAGTTTTACCATCAGCTCCTTGACTGCTTTCTGTGCTGCGTGTTTGGTGGCTTTTTTGAATTTGATCGTCTGCGGCCACTCCGCTGGTGTCAACAAATGCGGCCTTGTTAAAATTTACACCTGACAACGTTATGTAATACAGATTATTCAATGTTTCTTCATAGTTCAACACTGAGGTATTTTTGCCAGTAAACCAATAGTTGTATTCTTTTTGCACGCCTGTAAATGTTGGTTTAGGAAAATATTCACTATTAAGTTGTGCAATACGGTATGGACTGATGATGTATTTGATATTGTATGCAAAGTCGTTTCGCTTGGGATCGTATTTGTCAAATTGTGGAGTAGCTTGAAGATTAATTTTGAACCAAGCTACGTTTTTTGCGGCTGTTCCGTTGCGTAACAATTGTCCACTGGCCTCATCATAGGTAACCAACTGTTGATCTTCAAGATAAGAACTGTTACGAACAATTTGATCTAGCAACTGCACAATCTGCATACCAGCAGTGGCACCTTGCGTTCGACTGTTGGTGTCTACACTTTGTTTACTGCCTAACTTTTGATCGGCCGCTGTTTGACCAACAGCATTGCTGGTTTTACTTCGCTCTAAGCCTCCAGCTTTTTTTACCTTGGCATTTTTTAATGCCGGTGTAGCAAACTCCACAGAGTAAACGTCTGGGTATGTGTAAGGACAGTCTGGGCCCGGCCCTGATAGTTCACGTTGATAGTTGTTAAGGGCGGTTATCAATCCTTGACGAACAGTTCCTCTTGAAATTGCAGCGGCATTGGCTGGTGCTGGAGGATTACTGGATCCTTCTCGATCTCGTTCTTCGTCCTGTTGATTAGGGTTGTTTGCAATGGCCAACGAGCCGTTTAATAAATCATTTACGGACTGACCGCTGAGTTCAATGTTGTATGGTATAGATCCACGTTTGGAACCCACGTTGATGTTGTAGTGAAGTCCTACAGCCTTGACATCGTATTCGACTAATTTGCTACCTACTTTAAATTTAATATCTCTGATTTGAAGTGGAAAGAATTTTTCCACAAATGCATTGGCATCTGTGTTCTTGTTGGCACTGTTGAGATTGCCTGGGGCGCCTCTAACTAAATTTCCATTTTGATCGTAACCATAAAATCTTATAACCATTAGATACACTATACTAGAGAAACTTTTCTTAGCAGCCACATCTGGATAAAATTGTTGGATTGCCTTGGTCAAATTAGGAATAAGAGTTATGCCAGTGGGTTCAGTTATAGTAAAGTCTATGTCAACCACATTGTGATTTGATCCTGTTCCTTTGCCTATTATTTTAGATTGTAATTTTACTGTTTCAATATAGTAATCATTATTAAAATACGGCACTCGACTTCCGGTAGGAATACCAGCACTTTGCATCAACAGCCAACAACCAGATAAGTTTTTTTGTCCAGTGGAAACCATACTTCTATATGCTTCCTTGGTAGTAAGATAAAGAGAAACACCGTAGGTATAACTGGCATATTTGTCCAGAACATTTGGCAACGGTGTTATCGGTGAATTACTAAAAATTGTATTGATTTCTTGCTGTGTTGCATTTGGAGTTCTTGCCTGGCCGGAATCTTCGCCCGGAGCTCCTACACCTATTTGGGTGTTTGCTGGAGGAGTTGCTATGTCAGGCCCTGGAATTACTCCACTGCCTGGACGATTTATATCTAAACGTCTAGGATCGTTGGCAGCAAAAACAGCTGAACTTTGGCCACCGCCGGTGGCCTGTGTTTGACTCAGTGTTTTAGTTGGTGCATTGAGCCCTTGATCTACATTAGGAATGCCGTTGGCAGAATCGCCCGGTTGTGTAGCACTAGTGCCAGATGAGGTGTCAGGTGTTGTGGCTATTCGACCGTCGGGCTTAAGAACTTGTTGTGCTCCATCAGGTGCCTGAGGTAATGCCCCTGGGGCTGTGGCCAACTGATCATCTCTGACCAAGTTTCCAGAACTGGCAGTTCCTGCAGTTTGATCTCTTTCACCAGCTTGTATTTGTGCATCAACTTCTGCTAGTAGTTCTTGTGCAGAGGCCAGTCTTGCTTGTATTCCTGCAACAATGCTTGCAGAACCATTGTTTTGTTGAGCATAGGCCAACTGTTGTCGTAAGTTGGCAATCTCCTGGAACAACCGAGATCTTTCACTGTATAGATAGGCAAGACTTTGTGCCATGTTAGAATCCTAATGTGTCGCGCAGTGTGTTTATTGTAGGAAGATAAATGGTAGTTCCTGCTTTGAAATCCAGTGGCGGTGCTTGTAGCGTGTTAGGATTGCGTTGATAAAATACCCACCACAAGGTTGGCGTTTGATACAAGTCAAGTGCCAATAAGTCTGGCCTGTATTGATAGGTCAAATTTATTACCATCTGCTGATCGTCCGGCAGTTTTGGTATAGGCCTATTGACCATTGGATTAAGATAAAATTGTGTATAGCCCGTGGTAAAATAAGGACTGGTCGAATCGTATGTATTGGCCATTACCAAAATCCTCCTTTGAGTAAGTTACCATTGGCAAATCCTTTGACACTAAATTGTTGGCTGACCTGACTGCGAGTCTGCACTGGTAGTAAAACAAGACTTATTTCCATTTTGGTAGGAACATAGGTAGGGTTACCGGCAGCCAAACTGCCTTGTGGTGCAAACGGTGCTGTTACTGCACCAGGACGTAATGCGGTGCCAAGACTGGCCAGTCTGGCAATGGTGCTGGATATTGTATTGACCCGAGTTGTTTGTCTAGTACGAGCTGCCAACTGGTTACCACCGTTGCTTAATGTGCTTTGAGCACGAATGTAGTTGACATCTGCAGGCAAGTTGTAATTGAACTGTGATACTAGGCACGGATGTTTATTAAATTGAAAATCCCCTAGGCCACTTAAAAATACCAATGGTGGTGGCGTTCCGCGTTGTGCGTCTTGGCCGTAGAACATTTTGGTAACTGATCTAAAAAAGTGTATCACTGCCAAAAGGTAATTGGCTTCAGCACTGTCTTGCGCGGTAAATGTGGCTTTGATATTGATTCCATCTATGTAACTGTTTTGATAAAAATAACCACGATAGTTTGAATGTGTAAGATCATATGTGGAATAGTTGGCCTTGTATGCAGTGTCTATGTTAGGAGTGTATGGGAATATAACTCCGTTGGTGTCACGCAAAGGCCAAAGTATTGGACCACAATCAGATGCGTTATACAAATAGTCAGATGAGTCAGCCAACTGCAACCGCACACGCCAATCACCAGTGGCTGCATTGTTGTTGGCTTGAATTCTTGCTGTTTGCTGATTTTGTGCTTGTCTTAGCAAGCCTTGAGCTCTAGAGGCTGCATCCGCCAACGCCAGTGCTTGTGGAGATCCGGCTGAAATAAATTGGCCATTGATCAATGCCGACTCACCCGGTGCAAGTGATGCCAATATTGCAAGAGCGGCGCTATCAAGTGGCGGTGTGGCTAGTCCAGGATCATTAACTGTTCCTGGTGCAAGTGATCTAACTGCAGAGGCGGCAGCCGCAGCTGCAGCGGCAGCTGCTATTGCGGCAGGGTCATTGCTGGTTCCTGGTGCTGTGGCGGCGCCTGGAAAAAGTGACTTGATTAAGTTAGATCCTGCTGTGGTGGCGCTGGAAAATATATTTCCCACTGCGCCAGGCAAACTTGTTAGACCTGCATTGGAAGTGTTTAACGGTGAATCAGGTAATTGTGGTATACCCAGTCTAGCACGAATGTAAGGATCAGTGGGGTCAGCATTGCCCAACGCTTGTAATTGAGCATCACTCAATCCATAGTATGGATCAAATATTGGTGCGGCTTTATCAAGATATTCCCCAGTGGCGTCATTGAATCCGCCTCCTAAGAATACCGGAGTTCCATCTTCTCGTTCGGTCCACCCAAGTTGCAACCGACCTTCGTCATCATATGCTGGCCCAATTGGCACAGTGGCAGCAGGACCAGTTGTTGAAGGTCCTAGGATTGAACTAAGAAATCCACTATTACCGGTTCCAGGGCCGCCGGCCACAGGCGCGGCTGTGGCTGAATTTATAGCGGTGTTGACTGCTCGACTAGCATACGGTTGCAGAGAAGGAGGTACCGCCTGAGAAATTGCTTGACCAACTATTTGTTTTCCTTGTTGAACAGCAAAATCTGTTACTGTTTTACTGATGTTAGCTGGAGTAAATTGTTTAGCAATTGATCTTGTAAAGTCATCTGCAACAGACCCGGCTTTGGTCAAAAGGTCTCCGCCAAAACTGGCGCCGGATCCAAGCTCAGTGGGTATTCCAAGGGCTTCCTTGGCACCGCTGAAAACATTACTTAAGGATTCGGCCTGTAAATCAGCTGTGCTGACAAATACACCGTTGACTTCGGTAAATGCTCCACCAAGAGTGGGATCAAGGTCTGTTATTGTAGAGCTGAGGTTGGTTATGTCTCCAAAACTGTTGGCATCAAACCAGTCGGCTTCGCCAGCAAAATCAAAAACTTGTTCTTGCAGTTGGTCAAAGCCATCAACAAAACCATCGGACAAAAATTCTGCACCGTCGGACAATATCTCTGACGATACATCAAAGGCTTCTGTGGCTACGTCGGCTAAATCTTCAACACCCATACTCTGTCCTTGAAACGCTTAATACAGTTCAGCTAACGTAGCTGGATCTGTTTCGGTTGTTGCGTGAACACAATACCAGACTGAATCTTCTAACGTGTGTATGGTATAACGTGTCATTGCTTCAAACACAAAATGTGCAGGCGCTACAAATTTTATGTTTTCGTCGCCATGTTCTACCACTACGCTGCCTTGTCCTAGTATAGTCACGTGATCATCCGGGAATCGCTTGGAATAAATTTTTAATCCAGCTGGCACTCGGTAGGCCTTTATATACACACCATCGCTGTGTATATGTTTAATTTGAGCCTTATCTGCTAAAGTTGCACGGGCAGGAATTTCAACAGGTTCCGGGCTGTTTGTAACAGTATCTGGGGTTAATTGTGTGTTTGTATTCAGCATCGTGTATTTACCCAAAATAAAATAGGCGCAGTTTATAAAAAGGTTGACAACTGTGGTTTTTATGTTACAATAAATATATTATAGGAGACCCACCTGTGGCCACATCACTAGTTCCAAGAACCCCAGCAAAAACCAACTATCTCAACAACAGAGATATTCTAAAACAAATACACCTTAGTAAAAACACCTACTGCTCATATACAGATCCTGTTAATGATCATCAATACGACATTATTTTGCCCAGCCTGGCCAAGATCAATCAACGCACAGTAGCTGAAGCTAGACGCAATCGTGCTGACCGTTTAAAGCGCGAAGGCGTCATTGTTGACCCAAAAAAGATAGCAAATACCGACTTAGTTTTCCGTATTACTTGCTGGGAACACATACCGATGGCACCCAAAAAAGTATCTAAAAACGCCGCAAAAAAGAAGAAAATTGAAGATATTTTTGAACTGGACATGCCCGAAGAAGACGATCCATTGGCTGAATTGATTGATATTCCGGTGTTGGATCCCAAACATGTTAGACTAAACTTTCCTCCGTTTTATCACTATCGACTAGATGAAAACAAACAACCATTCCAAGTGGGCAAGAGTCACTGGATTGGTGATTTTGAAACAGGAGAATTCAGCAAGGACCATGGGCAAGTCACACGTACCCTGGCCACTATGTATATGAAACTGTGCGAAAGATATGCTACAAGGAGTAATTGGCGTGGATACACATACAACGAAGAAATGCGCGGACAAGCCCTGTTACAACTCAGTCAAATCGGCTTGCAATTCGATGAGTCAAAATCGCAGAACCCTTTTGCGTATTATACTGCCGCTATCACTAATAGCTTTACTCGTATCTTGAATCTTGAAAAGAAAAATCAAAACATACGTGACGACATGTTGGAACAGGCTGGATTGAATCCATCGTGGACTAGACAGAACGCTGGTAAGAAGAATCAAAATTTAAGTTCTGTGGTCACCAATATTGACGTTACCGAATATAACAACAATAATTAACCTAATTGATTGCAAAATCTGTTTTGCTACTGTATACTGTTAATCTATGACCAATCTATTTAAAAAAGTAGCTGTATGCACGGACATTCATTTCGGTCTTAAATCAAACAGCCTGGTACACAACCAAGACTGTAGTGATTTTATTGACTGGTTCATTGAAACTGCCAAAGCCAATGGATGCGAGACCGGTATGTTTTTAGGCGATTGGAGCCATCAACGTGCCGCAATCAACATGCAGACCTTGCAGTATAGCCTGCGTAGTCTAGAAAAATTGTCCAAGGCATTTGACCGCTTTTACTTTATTCCTGGCAATCACGACTTATACTATCGAGATAAACGTGATATCTATTCAACGGAATGGGCCAAGCACATTCCCAACATTGTCATTGTCAATGACTTTTTTAAAGACGGCGATGTTATTATTGCGCCATGGCTAGTAGGAGATGATCATAAGAAGTTGGCCAAGATGAGTGCCAAATATATGTTTGGTCATTTTGAACTGCCACATTTTAAAATGAATGCCATGGTAGAAATGCCCGACCACGGCGAGCTCAAAGTAGAAAACTTTAGCGGCATTGAGAGTGTATACAGTGGACACTTTCATTTGCGACAACACAAAAAGAATATCAACTACATTGGCAACTGCTTTCCGCATAACTTTGCCGATGCCGGCGATGACAAACGAGGTATGATGATCAAAGAGTGGGGCTGTGAAGATCAATATTTTGCATGGCCAGGACAACCTTTGTATCGTGTAATGAAGCTGAGTGAAGCTATTGACAACGGTGCTAACATACTAAAACCTAATATGCATGTGCGTGTAGAACTAGACATTGATATCAGCTACGAAGAAGCTAACTTTATTAAAGATACATTTGTTAAAGAACACAACTTGCGAGAGATGGCATTGATCCCTAGCAAGCGCACAGACATTGATATTGACCTAGCACCCGGAGAAGTAAAATTTGAAAGTGTAGATCAAATTGTCACAGATCAATTGACCAATATCGAAAGCGAGTTTTATGATCCAAAGTTATTGCTTAAAATCTATCAGAACCTATGATCCATATAAAGAATCTAACTGTTAAAAATTTCATGAGTGTTGGTAACAGCACTCAAGCCATTGATTTTGATCGTAAAGACCTTACGCTGGTATTGGGCGAAAACTTAGATCTAGGCGGCGATGGCAGTCGCAACGGCACAGGTAAAACAACAATTATCAATGCGTTAAGTTATGCTTTGTATGGCACAGCACTCAGCAACATTCGCAAGGACAATCTTGTAAACAAGACCAACGGTAAGAACATGGTGGTCAGTTTAGATTTTGGTGTAGGTGGTAAAAATTATAAAATTGAACGTGGTCGCAAACCAAATGTGTTGAGATTTTTTGTCAACAATGAAGAACAGGCTATCACAGACAATTCGCAAGGCGACAGCAGAGAAACGCAGGACAACATTGAACAACTGTTAGGACTCAGTCACGACATGTTTCGACATATCCTAGCATTGAATACCTATACTGAACCTTTTTTGAGTTTAAAGGCCAATGAGCAACGCACAATCATCGAGCAGTTATTGGGTATTACACAACTAAGTGAACGTGCTGATCGTATCAAAGAACTCAATAAACAAACCAAAGATGCTATACAGCAAGAAGAATTCCGTATACGTGCCGAACAAGAAGCCAACAAACGCATTGAAGAACAGATTGAAGCACTAAAACGCAGACAAACATTGTGGACAAACAAAAATGGCGAAGATATCAAAGAACTTGAGAAAGCCCTTAAAGCGTTACAGAATATACAAATTGAAACGGAGATCCAAGCGCACAAAGATCATAAGGAGTGGGATCAGAAACGCAAGGACATCAACGAGCTATCAACACAAATCTCTCGTGTCAAAATGGACATCGGTAGGGAAGAAAAGCTGGCGGCCAAATTATCAAAAGAAATTGAGACGCTCGAGAATCATGAGTGTCATACGTGCGGACAGGCTTTCCACGACACTAAGCACCAACAAGTATTGGAAGCAAAACAGGCGGACTTGGCAACAGCTCAACAGAGTGGCGCAGAGTTTAGCACCCTGTTATCAGAGTTGGAGACTGCCCACACATCCTTGGGCTCGTTAGGTAAACCGCCTACCATGTTCTATGACAACGAAGCAGATGCTATTCAACATCAGGCTACTATGGCTAACTTAGAACAGCAAATTGCCACAAAACAAACAGAAACAGACCCGTATGCAGAACAAATTATAGAAATGCAACAACAAGCCTTACAAGAAGTAACGTATGACACACTTAACGAACTTACTAGGTTGCAAGAACATCAAGATTTTCTGCTCAAATTGCTCACGAGTAAAGACTCGTTTATTCGTAAAAAGATTATTGAACAGAATCTTAGCTATTTGAACGCTAGACTAACACACTACCTGGATCGTGTGGGTTTGCCTCACATAGTTGTATTCCAAAACGACCTAACTGTCAGCATCGAAGAATTGGGTAGAGAGTTAGACTTTGATAACTTGAGCCGCGGTGAGCGTAATCGATTAATCCTAAGTATGTCGTGGGCATTCCGTGATGTGTTTGAGAGCTTGTATCAACCTATCAATCTCCTGTTTATAGACGAAATGATTGACAACGGCTTAGATACGTCGGGTGTTGAAAATGCCCTGGCCTTGCTAAAACAAATGAGTCGTGAACGACACAAGAGTATTTGGTTGGTGAGTCATAGAGACGAGTTGGCCGGGCGTGTTGAAAACATTCTCAAAGTGGTTAAAGAAGGTGGCTTCACTAGTTACAATACTGATGTGGAGATTGCTTAATGAACACTACGGTTTTTGTTGGTTGTTCATTTACCAAGGGCGAAGGATTATTTAAAGAAAAATCAGATCCAGATTTATGGGTCAATCTATTGCATCAATCAACACCCGAGTTAAAGTTAACTACACTGATTAATCTGGCAGAAGGTGGCAATAATAACGAAACAATTTTTCAAGACGCGGTAAATTCGTTGACTAATTCTCCCAAGTATCTATTTGTAGTGTGGACCATATTTCCAAGACTTCGAATCAATCCCGGTGTTGAATTGTATAATACTTCTCAAAATTGGAGTCCAGCAACAGAATTAGTTGATATCAACCTTCATACCATGAAGTATAGTAAAAAATATCTAGCCAACATAAAAAATAGATTTTTTGATTTGTTACACGACCATTATGAAATTATAAAAGTATTACGGTATTCACAAACAATCATAAACCTGAGCAGATTAACTAATACAAAAACATTTTTTATCAACGGACTACTTCCGTGGGACAACAATTATTTTGTAAAGTTACCTCATACACAACCATCTGACACTACTCAGTATACACAATCAATACTGAATGCCAATACTAGAGATGACGTAGAATACTGGGGCCTATATGACAAAATTCACAACGAGTATGCTACGTTTAACCTATCCAATGCTGATTGGATTAATCTATACCAAGGATACAAACAGAATTTTATGCTAGATACCGGGCTAGACCATCAACACCCTGGACCGTTGAGCAATCAAGCGTTTTCAAAATTTCTAATAGAAAAAATTACATTTTGACATGAACATCATAACTATAAGTCCATGGTATGGCTTTACGAAAACACCCAAATTGAAACTCTGCCCGAAGACTGTGTTGGTTTTGTTTATTTGATCACAAATAACATAACCGGCAGAAAGTATATTGGCAAAAAATTAGCAAAATTTAGTAAGACAACATATCGAGTAGTAAAATTAAAGAACGGCAACAAAAAACGCAAGAAAATCAAAAGTAAAATAGATTCAGACTGGCAGCTATACTATGGAAGCAACATTGAATTAAACAAAGACATCGAACGCTTGGGCGCAGACAACTTCACAAGAGAAATATTATTTTATTGCAAATCAAAAGCAGAATGCAGTTACATTGAAGCTAGAGAACAGTTCAATCATAGAGTATTAGAATCAGACGACTACTACAATGGGCAAATTGTTTGTCGCATACACGGTAGTCATATAAAAACAAAATTGCATGACAATTAATTTATACTTTGGAGATATCAATAGTGATCTTGCCCAACTGGCGCAAGCAGTAGATCCACAGGCATTTTTAATTGATCATTCTAATTATGTTGATTTTTTGAATAATCCTCCTGCTGGTAATGTCACTGTGTATACATCGCTGGGCGACTTACCTAAAATATCTAAAGATACCTTTGTAATATATCGTTTATTTGACCTGGCTGACAACATTTATTATGTTCCGCACAACAACAAAAATCAAATTTATATTGAATCTATTTTATTCAGCATTGGACAACAAAAAAATAACGTTCGCAATTTAGATTTATCAGCGTATTCGTCTGAAAAATATACCAAATTGGTCGACAGCCGACGTAGCAATCAAGCACAATTGTGGGTAGCAGGCTGTAGCGTGTCACACGGTGTAGGAGTCAATACTGCTCAAAGATATGGACAGTTGATTGCAGATCGTATAGGATTACCTGTGTCGTTTTTGACCGCAGGCGGCTCTTCAATTGCTTGGGCCGTAGACCAAATTGTTAGATCCGATATACGTACCGGAGACATTGTTATTTTAGGCACAACTGAAGAAGTTAGATTTCCGTATTGGACAACCAACAACGAAGTATGGCACATTACCTCAACCCATCAAAATCAAAATCACCAATTATCTTCTACAAATTTAACCACTAATGTCATAGATCGGCTAATTACAGACGACAACTGTTTTTATCAATCAATCATTAGAATACATCAACTTGTAAATTTTTGTAACAAAATTGACGCAAAACTATTAATTTTTGGATTATTATCTTCTCCTTTACTGGCATTACATTTACACGATATCAACAGCTTTATAAACTACAAAAACTTCAACTCACCCGATTGTTACAAAGACCTAGGAACGGATAATCGGCATCCTGGACCCGAACAACATCAACTATACGCAGACTTTTGTCAGGCAGCATTAAAAAAACTCAACTACATTTAATGTAGATAGGCAACAAACAGACACTGTGCTGAGTGTTATGGCTCAGCCCCATTGAGGATATGTGCGATACCATATTCAGACTTGGGCGTCAAAGGCAATTGCTAACTTAAGGCAACAAATGGTTTGGGCTCCGTTGAAAAAGATACGACCCATGCTTATAGGACTTGGATTTATTATCGGGTTACTAGGGTTCCGTTGATATGTGAAGCTAGAGTAAGGGGTACCGGTCAACCGCCTCTGCGTTGGAAACAACAATCTCTTTATAATAAATGGCAGCTACACTCAGATAATGTAGAAGTCATATTCACCGTGCATACGGTGAATTGTGACCGCGTAATCTAGATAATGCTAAAGAAAAACAAAATTGATGAACGAAGTGAAATCAATAGATCTCTAAGAGATCTTACAAGTTGGTATCAGGCCAATCTCGGAATAAGGCATGTTGAATGTCTCCAGCAACAAACTGATTGAAGCTTTTGTGTTTTGTTTCGAGTTCTCCTTCTAAAGGAGCAACACGTCTAAATGCACTGTCCATTTGCCCCATGTCTTGGAACTCCATGAGTATCATCCATTCAGGCATGTCTGCAATACTACGGAATCCCATTTTACATCTAGTGATTCTGTAGCTTTCCATTTTGCCTTCTGAAATTAAATGATCAAAGAAACTCTTCATTCCATTGACCCAATCGATATCTGAAATATCGCCTTCTTTGTTTGCCCAAATTGTGTATAAGTCTGCCATTATTGTAGTGTCCCTAAAATTTCAAAGCCTTCCAGGCCTTGTTTATATAAGTGAGCTTGATCCAGGTATAGAAATTTATAGCCTCGATCTCGGTAGATAGCGCACTCGGTCTTTAAACTTTCTATTCCTAGTCTGGTTCGTGGATTGTGATAGGTCCATGCAAACTGACTGGCTAGAACGTTTTCGTTGTCGTAGCGTTTCATTAAACTGAACGCTACCAACTGCCCATCTTCGCGATACCCAATAACATCAGTGTCAGGGTCAGTAAATTGACTTGCAAACAACGGCATAACTGACGCAAAGTGTTTGTAGATACAATAGGTTCTATAGATATCTTGTAGCTGTGCAATGTTAGGTTCGCGGAGGTATTCCCATTCAACTGTGGGTTGATATGTGGTTTCGGTTAAGCGTATTCGAGCAAATTGATAAGTCATGGCCTCTCCGGAAAGTAATCTTGCATAGTGCCTTCTCGATGTAAATCACTGGTTACACAATGTATACCACCGTCCCAAAAGGCCTGATGTCTTAAAGGAATTAAATGTGGAGTAATACCATGTCGCTCGTAGGCATCAAATATTTGTTTATTGTAAACGTTGGTTATAATATTTTTTGGGTCAATAATCAACACATTGACATCAAAAACTGATTCTTCTACATAGCCTGTCCATGCGCCTAGGTATTGAGTTACTGTGTTCATTACGTCTTGATCGTACTCAAATCCAGGTATCCACCACTTGCCTTGATTTTTCTTTTTTAGATCTAAAAATTCTTTTTTGTTATGTAAATCTTGTGGTGGTGGGCACACAACCTCCCACCCAGGAAAAGCAGCATCATAATCAATAGCGTCTTTAGTGCCAATGACCAGCCCAGGGGCAACCGGACAAAAAGTGCCGTCAATATGTCCACCAGTATTGACTACATGATTTCGTGTGTATGAAAATTCTTGATCCATCTGTTGTTTTAGTAAAGCTAGATCCTGGTCGTAGGTTTGTGTACCAAAATATAAATCCTTACCAAGACGAGACACAAATCCACCAGAGCAAATGGTATTAAAATAATGTTTGATTGTGTGACCTTGATTTTTAATATGTTCAAAGATTTTGTCGTAACAAACAAACCCAGGATTAGATTTTAAATACTGCTCATGCAAAATTAAACATTCTTCTCGTACATCTGCTGGTAACAAATCAAGATCCTTAAACGATTTGCACCACCAGTGCCATTTTTTTTGTTCCTTTACATGATGGTAAAAATACCCAAAATCATAAGAGTTGTAATTTTGATAAAATGTAGTGCCTAACATTAAGGTATAATCTCTAGGAGTCATCGGCGGTGGAACATATTTGGTTCCATCAAACCCAGACTCTGGCAAATCTGGTCTTAGAATTTCTACATTAAATTCTTGAAGCTTTTTTATTATGCTTTGATAATCTTCTTCAGTTTCTACTGCAATTTTTTCAAACAATGTGCGGACGCGGGGAACATCAATCCACGAATAAAATTCTGGCGGATAACTGCGCCCTACTACACAGACCTTAAGAGGATCCCAATGTTGATATACTGAATAGGTCATGCTCTAGGATCCTTGCGATGTTTGAACAACATAGACAGGTATTCTTCTGGCCATGTATCATAGAAGCCTTTGCGAGCAACCAGTTGGGCTTTTTCATTTAGGTCACTTAAACTTTGTACCAGTGCCAATGCATAAGTTCCGTTGTTCATAACCACGCCGTTGACCACTTCTGGATCGTCTGGGTGATCTTCTAAAGATAATAAATTGTTTGGCAATAAAAATTCTCTGTTGCAAACATCAATGGCGTAACTTAATTCAGTGTAGGATATGTCCGTTGGATCGTATACAAATATAACCACACTCTTGCCTTCTAAACCTTTACGACTGACTTGTGTTAGATCGTGTATAGGTGCAAGCCCTAGTCTAACATCAAAGTCACGATCTAGTCTGGCCTTGCGGGCATATGGACACGGAGCCCAGCCGCCAAGACTTGGATGTGGTACTTCTACAAAGTCCTCAATCCACTTTTCTATGTCAGCCTTTACATTGTCTAATTTTAATAGCATAATTTAAAAGAAAGGCAATCCGCTTTTCTTGGTAGTTTCTAAATGTTCTTTGATTAGATCGTTGATTAGGTTGCGTTCTTCAAGACTCAAGGCCATGGCTTGGTCATAGGTCAAGCCGCCTCGCATATACCATGATAATCGTAACGCCTCCTGCCGAATGTTACTTACTTCCTTATCCATCTGCTCCAGCATCTCAGCGATCTGGTCAGAATCCAAGGCTAGGAGGCGGATTCGAAAAAACTTGTCATGTCCAATGTTACATTTTGTTTATACTCATGTTGACATTCTGGACATTTAAGATCTACCGGTTGTAATTCAGCTTGATTTTTAAGATCAATAATATGGTCTCGCACACTGCTGAATACTTTACGATCGCAATTGTTCATCAACTCTAAAATAAATTCTGGTTCAGTGACCATGGCCTGTGGTGTTTTTACTGCGCCAATGCTTTGACACAGGGCCTGCACAGTGATTGTGGTCAAGCGTTTTAACGCATCATTGATATTTTTTATTTTGTCAGCTTCTGGAGTTTCTGCATCAGGAATCATGGCCATTATTTTTTGCTGTTCAAATTGCAATTGATTGTTGGCATTGAGATCTTGATAGGTCATAGGGCGGAAATAAAATTCCAAGTCTCCGTGTTGCACACAGATATCGTAGTTGGGTGCTTGTATGCTGTCTAACAATACTCGTAGATCAATTGTGAACTCGTGATCGTGTTTACACGCAGGACATTGACTGCCAGAATCTAAATTGTGCCCATGGCTGGCCAAGCGAATGCCAACTAAAATAGTGTCCACATCCATGGCCGGAATAGCCCAGGCGTTTTTGATATTTGGCACACAGCTTTGTATCACGTCGACCATGGCTGCTCCGTTGAACAAGGCATCTGGTGTTCGATAACTGATTTCGTCTATGGCAGTCATGGGCAACACAGGAATTTCTCCATTTGGTGGCATATCCAATGTGCCAGCTGGATAAAAATTACCTTTGCTGGGTAGCCGAATATAAATTGATGGCTGTCTAAAATACTGTTTTAATGGGTTGTTTGGTGTCATAAATTGCCCTCGCTAAATATAATTATGGCAACTGAAGACTCCCTGAAAGAATTAGATGACTGGCTAGCTAAACAAAAAGAAATGTATGAGGCTGGCTATATTTCTGCAAAACAGCTAAACGAAGCACAAATGGACCATGCAGCCGGCATACGAGGCTACACTGCAACCTTGAAACAAAGCATGGCTCAACTTGGAACCAGTTCCAAGGAAACAGCCAAAACCATGCTCAAGGGTCAGGAGTCCAGTGCAGCTTTTGGTAAAACAGTCGAAGCCGGTGCTGATGCTGTGGCTTCTTACACAGCCAAATTTGGCCCAGCAGGCAAAGCACTGGGAATGTTGGCCAAAGGCATGGCTGCACTCAATACAGCAGCACTAAAACAAAGTAAAGATCTATTTGAGCAATATCAGAAACTAAGTCAAGTTGGTGTAGTTGGTGGCAAAGCCATGGACGAAGTTTATGAGAAGATGCGTGAGTTTGGTTACACTCAAGATCAATTGGGTAACTTAAATCGAGTCCTTACGGAAAATAGCAAAACACTAGGCAAGTTTTATGGTAGTGCGCTGGAAGGCAGTCGAGTCATGGGCCGTGCATCTGCTGGGTTTGCGGAGCAACGCGAGTCACTTAGAGCTATGGGTCTTACTGTTGATGACCTTAATGATGCAATGGCTGGTTACATGGCACAAGAAGGCGCCATGGGAAAATTACGAGGAAAAACTGACAAAGAGCTAACAGCAGGTACAATTGCGTATCTCAAAGAACTTGATCAAATAACCAAGCTCACAGGTATGAGCCGCCAAGAGCAACAGGACATTCGAGAGCAGGCTCTAAACATTGAAACATTCTATGCTGGACTCCAGGACTTAGACGTCAACGCCAGAGAACAGGCTATGAAGGCCTATAACATAGCATTAGCCAAAGGTGGCCCCAAGATGGCCGCTGAGTTTGCTGCCAACTTTAACGGAGTAATAACTGGCAGCACAGATGTTATGATGGCCACTGGCGGCCAAAGCATGAAATATTTTAGCAAAGAGTTTTTTGCAGCCGGCGGCACTGCTGAAGGCGCAATGAAAGGAGTTGCTGGTGCAATCGATCCAGCGGTAATGGAAGTAACCAAAGGACTGAATCAAATTGGTGGTAGCTTTGGATCAAACTTAAGAACGTTAACAGAATTTAAAGAAGGTGTAGCATCCATTACTACTGACGTTACCAAGGTAGCCAAAGAACAAAAAGATCAAGTTGCCGGTATTGACAGTGCCACAGCAAGTCAAGCTAAAATTGCTGAAAATCAACTCAAGACTGGACAAAAGACAGCAGACTTTGTCAACATGATGGTGCCAACATCAACCAAGATGCAAAAGTTTGCAACAGATATAGCTGAGTATGCTAGTCGTATGCTTCCTGGAGCGTCATCGGGTGGAATTTTTGGTTTTGGAAAGAGAGAACCAGGCACTGGCGCTGCCCCAGCAGGAGGTGGAGGTGGAGGTGGTGGACCGGCACCAGCCTCTGCACCAACAGGTGGAGGATCAGCACCTGCAGGTGGTGGAGGTGCCCGTGGTGGAGGAGCTGCGCCACCACAAACAGCACCAGCTACTGCACCATCTGCTACACCGGTATCAGCACCAGCGTCACCCGCAGGCACTGCTCCAACAAGCCAGGCTCCAGAACCACATGGTACCTCTGTTGCCGGTGGTACCCAACCTGGCTCTCCTACGTTAACCAAAGTTTCCAGCAAGTTAGGACAAAGTGCTTCGGTTAACAAAGAGTATGCTCCGCAATTCCAGCAATTGATTGACTATCTTGACGGTGTGGGTTATAAGATTACCAGCCTGGGTGGTTATATTGACAGAGACGTTAGAGGAAAACCTGGTGTAAAAAGTGTTCATGGTCACGGTGGAGCGATTGATATCAATCCTGGAGCCAACCCAATGGGAGCACAACTTATTACTGATATGCCAGAAAATATTTCTGCTATCTCAAAACAACTAGGATTGGGATGGGGCGGCAACTGGTCATCGGTCAAAGATGCAATGCACTTTAGTGTTGCATCACACGAAGGTGGAAAAATTAAATTAAGTGAAGGTGGTGTTGCTGTTGGCCCTAACAGTGGATACCCAGCAACATTACACGGTGAAGAAGCAGTTATTCCATTGAACAACGGCGCTGGAAATTTTGTCAAACTGTTTGAAGAAATGGCCGAAACAAATGAACAAATGGTTCAGTTGTTGGAAGAAACACTAGACCTTCAGGAAAGTATTGCGTCAGCAACCAAAAATACTGCTGACAACAGTGGTAAAATGTTACACTACGCACAAGGTTAATGATGGCAGACGAATCTTCACTTAAAGAACTAGATGCCTGGCTAGCTAAACAAAAAGAGATGTATGAGGCTGGCTATATTTCTGCAAAACAACTGAACGAAGCACAAATGGACCATGCAGCCGGGTTAAAAGGCTACACTGCCAATCTAAAACAAAGTTTATCACAATTAGGAACCAGTTCCAAAGACATGGCCGCAACCATGCTCAAAGGCCAAGACGCAACTGCGGCCATGAGCAAAACAGTCGAAGGTGGAGCTGCAGCCGTTGCATCATACACAGCCAAATTTGGGCCAGCTGGCAAAATCATTGGTGAAATGACCAAGGCTCTAGCGGCACTCAACACAGCGGCTCTAAAACAAAGCAACAAACTATTTGATTCTTACAAACAGTTAAGTCAGGTTGGCTTGGTTGGCGGTCAAGCCATGAACGAAGTCTACGAAAAGATGCGTCAGTTTGGGTATACAGACGAGCAGTTGAGTCAACTGAATAATGTTCTTTCTACCAATAGTAAAACGCTAGGCAAATTCTATGGCAGTGCTCTTGAAGGCAGCAGAGTCATGGGTCGCGCCGCTGCTGGCTTTGCTGAAAACAGAGAACAGTTTAGAAACATGGGTTTTACTGTTGATGACATGAATGAAGGGCTAGCTGGCTACATAGCACAAGAAGGTGCGCTGGGCAGACTGCGTGGAAAAACAGATAAAGAATTAACCAATGGCACAATTGCGTATCTCAAAGAGCTCGATGCAATAACCAAAATGACCGGCATGAGTCGCAAAGAGCAAGAAGATGCTCGTGAGCAGGCCATGCAGATTGAAACATTCTATGCAGGCCTTCAAGATCTAGATGAAAAGGCTAGAGAGCAAGCATTTCAAGCATACAACTTAGCATTGGCCAAAGGTGGTCCAAAAATGGCTGCTGAATTTGCTGCCAACTTCAACGGAGCCATCACCGGTGCCACTGACGTGTTGGTAGCCACCGGTGGCGAAAGCATGAAATACTTTAGTAAAGATTTCTTTAAAAATGGTGGAACCGCAGCAGAAGCAATAAAAGGAGTAGCCGACAACATCAGTCCTGAAATGATAGAAATAACCAAGGGTCTGAATCAAGTTGGTGTTAGCTTTGGACCAAGTTTAAGAACATTAAAAGAATTCAAACAAGGTGTTGAAACCATCACCGGTGACACTGCAACCGTAATAACAGAACAAAAAAATCAAATAAAAGGGCTTGACAGTGCTACCAAGAGTCAAGCCAAGATAGCTGAGAACATGCTTAAGACTGCACAAGCCAGTGACGATTTTGTTCGTATAGCCGTGCCGGCCTCGACTAAATTTGCTGAATTTGTAGGATCCGTAGCAGAACGTGCTAGTCAATTACTTCCAGGCGCTTCATCTGGCGGAATTTTTGGCATTGGAAAAAGAGAACCTGGTAGTTCTGCACCAGCAGGTGGTAGCGGAGCCGCTGCACCTCCGGGTCCTCAATCCAGTGCTCCGTCGGGTAATGTTCCAACCACAGCGTCGGCTAACATATTAAATTACATTAAGGCCACTGAACGTTTTACACCAACTGCATTTTGGGATTACAAACAATGGACCAACGGTTATGGTACCAAAGCCAAGTATCCAACCGGAGGCCCAAATGATCCAGGACCAAGAGAAACTGTTTCACAAAGCGAAGCCGAAAGTCGATTCAGCACATACGTTAATGCTTCAGCACAAACAGTGGGCAACTTTGGACAATCAAAAAAATACCAGTGGGGTCAAAATCAAGTTGATGCGTTGACTTCATTTATATTCAATGGTGGATCTGGATGGCTTGGACAGGTAACTGACAACGGTAAACGAAAAAATCCTGAAATAGCCAGCTCTATACCTTTATACAACAAAGCAGGCGGACAAGAATTAGCCGGGTTGACTAAACGAAGACAAGAAGAAGCAGCCATGTTTAGAAACAATATGGTATCGGCTGAAAAAGGCGGTGCATTCTCTGGTCCAAAATCTGGATATCCTGCAACACTACACGGTACTGAAGCAGTGATACCTTTGAATAATAACAATGGAAATTTTGTGCAGATGTTTGAAAAAATGGCCAAAACAAACAAACGCATTGTTTCTCTGTTACACGAACATGTAGATGTTCAAGCAAGAATCAAATCAGCAACCAAAAATACTGCTGATAGCAGTGGTAAAATGTTACACTACGCACAAGGTTAACGGTAAATATACAACCATGGCAGATAATCAAAACACTCGTAAACCCGGTTGGAAAAAATATTTCAAAGTTGCAAACACCGGCGGTCAACTCAGTCCAATTTCAGGACAAAATCAATTTGGCCTAGATGGCTACCCTAGACAAACAGGTGACGGATACAACGCTGGCGGTACACCCAATGACTTCGCCTTCCGCAACTATGCCAGCAGATTACCTGAAGTATATTCAGGACATCCTAACCGCATTGAACGTTATAACCAATATGAAAATATGGACTGTGATAGTGAAGTCAATGCCTGTCTGGACATTATTGCTGAATTTTCAACACAGGTCAACGAAGACAACAAAACGCCATTTGATATCAACTTTACAGACAAACCCACAGATCACGAAGTAGAAATCATTAAAAAGCAACTGCAACAGTGGACCAAGCTGAACAAGTTAGACCAGCGCATATTCAAACTGTTCCGCAACACCATCAAGTATGGTGATCAAGTGTTTGTGCGTGATCCAGAAACATTTGAAATGATGTGGGTAGACATGGTCAAAGTGGCCCGTGTGATTGTAAACGAAAGCGAAGGCAAACGCCCTGAACAGTATATCATTCGTGACATCAACCCTAACTTTCAAAACATGAGCGTGGCGCAAAAGACCACAAGTGATTACTATGTAAGTCGTGCTATTGGATCAGCAGGTGGCCCATCAAATTACACTTCTCCTGGCGGTGGTGGAGCAGGTGGCGGCACCGGCAATGGCGGAGTAGGCAACAGCAGATTTACACAGGCCATGAACGAAACCTGTATTGATGCACGTCACGTGGTGCATCTTAGCTTAAACGAAGGCTTAGATTACTTTTGGCCGTTTGGGCAGAGCATACTAGAAAACATATTCAAGGTATTCAAACAAAAAGAACTGTTGGAAGATTCGGTGTTGATTTACCGTGTGCAACGTGCTCCAGAGCGTAGAATCTTTAAAATTGACGTGGGCAATATGCCCAGTCACATGGCCATGCAGTTTGTGGAACGTGTCAAAAACGAAATGCATCAACGTAGAATTCCTACCAACACCGGTGGCGGTGCCAACATGATGGATGCCAGCTACAATCCGCTTAGTATCAACGAAGATTACTTCTTTCCGGTGAGTGCAGACAGCCGCGGATCGGACGTTACTACCTTGCCCGGCGGCGCCAATCTTGGTGAAATTGACGATTTAAAATACTTTAATAACAAAATGGCCCGTGGTCTACGTGTGCCAAGTAGTTACTTGCCCACTGGGCCAGATGACTCAGACCGTGCTATGAATGATGGTAAAGTGGGCACAGCATTAATACAAGAATACCGCTTTAACCAATATTGTATGCGCCTGCAACGCTTGATTATGCAGAAATTAGATGACGAATTTAAAATGTTCTTGCATTGGAGAGGCTTTAATATTGATTCAGGAATCTTTAGTATTAGCCTATGTGAGCCACAAAACTTTGCCAGCTATCGTCAAAGCGAACTAGATACCAGTCGTATTTCGTCATTTGCGGCAATTGAACCTTTGCCATACATGAGCAAGCGTTTTATGATGAAACGCTATTTGGGCCTAACCGAAGAAGAAATTGTAGAAAATGAAACGCTGTGGCAAGAAGAGCGTGATCAACCTGAGTTGGAAACTACACAAGGACAGGACCTACGCAGTATTGGTATTACACCAGCCGGTCTAGAAAGCGACATTGCTACAGGTGAAGAAATAACTGGCGCAAATGCGGCTGGAGCAGATGGTGGCCTGCCCGGAGCACCAACCACAGCACCTGGAACTGCTGGCACTGCTGGAGCTCCGCCACCTACCGCTGGCGTAGTGCCCGGCGTATAAATACTAGTATGATTCTCAACGAGATATACGAAAAAAGCCCTGAAGCTTATCAAGACATTAGTCAAGATAACAGTCAACCACGACTGGATAATCTTCGTAAAACTCGTTTAACTTTGCGTCAACTTAATAAACTACGTCAGATGCAAGATGTGCGTAGTTACGAGTATAAAGAAAAACTCAAACAAGTTAAGAAACAATACGCACCTCCTCCGGCTGCTCCTGGACTATAATTAGCTGTAACATAATAGTCAAATATACCCACTTTTCAGCCTCAAAACTACCAATATTATAAGTTAGATGTAAATATCTAACGAGCCATAACCATTGGAGGAAAATATGACTAATAAATTTGAACAGTTGATCGAATACGTGATCAATGATGAAGAGGCGAAAGCCAAAGAACTATTCCACGACATCGTGGTAGAAAAATCTCGTGAAATCTATGAAAATTTGATGAACGAGGAAGAAGAAGAAGAGTTAGACGAAGCTGAAGAAGCCGAAGAAGACTCTGAAGAACTTGACGAAAATTTTGGTGGTGATGCCAGCGATGATTTAATCGACGACGTTGAAGCTGAAGAACAAGGCATGCAAGAAGATGAAGAGTCTGATGCTGAATTTGACGACGCCGCTGAAGAAGATGGCGAAGATTTAACTCATGACATGGAAAAAGATCATGACGCTGGTGATGGCAATATTGAAGACCGCGTAGTTGATCTAGAAGACAAGCTCGACGAATTAATGGCTGAATTTGAAGCTATTATGAGTGGCGAAGAAGGCAGCAACATGGGTGACGAAGTATCTGATATTGACGGCGGCGACGCTTTAGAAATGGATGACACAGACACAGCTGAATTTGACGACATGGGCGAAAACATGATGGGTATGATGGAAAATGTAACGTTAGACAAAGTTCCTGCTCCTAAGCACGGCGACGATGGTGCTAACAATAAAAGCGTAGTTGCTTTTAACAGTGGTGCTAAAGGCATGGCAGCATCTCCAGTGAAAATGACTGGTGATACAGCTCAAGGCCGTCCAGCTCCAAAAACTGGCGATTTGCCACAAGCAGGCCAGTTTAAAAATGTACCAGGCAAAGGTGGTTCTAACTCTAAGTTGGCAGCTGCTCCAAAACCTGTAACAGCTCAAGCAAGTGGTGTGAATACAAAATCACCAGTTGGTAAAGCGTAATCCAGAGATATGGCTCGATATCTAAAAGAACATCTAAGCTTCACTCAGGCAGGTCTTGAAATCCTGTCTGAGGAAGCCCACGATGGCTCCGGCAAAACACTGAAGTTAAAAGGTGTTTGCATTGAAGGCGGCGTAAGAAACGCCAACGAGCGAGTATATCCTGTAAATGAAATTGCCAACGCAGTTGATACCATTAACGAACAAATTAAAACAGGTCATTCGGTTTTGGGTGAAGTTGATCACCCAGATGATTTAAAAATTAATTTGGATCGTGTAAGTCACATGATTGAAAAAATGTGGATGGATGGTCCAGCTGGCATGGGCACATTAAAAATATTACCTACACCGATGGGCAAACTAGTGGAAACTATGTTGACTAACGGTGTAAAATTGGGGGTTAGTAGTCGTGGATCAGGAAACGTCGACGACAGAACCGGACATGTCAGTGACTTTGAAATCGTCACTGTAGATGTGGTTGCTCAGCCGAGTGCTCCAAATGCATATCCTACGGCAATTTATGAAGGCCTTTTGAATCACAAAGGTGGACAACAATTGTTAGATATGTTCAAAGACCCAGCTAAGAGCGGCAAAGCACAGAGATACGTTAAAGAAGAAGTAATGCGTCTGATACGTGGTCTCAAGATTGAAGGGAAATAATATGCTAGATGCTATTAAACCGTTACTAGATAGCGACCTTATCAACGAAGAAGCTCAACAACAGATCTCAGAAGCATGGGAAGCCAAGTTGAACGAAGCTCGTGAACAGGTACGTGCAGAACTCCGCGAAGAGTTTGCACAACGCTATGAGCATGATAAAACAGTGATGGTGGAAGCCCTGGATCGTATGATAACAGATGGTTTAACCGCAGAACTTGAACAAGTGCAAGCTGAAAAGCAAGCACTGGCTGAAGATCGCGTTAAATTTCAAGGCAAGATGAAAGAGTCAGCTACAAAGTTCAACAACTTTATGGTGACAAAACTTGCTGAAGAAATTGGCGAACTGCGTAAAGACCGCAAGATGCACACAGAAGGCGTTCAGAAGTTAGAACAATTTGTGGTTCATGCTCTTGCACGTGAGATTCAAGAATTTGCAACAGACAAACAAGATGTAGTTAATACAAAAGTTCGTTTGGTGCGCGAAGCTCGCAAACAATTGGAAACACTCAAGGCCAAGTTCGTTACAGAATCTGCCAAGAAGATGTCCAGTGCTGTTAGCACACACCTAAAGGGTGAACTCAGTCAGTTGAAAGAAGACATTAAAGTTGCTCGCGAGAACAATTTTGGTCGTCGTATTTTTGAAGCGTATGCAAGTGAATTTGGAGCAACTCATTTAAATGAGAAGCAAGAAGTTCGTAAATTGCATGATACAATCGCAGCCAAAGATAGTAAACTAGCTGAAGCCATCAAATTCGCCCAGAAGGCAAAAGTTCTGGTCGAGTCCAAAGAACGCGAAATGCGTATACTTAAAGAATCTAATCAGCGTGAAGCTATGTTAGAGGAATTGCTTGCTCCCCTAAACAAGGAAAAGCAAGAAGTAATGCGTAATTTGCTTGAAAGTGTCCAGACAAGTCGCTTGTCGAATGCTTTTGAAAAGTATCTACCAGCAGTTTTAGAAGATCGTTCAGTGAAAGCCAAAAAAGTAATTACTGAATCGTTCAACGAAGCCACTGGCGATAAATCTGCCCGCAGTCCAGATGCAGATCAACAAGCTGATAATACCAGCAATGTGATCGATCTAAAGCGTTTGGCAGGGCTGTAATTTAAGATATAATAAAAGGAGACTTAAATGTCACAAGAATTATTAGAAGGTCGTTGGGACGAAACTAAAGACGCACTCTTGGAAGGCCTTTCTGGTTCCAAGCGTTCGTCTATGAGCGTAATCCTTGAAAATACCAAGAAGTATTTGCGTGAGAACGCATCTTCTGGTTCTACAGTAAGTGGTAACATTGCTACATTAAACCGTGTGATTCTGCCAGTTATTCGACGTGTTATGCCAACTGTTATTGCTAACGAGTTGGTTGGTGTTCAGCCAATGACAGGTCCTGTAGGTCAAATCCACACATTACGTGTTCGCTATGCACAGAGTTTAACTGACAATTCAGCAGCCGCTACTAGCGTCCAAGCTGGTCAAGAAGCTTTGAGTCCTTTCACTATTGCTACTGCTTACTCTACTGTTCCACAAGCTACTACAACAGCTACTGGTTACACAGGTAACAACACAGCAACAATGGAAGGTACAGGCGGTAAGCAAATTTCCGTTCAGATCTTGAAACAAGCTGTTGAAGCCAAGACACGCAAGTTACAAGCTCGTTGGACATTTGAATCTGCTCAAGATGCACAAGCTATGCACGGTATCGATGTAGAAGCTGAAATCATGGCTGCTCTTGCACAAGAGATTACAGCTGAGATTGACCAAGAGATTCTCTTGAGCTTGTCTACATTGGCAGCTACTGAGTATACATACAACCAAGCTACTGTATCTGGTACAGCTACATTCGTTGGTGATGAGCATGCCGCTTTGGCAGTTCTGATCAATCGTACAGCTAACCTGATCGCTCAGCGCACACGTCGTGGTGCTGGTAACTGGGCTGTTGTATCTCCAGCATCGTTAACAGTATTGCAATCTGCTACAACATCAGCTTTTGCTCGCACAACAGAAGGCACATTCGAAGCACCTACAAACACCAAGTTTGTTGGTACACTCAACGGCGCAATGCGTGTGTTTGTAAACAGCTATGCTTCTGACACAGCTTCTGTATTGGTAGGATACAAAGGTACTAGCGAGGCAGATGCTGCCGCGTTCTATTGCCCATACATTCCTTTAATGAGCAGTGGCGTTGTTTTAGATCCATCAACATTCGAACCAGTCGTATCATTCATGACACGTTATGGCTTCGTTGAGTTGACCAACACAGCATCCAGCTTCGGTAACGCAGCTGACTATGTTGGCGAGATCGCAGTTCAAAACTTGTCATTCTCCTAATCAGAGAACACAACTTTCTCAGGGATGGGAAGGAAAATCAAAAAAGGGCCTAAGGCCCTTTTTTGTTGGTTAAAATTGTTAGCTACTTAAATAACTGCATGACTCATAAATTATTGGTTGTTACCTATCCAGACGATTTAAAACAATTTGAAATGTTTTGTTATTGTTTAAAAAAAAATTGGCAAGGATCAAAAAGTCTTATAGTAGTAACCCAACAAGATACTGATCAGCAAGTAGTTCAAAAAATAATTGACCATATGTTGTTAGATGGTTGGAATGTTGAGATTAATCAAACAGCTTGTTCTTACAAAGATAGATACACTGAACAACAGGTTAATAAAATATTTTATAGTGTTCATTCTGCAGTTGATGATGTTGTTGTATTTGACAGTAAAGATTTTGTGCTTAGACCATGTGATTTTTCTACTTTTAAATCAAATGAAAAATATCGTGTAACATATTACTTGCCTAACAAACTGGTTGAATCATATCCTGATATAAAAAATGTAGTTGACAAGTCAGTTGACCACTTGCCTAACGTCAGCAACCTTACACCATGGATTTGGAATGTTGGCCAACTGACTCGATACTGGAATCATATTAATAATAAATTTAACAATTATAAAACTTGGAACCTTTTTCCAGCCTGTACCGAAATTTATGGTTACTATGTGTTTGCCTGGACAGAAGACAACAGTGAGATACTGTGGCACAAACATCCTAAAAAGTGGCCATTGCTAGTTAGTGGTGGGTGGACTCATCAGACATACGATGGAATGCTTGAGTCAGTAGTTGATTTCGATCAAAATCCTGAGCGTATTGTTTGGAAGCACAGCAGAAAATTAGAAGATCCAAGATGTATTGATGTTACTCGATCGATGTTGATAAGATACGGTATAAACCAACAGTTTGTAGATCAAGTGTACGATTAAATTTTATACCAACTTAGGAATTTGTGTATTTTGTCTGTAACACTAACCCAATCGCCCATCTTAGGTTGACGGAACAATCTAGCAGTTGAATACCACGGGCTCGAATCTCTATCAAGTAACCAACGCCAGTCAAGGGCATACTGACTCAACATTATCCATACAGGTCGGCCCAGTGCACCGGCCAAGTGGGCTACCGCAGTGTCAACACTGAGCACCACATCCATGTGCATGATCAATGCGGCCGAGTCAGCGAAACTTTGTATAGCACCTGGATATGCTCGAACACCAGCGGCCACTAGTTCAGCTTCTTCTTCTGCGGTGCAATCACATTGTAAATTGACCCACTCGTAGCCAGGATTGCGTTTGATTAATTCTAGCATAGTTTCAAATGGCATGGCTTTGTGACGATTGATCCAGGTGTCTCTGCGACCACTCCAACAAAACCCTATACGCAGTCGTGTTTTATGTCCTAATACAGTTTGCCATTGTTTTTGTAATTGAGCATCAGCAGTTAGATAGTATTGCACATTGGCAATATTTTCAACAGTTGATCCAATTACTCCTGGGATACTCATAATAGGAATCCAGTAGTCAAACTCGGGTAATGGATCACCTTCAACCAAAATTGTTGGAATAGAAGGACCAAGTATCAACGGACGAAGACTTGAATTCAACGTTAATATTACCCGTGCGCCGCGACTGACTATGTCACCTATGAATCGAACAAATTGTATATTGTCGCCGTGTCCTTGTTCACCCACTACCAACACAGTTTTATCCTTGACGTCTTGCCCAGTCCATCTAGGTTGTGGATAATTGGGCAATGCACCTGCCAAGTGCTCGTAGTTCCAACGACTTTCGTACTGTGGCCATCCTTGAGCATAATCACCGGCTAGTAGATAAGCCACAGCCAAATTAAACTGTGCAGTTGGGTGTGTAGGTGACAATTGTATACTTCGTTGTAAGAATGGTACAGCACCCACAGGATCACCCAATTCGCGTAACACGTTGCCGTAGTTGTTGAATGCTGATGCTGAATTACGATCTTCAGTTAGGGCTTGGGCATAGTATTTTAGTGCCAGTTCGGGGTTGTTTTCTTCTCTGGCAGTGTTGCCGTGCGCTATTAAAAGTTCTGTGTTCATGATCATATTTAATGGGCTACAGCAACACCTGTAAAATATATATTAGCCATAAATACTTGTCAACGCAATCATGCGTTTTATGCGGCTCTTAACCCAGCCGCGTAGTGGGCTAGAACCCACATGGGACTTCTTTAAGGAGAAAACAAAATGGGTCGTCCACTTAAAATTAAACAATCTACTACCGTTGACATTGGTTTCAATGACTTTGGTAACTTAACAGCAGCAGTTATTCCAACCGGACTGACGTCTACCGAATTCTTAGGCGTGGTTGGTGGCGCTAATGTTGGCATTGCTACTGCTGATTATCCAGTGGTTAAAATTACAGCCAATATCAACAGTGTTCAAGGTGCAGCTTACATTATCACACAGAAAGGCACTACCAAGTATCTAGTGACAGATGCAACTTCGGTCAGTGCAGGAAGTTTCACAGTTGGTTACAGCTATCGAATTCTTAGTGTAGGCGATACCAATTGGACAGCAATTGGTGGACCTGCTACACCAACAGTTGGCACAATATTCACAGCCACAGGCATAGGATCTGGTACAGGCACTGCTACTGCGGTGGCTCAATGCAATTTAGTTGGAAACGCCACAATCAACAGCGGCGAAATGAATATGGTATTCAATGCTGACGGAACTGCAATCTACGCCACTCGTTTGACCAACAAGTATATTTGGGATAATTCGGCTACACCGGTTCGTTATGCGGTTAACTTCTTTGTGGCTGGAGATTCAGCAGCTGTTACTCTCGCCAGTGTTGCTGTTGCCAATTCTTCAGGTTGGTTTACAGCCAATGCTAGTTCCTTTACAACTGGTCAACTGATCAATGTCAGCGGATCGTTAACAGGTAATGCTACAATTACTGGTTATGTTAACCCAACAACTTATTATGTTGTTGATACCAACGGCACAACAGCATTTCAGTTGGCTGCGTCTGAAGGTGCTGCTAACATTGTTACTGCGGCTGGTAACACACGGGGCCTTACGTTTAGCGAAGCTGTTTCTACCACTGTTAAATCTGGTGCAGAAACAGAAACCTGGGCCAATGGTACTGGTGATCTTACATTGGGTGATGTTCAAAATTACACTTCGTAATTTATGTAGTATCCAAAAAATCCCTGCTGCGGTGGGGATTTTTTATGACTATTGCCGTTGTAGACCGCATAAATAACAAAAAGGATCTGTAAATGGCAACCTATAAGAATATTAGCAGTGACTGGTACATTACCGTAGACAGCGGACAAGGCACAATTTATATTGACGGTAACTTGGACGTGGCTGGTAACATTACCTACGTCAGTGATATTGCTGTTAATGACGCATTTATTATTGTAGCCGCTAATAATACTGGCACAGTTAATGATATGGGCTTGGTAGCAACCAAAGTTGCCAACACTGCCTGGGCTGGACTTAGATTTGATGTTAGTGCAAATGCCTGGCAGATTAGCAGTAGTGTTTATGGCAACGGTGTTCCTGTTGCGGCCTATGCAAATATTTTAACTACATCATCTACAGCCAATGCTGCTGGATCCAACACACAGATACAGTTCAACCAAGGTGGCACCTTTGGAGCCAGTGCTAATTTAACATTTGATTATGGCAACAACAAGTTGACCATGTTGGGCTATCAAGTTTTTGGCAACACCGCCACTCCAGCCAACGTGGCCAATGCTGTGGCACTATACAGCAACGTTACAGGATCAGGTGGCACCGGTCTATACTTTACATCTGCATCAGCCAACGACGAGCTGGTCAGCAAAAGCAAAGCCATAGTATTTGCAATTATATTTTAAGGAACAACAATGACAATAGCAACATCTTATGTAACTACAACCGGCAACACTGTGTATACCAGTGGCGGCAACACGGCGATCACATGGCTAACAATGACCAACTATGGCAATGCTGATGTTTCGGCCAATGTTTGGGTTGTGCCAAGCGGATCATCACCAAGCAACGTTAATCTTGTTATAGCAAGTCTTGACATCTTGTCTGCGGCCAATACAACAGGTGGCGACACATATCAAATTTATGTTGGCGGCGAAAAACTGTTGTTAGCTAACGGCGACACAATTTTCGCTAACTCGTCGGCTAACACTCTTAATGCTGTAGTTTCATACACAACAATTTAATGGGTTATTTTGTAAAAAATCGACGACTAGAGTCTGGTAGTAGTGGTGTTGTGATACCCACCGGATCTGCGGCACAACGGCCTGTTATTCCAAACTTTGGCATGATTCGATACAACACTGATTTGGGATTAGTTGAATTTTACAATGGAAGCGTCTGGGGTAGCTTGAGTCCTAGTGGCAGTATCAGTTACACAGTAGATGACTTCACTGGCAATGGCGTTCAAACAGTGTTTACAATGAGCATAGCAGAAAGTGTAGCACAAAATATCATAGTATTTGTAGGATCGATCTATCAAGATCCAGCTACAAGTTACACAGTCAATGGTGGTTACGACATTACATTCACATCAGCACCACCAAATACAGTGCCAATCAATGTAATTCACACCAGTAGTTAATCAACTAAATATCCTATACAGGGATAATCTATGGCAGTTAACTACGTAAAAGGGCAAATCTTATCAGGCATTCTTGAAAGAGATGGCATTGATATATCTATTGCCAATGCCAATGTTGGTATAAACACCAATTCTCCTGCAGAACAATTGGATGTAAATGGCAATATTTTAGCCAACAATATATTTTCAAATGTTATCATTAGCGCGGTTGGAAATGTTATTGGTGGCAATGTTGTAGCAATCAACAATATCAGTGCTGATACTGCCAACATTGCAGGCAATGTTGTAGTAGGTAACGTCAGCACTGTAGGCAACGTAGCCGCAGGCAACGTGCTGACCAATAACTTGCTTTACGCCAACGGCGCACCCTGGGACCTGCAGGAACCAGCTGGATCCAATACCGAAATTCAGTTCAATAACAACAGCCAATTTGGCGCCACAGCCAACTTTACATTCAACACTACAGCTAATCTGCTCACTGTCAATGCCACAGCCAACATAGCCAATCTCAATGTTGCCGGCAATGTGTTTGGAGGTAACATACTGACCACTGGTGAGATTTCCGCCACCGGCAATCTCACAGCCGGCAATGTCAGCACCGCTGGCAATGTTTATGCCGCTAATTTTGTTGGTAATATTTCAGGCAACATTAGCGCACCTGGGGGCAATACCGAGGTCATATTCAACGACGCAGGAACGGCCAATGCCACAGCTGGATTCACATTTGACAAGACCAGTAACTCTGTGATTATCGTAGGTAACGCCACAGCCAATACTTTTTTTACAACAGCCAATCTAAAAATAGGAATCAACCCAGACATAGTAGTAGCTGGAGATCACAGTGAAATCAAGGTGTTTGGATCTGGAGATACCTTGCAGATAGGTTGGGAAGATACTGCTCCAGGCATAACCGACATTGCCTACATAAACTTCAATGACATGTATGGTGCCATACAACTTGTAACTGGCAACACTCAAACCACTCAATGGATGACAACGATTGATGGCACAGGTAACTTACTTGTTGGTAACAACATTTATGCCAACGCTGATATTACTGCCAATGGCAATATCATAGGTAGCAACATTCTTACAGGTGGATTGATATCAGCCACCGGAGCAGTAACAGCCGGTGGATTTACCACCGTGGGCAATGTGACTGCAGGCAATGTGCTTTTTGGATCCGGCACAGTTTCTGGCACCGGTAATATCTATGGCGGCAACATATTTGGCAATATTTTTGCCACAGTTGGCAATATTGCCAATCTGAGCTTGGCCAACACCACCATAACCACAGATGGAACCATTGGCAATGTTGTTTTACAACCCACGGGCACAGGCATTGTTTATGTCAATACCACAACAGGCATAGCTGTTCCGGTAGGCAACACTGCCCAGCGTCCAAGCCCAGCAACCACAGGCACCATTAGATTTAACACAGAAAGCAGTCGCGTAGAAGTGTATGACGGCACAGAATGGGATACTGTTGTTGCAGGTGTTACCAATCAAATACTCAACGGTGACGGAACAACTACCACATTTACCCTAGATCGTAGCACAACCACAGCTGCCGCATTAATCATGCTGAATGGTATCACGCAGGTTCCAGGTCAATCTTATGTGATGACGCCTAGTCCTAGCACTAATTTGGTGTTTTCAGAAGCGCCCGGAACCGGTGACGTTATAGACATCAGATTCTTGTAAAATCAGATAAATAACAGTTCACCCAATTGTTATTCTACAATTTATAACCCCCAATAGTTCTCCACACACATTAGCTCCGCAGTGAATAATAGGCACAGAGAACTGTTTTCCCACGGCCGCGCTAAATAACATATAGCCCGTATTGGAACGAGCAAAAGTTTATTATTTCACTGCAAATGCAGTGAAAGTGCAATAGAAAGAAGCCAACTGGAGAAAAAAATGGCCGTGACTAGAATTAATAACAATCAGGTAACTGATGCGATTACTGGCAATACCATAGTCGGTCTCAATGCTGGCACCAAACTACAGGCCTATTCAATTACCGCTACTCGAATTGCCAACAATTTGACCTACGGTAGTGATTTGACTGTTACAGGCAACTTGACTGTTCAAGGTCAAACAACCACTGTTGACACAGTCAACACCCTGATCCAAGATCCGTTGATCACTCTAGCTGACGGACAAACATCGGGTTCTCCTACACTAGATATTGGTACAATTGGCCTACGTGGTAGCCAACTTTCAGCAGTGTTGGGTTGGAAAGAAAGTCAGCTTGGATTTGTAACAGCCTTAAGCAACACCACAGTTTCTAACACAGTATTCAACATCTCCAGTTATGCCAATTTACAAACAGGTAACTTTACGGCTCAAGGAACTACAAGCCTAGTTGGCAACGTAATTGGAACAAACACAAACTTTACTGGTAATATCACTGGCGGTAACTTTTTAACTCCAGGGTTAATCAGTGCTACATCAACAATCACTTCGAGTGCTAACATCACAGGTGCTAATCTTTTAACAGGCGGCCTCGTAAGTGCTACAAGCAATATCACTGGTGGTAATATTTTAACCGCTGGCAACGTAAGTGCTACAGGTAACGTAACCGGTGGCAATGTAATTGCAGGCAATGCAGTGATAGGTAACATTTCTCTTTCTGGAAACATTAACGTAGTTAACGTCAACGCCAGTGGATTTGTAAGTGCTACGGGTAACGTAACCGGTGGCAACGTATTAACAGGCGGCCTAGTTTCAGCCACAGGCAACGTAAACGGTGGCAACTTGATTGGTGCCGCTTTGGTTCAGGGCGTTACAGTAAGTGCCAGCGGCAACTTGGTTGGCGGCAATGCCAACATCACGTCAGCAGTAAATTCAACCACAGTGGTTGCCAGTGCCAACATCACCGGTGGCAACATCTTAACTGGCGGACAAGTGTCAGCCACAGGCAACATAACCGGTGTTGCCAACATTACTGGTGGCAATGTGCTCACCGGTGGACAAGTAAGTGCCACAGGCAACATCACAGGCGCTAACTTGGTTGTAAGCACTAATATCTATGATGCCAACGCAATGAACATTGTCACAGGTGCAGGCAACATTAATCTATCACCAGCTGGTAACATTGTATTAAACACTACCTACATCAACGGTCTGCAACTGACTCCGGTACAAGATGGTGATGCAGCCAGCAAATACTATGTTGATACAATTGCAACCACAGGCATAACCATACACCAAGCTGTATTTGCAGCCACTATATCCAACTTGGCCGCGGCCACAGGTGGTACAGTAACCTATGCTCAACCCAACGGCGTGGCCAATGGCGTTGGTGCAACACTGACCACAACCGGTTCGTATACTTTTATTGACACGGCCAACGTGCAAACCGTAGGCACACGTATCCTGGTCAAAGATCAAGCCAATGCTGTGCAAAACGGTGTTTATGTGTATTCCAATTCCACTGTGATTACACGAAGCACTGACACTGACCAATACGGTGCTGACAGCACAGACTCTTTCAGTATCAACGATTACTTCTTTACAACCAATGGTAACGTCAATGCTGGTACAGCGTTTGTTGTTACCGCACCTCCTGGTGTGATCACGTTTGGTACAAGTAATATTCAATTTGGTGTGTTTAGTTCTAGTCAGGTTTATACAGCCAACACACAAGCTGGTCTTATTTTAAATGGCACTGTGTTTTCAGCCAAGGTTGACAACAACACCACAGCATTTGACGGTGGTGGTAATATCAGTGTCAAAGCCGGTGCCAACTTGACAACACCTAACATTGGCGCTGCCACTGGTACAAGTTTAAGTGTAACTGGTACAGTAACAGCGGCCAGTGTAGCTGGTGGCGTAATTACTGGAACCAGTGCTAGTTTAAGTGGCAACGTAACCGGCGGCAACTTATTAACTGGTGGTCTAATCAGTGCTACATCAACAATCACCTCAGGTGCCAACATCACCGGTGCCAACATCTTAACAGGTGGTTTAGTTTCGGCTACGTCTAATATCACTGGCGGCAATATCTTGACAGGTGGACTGATATCTGCTACAGGGAATATTTCAACTGGTGCTAACTCAATTGTGTCAGGTTTTCAAACAGTAACTGGTAACGTAACAGGTGGTAATATCTTAACTGGTGGATTGATAAGTTCCACAGGTAACATCACTTCGGCTGCTAACATCAGCGGCGGCAACGCCAACATAACCACACAAATCAATACTACCAGTGTCAGCGCCAGCGGTAACATACGCACAGCTGGCACAGTCAGTGCCACAGGCAACATTGATGGCGGCAACGTCCTAACAGGTGGATTGGTCAGTGCCACAGGCAATGTAACCACCGCCAATCTAATCCTAACCAGTGGATTTATCGATGGCCCAGCCGCAGGCAGAATTACTATCAATGGTTCAGATGCTGACACTGACTTTGCGGTAGACGGCGATACCTTGGCCAATGTGTTCTACGTGGATGCTGGAACTGGCACAGCCAGCTTTGGTAACTCAACACAGATTACCAATGCTATTACGTCGTTTAACGTCACTTCGTCAATAGTAATTCCAAGAGGTAATATATTACAACGTCCGGCCACAGGCGTCACTGGTATGATGCGTTTCAACAGCACTACCAACAGTTTAGAAATATACAATAACACAGACTGGATTGGTGTTGGTTCCACAGTGTTTACAGTTATCACTGATCAACAGTTCAACGGTAATGGAGTAGCCACACAATTTACATTGGCCAATGCTTCAACCACAGCTTCGACTATTGTCAGTATCAACGGTGTGTTGCAGATACCAACTTCAGCCTACAGTGTGGCCAACGTAACATTGACATTTACAGAAGCACCTGCTGCAGGTGATTTGATTGACGTTCGTGCATTGACCACAACTTCAACACTGACAAGTATTCAAAACGTAAGTGGTAATGCGTCAATTGCAGTAAGTGATACCAGTGCAACAACAACTATTACAGGTGATTTGTCCGTAACAGGCAATGCCACTGTGCTTGGTAACGTTGCAACTGATACCATATTAAATGGCACAACACAGGTGCAGATTCCGGATGCCAACCAAGACGTTCACTTTGATATCAACGGTGTAAATGAGGTATTCCTTGTGGGTCAGTTTGACTCAAGATTTATGGGCAACGTTAATCCACAAGCCAACGTCACATACAATTTGGGTAACACTACAAATCGCTGGAACGATTTATGGTTGGCCAACAGCACAATCTACATGGGCAATGCTAGAATCAGTGCCAATACCACATCGTTGATCTTTACAAACCCACAAGGCGGACAAACTGTGTTAGCTGGCTCAACTGCAACAAGCAGTGTATCTGGCAACGTAACTGGCGGCAACTTAATAACTGGCGGCGAAGTAGTTGCTACCGGCAACATAAGTGGTGGCAATTTAATTATTACAGGCAACATCTTTGATTCAAGTAGTTCGTTGAATATTAGCACCACTGCTACTAACGCAAACATTCAACTGTTGCCTAACGGTACTGGTAACGTAAACATTGGCGCTAATATTATGCCAACAGCCAATGCTACATCCAATATTGGCAGTGCCTCACTCAGCTACAATACTATATTTGCCAAGGCAACTTCGGCACAATACGCTGACTTGGCAGAAAAATACACAGCTGACGCTGAGTATGTGCCTGGTACTGTGTTAGTGTTTGGCGGCTCAGCAGAAGTTACAGTTAATGCGGTGGCTGGCGATACCAAAGTGGCTGGCGTAGTATCTACCAATCCAAGTTACATCATGAACTCAGGATTAGAATCAACGCATGTGGCCACAGTGGCCTTGACAGGTCGTGTTCCGACTATGGTCATGGGTCCAGTTCGCAAGGGTGACTTGATGGTTGCTGCAGGCCTAGGCCGTGCTAGAGCAGAAGCTGATCCTCGAGTTGGATCGGTAATTGGTAAAGCACTGGAAGATTTTGATGGTGCAGAAGGCACGATTGAAGTGGTAGTAGGACGCTTCTAAACTAGAAACTATCCGGTCAAAATAGGGCTCTTATGGAGTCCTATTTTTTTGGCTAAATATTGGATATTATTGGAACTACAATGGGCTTAACCAAACCACGTGCTGCGCAGATATTTAATTTAGACTATAAACAATCCACACGGGTAGTTGCAACCGCCACTGTTAATCTTGCAGGCGGCGCTCCTAGCAGTGTAGACGGTGTCAGTCTTACCACCGGCGATCGTGTGTTGGTTACAGCTCAAGACACAGGTAGTCAAAACGGACTTTATCTTGTGACCACCTTGGGTTCTGGCAGCAACGGAACCTGGGCCAGAACTTCAGACGGCAACGAAAACGGTGAAATTGAAGCCGGCATGATTGTAATGGTCACCGAAGGTGTGATCTATGCCGACACACAGTGGAAACTGATCACCGACGAGCCTATCACGATCAATACCACGGCCCTGACGTTTACACAAAACTACATGGCCAACTCAATATCGGGTGGCACATCAAATGTTGTGGTCAACTCAAATGCCGCTGTGACCATAAGCAGTGCTGGCACAGCCAACGTGGCTACATTTAATGCTACCGCGATCACAGCTGCAGCCAACATCAATCCCTCGGCCAATGTGACCTACAGTTTAGGAAATACCACCAATCGTTGGAAAGACATCTGGCTGTCCAATAGTACCATTTACATGGGCAACATCAATCTGGCTGCCACAGCAACAAGTCTGACTGTGGACGGAGCGCCGGTACTCACTGGTGGCGCAGGAGGCAATACCGTAAGTGTTGCAGGCAACATAACCGGTGGTAACTTGCTCACAAGTGGTCTGATCACGGCCACTGGCAACATAACAGGTGGCAACATACTTACAGGTGGTTTGATTTCAGCTACTGGTGCCATAACAGGAGCAGCAATCACCGGCACAAGTTTGACAGTCTCAACCGGCAACATTACAGCCGGTAATTTAATAATAAGTGGTGCCATTGTTGACTCAGCGCAGTTGGACATACAAACAAGTGCTAACAATGCCAATATTGTGTTTACTCCAAATGGCACAGGCAATGTCAACATGACCACAGGTCTAAGTGTAACTGGAAATGTTGGGGCCAATAATTTCATTGGGAATCTAACAGGAACTGCCAATACTGCAAACTTTGTATATGTAGTCGAATCTCCAGATGACAATGTAGCCTACAATTTACCTTATGTAAGCCCGTCGGGTGTCGCCAATACCTATAGACAACTATACAGCGATGACACAGGACTAACTTTCAATCCCAGCACCAATACGTTAACTGTTGCGGCAGCCACTCATAGCACATCAATGTCTACGCCTAATGTGGCAACTACAACTACCACTGGCACTACTAGTCTATTCACTACCATAACAAGCGGCACACTCAACATGATGACCAGCCAGACCAGTGGTCCTTTGACCATCGGAGGCACCGCTGCCACTGGTGCCATAAACATTGGTCGTAGCACTGCAAATCAAACCATTGCCATTGGCAACGGAATTACTGCATCTGGATCAGCTAAAACAATTGATATAGGAACCCTAGGTGCTGCCAACTCAAACACCAATATCAACATTGGACCTGTAGCAGGCAATTCAACTGTGCAGTTTTTGGCAAATGCCCAAGTAGCTATTGCCAACACCGGCGGATCCGCACTGAGTGTAGCTGGCAACATCACAGCCGGCAATTTAATTTTAAGTGGTGCTATCACAGACTCGGGACAATTAGATTTTCAAACCACAGCATCAAACAGCAACATTGTATTGACACCCAATGGTACCGGCAATGTCAACACTGGTGCTAACGTAAGTGTTACTGGTCGAGTCACAGCCGCAAGCATAGTAGGCGGTGTAATTACTGGATCAAGTGCCAGTGTCACTGGTACAGTAACTGGTGCGTCGGTTGTTGGTGGAGTGATGACTGGTTCAAGTGTATCAGTAACAGGTGTTGTAACCGGTGCAAGTGTAGTTGGTGGAGTTATTACAGGCACATCAACTAGTGTTACTGGTACACAAACAGCTGCTAGTACCGTAGGCGGTGTAATTACCGGTTCAAGTTCTAGTGTCACTGGCACACAAACTGCAGCCTCAACTGTGGGTGGAGTCATAACTGGAAGTTCAAGTTCGGTAACCGGTACTGTATCGGGTGCCAGTGCTAGTGTATCAGGCGGAGTCACGGCCGCCTCAGTAGCAGGTGGAGTAATCACTGGAAGCAGTGCTTCAGTAACTGGTGCGGTAACTGCCGCTTCAGTAGTCGGTGGTGTTATAACAGGCAGCAGTGCCAGTGTCACAGGAACAGTTACTGCCGCATCAACTGTGGGTGGAGTCATTACAGGTACAAGTTTAAGTGCCAGTGGTAACATAACTGGTGGTAACATGTTAACCGGTGGATTAATTAGTTCAACCGGCACTATAACCTCGGCAGCCAATGTAGTGGGCGGTAACATCACCACAGTAGGCGTGATCACTGCCACAGGTACCATCACTGGTGGTAACATAATAACCGCTGATAATACGCTTATCAGATCTGGCAGAATAACGTTAACATCAAATGCCGCAGGCGGATTCTTATATCAAAACGACAATAGTCCATTGTATATTGGAGCAAACACTGCAAACACTGCCAATGCCTCAATAAGAATTTCTATAGATACAGTTGCTCCAGGTAACGTTTTCGTAACGAGTAATCTTAGTGTCACTGGTACACAAACAGCAGCCTCAACAGTGGGTGGTGTAATTACCGGAACTTCAACCAGTGTAACAGGTGCTCAAACTGCTGCTTCGACAGTGGGTGGGGTCATTACAGGTACAAGTTCTAGTGTTACTGGTACACAAACAGCAGCCTCCACAGTAGGTGGAGTCATAACTGGATCCAGTGCCAGTGTAAGTGGTAACGTAACTGGCGGTAATGTCTTAACAGGTGGCGTAGTGTCAGCAACTGGCAATGTATCTGGCAATTATATTTTGGGCAACGGTGCTTCGCTTACTGGTGTTATTACCAGTGTGGCCAATATCAACAACGGTACAAGTAATGTTACAGTAGTCAGTTCGGGTGGCAACATCACAGTTGGTGTAGGCGGAACTGCAAACGTAGCTGTGTTTGCCACTACAGGCGAATATGTTACTGGTGTGGTAAGTGCCAGTGGTAACATAACTGGTGGTAACGTTTCAGCAACAAATTATACAGGCACTAACGTGTCGGTTACAGGCACAGTTACAGCCGCCTCAACTGTGGGTGGTGTCATAACTGGTTCAAGTTCTTCGGTTACTGGTACAGTCACAGCTGCCTCAACTGTGGGTGGTGTTATAACCGGATCAAGTTCTTCAGTAACTGGCACAGTATCAGGTGCCAGTGCCAGTGTATCAGGTGGCGTTACAGCCGCCTCAGTGGCAGGTGGAGTAATTACCGGAACTTCGGCGTCAGTAACAGGAACGGTGACTGCCGCATCAACTGTGGGTGGTGTAATAACTGGATCCAGTGCTAGCCTAAGTGGCACTGTAACAGCCGCAAGTGTTGTGGGTGGAGTGATAACTGGGTCAAGCACATCAGTAACTGGTGCTGTAACAGCCGCAAGTGTTGTGGGTGGAGTGATAACTGGTAGTTCTGCCAGTGTCACTGGCACACAAACTGCCGCCAGCACAGTAGGCGGTGTTATAACTGGCACAAGTGCCAGTATTACTGGTAATGTAACAGGTAGTAATGTTGTAGCCTCTACTGCATTGACCAATGGCAATATTACTATCACTGGCGCTAACATTGTCAGTACCGGTCCAACATTGACTATTGATCCAAACGGATCTGGCGGCACCGACGGCAATGTGATCATCACAGGCAACTTGAGTGTTACAGGTAACGTAACTTATATCAACAGTAACAACGTCACTACAAATGACCTAACCATTAACATGGCCAACAATGCAGCCACTGCAGCCGCGGCCAACGGTGGTGGTATTGGCGTTGGCCCAGCTGGCAGTGAATATATTAGTTTGACCTACAACAGCACATCAAATATCTGGGTAGCAACTAACGGGTTATCATCGCAGGGAATATTAAGTGCAACCGGTAACATCACCGGTGGCAACATCAGTGCCACCAATCACACAGGAACCAACGTAAGTGTAACAGGAACTGTGACTACTGCTTCAACAGTGGGCGGAGTGATAACTGGAACCAGTGCATCATTAACAGGAACAGTTACAGCAGCCAGTACGGTTGGTGGAGTTATAACCGGCAGTTCAACATCAGTTACAGGTAATGTAACTGGCGGCAATGTCTTAACTGGCGGTGTAGTAAGTGCCACCGGCAACATCACAGGAAATTATTTCTTAGGCAACGTATTCTACGCCAACGGTATCACTGCCAGCAAAATCTACAATGGAACCAGTGAAGCCAATGTTGGCACCAGCGGTGGCAATGCCAACATCAGCATAGGTGGAACAAGTAACGTAGTAGTATTTGCCTCAACGGGTGAATACGTAACAGGATTGTTAAGTGTTACCGGTAACATCACCAGTGGCAACATCAGTGCCACTAATCATACTGGAACTAATGTAAGTGTAACCGGCACAGTTACAGCTGCCAGCACTGTTGGTGGTGTAATAACTGGATCTAGTAGTTCTGTAACCGGCACTGCTACTGCCGCTAGTACCGTAGGTGGAGTTATAACTGGATCCAGTTCAAGTGTTACTGGAACAGTCACAGCCGCATCGACTGTGGGCGGTGTGATCACTGGGTCAAGTTCTAGTGTTACTGGTACACAAACAGCAGCCTCCACAGTAGGTGGAGTCATAACTGGATCCAGTGCCAGTGTAAGTGGTAACGTAACTGGCGGTAACGTCTTGACAGGTGGTTTAATATCTGCCACTGGTAATATCACCGGTGGTAACATAACAATTCCAGGATCAGCCAACATATCTACTTTTATAGGTAATGTTTTCTTTGGCTCTGTGCCAGCACAGCCAACATGGTATACTGTTGCTCCATTAAATCTTAACAACAGTTTAGCGGCTGCAACAAAAGTCCAGTTAAATTTAATTAATACAGGCGGTGGTGCAGGTGCTGGATCGGCAATTGATTTTTACACCTATCAAATTTCAGTTGCCGCGGCCAACGCAGAAGCCAGAATAGCCGGAATTGATGACGGTAATTATTCAGCTTATCTTAGTCTTCAAACAAAAACTCCTGGTAGTACCGGTACCAATGGATTAGTTGAACGAGTAAAAATTGATTCAACTGGTGCATCGGTCGTTGCTAATATCACTGGTGGTAATATAAGAACCGGTGGGTTAGTCAGTGCTACTGGTGGTGTTACAGCTGCATCAGTGGCTGGCGGAGTCATAACTGGTACCTCAACCAGTGTCACTGGTTCACAAACAGCTGCCAGTACGGTAGGTGGAGTAATCACAGGCTCAAGTGCTAGCGTAACAGGCACAGTTACAGCCGCTTCGACAGTGGGTGGTGTAATTACTGGTTCTTCGACTAGCGTCACTGGTACACAAACTGCCGCCAGCACTGTAGGTGGTGTTATAACCGGTAGTTCTGCCAGTGTAAGCGGAACGGTAACAGCTGCCAGCACTGTGGGCGGTGTAATTACTGGTTCTTCGACTAGTGTCACTGGTACACAAACAGCCGCATCAACAGTGGGCGGAGTTATAACTGGATCTAGTGCCAGTGTCACTGGTACAGTAACAGCTGCTTCAACTGTGGGCGGCGTGATCACAGGTAGTTCTTCCTCATTGAGTGGTAACGTGACTGGTGGTAACGTCTTAACCGGCGGTTTGATCAGTGCCACTGGCAATCTTAACGCAGCAAATATCATTGCCAGCAAGGTAGTATCAGCTACAGACAATTTGATTATTAACTCTACAGGAGCCGAAGGCGGACAGTTGGTCATAGGCTGGGCCGGTATAGGCGGAATAGTAGGACAAGCCAATTCAACCTGGAACCTAGACACTGATTCTAGCAATGTCTTTAGAATATTCTATCAAAATGGTATCGGTGCAACCAACGTTCTACTTCAGGCAAGCCCGACCAGCAACGTAATAACATTTCCACAAAGTGCAGGTGTCAGTGCCACAGGTAATGTAACTGGCAGTTACTTTATTGGTAACGGTAGTCAATTAACTGGAGTTGTTGCTTCGGCTGGCAACTCAATCGTCAACGGAACATCAAATGTGGTTGTTGCTGCCAGCGGCAACGTCACGGTTGGAATTGCTGGAACTGCCGCAGTGGCAACATTTACCACAGCAGGTCTTACAGCCAACTCGATAGCTGCAACCAACAACGGTGCTGGCACCAACTTCAAAGTAGGCGATGACGCCTGGATTGGTGACATTAACGTTGCTGATACCATGAGTGTTCGTGGCCAGCAAAGTGCCTTAAACGGATACATTGTATTTGGCAATGCTGACGGCACAGCACTGGGTCGAGCTGGCTCTGGACCGTTGACTTATGGTGGTGCATTTAGTGCGTCGGGTAATGTAACTGGTGGTAATGTATTAACAGGTGGATTGATATCGGCCACTGGCAACATCACAGGTGGCAATGTGCTGGGCGGAGCCAATGTCAATGCTACATTACATTCAGGAACTACAGTAAGTGTTAGTGGCACAGTGACAGCCGCCTCAGTGGCAGGTGGCGTTATTACTGGTACATCAACAAGTGTCACTGGAACACAAACAGCCGCGTCAACTGTGGGCGGTGTAATAACTGGTTCAAGTGCCAGCGTTAGTGGAACGGTCACAGCTGCTAGCACTGTAGGCGGTGTAATAACTGGTAGTTCAACCAGTGTCACTGGTACACAAACAGCTGCCAGCACTGTAGGTGGAGTAATAACAGGATCAAGTTCAAGTGTCACTGGTACACAAACAGCTGCCTCAACTGTGGGTGGTGTTATAACTGGTAGCTCTGCCAGTGTTACCGGTAATGTAACAGGTGCTAATATTGTGGCCTCTACCGCATTGACCAATGGCAATATTACAATCACTGGCGCTAACATTGTCAGTTCTGGTCAGACTTTAATTATTGATCCCAATGGAACTGGCGGAACAGACGGCAATGTGATTATCGCTGGTAACTTGAGTGTCACTGGTAATGTGACCTATATCAACAGTAATAATGTTACTACTAATGACTTAACGATTAATGTGGCCAATAATGCGGCCACAGCTGCAGCTGCCAATGGTGGTGGTATTGGAGTTGGTCCGGCTGGCAGTGAATATATTTCGTTGACCTATAGCAGTTCATCCAATGTTTGGGTAGCCAGTAATGGATTAAACGTGCAAGGCGTGACCAGTGCCAGTGGTAACATAACTGGTGGTAACGTGTTAACCGGTGGATTAATTAGTTCAACCGGCAACATCACTGGTGGTAATATCTCAGCTGCCAATCACACAGGAACCACAGTAAGTGTCACTGGCACTGTAACTTCTGCATCCGTAGTAGGTGGCGTAATCACTGGAAGTTCGTTATCTGTTAGTGGTACAGTTACTGGTGCAAGTCACGTGGGTAGCGTGGTATCAGTAACAGGTGCAATAACAGGTGCCTCAGTAGTGGGTGGAGTTATAACAGGAACAAGCACAAGTGTCACAGGAACTACCACTGCTGCCAGTGTAGTAGGTGGAGTAATGACTGGTTCAAGTGTGTCAGTAACAGGTGCAATAACAGGTGCCTCAGTAGTGGGTGGAGTTATAACAGGAACAAGCACAAGTGTCACAGGAACTACCACTGCTGCCAGTGTAGTAGGTGGAGTAATAACCGGATCATCAACCAGTGTAACTGGCACAACAACAGCGGCATCTATAGTTGGCGGTGTAATAACTGGTAGTAGTTTAAGTGCTAGTGGAAATGTCACCGGCGGCAACATCTTAACTGCTGGTATTGTAAGTGCCACTGGCAATGTAAGTGGTGACAATCTGAATGTAACAGGTAACATTGTAGATACAGGTGCATTGACAATTATTACAGGCTCAAATGGAAATATTGCGTTAGCTCCAAATGGCACAGGCATAGTCACAACTTCGGGTAATATCAGTGCTGTGGGTAACGTTACAGGTGGTAACATTTTAACCGCTGGTATTGTAAGTGCCACTGGCAATGTTGTTGGATCTACATTCATAGCCAGTAGTAACATTGTAATTCAATCAAGACAACAGGTCAAATTTTATGACACTGACAGCAGTAATTTTATTTCTTTACGGGCACCCAATGCCCTTACAGGCGATTACCTTTTAACACTACCAACTGGATATGGCAATGCAGATCAAGTCCTAAGCACCAACGGCGCTGGGAATCTAGCATGGGTAGATCAAAGTGGTGGTGGCAGTTCAGCAACAAGCTATCCTAACAGCACAGTAAGCCCTGTTCCAGGATCTATTGGAAATTTTGATCTTAGCTTCAATTTCGTACAAACTTCGCAGGAAATACCGTTTGAGTCATCGGCTACCGATGCGTTTGGAGTAAATCTTGGTGAAGTTTACAGCATGATGGATCCCGGAGGAGAAGTGTTAGAGCCCGTGGATTTTGGTGTGCTAACCTAAATAAATAAAGAAACAGGAGAATTCAATGCCAACAGTCTTACAGTTCCGCAGAGGAACTACATCACAAAATAACTCATTTACTGGATCACCTGGTGAGTTGAGCATTGACACGGATTTAGATGTAATACGAGTGCATGATGGATCTACTCCTGGAGGATTTGCCCAAGTTGGACTAAATTGTGTTCAAACTATTGCTAACAAAGTCTACACTGGCACTAGTTTAAGTGTAACCGGCAATATTACCGGCGGCAATTTAATTCTAAGTGGTACCATATCTGATGCAGGACAGTTGGACATTGCAACCACAGCCAGCAACGGCAACATTGTGTTGACACCAAATGGTACAGGCAATGTCAACATCTCAAGTAACATTATGCCAACCAGTAGCAATGCTACCGCTAATATTGGTAGTGCTACTTCAAGCTGGAACACAGTGTTTGCCAAATCAACGTCGGCCCAATATGCTGACTTGGCTGAAATGTATGTTGCTGATACGGCCTATGCCCCAGGGACTGTGGTTGAATTTGGCGGTAACTATGAAATAACTATTGCAACCGCATCACATTCTACACAGGTGGCCGGCATTATATCCACACAGCCGGCCTACCTAATGAACTCTACACAAGCAGGCGAATATTCACTTGAAGTTGCACTAGTTGGACGAGTTCCTTGTCAAGTAGTTGGTACAATTGTCAAAGGCGATCGTTTGGTATCAAGTCACATTGCTGGAGTGGCTACTGTGTTGGATATGAATTTATACCAACCTGGTTGTATCATTGGCAAAGCCTTAGCAGAATACAATTCAACTGAACCAGGAGTGATAGAAGTAGCAGTAGGAAAGTCATAATGCAAGCTAGATATCGCACAGACTATGCTGGCGAATTTGTAATACTAGAGACTAGATGGGGCGCCGGTAAAAAAGAAGAAACACGTGAGTGGATTCCAAATCCCATTGAAAACCATCACCTGTCAGGTCGTGCGGCCTGCATTGGCAGTGACTTTGATCGTTGGCAGTTTGATTACACACGACTGCAACGTCACCGCGGCGGCCTATTAGGCAGTAAAAAATTACAAACCTACGGCACAGGCCCGATTGCTCAACAAATGCGCTTGGACTTTGCAGTAGAAACCAATATCAATAATTTGAATAAAATTTTAGAAACAGGGTACCAACAAGACAACATTGTGTATACCACTGCACGTAATTGTATTGCTAATCCGGGAGAATTTTATTTAATTCCGCATAAACCTAGATTGATTGATATGACTACGGCTGTGTATCTGGCTGCATTTGACGGCCACCAAGAAGTATTCTTACTTGGATACACAGATGAAACCAATGGTGATTCGTTAAACTGGGAAGCACAACTGGCCGATGTATTTTTGGCTTACCCAGGTGTTAAATTTTATCTAGTGGGCGAAAACACACGCATGCCTGATGTCTGGGTTGATTGTTTCAACACACAGGTTATGACCTATCTTGAATTTATCAGTTATTGTGATGTATAAACGCTGGATTCAATAGTTAGAATTTTATTCTGCACTGCTTCAAAGTTTACAGTGGACCATAGGCCTGGATGCATGGGTTTGGGCCATGTTCCCGAATCAATCCAAGCATATCCAATGTGTTCATGATTTAGTTTAGGTTGAAATTCATTGCCAACAATGCAAAAAAACGTATGATATTCAAATCCTGAATCTACAGTAGTAAACTTTTCTAATGGAAGCATACGCACATACTCGGGCATGGATCCTAGTTCTTCTTCACACTCTCGAACAATAGCAGTCATCAATGTCTCGCCGGTTTCTACACGCCCGCCCGGCAATCCCCATGCTGCCGGATGTTTTGGATCATTACGCATGAGATACAGGTAACGACGAGTATCAACTGAGTAAAACCAAACTCCCACGGCTTTTACAATACTAGACTCCATGTGCCTCCAGGATACAAGCCCTGATATGATTTGATCCACGAATCGCCAGTCCACTGGTATTGTATTTCTGTTGTGATATTTGTGACATACTGTATATTATCTGGACTTGAGGCCGAGTCAAAAGAAATCTGCCACCGTGTGCCATCGTATTCAACAATGTCATTGGCTTGAGCAACCAAGGGTTGTCCAGCTATGCCAGCCCAGGCTTCGGCATATCCTTCGTTGAACGTACCAGTTGCTTCAGTAAACAAATATCGTTGACCGACTGCTGGTGCAGCTAGTCCAGCATTAGGGCCACTTCGTAGTGGATCAATTACGGCCAACACTGGCTCTAACGTATTGCCAGGTGTTGAGCCGGAGTCTACAGTAAACAACAAGAATCGATCGTCGGTAGGATCATAACTGACATGACCTATCACTTCAGTTCCGTCGTCTTGCTCTAATTTAATATAGCTAATGCCGTCTCTTAATACGCCATATACTCCAACAACATCGTGCCACAGTAAGTTGCTATCCGGGCTACTGGGAGGATTTAAACTGTTGTTGGATTGATCGACAACCTGTTGCACACGTAATGCTTGTAATTTACCAACTGTTCCAGGGCTTCCGCCAATCAACAGGGCTTGATATCCGTATGGAGTAATCACTTGTCGAGTACCTAACAGCAGGTCATTGTCAAGGATAGCATTGCTAGCATCACCGTTGGCATCAAACACACTCATGACAATACGTTCGACCACACCCAACTTCTTAACCTTAGCTGGGCTTGATAGCCAAATTGGTATGCTAAAAGTAAGTGTAGCTATGTCTATAGGATTTTCAGTTCCTATTGGAATATTTCGACTACTCCATTTAGTTGATTCAAGATTACAAACGGTCAGACTGGTCCAGTCAATAAAGTTGTCAGTGCTTTGTATTTCCAGACTAGGATTAAACAGCACCAGTATCTGTTCCAGTATCTGCATTTTTTGATTGGTATTACTAGTCCATATATCTAATGCAATGGTTAACTTGTATGGAACTGGCATCAACCGTTCAATAGTAAATGCATTGCCCTGTGTGGTTTCGTAACTGTCAGTGGCTTCGTCATAGGTGCGTTGACGAACTTGAATGTTGCTTACAAAATTAGGTTCTTGAATTCTTGGACGGTCATAGTCAAGACCGGTGACATAAAATGTCATTAATGGAGTTGCTGGCATGTCATTGGCACTGTTTTGTTGCATGATAGTCTGTGCTTGTCTACTAGCATCACCATACCGAACCGGTACACGGATCAAAGTGTCGTTGATACCGGCTTGATTGCGGCCGTACTCTACACTGAAGTTACTGAAGATTCTAGCAAACTGTAACAAGAATCTTCGTATTTGTTCATCGTAAAAAAATTGTGCCATTTATCGTCCTGGTGGTCTTGGGTTGGGTGGTGTAATATTGCCACCTTGACTGCCGTTGTCAGCCAGTGGTTTAAGTATCTGGCTAAGACTCTGACGGCTTGGAATATTGCCTTGATCTGTGGTAGCAACAGTGTATGTATTGTTGACAAAGCTGGCACGTTGAGTTAATGCACCTGAGGCCAAGTCAAGGTCAGTGCGAACATTGTCTTCAATTTTGATCCAAGATCTACCACTAAATCTAAACAGTCGATTAGGAAAATAATCTAAACGCAAGGCATAATCACCTGCGGCTGGATTAGGCGGAAAACTTACACCCGGTGTTACTGGCAAGCCATTAGGGGCCGCGCCATCACCAGTTAAGTAACCCATGGTATAGCCAAAGCTCTTGGGTGTGGTACCATCGCCTGGCGCTGTGCTGTCTGCTGTAGGGTGGGTGTCATCAGCAGTAAGACCAGCACCGGCCGGTTGTCCGTCAGCAGTTGGTAATATATAGAATTTTGTAACGTCGTAGCCACTGAGCGGAACATCAGCTTGAGCCTGCACCAATAAGGCATCGTTAATTTCCAGATCTTTGGGTCTGGTGCTCATTCGGTCGCCTACTGTTGCTGGTGTGGTTACTTCTGTCCAATAGGCTGTGTTGGTAATATCAGTGCCTGGCGGTACGTTTTGTTGTGCAACATAATAGGTGCCACCATTGTTGACTGTTTCGCCACCAGGATAAAAATTGCCAGGATCCCAGATATTTTCTGGCATAAATGGTTCGTTAATGATCTGGCTATATTCTTGAGCATTGACCATTGGCGTGGCTTTGATCCGCCATAAGTGAGGCAACCAAGTTTGGCTAAATCCTTCTGAAGCATAGTTGCCATCCTGTATTACATAGTATCTGGGTAATGCTTTGGGAATACTACGGTCCAATGGGTGGTAGTCTTTTAAATTAGGAACTTCAATAACATCACCTACCATGAGCTTGCGCCCAAATGTGTCTATCATGTTGTTGTAGTGAAATGTAATAAACAAGGTATCGTTGTTTAAAAATAAACCAAATTGTGTAAGATCAAAATCAATATCCTGTGTTCGATACACACCACGCATGATATACACGTCTGGGTCATAGGCTCGATCACGATTTTCCAACAACAACAAATCTTCAATAAACAACGGATTGGTAGTGTCGTAAGTTGGCAGGGTAGCATCACCTGGATTATTAGTTTGAGCTGGATCTACAATGGGCCCAAGATATTTGTGAACGTAAATGTCTAGTCCGCCAACAGTAAACATCTCTTTGATAGTACGGTCGAAGAATTGGTAGTCAGCAGTTCTGTTTGGGCGATATAGGCTTAATCGTGGCATAGTTATGTATTTATGGGTTTGATTGACTTGTAATTCAAAAGCTCGTATAATTACAAACATGGACGAACTATTTCAACGCTTAGACCGGGCAGAACGAGCCATTGCCAACGTTAAAAATAAGGTGGCTCGAAAAGACCTGTTAAAAATGGTTCGTGCTGTGGACCAAGCTATTGTGGCCGCTGATATGGAAAGTGTAGAATGCCGCAGACTGCATCGAGAAACATCACGCTATAGAGAATTGGTTCAAAAAGTAAAAGAATTACTTACAAATTTAGAACAGCACATAACCTTTGCTAATCTGCTCGGTTGACAAACGAGCAATTTTCACATATAATACACACATGGTAAAAACAACGACGACTATGGCTAAAACAACTGAAATCAAACGACTAAACCCCAAGGGTGCTGAAACCAAATACATAGGGTTTGAACCCGAATGGAAAACGCAACCCGCAGATGAAAATCGCATCAGCGCACTGGCTAATGCATTTGCCTGGTACAATTACCACTATGGTAAAAAAGATGCCAAAGACATGCTGTGTCATTATTTAGAGCATAATGGTCGAACAAAAGACGCTAAAACAATGCGCGGCGTTCCAGATAGTCAAATTCGTATTACACCGGCTTGGGTCTGCCGCATGACCTTGCTTGGACTGGCGCTTACGGAACACGAACAAAGCATTATTGATAACGATATCACACAAATGCTCAATGTAAAACAAGAAGCTAAGAAAGCGCAGTCCGAAGTTGATGCTGATGCCGCTGTGGCAAAACTTACAATTCAAGATCACCTGCGTGAAAAAATATCAGACTGCTGTGGAGAACTTGAAGGCATGTTTGATGATTTCATTGATGCTGGTGCAAAAATGTCGGCGGATTTCAAACCCATTGGGTTGATGCGCGGCATGAATATCAGCCCTAACATGATCAGCACTGTGACACGAGTTTGGGAATTACGACTGGCTGAATTTAATGAAGTGTTAGAAGGCAAAGATGATCAGTTGGTTGAAGGCTACAGTCATCTCACAAAAATACAACTTCGTAATTGTGTAAAGTTCTGCGAAACGGTAATCAATGACTGCAACAGCTATGTTCAACTTAAAAAGGTAGAACGCAAGCCACGTGCCAAGAAAGCCGTAAGTCCTGAGAAATTGACTCGTAGTTTTAAGTTCCTCCGAGAGTTTGCAGATCTTAAACTCAAATCAGAACCGGTAGTCAAGCTGGTTGGCGCTAGCGAAGCTTGGCTATATGACACAGCCAAACGTAAACTGGTCCACGTTGTGGCGGACAGTCACATAGGAACATTTTCAGTAAAAGGATCGTCTGTGGTAGGATTTGATGCTCAACAAACTGTGCAAAAAACTTTGCGTAAACCTGCAGAACAACTTAAAACCATTACAAGTGTTGGAAAACCCGCTGCTCGTAAAGCATTTGCGGCAATTAATGCTACAGAAACCAAATGGAACGGTCGCGGCAACGATAATTTAATCATCCTTTGGGCTTGGTAAAACTACTAAATACAGGGAACGGAGCTTCCCTACATGGCCTTAGAAAATCAAGCTAGTCTAGACACTTTAAAACAGAATCTTTTTGATTATGTCCAATTACAATTGGGCTCACAGATCATTGATCTTGAATTAGATGCTGAACATTACGAAGCGGCGTATCAACGCACCATTGGTGTGTACCGGCAACGGGCACAAAACGCCTACGAAGAAAGCTACAGCTTTTTAGAATTGGTAACCAATGTCAATATCTATGATATGCCACAAGAAGTTATTACTGTCAGACAAATTTTCCGTAGAACCTTTGGTGATTCAACTGGCCCGTTTGCCAGCAACTTTGATCCATTTAGTCAAGCAAGTATGAACGTGTATCTAATGAACTTCAACGTGGCCGGTGGACTTGCAACTTACGATTTCTATAGTCAGTATGTGGAGTTAGCTGGACGTATGTTTGGTGCCTACATGAACTACACTTACAATCCAGTAACTAAAAAATTACAGTTGATCCGTGATCCAAAGGGTACAGGTGAAGCGGTGTTGATGTGGACTTATAATTTAAAACCCGAATTCAATTTACTCAGTGATTTCCAAATCCAACAATGGATTCGAGATTATATGGTTGCAGCCTGCAAAATGATCATTGGCGAAGCACGTGAGAAATTTGGCACAATTGCTGGCCCACAGGGTGGTGGCACACTTAACGGCACCGCAATGAAAGCCGAAGCGCAAACCCAAATGGATGCTCTGCTAGAAGATCTACGCCGATATGTAGATGGTTCACAACCACTTACCTGGGTAATTGGTTAATACACACTAGACTTTGTTCTAAAATCCTGCTATAATCATAGTATGGACCTAATGATTGACTTGGAAGGCCTTGGAACAGGCCCCGACACTACTATTCTAACTATTGCCGCTCAGGCATTTGATCCGTTTGGCTCTGGTTATTATAACCAACAATATTATGCCCGTGTTACACTAGAAAGCCAAGAAAACCGTAGCATACAACAAGGCACCATTGACTGGTGGGCTACTCAACCCGCGGCTGCTCGTGACGAAGCGTTTATGGAAGGTGGACGAATTGACCTAGATCAGGCCCTGGATAGTCTAGGCAAATTGGTATGGCATGCCAAGCGAGTGTGGGCGCAAGGTCCAACATATGATATGAACATACTTGAACATGCGTATAAAAGTTATGGCAAGCCTATTCCGTGGCAGTTCTATAATGTGCGTGATAGTCGCACCGTTTTTAGTTTATGGCCAGAACTGCCTAAACCACCAACAACACACCATGCGTTGGAAGACTGTCGCAGGCAGATTGACATGCTACAACTGACTCTCAAACAATTAAATGTAAAGGCGTTATCATGATTATTGGAATTTGTGGATTGATTGGAAGTGGTAAAGATACCATAGCAGACTACTTGCAAAACATACATCAATTTCGAAGAGAAAGTTTTGCCCACAGTCTTAAAGATGCGGTAGCCCAAATATTTGGCTGGGACCGTGAACTGCTTGAAGGCCGCACTAAAGAGTCCAGGCACTGGCGTGAGCAAGTTGATCCATGGTGGGCAGACCGTTTAAAAATGCCACACCTTACTCCCAGGCATGTGTTACAAGTATGGGGGACCGAAGTTGCCCGTAGAAGCTTTCACGATGATATCTGGATTGCAGCCTTAGAAAATAAACTTAGAAAAACAACGGATGATGTAGTAATTTCAGACTGCCGTTTTCCTAATGAAATTAAAAGTATTAGAAATGCTGGTGGCATTGTTATTCGTGTGGTTCGTGGCCCAGAACCTGCGTGGTATGATGCGGCCTTGAGTTTAAACCGTGGGCCGGTTGGTAATATAACATGGGCATTAAGCCGAGAACAGCTAGAAAGATCCAAAGTTCATGCCAGTGAAACTGCTTGGATTGGTACCAAATTTGATGCTGTGATTGACAACAATGCCGACGGGTTAGATCGTCTTTACAGTCAGATTAAAGATCTGGTTCTAGCTCACCAGGCACCCAAGGACGGTCCATCCGTTTAATTTCCTCTACACAATTTAAACATACGGTTTTTAAATTGCGTAGAGTAGTGTTATGCTGGTTGCCATCCACATGATAAACCAGTAGTTGACTGGCATAACGTGATCTAAAACTGCAACGATCACATGCAGGCTTTTTCTTGTAACCTGCAGTCTTCCACCTGGGTTCGGGTGGTTTAATACTACGATTTTTAGCAATGCATTGCCCACACCGATTTCGATAGTGTGTGACTTCGTCACGATAGTAATTGATGGCGCAAGGTCGCTGGCGACATGCCGGACAAATGGGTCTAATCATGATATATTTACCACGAAAACCTTTACCAAAGGCCTTAATTACCTCTTGTTTTTGTCTTTTGATATAAATATTAATAACTAGAAAAAAGGATTTTCACTATGGCACTTTTATCACCAGGCGTTCAAGTTACAGTTGTTGACGAAAGTCAATATATACCAGCCGCTGTTAACTCGGTTCCTTATATTTTACTTGCCACTGCACAGAACAAAGTTTCTGGCACTGGCGTAGGTGTTGCTGCAGGTACACTACAAGCTAATGCTAACAGAGTATATTTAATTACTAGCCAGCGTGATTTATCTGCAACGTTTGGTGTTCCGTTCTTTTATAAAACCACAGCTGGCACGCCAATCAATGGTTACGAGCTGAACGAATACGGCTTATTGGCTGCTTACAGCGCATTGGGCATTACCAATCGTGCGTATGTTCAACGTGTTGATGTTGACTTGTCTGCATTGACAGCCAGCTTAACTCGTCCAGTTGGTACTCCGCCTAATGGAACTTACTGGTTAGACACAACCAACAGTCTATGGGGATTGTTCCAATGGAATCAAACTACCGCTGCCTTCACCAATCAAATTCCATTGGTGATTACAGATACCACTCAACTTGAAAATGCGTCAACTGTGCCGTTACAAAGTATTGGATCCATTGGTGATTATGCTATCACTGCGACTAACGTCAATAATCCTGGTTATTACAAGCGCGGTGGCCCTACTACAAGTCAAACATCTTCTACTCAATTGTCTGACGCTTACAATACCTGGGTTGAAGTCGGCAGTGCAGATTGGCAAACAGCATGGACTACAATACAAGGTACACTGGCACCGACCACACTAACTGCTAATAATACATGCACCATTAACAGCACCACAATCACAGTTCCTGCTAGTCCACTCAACACAGTAGCTGGGTTTGCTAACGTTATTAACTCAGGAAATATCACTGGTGTTTATTCGGCCTACGTTGATGGTAAATTACAAATTTACGCTGACAATTCAGCTAATAATGCCGCTGGTAATGTTGTTATTGCTGCAGGTACTGGAACAGTGTTAGCAGATTTGGGAATTACAGCCGGAACTTATAATGCTCCTACATTTTTAGCTGCTCCTAACTTTTCAGCACCACGTTGGAGATCCACAGACACTACACCAAGACCAACTGGTTCTGTATGGCAACGTACCAACAGTGTAAATCTTGGTGCTAATTTATCATTTAAAAAATACAGCACACTATTGGGCACTTTTGTTCAACAAGCATGTAACATATATACAACGGCAAATGAAGCCACCTACACATTAGATCCATCTGGTGGTGGCACAAATATTCCAGCTGGAACAACTGTAGCTGTAATCAATCCAGAGTTCAACACTCCGGCTACATTGGGACTCCAACTGTTTGAAAAATATTCTGCAGGAGCCACAGTTGTAACTGGATCAGATGACACACCAGGTCCGTTTACAAATGGGAATACATTTAGTATTTCTGCAACTATTCCGGGTCAAGCCGCGGTTGCGCCCGCGGTAACAGCAACGTTGGCTGGAACAACTGTAGCTGACTTTTTGACAGCAGTTAGTGCTGCAGTTGGTAGTTCTACATTTGCATCGTATGTAAGTGCGTCAGTAAATAGTGCAGGAGCAATTGTGTTTACTCACAGTGCAGGCGGCAATATTACCTTGTTAAATCTAACAGGAACCCCGGTTACAACTGCTGGATTTACCACTAGCACTCAATTCTGTCGTGCTGGAAATGGTGGTAGATTGGTATTAAGTTATTGGGTAACTTCGCCAACATTTACTTACACAGCCAGTGGTACATCTCCAGACCAAGATCCAGCTAATGGCGCTTATTGGTATTACTCAGCAACTACTCAAGCCGACATCATGATTCAAAACAACGGTGCATGGGTAGGCTATCAAAACGTAACCAATGATGTTCGTGGTGATAATCTTTCGTTAACCAATGCCACAGGTCCTATATTCAGTACCACAGCTCCTACCACACAAACTAATACAGCGGCAAGCCCATTGGTGTATGGTGATTTATGGATTGACACTAGTGATTTAGAAAACTATCCATTGATCAATCGTTGGAGTAATATAGAAGGAGTAGATCAGTGGGTAACAATTAACAACACAGATCAAACAACACAAAATGGTATTGTATTTGCTGACGCTCGTTGGTCATCAAACGGTCAGGCCAACCCGGTCACTGATGCGTTACCATCAATTACTAGTTTATTAACTAGCAATTACTTAGACTTGGATGCTCCAGAACCTACACTATATGCTCAAGGAACTTTGTTGTGGAACACACGTAGAAGCGGATTTAATGTAAAAGAGTTCCAAGGAGATTATTTTAATACTTCTAGTTTTGATATTCCAGTATACAGCAACACTACTGCATATGTTTACAACGATTTTGTTAACTACAATGGTGTAATTTATGTGGCAAAACAAAGTTCAACTGGAAACCTACCAAGCAATACTACTTACTGGTATTCGTTAACTGCTGAAAACGGAACGGTTAATACTTGGGTCACTGCCAGTGGTAATAGAAATGATGGATCCCCATACATGGGTCGATTGGCTCAACGTGCTATCATTGTTGCCGCTCTCAAGAGTGGAATAGATTCTAATCAGCAAATTCGAGAAGAACAACGTCAGTTTAATTTGATTGCTTGTCCGCAGTATCCCGAGTTAATGACCAACATGGTTGAACTCAACAATGACCGTAAAAACACAGCTTTTGTAATTGGCGACACTCCATTACGTCTTGGACCAGACAGCACTTCACTCTCTACCTGGCATTCAAACAACGGCGGCGCTGGATTAGTCACAAATGATGGACAAGGATCTTTTGACCCATATTTGGGTGTATTCTATCCAAGTTGCCAAACTACTGATTTGTCGGGTAGCCCAGTGGTTCAGCCACCCAGTCATATGATGATTCGCACAATTATTCGTAGTGACGAAATTGCATATCCTTGGTTAGCGCCGGCTGGAACCCTGCGTGGAGTTATTGACAATGCGGCCTTGTTGGGTTATGTAAATGGTCAGACTGGCGAATTTATAACCATTGGGGTAAGTCAATCCCTGAGAGACGTATTGTATCAACTGGATATCAACCCAATTACGTTTGTTCCAGGTGTTGGTATTACCAACTTTGGTAACAAGACCGCTACTAACGTTTCTTCTGCACTGGATCGTATCAACGTGGCACGTTTGGTTGCATTTATCCGTGGGCGGTTACAAGAAATCGGTAATCAATACTTGTTTGAACCCAACGATCAAATCACACGTAATCAAATCACAAACGCTTGCACTAGTTTGATGCTTGATTTGGTAGCAAAACGTGGTATCTACGACTACTTGGTGGTTTGCGATTTGAGCAATAATTCACCAGCTACCATTGATGCCAACGAATTGTATGTGGATATTGCGATTGAACCAGTTAAATCAGTTGAATTTATCTACATTCCGTTGCGTATTGAGAATACTGGAGCAATTGCTTCTAGTGTCAGCACAGTGGCTACTGCCAGTTAATACCATGGCAACGAATACCATAAATAAAGTATATAGGAGATAATACCATGGCTGTTTCATCATTAAGTAGAATGACTGTGCCTTTGGCCAGTAACCAAAGCACTCCAAGTCAAGGCTTGTTAATGCCAAAACTAAAGTATCGCTTTCGGGTTACTTTTCAGAATTTTGGAGTAAGTCAACCAGTTACTGAGTTAACTAAACAAGTTATTGATTTTACTAGACCCAGCGTTGAGTTTGCAGAAATTGCACTTCCTATATATAACAGTACGGTCAAGTTGGCTGGAAAATACACCTGGGCTGATGCTACCTGTAACATACGTGACGATGCCAGTGGAGCCGTGTCTAGATTAGTTGGCGAACAATTACAAAAACAATTGGACTTTATGGAAATGGCATCAGCTGCTTCGGGTATTGACTATAAATTCTTAACAGTGTTTGAAGTGCTAGATGGTGGTAACGGTACTTCAGTTCCTGTTGCATTAGAAACATGGGAACTATACGGTTGCTACCTCAAGTCAGTCAATTACAACGACTTGAACTATGGAACAAGTGAAGCAGCCACTATCACAATGAACATTACATTTGATAATGCAAACCAAGTGGCAGGAGAAGGTGTTGGTACATTAATTGGACGCACAGTCGGCGACGTGGCATCTGGCGTAGGCGTTTAATCAATTATGGCTTGGGGCCAAGACTTCCTTAAAGGATTTGTTGGGGCTAGTGGGTTAAAAGATTATTCCCATGCTGCCAAGACATTCCTGCAAAACGGATATGAAAATGCTCCTCGCCAGAAGTTTTTATTTCACGTTTACTTTACTATAAACCGAGCAGTGCCTGCCTTGCAGGCTGCTTTCCCCAACGAAGATACTGCTACAATTGGTCTCATGGTCAAGACCGCACAGTTGCCCAGTTATCAAATGAGTGTTGATACACTCAATCAATACAATCGTAAACGTCTGGCTCAAACCAAAATTGAATACAATCCTTGCGTGTTTGAATTTCATGATGACGGCAGTGATTTGATTCGTAACATGTGGTATAATTATTTTCAATACTACTACAAAGATCCTAGTCAAGCATATGACAACGTAACCAATCAAAACGGTCAAATGGCCGCGGTAATTGGTACGCCTGCTGGTTTCAATTACAATGCCCGAGACATTTATAATCCAAGTCAAGTGGTCAACGATTGGGGTTACATCGGCGAGAGTTACAGCAGTGGAGTTCCGTTAAGTGGTGCTGGAAATACCAAACCTCCGTTCTTTAGAGACATTCGCATCTATGGAATGAATCAACGAAAGTTTTCTGAATACATCTTGATCAATCCACTGATCACTGACTGGCAACACGACACCTACGATTACAGTCAAAATTCTGGTACCATGAATCACAGAATGACAGTAAGGTACGAAACAGTCAAATACTACACTGGTGCTATTGGCAAGTCCAGACCCGACACCAACGTGGTAGGATTTGCAGATCCTGCATACTATGATACTGTACCAAGCTCATTGGCCAGACCCGGCAGCACACAGACTGTGTTAGGACAAGGCGGCCTGCTTGACGCTGGCATTGGTATTGTGCAAGATTTGCAAAGTGGTGGAGTTGGCGGATTGATTGGTGCAACACAAAAAGCTGCAACAGCATACAACACATTTAAAAACGTCAACCTTAGAAGTGTGGCCAACGCAGATGTTAAACAGGCTGTTAACAATACTATTCGTGGTGCATTGCCTGGAATAATTCGAGGTGCAGGTTCAAGTCCGTTGAGCTCGCCGTTGGGTATACCTACTCAACCAGTGACTACCAGCAGTGGTGGTATATTCTTTCCTACACCACCAGTGTCAACTAGAACACCCGGATTTAATCCCAGCATATCTGGAGGAGGTTAACCGTGACCACAGTTAATGCTATTAACTATTCAATTGATCAGACTGTTAGAATTTTTGATCAATTTTACAATTATGATGCAAACATACCTGCCACTGAGTTTGATGCAGTATTGAGCTACTTTAGAAGCGTGTTTAAGACTGATGCTGCCGCACAAAATATGACCAGCAGTTTATTTAGAGTGGCAGAGTTTAGCGATACCAATGCGTTGGATTTGTTACAAACATTTCAAGAAAACGGATCCAGTGAACCGCAAGTGACCATACTGATGGCCTACTATCTCAACACCATACGTAGCCCTTCTACTTTGTTGGGTGTGCTGTCACCATCTACACCTAACTTTTACACAGCAAGAAACGTCAGGGCGTAACTATGCCAAACTTCCGCCAAGGCCCATACACAGTAAAGAATGCAGCCAAGTATGTTGGCAAAGGAACTCCTAAATACAGATCTGGGTGGGAACTTACTTTTATGATGTTCTTGGACAGCAATGACAACGTGCTGCAATGGGCCAGTGAAAGTATTCGTATACCATATCGTAATCCGCTCACTGGCAAACAAAGCGTTTATATCCCAGATTTTTTAGTGACCTATCGTGGGCGCAACAACACCACCATTGCTGAACTGATTGAAATCAAGCCCAAGAAACAAAGTCTACTTGAAAGCCGAGCATCGGATCGCGACCGGGCTGTGGTGGCATTAAACTACGCCAAGTGGGATGCTGCTACTAAATGGGCCAAACGCAACGGGCTTACATTCAGGGTCATTAACGAAGACATGATTTACCATCAAGGCGGCAAGAAATAATAGACTAACATACCGACGGTAAATATGGTATGACTAGAAAATTGGAAGAACTTTTTGATTTCCCTCCTTCAGAAACCGCTGAAGACAATCCCACAGCTGAAGAAACACGCACTCAGATAGCCGAATTGGATGCCACTATAGATAAAATTGATGCGGCCCTGCCCACAGTTCGTGACTTGGATACCGGCGATCGAGAACTTGATGAACTTGCTTCAAAAGCACAAGAAACATTCAATGATCTAATGGATTTGGGCATGAATGTGGATAGCCGATATGCCAGTGAAATCTTTGCTGTGGCTAGCAGTATGCTAGGACATGCGTTAACAGCCAAAACAACCAAGTTGAACAAAAAGTTAAAAATGGTTGATTTGCAGTTAAAAAAGTTAAAAATGGATCAAGACCAACAGCGTAATGCACCCGAAGAAGCAATGCCTACAGCACACGGGCAGGTGTTGAGTCGCAATGATTTGCTTGAACGCTTGATAGCCACAAGCTCACAAAACAATATCAAAGCATAAATATCATATAGGGATACTAAGATGAAAAATTTTCAACAATACCTCGCAGAAAGCGAAAGAACTTACAATTACAGAATTAAAATTGTAGGTGATGTTGCACCTGATTTTATCAAACAGTTGGAAGAACGACTCAAACAGTTTGATGTTGTAAAAATCACCAAGCCACGGACTACTCCGGTACAGCTTAAACCGGCTGATTTTCCTAAGCACAGCAACGACAGCGTGACCAGCATGGATGTAGAATTTCGATATCCAGCAATTGAGCCGCAGATCAAAGAAATTGCTCAGCTGTTGTTCTTAGATCCAAATCGTATTATCATGTTGACTGTGCCACACGAAGATGGTATGGATAGTGAGCGTGAACGAGTAGAAGCTGAAAATAAAAACCTATTGACGGACACAGATTACCCTGCACCCGATGCAGAACAAAAAGCTCTGATTAAAGATTACAGTGCTCCATACAATAAACATGCTGTATTGAAGAACGCATATCGTAGTGACTTTACTGTGGCCGGTGGCAAGACACCCCCTGCAAAAACAACAAACGATTTTCCAATGGACAACACAAGTCCAATGACTAAAATAAAACGCCCACCACGTCCAGCAACTGGTGCCAACCCAAGAGGATAATACAATGACATTTTTTTACGACCTAAACAAACGATTGGCTCAACTGGCTGACAAGCAAGATGCTCAACATCTTGCAGAGCATTCGGCTGCTGTTCCTCAGACACCCAAGAAGGGTTCATTGGCACAAGCACTTAATGAGCGTGACCTAGGCAAGCACAACAATGCTACTACAGGTTTTGCAGCGTTGGCCAAGAAAACAGGCGGTGGTGAAAAAGGTGCCCGTATTGCCGGCGCACAGTTGGCAAAGATGCGAGCCAAAGGTCAAGTTGAAGAAGGCGACATGGAAGAAGGTAATGCATTTACTGGTGCATTGGCCAAAACACCAAAAGGTGGCAGTTTTAAATTAGGCGACAAGACATTTAAAGATACCAGCAATCTCGAAGAAGGCATGTGTCCTGCTTGTGATTGCTCACCATGTGAATGTAACAACATGGAAGAATCAGCATTTCAAGCAGCCATTGGCAAAAAGAAATACGGTGATGCGGGTATGAAAGCCTTGCAAAAGGCTGGTCGTGAGAATGCCAGTGCTAAGACCATGAGCAACATTCGCAACCGGTACGACAAGTATGACGAGAGTCAGGGCATGACTGACGAAGGCAATGCATTTAGCAAAGCTGTAGTGGATGCCAAGCGTGATGGTATACAAAAAGGTGAGAAGATTCGTGTAGGCGGCAAAGAGTTGCCACTTAAAGAATTGGATATGAGATTGCTAAAAGGCGCACAAGGTTCAATGAAAGGTAGCAATACCGACAGTGAAAGCGAACGCAACCGTCACAAAAAGTACGGCTATCGTAGTGACCGTGACGACACCGGCAATGACGATGACTATGATGAGCATGGCAACTTAAAGAACAAGAAAAAAGCTGCGGTATCCGACGGTCCTAAGAAAAAAGGACGTCCGCCATCTGCTAGATCAAAAGATGAAGAGCGTGTAACCAAAGGCAGTCACAAATACAAAGCTGTTGACGGCAAGCGTGTCAAGAAAGAAAAAACCAAAGAAGGGCTCGACAGCGACGGCGTTATGATGACTCGTCCTAGCAACATGAGCAGTGAAGGATACAATCCCAGCGAGTATGATCAAGAAGGCGACATGACCAAAGATTCTTTGCACACTGTTATTCGTCATGCAGAAAAACTTGAACAGCATTTACGAGACGCAGAAAATTTACCAACTTGGGTAATTGAAAAAATTGGCCAGATCAAAGGCATGATGACCAGTGTAAGTGATTACATTATTTCATCACACGAGCGTGGTGCAGAACAAGGTATGGAACCAGAACTTGACGAACAAAAAGTTGAAGCTGGTAAGCGCGAATTCTTTGATAAACTTGCTCCTGCGGCTAGAAAAGCTGCCAAAGTAATCAAGGTAATGTCCAAAGGCAAAACAGCAGTGGATGAAGAGTCTACTGACAAAGAAGATACCAAGGCAGAGAAAGCCGGCAAGAAAGTAGCCAAAGATATCGAATACGACGAAGGTCACAAAGGTAAAGACGACAACCGAGCTGAAAAGGCCGGCAAGAAAGTTACCAAAGACATTGAGTACGATGACAAGAAAGATCGTAAAGAAAAGAAAGACGATAAGAAAGAAGAAAAAGTTGACGAAACAACCGTGTCTGGTAGCGTAGCTACTGCAACTGCAAGTGGCAAGTCAAGCAAGGGTGGTATGACTTTTGGCAAAGGTGTTTACGAAAACTACAACCGACAATTCACGCAGGCTCTAAACGAAAGCATTTCTATCGAGTCCAAGATGCAAGAATGTGGCGACGGTAACATGGAGCCAGGAATTACTATACAAGCCGACGGCGAAGATGCAGCCAAGTTAATGATGTTGTTAAAATTAGCCGGCCTTGACAATCAAATTCCTAAGCCTTGCCCATCATGCGGTGGTAGTCCATGTGGTTGTGCAGAAGTTGTTGATGAAAATGCACCAGACTGGCCAACCAACACAGAAACATTAGATGCAGATCCTAACCTCCGCACTTACTCGGGCGGATTGAATGGTTCTAAGTCAACTGGACAAACAACAGTTCCGGTTGTTGCTAGTCAATTGCGCCGGCAGGCCAGTATGGAAGAGTCAATTGCACTTGAACGTAGTTTGTTCAAGACTTGGCAAAATTACAAAGGGTAATAAAAATGGCTCAAGCAAACGTTTACACCGCAGTATCAAATGCAGTATGGTATACTGATAAATGCGAAATTGTCACAGGTAATACTGCTGTAACTTACAACACCTATGTCATGCAAGCAGGCAATCCTACTGTGGGTATTCTTGGTACAGTAACAACCGCTAGCAATGTTATGATTTCAACAAACGCCAGTCAAGTATTGATTGGATCTACATTTGTAACCGGCACTGGTGTTGCCAACACAGTCACCGTGATCAGTGCAGTCAACGGCCAAAGCCTTGTTATGAGTGCCAATGCAACAGCAAACAGCACCGGCTCATACACATTGACCACAGGCAACCAAGGCAACTTATACAGTGCCAACGTGCAAGTGGCTGCTAACAATCGCCAACAAGTTTATGTGGGCGCCGGCAATAAATTAACTATTACTGGTAGTAATTTTACCGCAAGAGAACTTGGCACAGCAAGCTCAGCAGTCGAAGGCAGTTAATCATGCGAGCCTCAGAGTTTCTAATAGAGAAACATGTTGGCAAGATTGGCAACCGTCGTCAAGCTGGAACTCGAGGACTTACCAAGTTTCGTGACATTGGCGGGTATGATCGTACCTACGAATTAAATCGTGTGATGATGGCAGTGGCCCGTGCTGATGGATCAGGAAAGCCATTGGATCTAGACACAGAAAGTTGGGCTGGACGTTACAACACAGCGCACCCTTACACAGACGAAGAAGCGGCTATGCTGAAGCAGGCATTGCAAGCTACTGGCAGCGAGGCTTATGATCTGAATCATGGTGACAATGACAGTCAAGAATTAGACTCAACTTATACCAACAGTCCTGTAAAGGCATTCAAAGGGTATCCAAGATGAGAGCTCGTGAGTTTATCACAGAACAACGTGAATTGCCAGCGGAAATTGCTGAGCCAATGCGTTATACCTTTGTGATTCCCGGGCTCAGTGCAGCCGATCCTTACAAAAATTATCGTTTTGGAGTGGCCATGGCTCGTGCAAGAAGTGATGCCGGAACTGATGGCTTGACCAAAGACATGCCTGAATGGACGGCCCAAACAGCATTTGGCGAACACGGCGTTGTGATTGGCATGAATGCCAGCATTGAACCCATTATTGATCAGGCTTTGTCTATGACCGATACACCCGGCGGCAAGGATCTAGTAAGCACAGCTAAAAGTGTAGAGCCGGCGTTTGTGGACACAGCTAGCCCTGTAAAGGCATTCAAAGGCTATCCAAGATGAAAAAGTTATTATTAGTATTGCTCTTTGTTCCACTTGCGGCTCTGGCACAAATCAATCAGCAATGCCCACAGTTTACAGTCAACGGCACACCGCATTATCAACCTCAACCAGGTGATCAAGAAATTTGCCATACAAACTATGCTGTGATCCATAGGTGTAGTGTCAAGGCACCGGTGGCAGTGTTTGAACATTTAACAGTAGCCGCAATGACCGGTCCTGCCAAACGCAAAGACAACTTCCGCCCAGACCCAGCTGTAACTCCCGAATGCAGTGCTACATTGGCTGACTATGCTACTGTAGGCCGCACACATGACCGTGGTCATATGGCACCTGCTGGCAACAACACACAGAACGATGCTATCATGAGTGAGAGTTTCTTCTTAAGCAACATGGTGGCACAAGTGGCCAACAATAACCGCGGCATTTGGAAACAGTTAGAAACCTGGGAACGTACCTGGGCAACTGCTCCTGGCACAGATTTTTACATTATTTCTGGCGGTATATTTGATACTGGACATCCTGTTGTGGGCAACGGCTTAGGCATTCCAACACGCCTGTATAAAATTATTATTGAAAAGAATAGTCGTAATGTTCAAGCATACTTGATGCCAAATGCGCCACTTCCTGTGGCAGATTTACCCAAGTATCAAGTGCCAATAGCTGTAGTAGAGCAAGCAACTGGAATGCAGTTTAATTTAGGGCAGTAGCTCCGACGCTCATAATTACAGTATGAGCAACTTCTTGTGTGCAGCTCCATGGAGGGGCTTGCACATCAATCCACAAGGCAGTGTCAAAACCTGTTGTGCAGGTGATCCTAATATGTTGGGCAACTTAAACAGCCAAACTATTGAGGAGATTCTACACGGCTCTGCCCTACAAGAAGTCAGACAAACCCTGCGTGAAGGCCGCCCACATGCCCAGTATTGCCACAATTGTGTGCAGGCCGAGCGTTATGGTCGTAGCGAACGTGATTGGCACAACAGAATAAATCCTGGCTTTGATGCCGGCCAAGCCACAGATACAGAACATCATCCGGTGCTGATTGATATACGCTGGAACACCACTTGCAATTTCAGCTGTAACTATTGCAATGAACACAGCAGCAGTCAGTGGGCCAGTTTAAAACAGTTATCAGTGCAGTCGGGCACTAGACCCTACTCAGACCAGGTATGCGACTATCTTGAACAGCATCAAGCCCACATTAAGAAAGTGGCTCTAATTGGTGGCGAACCCCTGTTGCTGAAAGAAAACGAACGCTTGTTGGATGCAATTCCTGTGGATTGCCAAGTTGACGTTATAACCAACCTTGGGGTAGACTTGAGCACTAACAAAATATTTGCCAAACTGGCCGAACGTCAGCGTGTTGGTTGGAACATCAGCATTGACAACACAGGCGATAGATTTGAATATGTGCGCTATGGCGGTACATGGAATCAAATTGAACGCAACATCAAAGCAATACAGGCCTGCTCAGGACATAGATTAGGCATACATCCGCTTTACAACATTTACAATGCTACTAGACTATCTGAATTGATTTCTTGGGCACATGATGCCAATGTGCCTGTGCATTGGCAAAGCCTGTATCATCCAGCCTATTTAGATCCCTTACAACTTGGACCTGATGTTAGACAGTTGGCTCTTAAAGAATTACAAAAAGTATTGAGTAATCACAATTTGGATCATGCCCAACGTAACTTCTTACAAGAGACCGAATCCCGACATCAGCAGGCCAATAACAATGTCTTACCAGAATTTATAAATCACATTGCTGAAATTGAAAGTAAATATCATTCTAGTATGATAGGTCGCTTTGAACAATTATGGCCTGAGCTAGCAAGTATATTATGAGCCAAACCGAATCAACTTTAGTTAAAACACCATACAAGAAGACAGCCTTCACGGATCAACAGTTGGAGGAGTTTGTAAAATGCGCTGACCCTGTTACTGGGCCACAATACTTTATGGACAACTTCTTCCATATACAGCATCCGGTCAAGGGCAAGATGCTGTATCATCCGTTTGACTATCAAAAGCGACTGATAGACACTTACCACAACTATCGATTCAGTATCAGTATGATGCCTCGACAAACTGGTAAATCAACCAGTGCCGCTGGATATCTGTTATGGGTGGCCATGTTTCGCCCTGACAGCACAATCCTTATTGCCGCACACAAATACACCGGCTCACAAGAAATCATGCAACGTATTCGCTATGCGTACGAGTTGTGCCCAGATCATATACGTGCCGGTGTTACCAGTTACAACAAAGGCAATCTAGACTTTGAAAACGGAAGTCGCATAGTTTCGACCACCACAACAGAAAATACCGGACGCGGTATGAGTATATCCTTACTATACTGTGACGAGTTTGCGTTCGTGCGCCCTGGCATTGCCAAAGAGTTCTGGACTAGTATCAGTCCTACGTTGGCCACTGGTGGTAAGGCAATTATCACTAGCACTCCGAACTCAGACGAAGATCAGTTTGCCCTGCTTTGGAAAGGTGCTCTCAAGTGCGAGGACGAATTTGGCAATCCTACTGACGTTGGCATCAATGGATTTAAGAGTTATCGTAGCTACTGGAATGAACATCCAGATCGTGATGAAAAGTGGGCCAGCGAACAGCGAGCACAGTTAGGTGAAGATCGTTTCCGTCGAGAAATGGGTTGTGAATTCATCATCAATGATGAAACCTTGATTGCTCCTGCTAAACTTATTGATCTACAAGGACATGAACCCTTGTATAAAACTGGACAAGTTCGATGGTATCAACGACCCCGAGCAGGACGTACCTATGTGATTGGTCTTGATCCTAGCTTAGGCACGGGTGGGGATGCAGCCGCTATACAAATATTTGAAGCAGAAACCACAGAACAAGTGGCCGAATGGCGTCATAACAGAACACCCATACCTGAACAGGTTCGTATATTGGCCAGCATCTGTGCTCACATAAACGAAACAGTCAAAGACCCACAACGAATATATTTTAGTATAGAAAACAATACCATTGGTGAAGCTGCCTTGATCAGTATCGATGAATATGGCGAAGAAAACATACAAGGCTACTTTTTAAGCGATCCACACTCGGGTGGAAATAGACGATACCGCAAAGGATTTAATACTACAAATAAACCCAAGCTGGCGGCCTGTAACAAATTAAAAACCTTGATTGAATCCGGTCGCATGAAAATACGTAGTGCAAGCATGGTCAGCGAGCTTAAAACCTTTGTGGCTGCCGGTGTAAGTTATGCGGCCAAAATAGGTGAAACTGACGACCTAGTAATGGCCACAGTGCTGACGGTGCGTATGCTACAACTGTTACAAACCTATGATAACAGCATCGATACCCAGCTAAGAGACCACGGAGATAATATAATTCCTCCTATGCCGTTCATCAGCGTAAGGCGCTAAATACACTACTATGGCAGATATCACACCCGCTCGTAAATTATTTGATCTACTGGTCAGTAGAGATTTTGACCCAGAAATGCTGGACAGTTCTGGTAAACCTGCATCCGACCCTGCAGAAACTGAAATATACAGTTTTGACTTTGTTGCCCACTCGGGCAAAGATTATGGCACAGTGGTAATCATGCTGGGCGATGACAACGACCTTGAAGTTTATTGCTCAGACAATGTGGGACGTACCATGGAAGGTGACGACAAAAACGACTGGTTCAGTTTCTTAGAACAGTTGAAAAATTTTGCCGTGAGAAACTTCATGACGTTTGGTATCAAAAACTTAAATCGTTTGCGTTACAGTATGCAAGGGCAAGCGGCTATCAAAGAAGGCCTGTTTGAATCATGGACTGGTAATCGGACAACTAGCTGGAGCGGCGCCGCCACTGAAGCTCGACTGATGATTCGTCATAAGAAAAACATTGCTGAGGGTGATGCCCGTTTCCGTTATATCGAAAGCCTGTTTATTGAAACAGCCGACAGTGAACGTTACAAGTTACCATTTAAGAGCCTAACTGGCGGACGTGCCATGTTGGAGCATGTGCGTCAAGGTGGACGTCCTTACGATGCCAGAGGCAATCACATTGCCGAAATGGTCACAGAGCTAAATGTATTGAGTCGTTTCCGCAGAGCCAATCAAGGACAAATTTTCGAAGGCGATACACAGCAATTATTAGAACAAGTTCAAGAGTATCAAGCAAACTTGCAACGCAGTCTCAAAGGGCTTGGTACCCGGACTGGATACGCAACATATTTTGAATCATGGAGTCCGGCTGAGATTTCAGAGCAAGACGTAGTGATTGAAAGTTTAAAAAATCTTTTTGTCAAGCAAAGCATTGACACAAGAATTGAGTCAGCATTACCTTTGCTGGCCAAAATACAACAACAAGGAACAGCAATGAAAGAAGCCAATATATTTGAAGCTTGGGCAGAGCGCCTAACAGAAGGAACCTGGTCATTGCCAGATACTCCAGAGAAGCAAGATAAACTAATCGAGCTTCTAAGTAAAGATTTACCAGTGGGCGCTGATGCTACCAATGTCACTGAACAATTGTATGGACTTGTTGGCGACGATCAGTTGTTTGATCAGTTAGAAGAATTAGCTGATCGTGATGCCAATGCTGATGCACGTCAAGTGATCATGGATCGCTTGCAAGAACTCAGTGATTGGCCCGAAGTGCGTACGGTATTAGACCAATTGCAAATTGATCCTACTGCTGAAATGAATCCTCCTGAAGCAACTAATCCTGCTGATCTTGAACCAATGAATGAAAGTGTTCTTACCGACAGCACAGGTTCTACATTCCAACACATCCTCAATACATTCAAACGTGATGTCAAGGACTTTGAAGAAACAGGCGAAGTCAGTGACGAACTGCACAATGCCCTGTATGACTATTACTTTGACGACATGCCATATGGTACTAAAAAAGCCCGCGACGGAGACCCATATGAATGGGTAGCTGATCGTTTTGGTGCAGACTTAGGCATTAGTGGTTATGGTGGTCGTAGTCCAGGCATTCCAGATGAGGACTACGGAATGGAACGTGAAAGTGTGGGCGACTATGCCGACGAATATCAAGACTCGTTATCAGGTATATTAAAAATTGCTGGTGTGCCGGCTAAACAACGCCCAGCACCCGAATACGATCATGCCGGTATGGAAGAAAACAAAGAAAATTCAACCGGTCAAATTGTTAAAAAACTATTAGATCCAGTAGCACAAGGCCTAGGTGGTGGCGGAAAATCTTTAAGTATTCCATTGGTAGGCGAAGAAGAAACTGATGAAGGCATTCTTGGCACACTAGGCGGCGGAGCAATTGGTACAATGTTAGGCGGACCACTTGGCGGCATCGTTGGTGCTGGATTAGGTCAACACCTCACCAAGGGCGGATCTGCGTTAGTTGAAAAAGACGATGAAGAAGATGACGATAGTATCAATCCTATTGTTCCGGCGTTGGCTGGCGGCGCACTAGGGTATGCCGCAGGATCTGGTGCGCTAGATGGTATTGGTAGCTCAATTGGCAGCGCCTTAAGCGGCCTTGTTGGTGAACAAGAAACCGACGAGGGCATTGTAAAAGATTTTGCCAAAGGCGCTGGCGAAGTTGTTGGTGATGTTGTAGGAGCGCCAGTTACTATTGCTGGATCTGCAATGAACGCGGTATCATCGGCTGGTAGGAAAGAAACAGACGAAGATGACGAATTAATCAAAATGAAAAAAGCCGCCGGAATTCATGAAGATGAACAATTAAATGAATTCATTGGCCCAGCTCTAGCCGCTGGTGCCAGAGCATTAATGCCGTTACTATCAAAAATTGGCCCGGCAATAGGTAAAATGGCCGGGCAAGGAGCACAAGTAGCCGGACAGGCAGCTAAATCTGCGGCTCCGGTAGTTGGTCAAGTGGCCAAACAAGGTGCACAAGCAGTTGGTCAAGTGGCCAAACAAGGTGCAGAGATAGCCGCCAAAAATGCAGTGCCAATCGGTGTTGGAGTTGGTGCTTACCAAGGTATCACAGACTTGGCGAACAGTCTAGGTACCGGAGTAGGCGAAGTATATCACGACATTGGATCGGCCGCTGAGGCAATTACCAAAGCCGTAGGCACCGCAGTTGACGGAAAAACTATTGGAGACTTAGCATCAGCCGCAGTGAAGTATGCAATACCGATTGGATTATTACTAGCTCTGTTATACGGTGGCAAAAAACTTATTGACGCAATTTTGGGAGAAAATCAAGAACAAACCGACGAAGGTTTAGTAGGTGCCGCACTTGGTGGAATTGGCGGAGCATTAGTAGGCGGCCCAGCTGGAGCAATTCGTGGAGCATCAATAGGCAATTCTATTGGTGATGCGATAGGCGGTGGTACCACCGATGAAGCAATTGATCCTAAAAATCCTAGAGATTACGAACGGCCAACTATTCAACGTAACAAACAAGGCCAAGCACCGTTAACTCGCAAAGATATTGAACAAAAGGATCGCAAAGCCGAATTTGATTTCTATCAACGTGCCCACGGCAAGCCACATCCAGATTCAGCCACTAAAGAAAGTCGTTCGTCTTTGGCCGGGCAGTATGGACATTCTGGTAAAATGCAAGCAGTAGACAAAGATACCAGCTTTTTGGACCGGCTCAAAGAACTTTCAGGAATGAAGAAGTAATTTAGCAATTAGAACAACCGCGTCATAAATACACTTGACGCTAAGAAATAAAGCGTATATACTAACCCTAGTGTATGCGCTTTTTACATTAGCATCACAGGCAACTCGATCTAAATTTTTAGATAGGCAACATAGTAAACAACTTTGAAAGGCAACTAACTATGGCATCTTTAGCAGACATCCGTGCGAGACTCGCACAATCAGAAGGTAACAAACAAGGCGGCAATTCCACAGGTGGCGATAATGCAATTTACCCACACTGGAACATGGAAGAAGGCGCTTCCGCAACACTCCGATTCCTTCCAGACGGCAACACCAAGAACACATTCTTTTGGCAAGAACGAGCAATGATTCGTTTGCCATTCAATGGCGTCAAAGGTGAAATGGAATCCAAACAAGTATACGTCCAAGTTCCATGCGTGGAAATGTGGCAAGAAACTTGTCCAGTGCTTACTGAAGTTCGCACTTGGTTTAAGGACAAGAGCCTTGAAGAAATGGGTCGTAAGTATTGGAAAAAACGCAGTTACATTTTCCAAGGCTTTGTGCGTGAGAACCCACTTGGCGATGACAAAACCCCAGAGAATCCAATTCGTAGATTCATCATTGGTCCTCAAATCTTTACCACTATCAAAGGTGCGTTGATGGATCCAGAGTTGGAAGAATTGCCAACTGACTATCTACGTGGCCTGGACTTCCGTATCAGCAAAGGTAGCAAAGGTGGTTTTGCTGACTACAATGGTAGCAAGTGGGCTCGTAAAGAAACAGCACTGACCGAAGCTGAACAAGCTGCAATTGAGAAACATGGCTTGTTTGACTTGAGCACATTTATGCCCAAGAAACCAGGCGAAGTTGAGCTCAAAGTCATCAAAGAAATGTTTGAAGCAAGTGTTGATGGCCAAAGCTATGATACAGAACGTTGGGGTCAGTATTTCCGCCCAGCAGGTGTTAATGCTCCTGCAGGTTCTAGTGCTACTGTTGCCGAAAGTGCTCCAGCACCAACAGCAACAGCGGCTCCAGCACCGTCAGCATCTAGTGACTTTGACGACGAAGAGCCACTAGTGGCAACTGCTCCGGTAGTGGCTAAACCAGCTTCTAGCGACAAGGCACAAGACATCTTGGCAATGATTAGGGCCCGTCAAAAAGCGTAATAAATGTTATCGCATTTAGATCGCATGTTGTTCCCAGACCGCTGTGAGGTAAGAGAAATCATATCCTTGCAGCGGTATGTCTATGTTATTTTTAAAAATGGGCACAGTAGTATTAATGTGTCTAGAACAACAGACCCTCAACGAATTCACATCAATGAACAGATTCAAAAAATAAGCAGTATCGATGTAATCATACGAAATCCTGAGGACCGATTACTTTCTGGGATCAATACATTTATACAACATACACTTAGAGATAACCCGGGTCTTGATAAAAATACAGTAGAATGGTTTGGTTTAAATTATATATCGTTGGATCGCCATTATGCTTCACAGTTTGTTTGGCTACTAAATTTAGCAAGATATTTGAGTTTGAATGCAACACTAAACTTATTACCAATGTCAGCCATTGAAGAAATTACTGGAAAAAATATAAAACCCGACGGAGTTCCTCGACCCGATTCGGCATTGATAGAAAAAATTTCATCAATAAAAAATAATGAAATGTATCAACGGATAGACACAGCAATATTTAAATGCATAGGACAATCACTAACATTTAAACAACTATTGCAACAGGTTAAAACCATTGATCCCGCGGCATACGAATATGTAATTGAATACTCACAACAAATTTTAAATCCAACTTATGTATTGTCCTAGACTAGACCATTTTGTTCGTTTTAATCCCAATGGCACAGTTAGTCGCTGTGGACACATGGTCAATCCTCCACAATATGCTTCATTGGCAGATATGGAGGCAAGTTCTTGGTTAGCAAATACAAAAGAGTTAATGAAGTTTGACCGCTGGCCCAAAGAATGTGTCAGATGTCAAGAAACCGAACCTGACAGCATAAGAGTATATGCAACAGCAGTGGATGAGCAAACTGCACAGAGAGATTACCTGCAAGTTGGTGGTGTATTAGATAATTTATGTAATGCCGCTTGCCAAACTTGTAATCAAAATTTAAGCACCAGAATAGGAAGTTTAACGGGTCCTGGATTTCCTATAATCAATAACACAGATCAATTCTGGCGCCTACCACAAGAACGAATCGTGCATCTGGATATTAACGGTGGCGAACCCAGTTACAGTAAAAATTACAAGAAACTATTAAAAAATTTACCACCTAACCTTAAAACACTGCGACTTAATACAAATTGTAGCACAATATTGACTGAGCTGGTCGACATAGCCAATTGTGGCATCGAAGTCACTGTCACAGTGAGTTGTGATGGTATTGGAGCAGTTCATGATTTTGTGCGTTGGCCAATACCATGGCAAGATTTTTATCGTAATTTAATGACATACAAAACAATGCCAGTAACATTGAATTTATGGACAACAGTTAGTATACTGAATGTAGACGACCTGCCAAATATTCAACAGTTTGCTCGAGAACACAACATTGATCATAGTTACGCTTACTTAAAAATGCCTTTTGAGTTAAGTGTTGATAATACTGATGTTCGTGCTAGAGATGAATATATAGCAAAACAAAAACAACTAAGAGGCATATCATGAAAATAGCAATTACCGGACACACCGCAGGCATAGGACAAGCTCTTGCTAAAGAATATGTTCTCGGCGGCAACGAAGTAGTTGGCCTTAGTCAGCGTGAAGGCAACAATATTCGCAACACTCCTAAAATTTGTGATCAAATTGAACCTTGCGATGTTTTTGTCAACAACGCACAAGCCGGATATGCACAAACTGAGTTGTTGTTTGAAATGTCCAATCGTTGGCAGGGAACTAAAAAGCATATCATAGTAATTTCAACTATGATGACACAAGAACCAGTGTCGTCGTTGACTGATCTAAGCATGGATCATTACCGTTTGCAAAAAGTTACTTTAGAAGAAGCAGTGCGGCAAATACGACATCGTAAACTTAAAGTAAAAATTACTATAGTTCGTCCTGGCAACATTGCTACTAGCCCTGACAAAACAACGCCACCAGCTGCTGATGTCAACAACTGGGCTAGAACATTGTTAAATTTATTCGACATGGCCAAGAATAATAATTTATCAATTCCAGAAATATCATTAGGACCAATGAATCAATGAATCCAAAAGATATTCTAACAAATAAACATTTTTGTCCTATGCCGTGGACAGGACTAATGTATAACTTTGATGGCAAAGTAAAAAATTGTATTCGTAGTGATTTTACAACTGGTGGATTGGGTAATATCAAAGACAACACCATTGAAGAAATACTGTTAGGACCTGTTAATGTCACTAAACAAACTAATATAATTAATAATCAACCAGCTGCCGGCTGTCACACTTGTTACAATCTAGAACACGGTAAAGAAGGTTTTGATATTATCAGTGATAGAATTTTTTATATAAGAGAATTTAAAAAAACACCACTGGATACTTACCGACCTAACAATTTTGATTTACAAACCATTGATGTACGATGGACCAATTTGTGTAATTTTGCCTGTGTTTATTGTGGCCCAGATTTCAGTAGTAAGTGGGCCAGCGAATTAAATGTTATTAGGGCGACACCAACAGAACAACAACAGAAAGATTTTAGAGAATATCTTTACCGACACGCTAAAAATCTTAAGCATGTGTATCTAGCCGGCGGTGAACCATTGTTGATGAAGGAAAATTTAGAACTACTCAAAGAATTAAATCCCGATGTTAATCTCAGGATAAACACTAATCTTAGCAAAGTCGATACCGGAGTGTTTGATGCTGTATGCAGTTTTAAAAATGTTCACTGGACTGTGAGTGCAGAAACCATAGAAGATGAATTTGAATACATACGCTTTGGAGGCCGATGGCAGGATTTTTTAGATAATTTGAACACAATTAGACAACTTGATCATAAGATAAGTTTTAATATGTTATGGTTTTTGTTAAATTACAATAGTGTATTTGGGTATGTGGATTACCTTAAAGGCCTAGGATTTCATAATAATAGTTTTATCATCGGAGCACTACTAACTCCTGATTACCTAAACATTAGGAATTTACCAGAAAATGTGTTACACTTGTTAAAGTTAAAATTGGAATCAAAAATCAACGAGAATCCAGGATATCTACTTGAAGATAGTTATCGAAATATGTTACACTACATAAGACAACCAATTGAAAAGAATTTGTCAAATTCTTTTGAACAATTAGCCGTAATGGATCAGAGGCGCGGAGTAGACAGCAGTAAAATTTTTACAGAATTATACAAACTTAAAGAAGGAAAGTAATCATGGCAAAACCATTTGACATCAGCAAGTTCCGTAAGGACATCACCAAAAGCATTGAAGGCCTAAGCATTGGATTTAACGATCCAACTGACTGGATCTCAACAGGCAACTTTGCCTTGAATTATCTTATCAGCGGAGATTTTAATCGCGGTATTCCACTGGGTAAGATTACAGTATTTGCCGGCGAATCCGGTGCAGGTAAAAGTTACATTTGCAGTGGCAACATTGTTAAAAATGCACAAGAGCAAGGTATTTTTGTTATCCTAGTTGATACAGAAAACGCCCTGGATGAAACATGGCTTCATGCACTTGGCGTAGACACCGGCCCGGACAAGTTACTTAAATTAAACATGAGCATGATTGACGATGTAGCCAAAGCTATTTCAACATTTATGATTGATTACAAAGCATTACCGGATGGCGAGCGCATGAAGGTGTTGTGGGTTATTGACTCGTTGGGTATGTTGCTTACTCCAACTGACGTGAATCAGTTTGAAGCAGGCGACATGAAAGGCGACATGGGTCGCAAGCCTAAAGCATTGACAGCACTGGTTCGCAATTCAGTCAATATGTTTGGCGGCTATAATGTAGGTATGGTTTGTACGAATCATACTTACGCCAGTCAGGATATGTTTGACCCAGATGACAAGATCTCCGGTGGTCAAGGATTTATCTATGCGTCTAGCATTGTGGTTGCCATGAAGAAAATGAAGCTTAAAGAAGACGAGGATGGCAATAAGATTAGTGAAGTCATGGGTATCCGCGCTGGCTGTAAAGTAATGAAAACTCGTTACGCAAAACCATTTGAAGGCATGCAGGTTAAGATTCCGTACGAAACAGGTATGAACCCTTACAGTGGATTAACTGATCTAGCAGAGAAAAAAGGCATTCTTAAAAAAGATGGAAATCGCTTAATGTTTGTCACCAGCGAAGGTGAGATAATTAAACAGTTCCGCAAGGCTTGGGAAAGTAACGAAGGCGGATGTTTAGATCAAGTAATGTTAGATTTTAAAAATCAAAAAGAAACAGTAACCACTGAAGAAACAGCAACGGAGGAATAATAATGACAGTTGAATTAGCAAACGAAATTTGGTCAGAGCTTAAAAGGTATGTTAACACAGTAGATCGTGACGAAGCAGCCGAAACATTGGTATCGGTATTAATTGACAACGATGTTGGTGCTGATGAGATCAAAGCAGTTTTCAAAAGTGATGGTGACGTTAAAAAAGCATTAACCAGTTACCTCAGAGATCACGATGAAATTGAGGAAGAAGAAGTTGAAGCCGAAGACGAGGATTACGACGAAGACGAGGACTGGGAAAATTAATGTGGTATAGCAAAGTTGTAGCTGATCTAAGTAATATACCTGATTTTATTACTCATTATGAACAAGAACTTGATGAAGCCAAACGTGACTGTCGAGTTGGCGGACTTATTGAAAAAAATATTACAGCTTTGCCAGGGATTACAGAACACAGGTTTAACCAGTTGCAAGAAATTGAAGCGGTATTGAACTACCTCAATATACAGTTACGTAAAATACGCCGCAAACATTTTCAAAAATATCTTGAAGGCTATGCTCGAGCATTGACCAGCCGTGACGCTGAAAAGTATGTTGATGGTGAAGACGAAGTTATTGAATTTGAAACGTTGATCAATGAAGTTGCATTGCTACGTAATCGATTTTTGGGCATTCTTAAAGGAATGGAAAGTAAAAACTTTATGCTCGGTCATATTGTAAGATTACGGGCCGCTGGTATGGAGGATGTGCAGGTATAATGTTTACACAGCCGGGACATAGCCATCAGCATAGTCTTGAAACGCTGAATCAATTATTTGAGCATGATGATTTTATGTTCAGTTTACGCACCGTAGTTGATCTTGGATGCGGACACGGCGATGATTTAGTTTGGTGGGCCACACGAACAACCCGAGAAGATGATCATCAACCGTTAAACATTGAATGTCATGGTGTTGACCTACATGAAAACTTGTCAGTTGCTGCTAGGTACGAAAACATAACATATCAGCAAGTTAATTTTGAAAATAAAATAACTGCCCCAGCTGATGGGTTTGATGTGTTATGGTGCCACGATGCGTTTCAGTGTGCCATCAATCCAATACAAACACTGAGTAATTGGTGGCATATTGCTAGCCCAGGCGGCATGTTATCACTAACTGTGCCAGTGACTCAACAAATACATCGTCGACAACTTTCGTATGTGTTGCCCAATGGGCACTACTATCATCACACCATGGTCAGTCTTATGTATATGTTGGCCACAGCCGGATGGGACTGCGGCGCTGGGTTTTTTAAACAAACACTTACAGAGCCATGGATACATGCAGTGGTTTACAAAAGTAGTCAACCTCCGCAAAATCCACAAGACATCAGTTGGCACACACTGGTAGAACAGAATCTGTTGCCCCAGTCTGCTGTAAAAAGCATTTATGCCCACAGTGCTCTGAGACAACAGGATTTAGTCGTTCCTTGGATTGACGGTAGTTTATTAAGCATGGCCGTTTAACGGGCTATAAATATTTGCATGAAAAAAATAGTGGTAGTAAGCGGTGGGTTTGACCCAATACATTCTGGCCATATCCGGATGATAAAAGAAGCCCGCTTGTTGGGCGACCTGTTAATCGTAGGCATCAATAGCGATGAGTGGCTGGCCCGTAAAAAAGGCCGTGCATTTATGCCCTGGAATGAACGCCTGTGTGTCCTAAACAATTTGTCCTCGGTGGACGAAGTGTATACGTTTGACGATGACGATGGAACCGCTTGCCATTTGCTACAGCAAGTTCGAGCACATTATCCTAATGATAAAATTATCTTTGCCAATGGTGGCGACCGCACACAAGCAAATATTCCAGAAATGGACGTCGATGACAACAACTTGCAATTTGCTTTCGGCGTTGGTGGGTTTAATAAAGCCAATAGCAGTAGTTGGATTTTAGAAGAATGGAAATCACCTAAAACTGAACGCCCGTGGGGATATTATCGAGTATTGCATGATGTGCCTGGCACCAAAGTTAAAGAACTTACAGTATTGCCAGGCCAACAACTTAGTATGCAACGTCATCAAGATCGCGCTGAACACTGGCACGTTGCCGAAGGCACAGCTACAGTTTATGGTATAAATAGAAAAAGTGATGCAGAGTTATTGGGCAAATTTGGTCCGCACACTCATATACATATCAATTGTAATGAATGGCATCAGTTATGTAATGAAACTGATCATCCGTTAAAAATTGTAGAAATACAATACGGTAATAATTGCGTCGAAGAAGATATTGAACGTAAGTAACACAAATATTAAACAAAGGATAATCAATGACAACTAGAACAGTAAAAGTATTAGGTTGGGGCACAGGGCAAGCTGAACTTACCGCTGTGTTAGATGGGGAAACAGTATTTTCTGGTAGCGTCAACCTAGTTGAAATGACACAACACAATCAACATTTTGACCATGCGCCAACTATATTCACATTTGAAATTCCAATGGATTTTATAGGAACTAAACACATGGTAATCACTGTGGATAAATCTGCAGTAAGATTTGGGCAAATTGTAGCGAATTACGCTGAACTTAATATGGGAGCAATTTCTTATAGTATCGGACCGGATGAATATGTAGATGTTGTTGAAATAGATCCTGCTGGTATTGCTGACCCCCGCGGTGACGAAGTAACTATTAATGGCAAAAAACAAAAAGCAGATCGACTAATAGGAAAAGGAACCTGGCAGTGGACAGTGGAACCTGGATCAATATTTGAACATGATATTACTGTGTCTGTTCCAGGATTATTAGACGATTAAAGTTAGTGAACACTTACCTACAAAAACCCTTCATTTTGGAGGGTTTTTTTATGGTTGACCAGAAATTGCCCATTTGCTATAATACTTGTATAGACTAACAAAACAGGAGCAGAAATGACTAAAAAACACTTTATAGCAATGGCTAAAGAAATTAGCCAAATGTCAGATCGTAAGTCAGCCCGCATCACAGCCGAGGCATTCTGTAAGGTAGCACAGACTACTAATCCTAGGTTCAACCAGGCTCGATTCCTTGAAGCCTGTGGCGTTTAAGCCGGTTGACCATTAAATCCATTTCGCGTATAATATACACATATTAACAACATAGTTAAGGAGCTAAAAAATGTCTACAATTCTTGTAAAACACGGATCGTATCGTAATCAACCCGTAAACAATGTGACCTTTAACCTAGTAAAGGGTTACCAAACTGGAGCCAAAGGAGGCTATGTGACAGTAAATGCAGAAGGCTACTTTGGTGAAGATACACCAGATGTAGTTCGTATCCGTGTAAACAGCATCGAAGATGTAGAGTTTACTTCTGGTGCTACCGCTGTGGCTCCTGTTGCCCAGACTCATGCCAAGGCACCAGTAGAGACTGATGAAGAAGTTATTGCCCGTATTGGCGAACGTTTTGACATCCTTGATCAAATGACCAAGGCCACTATTGCTGGTGACGTCCGTGCAATGATTGTGGTTGGCCCTCCTGGTGTAGGCAAGAGTTATGGTGTAGAAAAACAGTTGGAGCATAGTGGCTTGTTTGATCAGTTGAGTGGTCGTCGAGTCAAGTACGAAGTGATCAAAGGCGCAATGACTCCAATTGGTCTGTATTGCACTCTATACAAACATTCAGACAAGAACAACGTCCTGGTGTTTGATGACTGTGACTCAGTGTTCCAAGACGACTTGAGCTTGAACATTCTCAAAGCCGCATTGGACTCGGGTAAGAAACGCCGCATCTACTGGAACAGTGATAGTGCCATGTTGCGCCGTGAAGGTGTTCCAGACATGTTTGACTTCAAAGGTTCGTGCATCTTTATTACCAACCTACAGTTCAGCAACCTCAAGAGCAAGAAGTTGCAAGACCACTTGGAAGCCTTGCAGAGTCGTTGTCACTTCCTGGATCTTACGCTCAACACCATGCGTGATCGCTTCTTGCGTATCAAGCAGATTTACCTCAAAGGTGAGTTGTTCGCAGACTACGATTTTACGCCGGAGCAAGGCGATGAGATCATTAATTTTATGGATGCCAATCAAAGTCGCCTGCGTGAAATGAGCCTGCGTATGGCATTGAAGATTGCAGACTTGACCAAAGTATCAGGTGATAACTGGAAGGCATTGGCCGCTAGCACCTGTATGAAGAACAGTTAATATGGTAGCTCCTGGGCAGTGCAAACTGCCCATTTTTGACAGGTATCTGTAAAAAGATACCTGTTTTTTTGACTTTGTTATAATAAGTATGCTATACTAGCACAATGCGAACAGCCAAAATTATAATCCGTGATGAAGTCAATATCAAAATAGAAGGTCTCGAGCTTGATGCTCGTCGTGCATTGGTCACGGCATTTAAATATGATGTACCAGGTGCCAGATATCTTCCAGCAGTTAGACTTGGCCGTTGGGACGGCAAGGTCAGTTATTTCCAACTGGGCGGTAGCACTTATGTAAACCTGTTGCCAGAGATCATTCCTATTCTTGAAAAGTTCAACTATGACATCGAACTTGATGATCAACGAGACTATTCTACCACGTTCGAGTTTGAACCGGTCACTGAGCAATCATTTAATCACATTGCCTGGGGAAAAGGACACCCGTTAGAAGGGCAACCAATGGTGTTGCGTGACTATCAAGTTGAGATCATCAACAACTTTTTAGCGGACCCACAATGCATACAAGAGATTGCCACAGGCGCAGGCAAGACAGTTATCACAGCCGCACTATCAAATGCAGTGGCACCTTATGGTAGGACCATTGTTATTGTTCCTAACAAGAGTCTAGTAACGCAGACAGAAAAAGACTACATCAATATGCAACAGGATGTGGGTGTTTACTTTGGCGATCGTAAAGAATGGGGTCGACAGCATACTATTTGCACTTGGCAAAGTCTAAATGTCTTACTTAAAAACACAAAGAACGGTGTAGGCGATTGCACTATAGGTGAGTTTCTTGAAGATGTTGTATGTGTTATTGTTGATGAAGTGCATATGGCCAAAGCCGACGCATTAAAAAGTTTACTGACAGGCGTAATGAGCCGTGTGCCTATTCGGTGGGGACTTACTGGAACCATCCCTAAAGAACCATTTGAGTTCCAGGCACTCAAGTGTAGTCTTGGTCCAGTTATTGGCAAACTCACCGCCAGTGAGCTACAAAGCCAAGGCGTGTTGGCACAGTGTCATGTGAACATTGTGCAGTTGGTTGACCATGCAGAGTTCGCCAACTATCAAAGTGAACTAAAGTTTCTGTTAGAAGAACCCGACAGATTAAAAACAATAGCTCAATTGATTGCTCAGGTCAACGCCACAGGCAATACACTGGTGTTGGTAGATCGTGTAGCTGGGGGTCATGCCCTAGTAGAGTTACTAGGTGACCTGGCAGTGTTTGTTTCAGGTGCGACCAAAGCAAAGGATAGACAAGATGAATATGATGAAGTTGCCACCAGCACTGGCAAGATTATTGTGGCGACTTATGGTGTGGCCGCTGTGGGTATTAATTTGCCTAGGATTTTTAATTTGGTTCTTGTTGAGCCCGGAAAGAGCTTTGTCCGCGTTATACAATCAATTGGGCGCGGCATTAGAAAAGCGGAAGACAAAGACCACGTCCAGATCTGGGATGTAACCAGCACTTGTAAATTTGCCAAGCGCCATTTGACCAAGCGCAAACAGTTTTACAAAGAAGCCAACTATCCATTTACACAAGAGAAACTAGAATGGAAATAAAGGTTGCACTTGTAGTAAACTATGTTATAATACACTTATGAGAATACTAACACTTGACAATGAACCATTTGATCTAGACCATCTTCCAGAAGAAGTAGATGACATGCGTTTTGCTATTTTTGATAATAGCGATCCTAAAGACCCAGACTATCACTATATTCCGTTAATCTTCTTGGAAAGTTTCACAGCACCTGCGTTGGTCCTACGCATAGGTTCGCACAGAATTCGTATGCCAGTGGACTGGCAGATTCTAATAGGCGAGCCAGACGTTGGCGACCTTGAAGTGTTGCCGTTGACCAGTATAAACGATCGTGGATTCAAAGCATTTCAATTCAATCCACTCAGTAGTTTCAGACCCAGCTTTCCAGACATTGAAATCATTGACATCTATCAAGAAGTAAGTTGGTATGCTCCTAAGTTAAAAAATGGTCAAATGTTGTGTGTTCCGATCAGCGATGGCGCCGAACCCGAGTGTGTGTATTTTGTCAAAGATATCAGTCGCAACTGTGAAGTGGTAAACTATAACTTGGCGTGGTAATAGCAATGGATTATGTAGATCCACGAACAAGTGATGGCAGGCCTTTACGCGATCACATTATGGAAGATCAAATGTGGAGAGAAATACGCAGAATGGCCAAAAACAATCTCACTTTACAAGAAGCCCTGGAACGTGTTATAATGATATATCAATTGATCAAAACCAATGAGCGATAAACTTAGTATCAACAATGAAATGGCTGTATTTGATCGTAAGGATCGAGAGTTTTACAACAGCCTAACACCAGAAGAACGCAAAAAGTTCAGCAACTTCTTGATGATCCGATATGGGTCAAGTGTGCAAGGCAGTCGAGATCTGCAAGAGTTTTACTTGATTGCCACAAATGAGCGACTCAATAAACATTTCTTCAATATCAATCGACATCCAAAACTACAATGGCTGTGTGCCACAACTGTGAGCCCAGGACTAGGCACTCAGCGACATCAGTGGATTGCTCCTAAGAAAAAAGAACCCGGTGCCGGAAGCATACGAAAACAATTGGCCGAACTGTATCCGCATCTCAAGGATGATGAACTGGAGTTGATGGCCGAGATCAATACTAAAAAAGACATTGATGAATATTTAAAAGCTTCAGGGCAAGAAACAAAGAAATGAAGTATACCTGTCAGTATTGTAAAAAGGATTTTATAAAGGAAAGCAGTCTTGCGGTGCATAGTTGTGAACCGCGACGTCGCCGCATGGAACGAGATGAAGCAGGTGTGCGTCTTGGATTTCATTCATACATCAAGTTTTATGAACTAACACAAGGCAGCGCAAAGCTAAAAACCTATGACGATTTTTGCGAAAGTCCTTACTATCGAGCTTTTGTAAAGTTTGGTCGTTATTGTGTCAGCGTCAAAGCTATCAATCCAGCACGTTTTACTGAATGGGTATTGAAACAAAATAAAAAAATTGACCATTGGTGCAAGGATACTGTATACACAGAATATCTAACTGACTACTTGCGTGTGGAAAATATAAATGATGCACTGGCCCGCGCCATGGAGTTTGGTATTGATTGGGCAGAAAAGTCAGGACATCCAGCAGAGGATTGTTTACGCTATGGCAACACCAACGCTATGGTGTATGCTGTGACTGCGGGCCGTATTAGTCCTTGGATTATTTACAACAGTGAATCTGGACAGAAGTTTTTGAGTGAACTAGACGCCACACAAATAGCCATGGTGTGGCCATACATTGACGCAGACTTTTGGATGAAGAAGTTTCAAGATTATCCAGCAGATCAAGAGTATGCTAGAGATATATTAACAAAAGCAGGTTGGTAATGAGCGCAGACATTGACATTGACCTAGCCGATAGAGATCAACTATTAAGGTTAATTCGTGCCACACCAGCACGTCAGCTGCATCAGGGCCAAGTGCGTAGACACAACTCGGGTGTTTACGTTACAGATATTCCGTATGATCCTGTTAATGCTTGTGCCGCTATAGACTACGAAACTGCTGAACAGTTGGGTTATTTTAAAATTGATCTGTTGAACATGTCAGTGTATCAGTTGATCAAAAGTCCGGAACAGTATCAAAAAATGTTAGCAAAAGAACCACCGTGGGAACGTTTATGGACTGATACAGAATGGACCCAACAACTTGTTCACGTAGGAAACTATATAGATTTACTAAAGTCAATGCGTCCGGATTCAATCCCAAGAATGGCTGCATTTATCAGTATTATTCGTCCAGGAAAAGCACATTTACAAAATCGGCCTTGGACTGAAGTGTTTGATTCTGTGTGGGACGGCAACGACTCTAAGGGATTTGTGTTCAAACACGCACATGCAATTGGCTATGCAGCTTTAGTGGCCTTACATATGAATTTACTCGACACGCCTGACAAGAGTAATTGATTTGCGTTTAGATTTTTTGCGGCTCATTTCACTTAGACTGCAAACTGGGCCATGCAATATTTCTAGATCTTTGTTGGTGAAAGTTTTAAGGTAGGGTCTAAAGAGATCCCATTCGCCTTTGAGAAATATGTTGATTGGAACACTACGATTACTTTCCCACCACCAAATATTGGCCAACTCTAAAAAATGACGTTTTAGATCCGCATTTGCTATAGCACCAAAATCATAGATAGTGGTTATTGCGTCATCTTGATTTTGTATAATGCCTACATATTCCGTTGAGGCATAGACACACAAGGTGATAAATGGGTATTTTTCAGCTAATTTTTCAAAGAAATCGTTTGTCATGTCTACGGATATTTACCAGACCATTTTGCCCAGGTCTAGCAAAGGAGCTAAATATATTGTATGTATTCCACCCAAGCCTATATCTATCAGCAAATTACTCGAGTGTTACTCATGGATACAGGTGCAGGCGAAACTTTTATCTATAGGTACGATCCCGTGTATGCAAAACAACTAACCATAAACAAAGGCGTTGACAATGTGCTGTTGTTTGAGTTCATCAACCAGCAGGAAAAACCTGTCAACATCACAGGAAGTAGCTTCCTGTTTCGTGCTATCAGCACCGACGGTGATCGGATCTTGATTGAGAAACCAATGGTCGTGCTCAATGCTGCTACAGGTCGTGCAAAAGTTACATTGACCAGTGCAGATCTATTGGAAGTATTGGCACAGCCGGCCAGTTACAGCATCCAACGTGTCAGTGGCAATTTGACAGAAGCTGTGTTTACCAATGCACAAGCAGGCGCACGAGCCCCGGCTACTATTGTAGACAGCATATTGCCACAACATGTGCCCAGTGCTCCGTTAACAATTCCTACAACTAAATTAAGTGCTCAAGCCAGTTTAGATGGCACAGCCTGGGGCAGTTATAGTCCGGGCACTTATTGGATGGGCAATCCCAATGGTGGCAACTACTGGAATAGTTTTGCCAACACAGAATTTTACAGCAGTTTTATTGAGCCTACCAATGCCGTTACCACCATACAAATGACCTTGGTAGGATATACCGGCACAATCAAAGCTCAGGCCGCAGCAAACTATGAGAGTATTTTTTATAATGTAACCGAATCAACTACCTACTACAATGAAACTCGTACTATCTATATGAACATTGTGGGCTGGCATCCAATACTGCGTTTATGTTTTAACAACAGTATATTTGCTGTGCCAACACAGCCTGGAACTCCGGCTATTGGTTATGCAACCACCGAAAATGGTGTAGTGACCAGTGTTACTATTACCAATGGCGGTAGTGGGTATTTGGCACCGCCACACATTAACTTCATTGGCGACGGTGCCGGTGCCACAGCAGTGGCCACGGTGTCGGACGGCATAGTTACCGGAGTTGAAGTAACCAACGGTGGTTCGGGTTATTGGTATTTGCCCAACGCAGGCATGGGTGCAGGTATCTATCCAAATAATCCTAATCAAACTGGTGCTGCAGTCATAATCAGCACAGGCTACGTAGTTGACCTTCTTTATAGATAACACCAAACTCTCTTGCGGTGTGTAAATAAATCTGCTATAATTGTAGCATGATTGATGTGATTTCTTTTCTTCCGATTAAAAGAAAACAAACAGCTTCGGGTTGGATAAGTTTCAACGCACCCTGTTGCATTCATCGCGGTGACACACAGGACAAAAGATCGCGTGGTGGGATCAAACCCACAGCAGATGGTTCTTGGAGTTATCACTGTTTTAATTGTGGATATACTGCCAGTTTTGTATTGGGACGTAATCTAACATTCAAAGCTCGTCGACTATTAGAGTGGATGAATGTGCCACAAGAAGAAATTGAGCGTATCAATCTTGAAAGTTTAAAACATAAGAGCATCGAAGGCTTGCTCGGCGAGCGTCAAGACATAATACAAAAATTGCAGTCAATTGAATTTGAAGATCGAGACTTACCAGCCGACACACAACCATTGAATGAACTTGCTAAAGAATATTTACAAAAGAGATGTGTTCCACTAGACTATCCATTCTTGTATAAAACAATGCCGCGTCGCGGTGTTGTAATTCCGTTTACACACAATAATCAAGTGGTCGGACACACTACACGTTTTTTTGACGATCGTACTCCTAGATATATTCAAGACATACAACCAGGATATGTGTTTGGTACAGATTTGCAAAAGTCCAACTGGCAATCAGCAATTGTAGTAGAAGGTGTGTTTGACGCACTCAGTATCAATGGACTGGCTGTGTTACACGCAGAGATTAATGATGCACAGGCGAGATTAATACGCAGTCTAGGACGTGACGTTATTGTTGTTCCGGATCAAGACGAAGCTGGAATGAAACTGGTAGATCGTGCTGTAGAACTAGGTTGGGCAGTTAGTATGCCCGAGTGGCCAAAAGGTGTCAAGGATGTAAATGACGCTGTAATTCGTTTGGGTAGATTGGCCGCATTGATAACTATTATGCAGGCCAAGGAAACCAGTAAAATTAAAATAGAACTAAGGAAAAAACAACTTGTTAAAAGATTACGGACTTGATGTCCAACGCTTATTCTTAGAAATGATGTTGCAAGACGCAGAAAGTTATGTTCGCGTTCAAAACATTTACAACCCAGAAAACTTTGATAGAAGTTTGAGGCCCGCAGCCAAGTTTATTGCTGAACATAGCGACCAACACAAGACACTGCCTACTGTAGAACAGATCAGTGCCAGCACCGGCGTTAAACTCAATGTCATTCCAGACTTAAACGAAGGACACTTTGAGTGGTTCATGGATGAGTTTGAAGGCTTTACTCGTAGGCAAGAATTAGAACGAGCAATTCTAAAGAGTGCAGACCTGTTAGAAAAAGGCGAGTATGACCCTGTAGAGAAATTAATCAAAGATGCGGTACAAATATCACTTACTAAAGACATGGGTACGGATTACTTTAGTGATCCTAGTGCTCGCATTAACAAATACTTCAACTCGGGCGGACAAGTAAGCACAGGTTGGCCACAGATGGACAAGATCTTGTATGGTGGATTCAGTCGTGGAGAACTCAATATCTTTGCCGGCGGATCTGGTTCGGGTAAAAGTCTTGTTATGATGAACATAGCATTGAGTTGGCTACAGGCTGGACTCAGTGGTGTGTATATCAGTTTAGAACTTAGTGAAGAACTGTGTGCCCTAAGAACTGATGCCATGCTGGCCGGAATGAGCACCAAGGAGATCCGCAAGGACATTGACCAAGCAACACTCAAAGTTAAGTTGGTTTCAAAGAAAACTGGACAGTATCGTATCAAGGCCCTGCCAGCACAAAGCAACATCAACGATATCCGTAGTTACATCAAAGAAGTGCAAGTGCAAACAGGTATCAAGATAGATTTTGTCATGTGTGATTACTTGGACTTGTTGATGCCGGTTAGCGCCAAAGTTAGCCCAAACGATTTGTTTGTTAAGGACAAGTATGTTTCAGAGGAATTGCGTAACTTGGCCAAAGAACTCAATGTGTTGTTTGTAACCGCTTCGCAGTTGAATCGATCGGCTGTGGAAGAAATTGAATTTGATCACAGTCATATTTCAGGTGGTATCTCTAAAATTAATACGGCTGACAACGTGTTTGGTATCTTTACCAGCCGTGCCATGAAAGAACGTGGCAAGTATCAAATTCAATGTATGAAGAGTCGTAGTAGTACGGGTGTAGGCATGAAGATTGATTTGGACTACAACATTGAAACCATGCGTATCACCGACCCAGGCGAAGATGCTGGCCCAGTTAATTCTTTTGCCAAGGGTAATTTACTTGACAGCATCAAAGCAAAAAGCACAATGGTCAGTAAAGAAACGGTTGATGCTGATACCGGAGAAATCAGCAAAGTCACTGCTGATGTGCAAAGTGCCAAACTAAAACAGCTACTGGGACAAATTAAACAATCATGACCAATCTTTATTGTTCAATGATACATGGCGGGTTGAATATTGATTTCAAGGCAACCAATGTTGACAATCAAGCTATAATAAGACATTGTTGTTTGCGTAATGATGTTTTTCCTGTGGAAATTGATCATAATTTTTGGCGGAATAAAAAATTACAAACACTTAGAGAAACCAATAAAAAAAATATATGGGACTCTGGTTGTTCAAATTGTGAAAGATTAGAATCCTCAAATGAGGTCAGTTTTAGAACTGGAATGAATGAAGGCCTAAATATTTTTGGACAATATGATACAACAGGACCGTCACGCATTGATCTCATGTTTGATATTAGTTGTAATTTGGCCTGTAGAATTTGCGGAACTCATAACAGCACCTATTGGCAACGACATCTTAAAGAACATGGATTATGGGATCAACCCGTAACAACGCCACGAAAAAAACACAAAGTTATTGAATCTTTATCCAAACTTGATCTTTCTAATTTACGGCAATTGGTATTTTGTGGCGGCGAAACATTACTGGGTCAAGAATATTGGGATGTAGCAGAATGGCTAGGCAATAATGTTCCTAATGCCAAACAACAATTAACCCTGTGTTTTCAAACCAATGGAACTCAACCAATACTTCCTAAAAACTTTGATATTATTGAAAAATTTCACCTAGTGAAGTTACATATAAGTTTAGATGGAGTAGGTGATAGATTTGAATATCAACGGTGGCCAGCAAAATGGGATCAGGTGGTCGATAATGTATTAAATTTACGAAAAACTTTACCCGGAAATGTAATGTTTGTTATAGAAGAAACAGTCAACATTTTTAATCTATTATACTCAACCGAACTTAAAACATGGATTGAATCAAATTTTACAACAAATAGAGAAGGAGACATTGTTAACCACACTAAACACTTGGCTTTTGGAGATTTTAGTCTACAAAACATGTCGGCAGAATATGTAAAATTAATTAAACAAACTGATCAGCATGAACTGATACCGACAAATTGGAAAGAAAATCCTGTTGCAATACAAGCTATGCTGGCAGAAATAAAGAAATTTGATGCCTTAAGAAACGAATCTTTTGAAAAAGTATTTCCAGAATTAGTAGACCTTTATTCTAAATTCTGGTAAATATTAAAAAGGTCCTGGCCCAAAATGCAAAAGAAAACTCGCAGTTTATTAGAAGAATTAGACTCAATGTATATCGAGCGCGATCAGCGCCATGTGATTGAAAACCGCGCATCTAATGTGATCGCCAGTGCTATACGCTTGTTAGAGCAGATCGACGCTAGTTATACGGCTGAAGATGCTCAAAACTTACAGCGTAAATTGATCAATGCTATCAACCAGCGTGATCCAGGGAAATTTACCCGCACTGTGAGACGCACTGATGCAAATTCATGAAATAACACTGATACAAGAAGGTCTGGGCACCATGCTCAAAACCGTAGGGTCGGATCTTAAAAATGCTGTCAAAGCACCGATTGAAAAAGCCAAATACCTTATGAAGGAACCTGGCTCGTTGACCAGCACAGGTGCATACAACAATGCCAGAGACAAATACTATACCAGTCTGGTAGGCCCGCGTCAGTCTGAAAAAGCTGCATCGACCACAACGGACTTGACAGCCTGGGCAAAAAATTTAGCCAGCGAATGGTCACGTCAACCTAGACCGTCGTCACAAACACCAGTAGCACAGGCACAACCGTCAGCAACTACTAAACCTGCAACAGCGCCAGTTGCCACCCCAACAACTCCGGTAACGCCACAAGCAACAAAACCCGGTTACGGTCCTGCATACAAGAATGTAAAAACCAACGCACCAGCTGGTGTTCCAAATCCTATGGCCGCTACAGGATCACCACAACCAACTACTGCACCACCAACAGTAGCGGCAAACCCAACAACACCAGCACCTGTTAATACAACACCAGCGGTAGCAAAACCACGCACTGGTGGAAAACAACCTGGCGTAGTCAGTCAAACTCCTAATGCCATACGTAAACGCACAGCTCGTGCCCAAGGTGCAGTTGCACCTGGTCAAAATGCATTTGGACAAATGGCTCAACAGTTGAGCGGTGCCAACAAGTCTAAATCAAGCACCGGTGGAACCATAACACAAATGCCAACTGGTCAATTCCACGCGGCCAATCCAAAGACAACATCTGTAGCCGCTCCAGCAACAACTACAGCGACCAAGCCAGCACCAAAATGGTTAACACCCACAACTAAAATTAGTAAACCAGTTGCAGGTAAACCGACCGCAGATGAATATGCAAAACTACAACAACAAATAGCAGCCGCTGATGCCAAACAGCGTGGTGTAACCAATGAAGCATTTTCAGATCTGCCTGGTGCCAAGCCTGCTGTAGGTGGAGCAGTGTCTCCTTCGGTAACAGCCAAACCAGCAGGAATCAAGGCACCTCCTCCGCTACAAAGTAGATATGCTCAAAACTTTAAAACCTGGGCGGCATCAAAAGTTGCTGATAAATCGTCTGGACTTGGTCTTGCTGATGTGGAAAAAATTCCCGGCATGAGTCGCACACTGAATCAAGCCTTGAGTCAGATTGTAACAACGCAACAAAATCCCAATGACAACATAGCAGCAGTAGAACAATATTTTTTAACTGTAGGACAGGCCATGCAACAACTGTCTGCCAAGCAAAAGTCTATACAACAGCAAAACAATCCCAAGCAGCGTCAAACCGCATCAGTTACTCCGTTATCAGCGGTACTGAATCCTAAACAAATCGATGCTCTTAAGGACATGGCCAAAGATCCCACTGGCGCATACGACATTAAAACAACATTAGGATTACCATGATACAATCTTTACGAGAAGGCGGTAACGTATTCAAAAACAGCAAAGGCCAGGCCGTAACTCAGCGTATTAATCAGACTGATGTTAAGCCTACTTTGGCCTGGTTGGAGGAACTGTTGCCTGGATTAGATTTACAAAGTAATACATTAGGATCAACTGGCATCAAAGACACGTCGGGTGACTTGGACATTGCAGTAGATGCCAATACAGTTACCAAAGAACAATTGGAAGCCAGACTTAAACAGTGGGCTGCTAGTCACGGATTCAAACCCGAAGACTATGTTAAAAAGTCTGGCACAGCGGTGCATTTTCTTACACCCATCGTTGGCAATCCTGCCAAGGGATATGTTCAAACAGACTTTATGTTGTTGAAAAATGTACCATGGTCAAAATTTGTTTTAGGTGCTGTGCCAGCTGAGTCCAAGTATAAAGGACGTGAACGTAATGTGTTAATGAACAGCATAGCCAAAAGTATGGGATATAAATTGAATCAAATTGCCGGCATTGCCGATCGTAACACCAATGAGATTATCACTGATGATCCAGATGCTGTGGCCAAGATGTTGTTGAACAAAACAGCCACACGGCAAGACCTGGCGTCAGTTGAAAGCATACTGCAATCCCTCAGCACAGATCCAGGTCGTGATGCTAAATTAGCAGACTTTCGAGCGCACATGGAACGTGAAGGCTTGCCATTTATGGAAAGCACAGAGCTTCCTCCAGTTACTGGATATACAGAAGTAAACTTCCTGGCACGACTACGTGACCGTATTGTCAATCAAGGCATGCAGGTAATTGTTGAAGCTGAAGTGCAAGGTGGCCGTGCCAAAGGCATCGAGCACTTGGAAGACTATGTGTTCCGCAATGGCAGTTCGGGTATTAAAAAAGCCATGGACATTGTCAAGCAGACTGCGGCTGACACTGGTAAAACTACCACAGTCAAGTGGGATGGTAAGCCAGCCTTAATATTTGGCCGTGATGCTAATGGAACATTTATACTGACCGACGTGTCGGGATTCACAGCCAAAGGCTACAATGGCTTGTTTACAAGTCCTAAGCAAGTTACACAACATCTGGCCGCTAGAGATGCTGATGCAGCTGCGTTGGGCAAACCTGCTACTCGAGTTCAAGATCTTGCACCAATATACAATCGACTATGGAGCATGTTAGATGCCGCAGTGCCAACAAACTATAGAGGCTTTGTGCAAGGCGATTTGTTGTATATGGACACTCCGCCATTACAGGCCGGCAATTATGTGTTTACACCCAACACCATAGAATACAAAATTCCAGCCAACAGTGATGTGGGCAAGCGTATTGGTGATAGTGAAGTTGGCATTGCCATGCACACCAGATATGCCGAACCTGGCGCTGCCAAAGAGCCCATTGGCAACGTTAAATTTAAAACAGTTCCTGGATTGCTATTATTAGAGCCAGTGTATGCCAAAGAAAATGTGCGCCCGAACAAAGAATTAACACAACAACTTAGAACAGTTTACAGCAGTCAAGGTGCTGCGATTGATCAATTGTTTAATCCTGCTGAACTTCGTGCGCTACAAATTACTGACTTGCCCAAGCTATGTATAGATTATATCAACAGTAGAGTTGGCACCGGATTTGATAACTTGTTGGCTGATTTTGGTCCGTGGTTACAACAACGTGTTACACCCAAGAAGTTTAAAAACATTGTAGAATATTTGCAAAGTCCACGTAGTAACTTAGCCGGTATGGCCGCAGCATTTACTGCATGGGGATTACTACACGACATCAAGATGGATATTTTAAATCAGTTGGATCTACAACATCCTGGACAAGAGGGTTGGGTAATGGCCACAGGAGCCGGTATGGCCAAGGCTGTGAATCGTCTTGCTGGTGGATTTACCGCGGCAAATCGTCAAATAAACAACCCAGAATCAGTGCCTAACTCCTAATTTTCGCCAAAAGGTATAAATAAAAGTAGGACTTCACAGTCCATATACTAAGGAGATTTAAAAATGGCTTATATTACTATTAGTTCGGGTGATGCCCAACCAGTATTTGCAACAGACGTATTGAATGGCCCAGTTAGCCCATCAGCATCTACAGCAGGACAACCTGTTAACTTTGCTGGTCCAAAATTGGACTTTTTCCGTGTAGTTGCTAACACCACAGTTGTATCACAACAAGGTGTAAACGAATACGTGTCTAACGTTATTCAAGCAATTCAACAAACAAGCACAGTTGCTATGTATCAAATTGATGGCACAGTATTGAGTTTTGGTGTGTTTCCAGTAGGTGCCTATGATGCCACAACATTCTTGGCTGCTGCGAACATTGTAGCCACTGGTTACCAGTTGAACTCATGCACAAACGCTGGTTTCAAATTGTCAACCTAATCAATTTTTTGATTATATCAAACCCGCTTCGGCGGGTTTTTTATTGACCGGATTTTACAAGTATAAGTAATCTTGCTCGTGTAGCAATCTTGTCCTGCATAGGGCGGGACTTGATAACACACACATTACACAGGAGAATAACATGAGCAAAACACCTTACGAGATCCGTCTCGAACTTCTTAAAATGGCTAACGAAATCCTCGTAACGCCAATCTTCCAAAAACGTCAAGCAATGAGTGATGAATATCATTCAAAACTAAATGACGCCAATCGCGGAACACTGCCTTATCCAACCTTACCTGATTTTCCGTCTAGCACGGATATTGTAAGCAAGGCCGAGGAACTCAAGAAGTTTGTAGACCAGGCGTAATTAAAAAGCACCTTCGGGTGCTTTTTGTTGACTTTAATACTGGTCTTGCAATAATAACTTAAATACTCTATCATGATGGTCAGCAAAATTACAGAGCTTACAGTATTTGAAAGTCCAGACGGTGGTCGCACAGTCTATGCTCGTAGCCCCGGTGCTACCAAAAGAGAACTGCATTGGCAAGATCCTAACTTACAACAAGAGCTCAAAGACTTGGAAAGTTCAAAACGTTGGGTAGAAATTTTTCAAGCTCGCAGAGACAATAGCGAGCTTAATCATTTGTGTGAACAAGTAGAAATACTTTACGAATTAAGCAGGAAAGCCGAATGAAATTTGCTTGTCAAACCCTGTTTGATATCACAGCCACCGGAGTAACTGGACATTGTAAACAAAGCCGCATGCCATTTCATGATCGTGCTGGACAGTTGATACACAATGAAGAGCTGTGGAATCGTAGTCGCAATCAACAACGTAATTGGGAAACACTTACACAAATTTTAAGTCTTCGCACTCAATTATTTGACCTAACCGATCCCATATCAGATCAAACCGGCACACGTTGGATGTTTGAATTTGAAACCGAAACAGACGGCATTTACGGTCCTGAATCAGATCCAGTATCAGTGCTACGTGCTGATGCTGAAGGTGTGCCCATGTTGCGTGAACTTGACAATGACCCGGATATTGACACAGTGTTAATAACCAGCGGCCCTAGACAGAATATTTGGTTCGTGCCTATTTCCATAAATACATGATGGAGATTACAAATGGTTGAGCCAACTGATATTGAAAAGAAAAGTCTTGAAGCACACGTGGAATTGTGTGCTGAACGCTACAATGCGTTAGAAGATAAAATGACCGCTATGAGTGTGAATATTGCACATCTCTGCGAAATGGTTGCTGAGGTCAAAGCCAGTGTAAGCAAAATGAGTGAAAAAAATACTGATAGATTAATTGGCTGGGGAGTTGGCATTATTGGATTTTTATTTGCTTCAACCATTTATCTTATATCACACTACGTTTTAAAATGAAATCCGACCAAGAGTTTGAACGCATGTTCCGCCAGGAATTTAAAAGCATTGCACCCAATTTAATCTGGCAAAGTGAGGATGGTTACGAAGTATTTGAGCACTATAAAATACAACCCAAATCACGTGGTTATCAAGTCGTTTGTGGCATTACAGAAGTAGGAGTTTTTAGCAGCACACGCACAGCACTCAGCTGGTGCATTGCCGATAAAAATCGTGATTACAATACATCCCGTGAAATACTAAGAACTGATAATAAATTAACAGCACTTAAAAATGATATTAATACAAGAGCTGCCATTGGTGATCGTAGCCAAAATCCTGATTTACGTGAAATTATACTAACCAAGCTAGAAAGCAAGATTATACAGAAAAAAGTGCTGGAAAATCAGTTAACCAAATACGTAAACTGGGCTAAATATATTCAACAACGAGGATTCCATAATGAAACTGCAAGAACTGGCCGTAGCCAATCCGAAACAACAAGCCGCTAAGGTTTTTGAAAGCTATTTTGGTGACCGTGTTAATTTTAACACTGTTTCAAAAAGCCAAGCACATAACATGCTTAAGAGTGTTCGCAAGTTAATTGCTGAACATCGTAGAACCACAGCTTTTCACAGCAGTGAACGTGATCCTGCATATTTAAAATTGGTCATGATGGAACAGGCCTTGGCCGCCGCTGCAACAGCACCCGGTACTGCTCCGGCAACAAATCCAGCCAACATGGCAATGGACATGGCCGCAAGGAAAAAACAGGCACAAGATCAAGCCGCTGCAATTACAAAACAAATTCAAGAGTTAACACAACAAAAAAATCAAATTTTGCAACAAGCAAATAACCCAATGGCAGAAGGCCGCCGCGCTCGTCGTTTGCGTGAAGCCTCTGAAATTCAACAAGCTCAAGTGGTGTTGGCTGCACAAGACATGGTTGATCAAGTTCAAAAAATGAGTGAACAAGTCAGTGCCATGCAATTCAAAGATTTACCTGCATTGATTGACCAAATCAAGAACGAAGTTGGAGTTGATCAAGCTACTCAATTCAACGGCGATGCCAGTGCTGCATTAAGCGGGCTGTTACAAAACCTAAGCGGTGCTAAACAACAATTAGAAGCTGCACTTGGTGTAGTTACCGGACAAGCACCGCAAGTTCCTGGTGATGATATGGGTGTTGCTCCAGGTCAAGAACAAATTGATATTGATGCTGAACTTCCTACACCTGATGGCGAAGAAGACATTGACGCTGAGATGGATGCCAACGTTGAACCTGCTGGCCTGGGTCGCGAACGTAGATAATGTTAATCCGCGAAGTTGCAGATCCCAACACACAACGACTGGCTGCATTAAGCCAGTTTTTGCTTGGGCGTAGTGAAGATGAAAGTGCCAAAAAACAAATTAGTCAACAGGCCTTTATTGATGCGGCCAAAAGTCTAGGAGTCAACGTTACTCCTGAAAATCTGGGTGATTTGATCAGTCAAGAACCCCTAAGTAATATATTAGAACCACTGGAACCCAACACTGGTGTAGTTCGTTTCAAAGGCAATACTGAAGCCGAAACTGGCATGAGTGTAGACCAAGCCAGAGCAGTAGTAGACAGCAATGCCAAAGCGGCATTAAAACGTCGCCAGTAAACACATTAGTCGTAAATATCTAACATCACTTAATCATCGGGTGGTGCTTCCTATACTATGAAAAAACACCTATTCTCAAAACTTGAGTTCTATATAACTAACGTCTGCAATCTAACCTGCGAAGGTTGTAACCGTTTTAACAACTATTCATTTGCTGGATGGCAACGATGGAGTGACTACGAAGCCGATTATGAAAAATGGGCCGAATATGTTGACGTTGACAAGATAGTGATATTAGGTGGCGAACCGTTGCTGAATCCGGACATACTTGATTGGGTTTATGGAATCAATCGCATATTCAAAAGAAATGTGCAGATACTATCAAACGGCACACGCCTAAACAATGTAAAGGGACTTTACGAAGCCTTACGGGTCAATGGTAACTGGATGGGTATCAGCTGGCACAATCCTAATACCATTGATGAATTTGAAGCTGAAGTTCACAAGTTTCTTCAAGGTGCAATTACAAAATTAGAAAAAAACGATCCTCGTAACTTGTTTGGGTCTGACATTACATGGATAGACGAAAACAAGGTTGCCATACCACTGTGGATACAATATGATTTTTACGACAGTGCTATTCAACGAGATGCCACGGGCAAGTTTACACTACACAACAGTAGACCTCATGTGGCACACAACAGTTGCGGATTTCGCATACATAAAAACTATCACATGATCAAAGGCCGGCTGTATAAATGCGGACCAGCTGCACTATTTCCAGAGTTTGATCAACAGCACGGATTTGATATTTCAGACGAAGATAGAGTTATTTTAAATTCCTATCGACCGCTATCGCCTTACGAGTATTCGGAACGTGGTGCGGAATTTTTAGCCACAATCGATGAGCAATTGACCATGTGTAAATTTTGCCCAGAAAGTTTAGAATATAAAAATAGGTTGTTTGCAGTTACCAAAAATCAAGCCAAAAAACAATACACCCTAGAACCAGTCGTATAATACGTTCAAAAAGGTTGTAAATACAACAGTTACATGTTATAATGTAAAATAGGAGAAACAAATGGCATATTCAGAAAAAGTAATAGATCACTACGAAAATCCACGCAATGTGGGTAGCTTTGAAAAAGGTGACGATTCAGTAGGAACCGGTATGGTTGGCGCACCTGCCTGTGGTGACGTTATGAAACTTCAAATCAAAGTAAATAATGAAGGAGTAATAACTGATGCCAAATTTAAAACATACGGATGTGGATCAGCAATCGCCAGTTCAAGTCTTGTCACCGAGTGGGTTAAAGGAAAAACGCTTGACGAAGCAGGAACGATTAAGAATTCGGATATTGCTGGAGAACTTGCCTTACCACCGGTTAAAATACATTGTAGCATACTTGCAGAAGATGCTATAAAAGCTGCAATTGAAGACTATCGTAAGAAACACTGATGATATCTGTTACTGAGATTGCTTCTAAAAAAATTAAATCCAATTTGACTCGTCGTGGGCAAGGCGTAGGCATTCGGCTTGGTGTAAGAACCACAGGTTGCAGTGGACTTGCTTATGTGTTAGAATATGTTGATAACATTAACTCCGAAGACATCACAGTTGAACAAGATGGATTTGTTGTGGTAGTTGATCCTAAAAGTTCGGCATACCTAAATGGTGTCGAAGTAGACTATGTGCGTCACGGCCTTAACGAAGGCTTTGAATTTAATAATCCTCTTGAACGAGACCGTTGTGGATGCGGAGAAAGTTTTAGAATTTGAAAGACAAACTTAAACAAGCATACATAAAAACCGCAGAAACATTTGCAGAACTAAGTCATGCTCGCCGCCTACATGTTGGCGCTATTGTAGTCAAGGATGATAGAATTATTTCTATTGGCTATAATGGTATGCCGGCTGGTTGGGATAACGATTGCGAAGATCAAACATACGATGAAGACGGATTTCACATTATACTAAAAACCAAACCGGAAGTATTACATGCTGAAACAAATGCAATCGCAAAACTTGCTAAATCTAACGAATCTGGTATGGGCGCTACTATGTTTATTACCCATGCTCCATGTTTGGACTGTGCTAAACTTATCTACCAAAGTGGTATTAGCAGTGTTCTATATAGGAACGCTTATAGGGATGCTAGCGGTATTACGTTTCTGGAAAAATCAGGAATCCAGGTAGAACAAATCGATGTATAATCCAAAATTTAACTATCATGAACTAAGCCGCACAAGCGAAGAAGGCAAACGCTTGTATTCTACACCAGACGGATCCAAGGTTCCTAGTGTAACAACTATCCTGGACAAAACTAAACCAGCCGAATCGCGAGCCGCACTAGAGCAATGGCGCAAGAATGTAGGGCATGCCAAAGCACAGCAGATTACTACAGAAGCCGCTAATCGTGGCACACGTATGCATACTTACTTAGAACATTATGTAAAAAATAATGAACTAAAAGAGCGTGGAACAAATCCATTTGGTTGGGCAAGTCACGCTATGGCACAAACTGTGATTGAAGACGGACTTAAAAATGTTGATGAGTTCTGGGGTGTAGAGATTCCTTTGTATTTTCCTAAACTGTATGCTGGAACCACAGACTGCGTGGGCATACATCAAAAAGACGAAAGCATTCTGGACTTTAAACAAACCAACAAGCCCAAGCAAGAATCTTGGATCACTGACTATAAATTACAACTAGTGGCCTATGCTCTAGCTCACAACGAAGTTTACGGCACAAACATACGCAAAGGTGTTGTGCTAATGTGTGTTAAACCTCCTGTAGACGACATGGGCAATCCACTTGCCCGTCCTGTTTACCAGGAATTTGTATTGAAACCCGAGGATTTTGACTACTGGGCAGACCAATGGTGGCGCCGCCTAGAGCAGTATTACCTACTGGCCTAAACAGCTAAATACTGAATAGAATTCAAGGAAGACTAAATTGGCCATTGTTCAAATATCCCAAATTACAAACCGCAAAGGTTTAGCAGAAAATCTACCACAACTGGCAGGCGCAGAGTTTGGTTGGAGCACAGACACACGTCAACTTTACATTGGTAACGGTACCTTAGAAGAAGGCGCCCCAATTATTGGTAACACTGAAATTTTAACAGAATTCAGTGATATTTTAAATTTTTCCACAACCTACACTTACAAAGGACTGGCTGCTGGTTACACAGTGCAAACTGGTCCCACTGCTGGTACGCCAATTGATTTAAGTTTGCAGTCGTGGCTTGATCAATTTGCCAGTGTATTGGATTTTGGTGCAGTAGGTGACGGTTCTACAGATTGCACAGCAGCAATTAATCGTGCCCTATACCAATTGTATTGCAGAGATACTAATCCACAAATCCGTCGTAGCCTATTTTTCCCTGCTGGAGTATACAAAGTAACTGGTACAATTAATATTCCTCCTTATGCTACCTTGTATGGTGAAGGCCTGGACAATTCTATAATTTCATTGGCCTCGGGTGCTTCATATGCAGCACAAACAGCTGACAGCTTGCAACAGACAGGTGCCAATATTGGTTCCGGCGGAACAATACCGCCGCAACATATTACTATTACCAACCTTGGATTTCAAACGGTTGATCCTGAAGTCAGCGTATTTTTACTTGGACAAGCCACTAACTGTCGTTTCCAAAATGTAGGATTTAATGGTCCTATGACCACAGCTGACTTGACCACAAATGCCAATGCTACAAAGTGTGTGGAGTTTAATACAACGGCTGCTTATTCATGCGAACAAATAGTGTTTGACGGATGCCGGCTTAGTGGAACTGTTTACGGAATCAACACCAATGAAGAAGTCAGCGGTGTTATCGTTTCAAATTCCGTATTTGATACCTTGTATCAAGGTGTGTTGTTAGGAACCGGTGCTCCGGCATTTGTTTCACCCACTGGCATACGTGTTACTAACAATGTGTTTAACAACATTTATGCCGAAGGCATTATTTTTGGATCTTATTCTAATTTAAATGCATCAGCACAAAATATTTTTTATGATGTAGGCAACGAGTTTACAGGATCTACAGCGGCCTCTCCAGTAATTACTTTCAACAACAGCAACAATGTCAGCGTCAGTGATTTATTTGAACGCAGTGATGCCTCAGCCGCTGACTATCCTAGAATATCGTTGGCCGTGCCTGCTAACCAAGTAGCCACTACTAATGGTTCGCAGATTGTAATAGCCACAGGAACTTACATAAGACAAAGTGGATCTCAAACTCAACTGGCCAATGATGATACCAACGAAGTTGCAGTAGTATCGACTCTTCAAGCCACCGCATTTGAACTCAATTATAAAATTACACGCAATGACTTGTATCGTGTTGGCACTATGATTGTTGCTTCAGACTCCACAGGACCGACCATGTCAGACGATTATGTTCAAAATGGTGACACTGGCATAACTTTATCAGTTAGTCAAACAGGCGATGAATTGAGTGTAGTATACAATGCAACCGACACCGGCATAAACGGGATAATTAATTATTCTATCAATTACCTAGCCTGATTCAATGTGGCCAGTAACTTTTGATAGCAGATTGCAAGCCTGGGTTGAGCTACGCAGTCGTTGCCAATCTCTTGATTTAGAAAATGCATTAACTGCCATTAATCAATGGTGGTTCAACACCCCTTGGCAACCATATTACCTACACTGGGACGACCAAGCAGATTGGCCAGATCCCTGGCAACTTTTAAGTGATAATGTCTATTGTGATCTTGCAAGATCTCTTGGAATCCTGTATACTATAAGTCTACTGGAACGTGCGGATATGGCGGACGCAGAGCTGGTTTTGGCTGATGATGGCAGTAATTTAGTCCTAGTAGCAAAAGAAAAATATATACTTAATTGGAACAAAGATTCAATCGTAAATAACAAACCCAAAGTTAAAACCACTCGCAGGTTTAAAAAAACCCAAGTTACGTAGTAAAATTAGAACACGAAAGTTAAAAGATGCAGATAAGCGTAGTTAAAAGAAGCGGACTAAAAGAACCACTGCAAATTGATAAATGGCAGGCGCAGGTTGCTAAAGTTTGCCAAGGAATCGCTGACGTAAGTCAGAGCATGATAGAAATCAAGGCACAATTGCATTTTTATGATGGGATCACCACACAAGAAATTGACGGCATCACGTTGCGAGCCATTGTGGATTTAATTGATGTTGAATCAAACCCAGATGTTGGACATACTAACTATCAATACGTGGCAGGCAAGCAACGCTTGAGTATGTTGCGAAAAGATGTATACGGAACATACGAACCTCCACATCTTTATGAAATTGTAAAAAAGAATGTAGCCACAGGTCTATATACCAAGGAACTTCTTGAGTGGTATACTGAAGAAGATTGGAACCGCATGAACGACATGCTGGACCACGACAAAGACGAGCTTTACAGCTATGCGGCGATTGAGCAGTTGATAGAGAAATATTTGGTACGCAATCGTGCGACAAAGGAAATTTATGAAACTCCCCAAATTAGATATATTGTTGCAGCGGCTACAGTGTTTCACAGAGAAGAACCGAATACTGCAAGAATGCGTTACATTAAAGAATATTATAATGCGGCATCCGATGGTTTGTTTACTCTTGCTACACCTGTGCTGGCTGGCCTTGGCACTCCTACTAGGCAGTTTTCTAGTTGTGTGCTTATCCGCAGTGACGACAATCTGGATAGCATATTTGCTTCTGGAGAGATGATGGCCAAGTATGCCGCCAAACGTGCTGGCATTGGTTTGGAGATTGGCCGCTTGCGTCCACTAGGTGCTCCTATTCGTGGTGGCGAAGTCATGCACACTGGCATGGTTCCGTTCTTAAAGAAATGGTTTGGAGATTTGCGTAGTTGTAGTCAAGGAGGTATTCGTAATGCAAGTGCTACTGTATTTTATCCTATTTGGCATTATCAGTTTGATGATCTCATTGTGCTCAAGAACAATCAAGGAACAGAGGAAACCCGAGTCCGTCATATGGATTATGGGGTTGTGCTTAGTGCTCTCTTCTGGAGACGATTTAAAAACAAAGAAAACATAACATTCTTTGATCCAAACGAAGTACCTGACCTGTACGAAGCATTTTACAAAGACACAGCAAAGTTTGAACAGCTTTATGTCAAGTATGAAAAGCGCCGAGATCTACGTACCAAGACCATGGCCGCGGAGGATGTGTTCAAGGGCGGTATCTTAAAAGAACGCACAGACACTGGCCGAATTTATCTTGTGTTCATTGACAATGTAATGAATCAAGGTCCATTTGATCCTGAGTATCACACCATCTATCAAAGTAATTTGTGCTGTGAAATTTTACTTCCAACCAAATCATTTGATCGATTAGACGACCCAGAAGGCCGCATTGCTCTTTGCACACTGGGATCGATCAACTGGGGTGCATTCCGTAATCCAGAAGACATGCGCCGTGCTTGCAGAATTTTACAGCGTAGCCTATGCAACATACTTGACTATCAAGACTTTCTAAGTATTCAAAGTCAGTTGAGCAATCAGGAAATTAGCCCATTGGGAATTGGCATTACCAACTTGGCCTACTGGCATGCCAAGCGTGGTCTGTTATATGGCGAAAAAGATTCGCTACAAGAAGTTAAAAGTTGGATGGAACATCAAGCCTACTACTTGACAGAAGCCACGGTGGAGTTGGCCAAAGAACGTGGTCCATGCAGTCATTCAGGACTCACACGTTATGGCCAAGGCGTGTTTCCTTGGGAACTTCGCGCAAAAGCAGTAGACGAGCTTGCAAACTTTAAACCTGAATTAGATTGGGAAACACTGCGTGAAAAGATGAAAGTTCACGGTGTGCGTAACGCAACATTGATGGCAGTGGCTCCGGTTGAATCAAGTAGTGTGGTTATTAATTCAACCAACGGTATTGAAATGCCCATGAGTCTAATCACCGTGAAAGAAAGCAAAGCTGGTAGTTTGATTCAAGTGGCACCAGAATACAATAAATTAAAGAACAAGTATCAACTCATGTGGGAACAAAAAAATTGTGAAGGGTATATCAAGACAGCCAGTGTAATTGCCGCTTATGTAGATCAAAGTATTTCAACCAACACATTTTACAATCCTGCGCACTTTGCCGATCGCAAAGTTCCAACCACATTGATTGCTCGAAACTTAATGCTGGCACACCGTTGGGGGCTCAAGACTTTTTACTACAGCCTGATTAATAAACAGGGTAGTAAAGGTCAAGACGAACCTAAAGAAGCTGCATTAGAAGCAATAGACTTTGACGATCAAGAAGATTGCGAAGCATGTAAATTATAAAGAGAAAAAAATGAGTCAAGCACAATACAATTTAAAAACAAAAACTGATTACTTACATCGCAAGATGTTCTTGGATCCAGCAGGGCCTGTTACTATTCAACGCTTTGAAGAAGTAAAGTATAACAAGCTGACCAAGTTCGAAGCCGAAGCACGTGGCTTCTTTTGGGTACCAGAAGAAATCAGTCTTACCAAAGACGCCAACGACTTTAAAGAAGCTAGCGACACAGTGCGTCACATCTTCACCAGCAACTTGCTACGTCAAACTGCATTGGACAGTTTGCAAGGACGTGGACCTACGCAAGTGTTTACACCTGTGTGCTCAATCCCTGAACTTGAATCACTCATGTTCAACTGGGGCTTCTTTGAGACCAATATCCATAGTCGCAGTTACAGTCACATCATCCGTAACATTTACAACGTGCCCAAAGATGCATTCAACACAATCCACGATACCAAAGAAATTGTAGATATGGCTAGTAGTGTAGGCAACTATTATGATGCTCTCCATTTAGTTAACTGTCGTAAAGAACTAGGCGAAAAGGTAACCGAGAAAGAACATGTCCGGGCCATCTGGTTAGCCTTACATGCCAGCTATGCCTTAGAAGCCTTCCGCTTCATGGTCAGCTTTGCTACAAGTTTGGCAATGGTTGAGAATCGTATCTTTATTGGCAATGGCAACATTATCAGTCTGATCCTACAAGACGAAATCTTACACAAGGATTGGACAGCTTGGATGATCAATCAAGTGGTCAAAGAAGATCCTAGATTTGCTGAAGCCAAGGCAGAATGCGAAGCAGAAGTATATAGTTTGTATATGGATGTTATTCGTGAAGAAAAACAATGGGCAGACTATTTGTTTAACAAAGGGCCTGTGATTGGTCTTAACGCCAACATCCTTAAAGACTTTGTTGATTACACCGCAGTTGGCGCACTCAAAGAAGTGGGTATCAAGTATCAAACAGCCGCACCCAAGACAACTCCTATTCCGTGGTTTAACAAACACGTCAACACCAGCAATAAACAAACAGCACTACAAGAGTCAGAGTCAACTAATTATGTCATTGGCGTAATGAGCGATAACCTCGACTATGAAGCATTACCTAATTTATAATATCAAGGAGAAAACGATGAAAGCAGTTGTATGGAGCAAAGACTCCTGCCCATATTGTGTTCAAGCAAAAGGGCTATTAAAACAAAAAGGTATTGAGTTTGAAGAGCGCAATATTAACAAAAATTGGACTAAAGATCAGTTATTGGAAGCAGTGCCTAATGCAAGAACCTTACCACAGATATTTTTAGACGATAAATTAGTAGGCGGATTTACAGAATTGCGCCAACACTTACAAGGATAACATGATAGTAGAAAAAGACAAAGTTTACACATTTAAATTAACTAATGCTGATGAATTGGTTGGAAAAATCATTGAGATTACCAATGATGGTTACATTGTTTCACAGCCACTTAGTGCTGTGCCCACAGAAAAAGGTATACAATTAATTTTTACCGTGTTTACTGGTAATCCCAAGGAAGATGTGACTATAAATAAAACAGCAATAGCAATGATCTGTCAAACTCGAGACGAAGTTTGTGATCATTACTTAGAGGCAACCACTGGTATCAAAGCAGTGCGTAAACCATCAATTATAATGGGATAATACAATGCCGGGTAAAGGTGTTCAACGTGTAGGAGATCCAAGTTCGGGCGGCGGCATTGCTGTAGGCCCAGGCCACAACAATGTGTTGATCAACGGTCGTCCTGCCGCAATTCCATTTACACCGTTTACTCCTCACATAGGATGTAATCCTAAATTTCCCATACACTGTGTTGGTGTAATTGCTGTTGCTGGAACAGCTTCAACTGTGTTTGCCAATGGCCAACCATTGGTGTTAGATGGCGGCAAAGACAGTTGCCTTTCACATAAACGCATGATGGGCAGCCCTAATGTCAAGGCATTATAATGGCTACCGGAACCTTAAGTAGTGTAAATCTTATTGCTGGTGCAGGCATCTTGGGCAATGTTGGTGGATACCCTATTGATGCCAATGCAGATCTTACAAATGCAATCTCAAGTTATACTTCGACCACAGTGGTTGAAAGATTTTTGGCCATAGCCGCGTCAGGTTATGTTGATCAAAATATTGTGGCCAACACGTTTCCGGCATTGACTGATGCTGTCCCCTCTGCATATCAAAGCAATTTAGGAAATGCCACACTAACATCCACTATCACTACTTTTAACAACGACCTATTGGGCAATGGTGATATTGGAAAATTTGAACAGATATTTAACTCGGCCCAGGCCTTTGTTAGTCAGACCAATCAACTGATCAAGACCACAATAAACGCCAACTCTCCTACCAACACCACAGGATTTACATCACAGGATAATTTATCAACTGGCGGCGTCAGTTCAATCACTCAGGCATTTGCTGCGTTTGGAGCCGATTTAGCACAGCTGGGATTTTTAATTGACCTAAACAATTTAAACAGCATAGGTAGTCCGGCAGCAGTGTTGCGACAGCTGGCCGCAGTAACCAACACAACCCCAGCATTAAACACAGCATTGTTAAATGTTGGCATACCTGAATCAGCTATAGCTGATCCTGAAAACACAGATTTTACAGATCAACAACAACGTCTTATCTATATAGCAATGACACAAATCACTGGCACTGAACTGCAACAGATATTACAGTTGTTACGCATAACCACTCCAGGCCTTGTGACCATGGCTGATTTGTTAAATCCTGTAAAAATCTTTCCAAGAAGTTACAATACATTAACTGCTCCTACTGCCAATGGACTACGTGGAATCTATATCAACACAGCTGGTGCAGTCAACAGTCGATTAGAAACAGAATTGCCTGCCAGTGTATTGGCACCATTGACCGGTAATCCTTTACAGAATATGCCAACGCAATTATGAGCACCTACAGCCAACTACGACAAATAATTCCAGCTGACCAAGCCTTGGCTAGTAAAGCGTTGCAGGCCGGCCTGCAACAGGTTAAAAATATCTTTGACACCGAACTTCCAGGGTTAGCTGCAGCCACAGAAGGATTGGAAAGTAACGTTGGCCTTGATGATATTAATAATTTAACCGGGCCATTACCGGCCAACGTTACAGCATACTTTACTGAAACATTGGCCACAGGATCTGGTCCACAAGGGTTATTGCTGTTGACTGATGTCATTGGCAGTGTTGTAGGCTACAATATCATTGGTGAAATATCTAATACTGCAAATATCTTGGGCAATATGACCTCGTCTGGAGATTTTAATTCTCTAACTAACGTCAGCAATGGCGTTTACACTGTGATGGAAACCACAATTGCGGGCACCTACACCGCAGAAGATCCAATGTCACCAGGCGACTGGTACACCACTATTCCTGTAGGTCTTCCTGGAGCAGGCACTTACGGTCCAGCTAATACAGCCAACGCCAGCATAGCCAATGCATTCAGCGGCGGCCTTAATCCAGCTATGGTATCTACCGTGGGAACCATTGTTGCTGCTAATCTCACCGACGTGGCCAACACCACTGCTAATTTCAACACCATATGCAATCAATTGCAAACGCAGGATATCAATTTAGCACTAGCCAGTGTAGATTTTGCCAATTTACTTCCTGGGCAACAGGCATGGAGTTTGGTCTACAATTTGGCGTCAACTGGATTGGAAGTAGTTGAGGGCGGCCCTGCTTATGTGTTACAAAGCATAGCCAATACTGATACCCAAGGTGGACAAGCCATAATAAGCACCATGCGTGAATCTCGCAATCAAGATCGATTAAATTTGGCCGGTATGCAGACTGACATCACAATCAGCGATCAATATCCAGAACCTCGAGCTGATTTGGGCACTACTCAATACACAGTGGCTCAGGCAGCTGGCCAAAAGATTATTTAATTTTACCAAAACGTGTCAACTAACTGCGGTTCCTAGGCGTTATTATAGTATGCTAGGAGGCATTATGTATGAACAAACTACTGCAAACTTTAATTCTTGCGAGTCTGACACTGGTAAGTGGGGTAAGTCAAGCGAATCCAAATCATTACTATCCACACCACCATCGTCATGGTCATTCCAATCTTTACGGATGGGTTGCCCCGCTTGTGATAGGAGGCGTAGTAGGGTATGTGATCACCAGACCGCAGACCGTGGTAATACAGCAACCGCCGCCTAACATATATCAGTCTCAGGCACCAAACGGATATCATTATGAAACTATCCTTGATGCTAACTGTAATTGCTACAGACTGGTTCTTGTTTCAAACTAACCAAAAGGAAATACCATGAAATCAATCGCACTTGTAATCGCATCATTGTTTGCAGTATCCGCTTTCGCACAGGCACCTGCCGCTAAGAAAGAAGAAGCCAAGCCAGCAGCACCGGCCGCAACAGCATCTGCTCCAGCACCAGCCAAGGCAGAAGCTAAAAAGGACGAAAAGAAGCCTGCAAAAAGTGAGCCTGCAAAGAAAGAGCCAGCTAAAGCAGACGCAAAAGCCGCTACTCCAGCGAAGTAATTTTGGATTAGACGACAGTGATCTCATCTTAGATGATGAGGTCACATATGGCCGTAATCGACGAGCAGAAGCATTTGGTAAAGTCATTGAAGATGATTTATCAGACTATGTAAAATTTAGATTATGGCTAGCTAGACAATTAGCGTTAAAAAAATATCAAGAAACCTGGGGGTAAAATCCCGGGTTTTTTGTTGTAAAAACGCCACAACCAAAAGGTTGACCCAAAATGCCCAATTTGCTATAATACTTGTATAGTGAAAATAAAGGAGCAGACGATGGGATTTGAATCAGTTGTTTTAAATCAAGTAGCCAACACTCTTAAACAAGATGACCTAGCTGAATTTTGCAATGGCACTTTATTCGTAGGTAGCATTAACGAACGAGAAGCTCGCCGGGTTTTCCACATGTTGAGTAAAAATTATGGCGTAGGCCGTGTTCAAATAACTCCTAAAATACTCAGCACCGGCGAATATGCTTACGACTTTGTTGCGGAAAAACAACACCAAAAAACTGAAGATTTTAGCCCGTTTGCTACAGTAAACAGCTAGGTTGACCAAAAATGCCCAATTTGCTATAATACTTGTATAGAAACTAAAAAGGAGTCCAGAATGAAGCTAATGATTACTACCCAAATTCAGGAAAACTACGGTGCTCACGATTGGGACGGTGCAGGCGAGTGCCCTCAGTATTGGAAGTTCAAGGGCGGCAATGATTACTCATATTCGTTGGGCTCACATCTACGCAATCCAGAAGCTCTGGCCGAGCTGGTTCAAGCTCTCCGCGGTCAAATTGAGTGTGACAACGAAGGTTTCCGCGAATACATTTTGGGTTGGTCAGTTGAGTCCGACGACTACCTTACAGACTTTGAGCAAAGTCAGCTCGAGTATGATGGCGAGATCAAGTATCGCACCACAGAATTAAAATTGTTGGAGGCCGCATAATGGCAAGTAAGCACATCGAAGGGTTGGCAGTAGAGATTGCATTGTTGAACAATGAGTCACTTTACCAACTGGCTAAAGAATTGGTAGCACGATACAATGACCGTGCTGATTACCTGGACATGATGATCCGGACTGAGTTCCAAGAACAGTTGATGGCGTATAATGAGCGCCAAACCCGCAAGGCCAAAGTGGCTCAGGCCATTGCAAAAGAATTGATTGGAGCATAACATGTCTGAAATTAAACTTGACGGTTTAAACCAACGCCAGCGAGTGTTGGCCGACATCATGTGGAGCATCGAAGAGTGGAACGATGTGGAGCGGTTCATTGCTACCTTGCCCAAACGCGAACGGATCGAGTGCGAAGGTATTGTAGAAATGATGCGTATGGAATTGGTAGAGCAATACCGCAAGGGCATGGATATTGAAACTACTGTAGAAGCTGACAAGCTGATTGACAAAATTCGCAGACTTTAATATAATATAAACTACAACATAGGAGTCGCAAATGGGTTTTTTTAAAGACATTGAAATTGAAATTATGGATTGGCAAGACCAAGGTCGTAGCATTCAAGACACTTACATTTACTTTAAAGACTATGTGACCCTTGAAGATGTAGTTCGTATTTTTGCCCGTGACTGTGACGAGGCAACAGCGTAATGAACTTTAGTTATAATCCTAATAACAGCAAACCTTTATATAGCATTCGCTACACAATGAAGCCTGATCAAATCTTTACTTTTGTGTCCGGCCTGCATGACATACAGTTAGATATGATAGATGAGGCAGTTGCCCGAAAAGAAAAAGAAGGTTTTCCAGAAGCATCTGTGGTGATCAAACACATCATGGAAAAGAAATGAAAACAGGTTCTTTTCGACATTGGTGTAATGAAAAGTGGTTTGAGCACAAGGATGAACTTGAGTCTTATGGTCAGCCGGTGCGTTACCCTGCTAAAGAATATTTTTCCAAGTATAAATTTTGGCTTAAACGTGAATATCGTCACCAACAGAAAAATGATTAAACAAATTGTTCTTGCCGGCGCAGTTGTGTTAAGTGGGTGCGCTACTCAAACACCTACAGTAACAACACCAGCCGTGTTGCCTTACTATGCAATGGACACGTTCAAAGCAGATTGCCTGTATGGCGACAGTCAACGCCGGTTCCTCGAAGAAAGAATTAGAGAATATAACCAGTATCATCAAACTCGGCCAGTCACTGAGCAAGGTCGAGATTACTACACCAAATTGAAAAATGCACTATGGGGATTGAGATCAGCATGTGGCGCAAACCGATAATTGTATTGACTATGGCCGTATCGGCCAATGCACAGGCACAGGCAGATTGCTATGTTAGGTCAGCAATGACCAATCAAACAGCCATAAAAATTACCAGCATAGCCGATGTGAAACCTTGGGTGGTGCCAATCTCGGCCACACAAAACAAGTGTATAGTGAATTTTAGAGCGCAGGTAAATGGAGAATGGATCACAGCCGAAGGTGAAAGTGTTGGGCCAAAAACTCTAAGCGAGGCCTTGCTTTGTAAAGGAGCAATGGATCAAGGACGCACTCAAATATTAAGTCGTGCTGATGGAAAGACCTTGTCGTTGGAACAGAATATGGTATGCACGGACCAGACCTTGCCCAAAATACGCAAGGTTGAAGTGGGCGATAAGGTATTAGAAAGTGAAGTAAAACCACATCCACATTTTCCAAAACGATTTGTTTATCATAATGCTACCTGCCGTTGGTTTGCTGAACCCATAGTTCGAGCCAATGATCTTCGACATCAGCAGGGCATTATTTGTCAGATACACGACAACGAATGGCAAGTGGTTGACAAATGGTAGTCTTTGTAGTATAGTATTGTTATTGTAACCAAACCTTAAAGGTGATTGAATGAAAAAATTATTGATAGTAACAGCAATAGCAGGTATGTTGACTGCTTGTGGCACAACCAACAACACTGCACAACTTCAGAATAGTGGAGCACCACAAGCTTCGCGAATGGCCGCGGCTATTAAAGAAGCCCCCGAATGGATGAGCAAACTGCCCAAGGCTCCTGGCTATGTGTTTGAAAATGGAACTGCTACCAGTAGTGATTTTGGATTTGCTGACATCAAGGCCAAGACTATTGCATATAGTAAGATTTGTACCAGCGCAGGCGGCAAAGTGCGTAGCCAGACCAAACTGTATCGTGCAGACAACGGTGATGCCGGCACAGAGTCAAGTGAAATGGCCGTCCGTAGTATGTGTGCTGACGTAGATATCTCTGGTGTAGAAACGGTAGAGATGAAACACGTGGCTGAAGGCAATCGTATTCGTACCTATGTGCTGGTTGCCTTGTCACTTAATGGCAATGCAAACAAGAATACTAAACGTAGTGCCAAAGAAGCATTTAAAGAGCTCGACGAAATGGCACGTGAACAAAACGGTGTTGAAGTTACACCAGTGCCTTCACAACCGTCTCGACCAGTCAGTGTAATTCAACCCGATGGTACACCTACTACTCTTAATCTGTTGCCAGTAGAAAATGAAGAGTATAAAGCTCGTCGTGCAGAAGCCTTGAAAAAGCCAGGTGCTGTAATTGGACAAATTACCATTACTAACTAATTTGAATTAGCAATGACCCAAAAGATTTACTATGAAAAGAAAGGTCGTAGATATGTTCCAGTTGCAGAATATGACAGCGACTATTTGGATAGCTTTCCAAAGGGCAATCACTTGGTTATGTGCTATCCCGGAGGTAGTAGTCGTCGTTTTTGCATTGACCCTGCTCTGGCTCCGATGATTGCAGCCGGCCGGTATGCAGAAGAAGCGATCTGCGAAGTGATGCGTAAGGCAAGTGAATTACGTCCACAACAAACTCCTATCACGTTGGGACAAAAGAAAGCATGGGAAAAGTTGGCCAAAGAATTTGGATCTGAACTTGCCACATTGTCTGGTTTATGTATTCGTGATTGTGCAGAAGCAGGCGTCAAGGCCATGCAAGCAGAAGCTGATAAATTGATGCAACATGCAAGTGTGCGACAAGCGTACGATCAGTTTCTTTTGGTGTGTAAATTAGCATCTAACAAAACAGAGTAAATACATGAACACTATAAATTTTTCTAGTGATCAATTTAATGAGATCAAAGTGGCCGCAGACTGGATCAGAGACCTAGAATCAAGCGACAGCCGTTTACACAAAGAATCAGTAATTGAAAAAGCATTGATGGCCAGTAAGCTAGGGTCATCAAATGCTCAATGTTTCTTGTTCAACTGCTTTCAGGCCTACAACCCCTATTATGTGTTTGGCGTAAAAAAAGTTCCTGAGACCAAAGGGCTTGACGGTAAGTCTAATCCGTGGCCAAAGTTCTGGGCCATGTTGGAAGGTCTACGCACTAGAAGTCTTACTGGGCACAATGCCAAAACTGCCATTGAATTTATGAGTGAGCAGTTTGACAGTGCGGAGTGGAATGGCCTATGTCGCAGAGTTATTATCAAAGATCTACGTTGCGGCATCAGTGAAAAAACTCTTAACAAAGTGCTGGGCAATACCGAATGGAAGATTCCTGTGTTTACTTGCCAATTGGCCACCGACAGCGAAAAACACACAGCCAAAATGACTGGTCAAAAACGTATTGAGCAAAAGCTAGATGGTGTGCGTGTGCTGGCAGTTGTGACCAAGACCACAGTTAATCTATACAGCCGTAATGGTAAACCGTTTGATAACTTCCCTCAGATTGTGGAAGCGATCGAAGATATCAAAAACAAATTTGCCAAACTATTTCAATCTGCACCGCATGGATTTGTGCTAGATGGCGAGATCATTGGTGAGAGTTTCCAAGCCCTAATGAAACAGGCACAACGCAAGACTGATGTCAAAACTGATGGCATGACCTACAGTGTGTTTGATGTTGTACCACTGGTGGACTTTGAACGCGGTTTTTGGAATGCCCAACAACATAAACGTTTGGCTATACTAGAAGAATACCGTAGTGTATTTGAATCAACTGACTGTGTTCGTATCATGGATGGTATTACTGTAGACCTGGGTATGGCCGAAGGACATGATATTATGAATCGGTATGCCAAGGATGCAGTGGCTTTAGGATTTGAAGGTATCATGATCAAGAGTCTCGATGCTCCATACGAGTGTCGCCGTAGCACTTTTTGGATGAAATGGAAACCTACTATAACAGTAGATCTCAATATAGTTGGTTTTGAAGAAGGCACTGGTCGCAATCTTGGCCGCTTGGGTGCTATAATTTGTGAAGGAGTCGACAATGATCGAAATATACGTGTTAATGTTGGTAGCGGTTTGTCTGATGCTAATCGTGATGAGTATTGGCTGGCAAGAGATCAGTTACTTGGTGATGTTATTGAAGTTGAAGCTGACGCAGTTACGCAAAACCAAGACGGATCATACAGTTTGAGATTTCCTCGATTTGTTCGATTCCGTGGATTTGAAGCCGGTGAGAAATTATAATGCATTGGCTATTGGTAGTTATATTGGCTTTTGTTAACTTGCCGTTGGCTCTAGCATTGACCGCAGTTTTTATATTTTTTGACAATCGAAGATAACACATGAACAAGACCACAAGTGAAGCAATGGATATCCTCCAAGAGGAATGTGCTGAAGTAATTCAGGCTGTGAGCAAAATCCGCCGCTTTGGTATGGACAATGCCAAACCTGGCAAGAACAAAACCAATCGCGAGCACTTAGAAGATGAGATTGGCGACCTATATGCCATGATTGATATCTTGCAGGATTTAGATATTGTAAGTTGGTCTGGTATCGAACGTGCCGCAGAAGCCAAACGTGAGAAGTTAAAAACTTGGTCAACTATTTTTGAAAAGGCAGCTTGATATGGAAATTGTATACGATACTGTTACAGAGGATTTAGATTCACGCAATCGAGAAATTCGTAATCTGTTGCACAACGGCGTTTACGAAATCACATTTACCAAGGTCAACGGTGAACTACGCACTATGCCTTGCACGTTAGACAGCAGTTTGTTACCACCACAACCCCTCAAAGAGTTTCATGAAACTCGACTTTACAAACCCGAAACGCTAAGTGTTTGGTGTGTGGACAAATCAGAATGGCGATCATTCCGTGTTGCCAATGTGACAAGGATTGTGCAAGTATGACGGATTGGCTCAACGAGCCTTGGTTTATTGAAGCAATAATAACTATATTGCTGGCCATATTGTTAGCATGGACTATTAGCAAGGTAATTGAATTTTTAGATAAGGAGTAACATGGCAACGCAGGAAGAAAAAAAACAACTTATTGACACACTAAAATTTACACCACGCACCTACAAAATCAGCATGTGGGGCTACGGTGGGGAAAAAGTCATGGGCACAGTAGATCGTGAAGTGTGGAACTACTGTATGGAACACCAAGTTGACTTGTCAGAAATTGCATGGAGCGACGAAGACACTGTGCAAGACGAAATGGATCTTGACTTGGACATGTTGCCATTTCCTCCTGGATCATGGTATGAATGCGACAATCTAGCACACACCAATGGAGTTAGTCGTAATGCTGGCACTATTCAAATTGAAGATGAAAATGGTAATGTAGTGTATGAAAAATCATTGGATGCAATTGTGGGTGGCGGATGCGATGGCGAACCGGATTGGTCCTGCAATGATGAAGTGTGGATTGGTCAAGAAAAACCGGGCACTGTAGTGTTTGTTGGATGCAGCAACGAAAAAGGCACATTCTTCGAAGGCGAAATTGAACTTACACAACCATTTGATATTACCAAGTTAACATTGGGTTACGATGAAATTGACGGCGAAGAACTAATTAATAGTGTGACCTACGATGGCGAAGACATTGATAACTTTGGTGGCAGCACGGATGGCAAGAGTTCGGACTTTGGAATGTATCTAGTTCAAGACAGCAATACTTGGGAAACTTATAGTCCTGAAGAAAAAGATTGGGGCCACCCTGAACACGGCACAAGTCCGAGTACCTGGGAACGATCTGAGACATTTAAGTTTAACAAAGTCAAACCCACAATTCCAGGATATTACAGTTGCACCTGGCGACACTTTGGTACAACCTATGGTTCAGCATACTGGAACGGTGTTGAGTTTGGTGAATGGGAATACGGACAGTTTAAACCAATCACTGGAGAAGTTGTTTCCTGGTCGGGGTATAATTGGGATACTGGATCGTGGGTCAATCAACCACCGGAGCCACCAGATGCACAGTGCAGTGATAAAAAATGCGGTTGGACTGGTATGCGTAGCAACATGCGCGAAGATGACGACTACAACAGCCATTGCCCAGAGTGTGATGGTACCGAATTTGAATGGATTGATTATGATCCAGACACCAAAGAAGGTCGTGCCAATCGTGCTAAGTATTGTCAAGAGTGGGATCCTGCAATTGCCATGGATCGTATTGTGGAATCCATGTCAGAGAAGTAAAAAGTCAGTTGATTAAATTAAGGAGATTAAAATGTTCGGAACAAATTACACAGATGGCGGCGTATTAAATTACCGCACAGCAGGAGAAATCAATTCAGCCATGGGCCGTGTTTACGGACACATGAGTCTGGCAGTGATTGTATCCATGTTGGTCAGTTACTGGGTGGGCACTACACCAGAGTTACTGGCTTTCTTTTTCACAGGTGTGTTAAAGTGGATTGTGATCTTTGCACCCTTGGCCGCAATCTTTGGTATTAGTTATGTGTTAAACAACAATCCCAGCAAAGGTGTGGCTCAGCTATGTCTACATGGATTTGCGGCATTGATGGGCTTGAGCTTTTCAATGATCTTTGCTGTGTTTACCATGGGATCGATTGTGTCAGCATTCATGGGGGCGGCTATCCTGTTTGCAGTAATGAGTGGTTATGGTTATTTTACCAAACGTAGCCTAGACAGCATGGGCAAGTTTATGTTTGTTGGATTAATTGCCATTGTTATTGCCAGCATTGTCAATATCTTTATTGGCAGTACCGTGATGCAGATGGCAATCAGTGCCTTGGCAATCATCATCTTCCTGGGACTAACTGCATACGACACACAACAGATTCGCGAAATGGTCAGTGTTGACACCAGTGATTCAGTAGAGGTCACAGGCGCATTGACTCTGTATATGGACTTTATCAACCTGTTCTTAAACCTGTTACAATTATTCGGCGATAGAAAATAATATGCAAGTAAGGGTCAAAGAAAATCTTGAAGAATTTGGCCGGTGTGGTTGCGGCCGTAGTCCAACAGGCAAATGCATCGGTTGGCACGGTCTTACAGAAGAAGCATACCGTGCCAAAAAGGACGAGTATGATCTGGCACAGTATAGAGAACAGGCCGAAGAACTTTGGTTTTCGGGCGGGTCATGCACCGGCGGCCAGCCTGAATGAATCCAATAACACTGTTAACCAATACAATCGACAGTCTCTGGTTATGGACCTATGGTATTATTGCTGGTTGGGGATTAACCTTTACTGTGGTCATTGTAGCCTTGGTTATTCTATTAATCCGCACAGTTAACCTACAACGTCGTTTAGACCATTTAGAAAATAGAATGGTCACAAACGAACGTGAATTTAACTTGTTAACCAAGACGTGGCCTGGAAAAAAACAATAAATATTAGACTATGCTCTTTGGATATTTTACCTTATTTGTAGCCTTATTGATAGAAGTGGTTGCCGCTTACTATAGTATAACCGGCCTGGCTGCAATCTTTTCTGGTGCTATAATTCCAATCTTGATCATGGGCGGTAGCCTGGAACTGGGCAAAGTAGTTGCCGCGGTATGGTTAAAGAACAACTGGGAAAGGGCCAGCCTTACATTTAAACTGTATCTATTGCCGGCGGTGGTGGTGTTGATGTTGATCACCAGCATGGGAATCTTTGGATTCCTAAGTAAAGCCCACAATGATCAAAACCTAGTGTCAGGAGATGTTCAAGGCAAGATTGCCATCTATGACGAAAAAATTAAGATTCAAAAAGACAATATTGAATCGGCTCGGCGAGCTTTACAACAAATGGATGCCGCAGTTGATCAAACAATGAGTCGTAGTAACGACGAAAAAGGTGCAGATAAGGCCACAGCAATTCGTCGTGCTCAGGCTCGTGAGCGTGGTAACTTACAAGGTGAAATAGCTCGGGCACAAACAGAAATTGTCAAACTAAATGACCTACGGGCTCCTATTGCCGCAGAAGTGCGTAAAGTTGAAGCCGAGGTTGGACCGATCAAATATATTGCCAAATTAATTTACGATGATAATCCTGACGCTAACATATTAGAAAAAGCAGTGGTATGGATGATTGTAATTATCGTTGCTGTGTTTGACCCATTGGCCTTGGTCCTAATTCTAGCCGCACAACAAAGTATCCGCTGGGCACACGGCGAAGAACCCAAGCCTAAAAACAAATCAGTGAGCGAGTGGTTTGACCGTGCTAAAAAACGAGCTCGTTTTTGGGATCAGAAGCGAGAAGAAACTGACGAAGAAGCCCACAAACGAATTGAGCAAGAGTTAACAGAAACAATGCAGGACCTTGGTATCAAAGACGAACCCAAGTATGAAGCTGATGATGGTCCGCTAACAGAAGAACAACTAAAACAACTACGAGAGTTGGCAGATAAAGATTTGCCAACTGGAGAGTTAATTACCAAAACGGAATTGTTTCGACAAACCGAGGAGCCACACACACCCGGTTGGATGTGGCCCAAAACACCACAAGTTGTCTACCCCGATAACGAAATTGAAGTAGAAGAGTTTGCACAGGCCAAACAAACAGCCAAAGAAGAAGTAATTGCACAAACAGCCAAAGAAGAAACCATTGCACAACCTCCTGCAATAAAGGCAGTTGGCAACAACGATTATGTTGATATCGATGGTAAACGTATGCATCATAAAGCATTTGACCCAGGTAGTGTAGATGCCAACCATGCAGTAGAAAGATATATAGAATCTTTACCAGTTAACACACAACAAGAAGAGCTCAAGCAATCAGAAACGGATGGCAATCTGTGGGTACCTCAACCCGACGGCACTTGGGCCAATGCCGGCCCAATGGATCAATTTGATTTGGGATTGTCTGCTGACAATGCGCCCAAGTCTGCCACAGGAGAGATGCGTGGGTTTGGAACCAGCTTTCCCGGCAGCTCCGCCAAAGGCGACATGTTCCTGAGAGTAGATCAATTGCCAAGCACTTTGTATAAATTCAACGGCACCAATTGGATCGAAGTAGATAAAAAATTAAGTGACCAATATCTTTATGATGAAGCATACATCGATCACCTTATCGAAAAAATCAGCACTGGTGAATATGATCCAGAGTTACTGAGTGATGCTGAACGGGAAAGCATTGAAAAAAGATTAGAAAAGAAAGAATAACATGAGCCTGGCTATTGAGCATTGCAGTTTTTGCGACAAGCACAAAGATCGTGTTGGTAAATTGATTGTAAGTCACAAAGTGGCCATATGTAATGAATGTGTAGATCTTTGTGACGGCCTACTTAAAGACACCGCACCCGCTGCACAAACAAATTCAAAATCACCCACAGTTATAGACCCCAAGGATGTGAGAGATTATCTTGATCAACATGTGGTGGGTCAGGACGAAGCTAAAATTATACTTGGTGTGGCCATTGCTAATCACTACAAACGCATTAGTCGTGCAGACTCGACTATTGTTAAATCTAACATACTCATGATTGGCCCTACTGGCACAGGTAAAACACTGATGGCACGAACTGTTGCTCAGTATCTCAATGTGCCATTTGTTATTGCCGATGCTACTTGCTTGACTGAAGCCGGCTATGTAGGGGATGATGTAGAAAGCATGATTGCTCGTTTATACACCGCCGCAGATGGTGATGTAGAACGATGCCAACGTGGCATTGTGTTTTTGGATGAAATTGACAAAATTGCTCGCAAGAGTGAAAGTGCCACCGTAAGCCGAGATGTATCGGGCGAGGGTGTCCAGCAAGCTCTACTTAAACTAGTCGAAGGAACCAAATGTAGAATCTCAGCACATGGCACTAAAAAAACCAGCAGTTCAGAAATGGTCGAAATTGATACTACAAACATTTTGTTTGTTGCCAGTGGCGCATTTGTGGGATTAGACCGTGTCATACAAAATCGAGTGCAAGGAACCGCCATGGGCTTTGGTGCAACCATTGGTTCTAAAAATCAACCAGGCACTCAACCTGCTACACCAGATGACTTGGTCAAGTATGGAATGATTCCTGAATTTGTAGGTAGGTTTAACAGTTATGTAAATTTACATGACCTGACCAAACAACAGTTGGTCAACATATTAACTGAAGTAAAAGGCAATTTTGTAGAACAATACAAATGGTTGTTTAACCAAGACGATGTGGCATTGGAATTTGATCCTGAAAGTTTAGATATTATTGCTGAACGCACACTGCAAACTCGAACCGGTGCCAGAGGACTACACAGCGAATTAGAGCGAGTATTGCTACCTCACATGTTTGATTTGCCCAGGTATCGTAAGCAATCTATCCTGCAGGTCACAATCAATAAAACCCAGGTAAATACTCCTATGACACTAATACAGGAAAATTTGTGAAAGAGTTTAAAAAATCAGTCCGAGTAGTTGACGGACACTTAGAAAAAGCTCTACGCAAGTTCAAGAAAAAGATACAAGAGTCTGGACTCTTGGATGAACTACGATCACGAGAAACCTACGAAAAACCCACCACTGAGCGTAAACGCAAAAAAGGTGCGGCCCGTGCCCGCTGGCGCAAAAAACTGCGCGACCAACAACTTCCAAAAAAACTCTACTAATGTGTTTGTAGAATTTGCATTGCCTCAGGACGAAAGTTATGGGTTTGTTTTAAATCTTATACGCCTTGATATAGTTGATTGGGCGACTCGCTACAACATTCCTTACACACAAAAAACAATAAAATATACACATAGATTGGCCTTTGATCAAGACCGTTTCTATACTGTGTTTGCCACAACTTGGAACAGCCAATTTGAGTATCGACTTGTTGACAGACGGTGGTAAATGTGTTATAAATATACTATGTAGATGCCGATGGTCGGGTCTACTGTATATGTCACTTGCTTAACAAAGGAGAAAACAATGACAAAAATCACAACTCTGGATCTCAATCCATTCTATCGCAACTCAATTGGTGTAGACCGATTATTTGATCGTATGATGCATCAAATTGATACTGCGGCTTCCTCAACAACTAACTACCCACCTTACAATATTGTAAAAACAGGCGAGAGCACCTACGAAATTCAAGTGGCTGTTGCTGGTTTTACACAAGGTGAAGTTACAGTTAATGTAAACGACGGACAATTGGTTATTACCGGTGAAAAGGAAACTACTGATCTGCCCGAAGGATATGCATATGAATATCAAGGCATCAGTGCCCGACGTTTTATTCGCACATTTACATTGGCTGATTATGTTGAAGTAACTGATGCTACTAGCCGAGACGGTATTCTTACTGTTAGCTTGGAACGTCAGATTCCTGAAGCAATGAAGCCTAAAACTATTGCTATTACCTACAAGAAGTAATATAATATAGTAAATACAGTAGAGGGCATGTGCTCTCTACTGCTACCTTTAAAGGATCTGAGATGTCACAAATTGGAACAATAACAAAAACACAAGTTAATGTGGGACTCACAGAACCACCCATGTTCAAGCTGATTTATCTAAATGACAATGCTACACCTATGGAATTTGTAATTGAGACCTTGATTGACTCATTCAATTACAATACAGAAACTGCTGAGAAGATCACTATTGATATTCACCAAGAAGGCAGTGCAGTGGTTGCGGTATTACCGTATGAAATAGCTGAACAAAAAGGCATTGAAGTAACTGTTCAAGCCCGCAACAACAACTATCCGTTGCAAATCAAACTAGAACCCGAGACAGTCTAAACGTCAATCTCTATGCGTCGAGGATAGAACGTGGATTGATGCCATGGAGTATTTCCTCGTCCTCTGGGATTACTTAGATATTGTATTCCGCCCAGTTGTTGGTCTACGGGTCGATGATAGTGTCCAAAACACCATGTTTTAATTTTGTTTTCGGTATCTTCTTCAATGGATCTGGCAATATGAGTATTTCCCATACCATTAAATCTCCAAGTATCTACCAGATCTAGATCATGCGCGATTATCCACGGCGCCGGAACAGTATGGCTGACTAAAACTATTGCTTTTACGTCACTGTGTTTTTGTAGTTTTTGCACACTCTTGATCAAGTAAGCCGCATCATGATAAGCTATGCCGGTTATACTAGTAGCCGCAGAATTACTAATATGAAAATGCTGTTGAATATGCATAACGCTTTGATCCACACTCATACACGGATCAAAATCATATGTCCACCAGCCATTGGTTCCTAGTATGGCCACGCCATTGACAATGACCACATTGTCTTGAAGATAAACTACGTTTTTAATTTGACTTACTCGGTGATACAAATCACGATAGCTTTCGCCTAGATCTTCGTAGTAATCTTTGTGTTCTTCATTGCCGTCGATATAAAACACTCCGCCCGGATAGCATTTTCCAAGGTGTGTTAGTGTGCTGATCAACACGTCTCTGTCACGGGCAACATCGCCGGTTACTACGCAATAAGGAGCCGTGGCTTGCCCGGTCCAATCAAAGTCGGGCCAAGTTTCAACGTGTAAATCTGAAATTAAATCAAATGCAAATTTCATATGTGTATTTAAAGCCGGTTTGGCGGCGGCGTAACATTTAGGAGTAATATACGCCGTTTACCTTAATATGACCATATAAACTAAATATCTGTATAATAATAAGACTCTAAAAGGAGCTGGTATGAATGAAGCATTTAAGATCATCGGAGATCTGGGTTTTCCGATTGCTGCCGCACTCGCCGGTGGCTACTTTGTATATCTCACAATCAAACTGTTGTTAGCTGGCGTTTTGTCAGCAGTCAAAGGCATGGCCGGCATTATCACAGCTTTAGACAATCGCGTAAAAACCATGAATCACGATGTTATTCGCATTGATACCATTGTCAGCAATGCTCTGGGATTGAAACCTGATACAGACCGTATTGCTCGTGCAGACGGCAAAGAAGATGCCAGGAGAGATTGATGAATACTCAACAGCGTTGGAATTATATTCACAACAACAAAGAAATCATTGAGCAGTATATGGCCCAGCACGATGAAGAAGCCCGAACAAGAAAACTAGAAAAATTTTTAAAACAAGGAGCCGACACAATGGATTTTGATATCGAATATCTGGTTATACGTTTACATGACATTGCTCGTAAAGTTGCACAAAAAATTGGAGCGGGCGAGTTAAGTGCTGATATCCGTGCATGTGCAGATCGTCTTAGTGAGTATAACAAGGCAATAAAATGACATTCACAATTACATTCACAGCTGATCAGTTATACGCTATATGTTTGTTTAGTTTTATTGCGGTGTTATTATACATCTATACAAAAATTGATGGTGAAGATCGCTTGACTCAAATCAGACACGATGTTGAGATGAAAAAAGAATGGTTTCGAATGCTGGCCGCCAAACAACAAGGTACACTAAAGTGATACGTCAATATTGTGTTTACACAAAAGATCCTAAGTTCTTACAAGTTGCTGGCTGGCTTGATTCAACTTTGACCAAATACGAACTACATCTTAATCGTACACGATTCTGGATTCCTGAAGGCCCGATATTAACAGAATTTTTATTGAAATGGGGAGATTGTTGCCCTGAAGTTAAGGAACGTGCTGATGGAGATTACTTGCTATGAGGCACTATGACTACGAGTGGGATTTAGAACCTGAATATATTAAGTTTGATCCAGAACTTAATATAGATAAGCTAGGATGGCATCACGGCGACTATTTTAAAGTTACTAATGTTGACGGTCGAGCCATGCTAGTTAAAGTTAGTAAATTAGAAAAGTTTTTAAAAGACGGAGAACAAAAATGAATAAACAACCAAATCATTTACCCAACAGCATCGCCGAGTATGGGTACAATCATCAAATTTGGACTGATATAGATTTAGCCAAGTTTGCCTTGATAGCATTTGTAGCAGGCGTTGTTGTAGGCTGGATCGCGTAATGGGTGACATAGTAAACTTGGTAAACAAATATGGCTTTCCAATTGTCATGGCAGTTGGCATGGGCTTCATTATCAAGTATGTTTGGGAATGGGCTACCAAAGAGATTAAGCCAGTGATCAGCGACGCTAATGCCGTTCTAATAGCACTTATTGATCGTATCCGTATGCTGGATAACGACTTGATTCGTTTAAATCAAAAGGTCAACACTGTGCTACACTTACGTGGCAAAACCATTGAGCACGAGCGTGTAGATGCTGAAAAACAAATAAACAAAAAGTCGTAAAACCACCACATAACTCTTGCACTAGATTCTGTTAAATACTAATAGGAGCTAGAGTATGCAAAATAATAAGAATAAAATACTCGGTCTGGTTAGCCTATGGCTATCTTTTGCCGCCACTGCGACACCCATTAATGACTATACATTTAAGAGTCCAAGTTTCAACGGCAGTGGATATAGCAGTCATGTGTTGACTATTGAAAACCAAGAAAATACTCGACGGGCTCAAGTGGCCAAGGACATACAGGCCGCCCTGGACAAGGCCGCGGCTGCGGCTGGTAATACCAACATTGCCAAGTTCATGAACAACTTGGAGTCGCGTATCTACGCTCAAATAAGTCAGAACTTGGCCACGGCCATGTTTGCCAACAACAACTGCTCGGGCAGTAACAGTGTAGGGTGTAGTGGAACATTAAACTTTGAAGGTAACACAATATTCTGGAACAAGGATAGTACGAATATCTATCTCCAGGTCACTGATACCATTGGCAATCAAACCACGGTCACAGTTCCGTTGGGATCATTCCAGTTTGGAAATTAAATGAAACAGATATTAATCGTCCTCTCCGTGTTGATATTGTCTGGGTGTGCTGTATCTCAGAAAATGGGCGTTGAGTATAAACCCGAGGTGGCTGTCAACAAACTACAAAAAGAATTTGATACACTGCCGGCGCCCGCTGGCAAAAAGGTCACTGTGGCAGTTTACAGTTTTGCTGACAAGACAGGTCAGCGCAAACCTACTCCGGGCATAGCCAGTTTAAGCTCGGCAGTAACCCAAGGCGGGGAAGTGTTCCTAATCAAGGCCTTGCAAGATGTGGGACGTGGACAATGGTTTGATGTAGTCGAACGTGTAAACATTGATGCCTTGACCAAAGAACGCACAATCATTCGTCAGATGCGTGAAGCCTACGAAGGCAAAGATGCCAAGCCGTTGATGCCGTTGATGTTTGCCGGTATCATCATGGATGGTGGTATTATTGGTTACGACTCAGGATCTGAGTCAGGCGGAGCCGCTTATAGATTCTTGGGTATTGGTCCGCAAACACAATATTCAAAAGACACCGTGACCGTGAGTCTACGAGCCGTTAGCGTAAACACCGGCAAGGTGCTTGCAGCCATAACTGTAACCAAAATTGTTTACAGCACAGCAGATTCGGTCGCGGTGTTAAAATATATTGATAACAAAAATATTGCTGGAGGAATTTTTGGCAATGCCAATAATGTTAACAGTTTAACTGGAAGCATGTTTGAAGCAGAGTCAGGCTTGACCATTAACGAACCTGGCACCCTGGCCGTCAAAGCCACTGTTGAAGCCGCTGTGGTTGAACTGATCAAAGAAGGCGAAAAGAAAGGTGTATGGGACTTTAAAAAAGATCCGCCGCCTGTGGTTCAAACACCCACAGTGGTTGAACCAGTTCGAGCAGCACCTGTGGTAGAAGCAAAGAAAGAAGAACCAATTAGAGCAGCACCTGTGGTAGAAGCAAAGAAAGAAGAACCAGTTATGACATCGCCAGCCGCGTCAGATTTAATAATGTATCTTGTAGCAGATAGCTACATTTACAAAGAAACTAATGAAAAAAGTCAACGTACCTGGTGGTTGAAAGCAAACACCGAATTAAAAGTAAGTCCAGCCGAGGGGGACTGGGTTGCAGTGGTGGCCAGAGATGGCAAACGAGGATTTGTAAAAAGATCCTCACTGGTAGTAAAATAACGGGCATGGCCCAGGGAAAGAATTGGGGTACAGACTTTGTCTGCCAACTCAATTTGGTATATTATGAAATATAGCAGAACAGGCAGTGGCGGATGGCCGAGAAAATTATTCGCAATACTATTATCGGCTGTGATGCTGGTAACGGGCGCGGCGCTGGCCGCTGACAATAGCATTTACATTGATCAAGCCGGAGATAACGCCACGGTTACAGTCACGCAGGACGGAAGTGGAAACGTAGTAAGGGGACTGCCAGGGGCTGGCACTGGGAATACTACCCCAGCGTCAATTATGGGCGATGGTAATCAAGTTAGTGTAAGTCAAATCGGCAGTGGTAATACAGTAAAATTAGCGGTGGCCAATACTACCGGAACAACCACGGTTAACTATGCGTTGACTAACAGTATGAATTCTAATGCTATCATTGACATTGGTTCTGCACAAACGCCGGGCAATGCCAACACTATTAACATAACACAAGATGGCAATGCCGCCACAGCCAATGTTATGTCACGTGGTGCTGGCAACACAGCTACAATTGACACTTCGGGCGGAGCCAACAACTCAGCAACTATTGGAATGGTTGGTGACAATATTACAGGTAGTATTACAACAACCTTGGGTGCTGGCAACAATATTAGTTTAGACCTACAAAGCCCTGGTGGCTCTGCTAGTGTAACCGCAGGAGGATCAACTAACGCAGTCACAGTGCAACAAACTGGTGGTGGGTCCGGACATCAAGCAGTTGTGGAGTTATTGGGTTCTGGCAACACAGTTGGCATACAACAGCAAGGCGCAGCCGGTGATAATATTGCTAATGTTAAAAGTGCCGGTAGTGGTAACACATTTAGTATACAACAATATAATCGATAAAAGGTATATAAGTGAAAAGGAGCCAGTTATGCAACCCGATACTATTCTTACTCTTGCTCAGTATATCAACGATCTCAAACGCCGCGATCGGGACCGTGACGGAACAAGTGAACACCCCGCCTTCGATACAACGACAGAAGACGACGCTGACTGGAACCAAAGGTACCGGAGTGGAGATGCAGGACGAAGTAAGGACCGCCCGGGGTAAAGCTGGAATAACTTTTGCAGACAACACACAGGTACAAGTAAATGAAAATAGTCGATTGGTCATTGACGACTTTGTCTATGACCCTAAAAAGCCTCAAGCGGGCAAGCTGGCTCTCAACATGGCCTCGGGCACTGTTAGATATGCTAGTGGATCTATTGCTAAGAACGATCCATCTAAAGTCTCAATTAACACCCCAACTGCTACTATTGCTGTCCGCGGCACTGATTTTACTGCTACTGTAGACGAACTAGGTGCAAGCACGGTTATACTACTACCTAGTTGTCCTTTTGGCTGGCGCGATGTTGAGCGTGATTGCAAGACTGGAGAAATCTCAGTAACCACTGATGCTGGATCGGTTATTTTAAATCGACCTTATCAGGCCACCAAAGTTGACACTCGCGGTGTATTACCAACCAAACCGGTGGTATTAAATTTAAGCATTGATGCTATTAATAATATGTTAATTGTGGCACCACCTAGAGAATTTGTAGAAAATCGAGAAACTAGAATATCAGTCAAAGGCGCACTGGATGTAGATTTTCTCAAAGAAAATGGACTAGTTAATGCGTTTGACGCACAAGAACCTGTATTTAAAGACACACTAAGAACTAATCTATTGGATCAGGATTTTTTGGTCAATGTGTTGGATCTTATCAACGCACAAATGGCCGCACAGTTAAATTTATTGAATACCACCAGCAGTGGCCTATTACCAGATTATCAAGCCATCACAGGAATCATTGCCGCCGTAGATGATAACACAGTTACTCTTAGTAGAGACGACAGTAGTAATATACAAAGTGTAACTGTGCCTAAGAATCAAAATTCAACTATCTATATGACACAAGGAGTATTGGAATTTAAAAATCGTGTCAATGCCGGTGGATCTACTGTTATAACATTAAAGCAGAACTGATATGAAATACTGTTACCTAATCATTGCGGCGTTACTGTCAACCAACACGTATGCACAAACCCAAAATTCAATCTACATAGAGCAAATTGGCAGTTATAATTCTGTAACAGTATTACAAGATGGTACAGGTCATTCAGCAACAGTCACCATGGGATTGACATCTGCAGTTGATAACACTGTTGTTGCCATTGATCAGAAAGACTCTGGTGCAAAAACGGCCACAGTTAACATTCCAGGCGGCTTCAACAACAGTGTTAACATACTTCAACAAGGCGCTGGAAACCATACCGCGTCTATTACAAATTTAAATGGCATTGGCAATAGCATTACAATCGATCAAGGTGGTGCTGGTAATCATACTATGGAAATTGTTGGAGCCGCTGGATCACAAAACAATGGCAATACCATCAATACATTACAAACAGGTGGCGCAGGTGCAAACAAAACTTTTAACCTTGGGCTGAATGGATGGAACACCAACGTTACCATTGAACAGACCAATCCTAACAATGCCAATCAATCCAGCATGAATATCACGTGTGGCAATAGTTGTGGCACACAACCTTGGAGTTACATAAGTAGATAATATGATAATAGATGTTCCACCAATATGCCAAGTCGCTGATTGCAAAGAACCTTGCCAGTTAGTATCCAAAGTTGGCGATGCTAAAACCTACATGAAAACTTGCCGCAGACACAACTATAATGATTTACCAGAAGAACAAGTAAAAACAGAAACTCTCTAACCATGACTGTTAAATACTCAATGCTTAAAAAAATATTAACAAGTCCATGGACTGCTCTACTAACCCTAGCGTTAGTAGTGGGTATACGTATAGCAGATCCCTCATTTGTTGAAAGCGTAAGACTACGTTACTTTGACACACTGATAACCAGTAAACCTGCTGAAACAATTGGAGTAAGTGTAGTAAACATTGATGAAAAGGCAGTGGAACAATATGGTCAATTTCCTTTTTCCCGAGATATATACGGTTCAATTATTCGAGAACTTTATCGCCGTAATGCAGGTCTTGTTGTTTTTAACGTCCTTACTCCTGATCGTGATCGCATGGGACAGGACGCGGCCTACATCCAGGCACTACGCCAGTACCCGACAATTCTTCCTAATGTTGGATCACAGACTTCACGCAATACTCCAAAGGTTCCGGGATCGGCTGTAATTGGTCCGTTTGAGAGACCGTTTATTACATATCCTGGTATTATTGCCAACGTACCTGCTGTGGAAAATGCCGCCGTGGGTGTTGGGTTAGTAAACACACTGCCTGAAGTGGATGGAGTTGTTCGCCGTATGCCAATGGTGGCTGATAGCCAAGGTCGACTGTATCCTAGTCTTGCCATGGAAGTAATGCGTGTGGCTGCGGGCGATACCACATTCCAAGTCAAGATAAATGAGACGGGCGTTGAGAAAATGCGTATTCCCAAGTTTGGTCCTATTGCTACAGATAGCCTAAGTCGTATATGGATTGATTGGTCGCTTGTTCCAGATAGATATAGTTTAACCAACTTGCCTCAAGATTTCAACGGCGAGATAGTTATTGTAGGAGTCAGTGCCGTGGGCCTGTCCAACCCAGTGGCTACCAGCCTGGGTGAAATGTTACCACAAGATTTACAAGCTGCTGTAATCGGCACCGTGATTGCCAATCGAGACAGACCTGCTATTACTAGACCCGATTGGGCTGACGGCGCTGAAATTATTTTTATATTGGTAGCTGGTGTTGCGTTATTATTTTTATCAAGGTGGATATATGTTGGGATTTCTTGCTCTATTTTGTTACTCGGCGGCGGTTTACTATTTTCTAGTTGGATGTATAGAACTCATGCTTGGCTTTTGGATGCAACTATTCCGCTCGCTGGGCTTGTGCTTGTGCTTCTCCATGCTTATGGTGTTAAGTTTGTATCTGAATTCTTAGCCAAACAACAAATAAAGAAACAGTTTGGAACCTACCTAAGTCCAGATCTAGTGGCACAACTACAACGCAACCCTGACCTGCTGGTGTTGGGTGGTGACAGTCGAGAATTATCAATTATGTTCACCGATGTGCGCGGCTTTACCAGTATCAGTGAACACTACGGTAAAGACGTTCAGGGCCTAACTCGAATCATGAATCGCTATATGACAGCAATGACTAAGAAGATTCTTGAAAACAAAGGTACACTAGACAAATACATTGGTGATGCACAAATGGCATTCTGGAATGCACCGTTGGACAACACTCAACACGCTAAAGATGCCGTACGAACAGCACTACAAATGATGGAGTCATTGGATGAATTTAATCAAGAAGTTACAGCAGAAGGCGTACCAGCATTTGGTATGGGCCTTGGAATTAATACCGACACTGTTGTGGTGGGTAATATGGGATCTGATCAACGGTTTGACTATACTTGTCTGGGCGACGGTGTTAATCTGGCATCCCGCTTGGAGGGACAGAGTAAGAACTACGGCGTCAGAATCGTACTTGGGACAACGACTGCAGAGTATGTCAAGGACGAATACGATATCTTTGAGCTGGACAAAATTGCGGTCAAAGGTAAAAAAGAAGGTGTGATAATTTACACACTGGCGCACGAAACAGAACAGCATCGTCAGTTCTTGGCATTGTATTATGCAGGCGATTGGAAAAAAGCACTCACACTAATACCATTGTGTAAAAATGCTTCTCCTGAGATGAAGGATTATTATGATAACATGTCTGAAAGGCTTACCGCAGGTAAACCCACAGATTGGGATGGCACCTACAGGGCTACTTCAAAGTAATCTTTTTTTAATTTAATAAGTTTAACCACAGACTCGGCCTGTAACACTTCATAATGATTGTAGTCCACATCCACTAATTCCATGTCCACATGATGGCGTTGGCTATCAATGGTTACTACACCATCATTGGGCTCCGCAATAAAGGGACTTTGTCCCTTGACAGTGACCACATTGGTCCATGGATGCTGTATTTTGATCTTATCTGCTTGTTTCATTACCCAACTGTTGGGACCAATATCTCTCATGAGTCTGCTAAACGGTAAAAAATATTTGGCAACGTCTGCCACTTCGGCACCGCCATACGGTGTGCTAAGTGTAACAGCACCCAGCACTTGCATGGGAATAGCATTGGCAATATGCAATGAATAAATGCCGCCCAGGCTATGTGCTATAAAAAATATGTCTTTGACATTTTTAAGTTGCTCAATTATTTCCGCAAGATTATTTTCAAACCCATTACGGCTATCGTAATTGACGTCAATGCCCTTGCCTAATTTAGTTCTGATATAGTTGAAACTTTCACTGGTTGCACTGGCGCCATGTATGTAAACTAATGTTGCCTCATTCTTGTCCATCAATTACTCCCCATGGCCCAACAGGAGGTATATCACATGGTGCCTCAGCTGGCACCGTGCCGTAATCTGCAGGCATGATAACTTCAAGATATTCCATGTCCGGACTGTAGTCATACAGATAATGCACAATGCCCGGGCGTTGTTGAACACAATCACCAGCTTCTACTAGATGTATCTTGTCTTCATACATGAACTTGGCCCAGCCCTTTAGCATATAAACAATTTGAAACTCAGCCACGTGAATGTGCCAACCTGTGCCTCCTGAATTCTCTGGGGGCAAGTTGGCTCGGGTAATGTGTGCTAGAACACGACCGTTAGTGGCATCGGCTACGCCGAGGTCTTTGTATAAAAAAAAGTCACGTAACCCACCGCCTTTAAACTCTACTTCAGACCCTTTAACATGTGAAAATTTCGTACTCATCTATAAGACTCCTTTATCTATGTATATATCTCTTGCAGTGCCGCATAAACATATGCTATAAATGAGTAGCTTTAAAATTGGAATTTTAATCCTATTCTAAGATTATTGCCAACCATAATTAATTCTATTAGACTGGTTGCTTGTAGGATTTCTTTGCGATAGTTACTAAAATAATCAGCGGCCATGAATACCATTGGAGTTACGGCTAAAAAATATAAATTTACAGCGTTGGCACTGGGTTGTCGAGACAGTAACGGGTTACGTTCATAATAACCTTCGTTGTATCTGTGTGTCATATTACGAGTGGTGGCCCAGTCAGCAGCCAATAATACTCCAGTAGTAGCACCCCATATTTTTTCTTCTGTGGTCCATTCGCGAGAATCTGCATGTGTGGTTAAAGACAACACTAATAAGACAATGCCTAATAATAGTTTCATGAATGCGTTAGTTTATTTTGAGCAATTTGAATTACAAAATCTATATCCAACAGTGTTGGACTGGTTTTATTGTTTTTTAAAAAATCAACTACTTCTGGATATGTTAATAATTTTTTCCATAATGTAATCCATGGTTGATAGTTATCACATCGAGCAAGAATGTCAAATGCCGATGTTAAATTTGTTTTTAATTCATTGGTAACCAAATCAAAAAACTCTTGACTAAAAAAATGTTGTCGATTGTAGTCAGCAATGGCCTGTGCTTGGGCTATGTTGCGTTCACGCTGATCTGTTGACCAATTTGAAATGTATTTCATAAGCTCGGCAATCTGTATCAACCGTTCAGCAGGATCTTCTACTAGATCATAACTTTCGTCCCAGACGTCACTAAAGGTTTTAAATCCGTAGCTTCTTAGGTATTCTAAACTACCGTGTGTGCCGGCAAGTATAAAAGGTTGAGCACAAGCAATAGGTCTTAAACTTTTTTCAGTCAACTGTAAGCGGTCATCATCAAACAACGTTTCTAATACCACTTCAATATCGGTAGACTCATAATCTTCAATGTCAAAGTCGGCGCTGTAGTGACTATGAGCATTACTAACTGGAAAATAGTTTTCTAATGCAGTTTGCGGTCTCCATTGAGGATTTTTAAAAGTATGCGAATCGTAGTGTAGTCCTAACTCAGGTTCAATGGAATTAACACTGGTTTTACAATGTTCTTGTAAATTTAGATGTATTAATAATTCAGCAAATCGTAAACGGTACTCTCTTGTGTTACTCCAGGCACGATTGTAAATCAAAAATGTTTTGTTGGGATTCTTGGTTTGCGATACATGCTCGGCATATCTAAACCAGTCTCGAGCTATTACAGCATGGCTCCAGTAGTAGACTGAGATTAATTCATCATCATTTTGATATTTTTTTAAATTGGCAGATCTTTTTTCACTGTGTAACAACAGTCCTTTTTTAAACAAGCTACTTTGATGATAGTTTAAATTTGTAGGAGGACGATATAAATCAACTGACGTTAAAATGGACCTCCATTTGACATCACTCATGGGCCTAATATGAGTTTTATAAAACTCATAATCCAACGGTTCTTGATCATTGCACCATAATTTAGGATACATTATTTTGTCACACCAAGTGTCTGACTCGTGTAGATTGTTTAATTCGTTGATATTTTTTGAGCCATGTGGATAAAATCGATAAATTATTATACGATCATTGTAAATTTTCTGGGCAACATTTTCAATATAATGGTATAGCTGGTCTAAAGGAATGCTCATTGGACACATATTTACTCAGTCAGCAACACACTACAATTAAAATTATGACACAATCTATACACAAGTATCAATTATATCCATTTTGGGATAACGAATACACAAAATTATCCTATGTTCAGGAAGCATTTAATGATCATGCTCTTATTGCTACCTGGAGACAACAAGGATACATGCCCAAGTTCACTGGTGACATGTGCGACATGCGTAGCCCACAACCCAGTTGGAATACAAGATTTGTAGAAATGTTTCAAGGGCAAGGATGGCAAGATGTTGGAACCAGTTATTATAGAATGAACACCGGCACTGTATTGCCGACACACAGTGATTTGTATTTAAAATACATTGATTTATTTGGACTCCAAGGTCGCGAGCATACCATACGCCGTGCCATAGTATTTTTAGAAGATTGGCAGCCAGGGCACTATGCTGAATATCAAGATCGAGCCTATGTGAATTGGAAGGCCGGAAGTGTGGTTGAATGGAAATATGACACTCCGCACATGGCCGCCAATTTAGGATTAACTCCAAGATACACGTTACAAATTACAGGACACGTCGATGATTAATAGTCGTAATGAGTGGGATCCGTTACAAGCCATCATAGTAGGCACAGCCACTGGAGCCAATTGGCCCATGACTGATCCGGTGTTTGCCGAAGAAGCTCGCAACAGCTTATGGACTGAATCGCCAGCAGCCAGCGGTCCAGTTCCACAGTTTATTGTAGATCAAGCCAATAGAGAACTTGACATTTTGTCAGAAACATTGGCTCGCAACGGCGCCACAGTTTATAGACCCAAGCCCATGGATTTTGTTGCAGCAAACGGAATGTATAACTATTGTCCTAGAGACCGCTTGTTAGTAGCTGGCAACACTGTGGTTGATTGCAACATGATGTACCCTTGCCGCAATCAAGAAATAGCCAACTACACACGCCTATTAGATGACGCTCAACAAGTATTAACTATGCCAAGAGATCAGGGCATGACATTAGATGCGGCAAACATTTGTAGATTAGGTGATACTTGGTTATTCTTAGAGTCAGCATCGGGTAACCGAGCCGCGTATGAATGGTTGTGTGAACAGTTTCCTAAAATCACAATTGAGCTGGTAAACTTTTACGCTGGTGTGCATATTGACAGCACAATTACACCGTTGCGTGAAGGATTAGTATTGTTAAACGCAGGCCGAGTAAACAAAGATAACTGTCCCCAAGCATTTCGTGACTGGGAAAAAATTTATGTCACAGAAGATCAAATTGTGGCACAAGATTTTTATCAGTATCCATATGCATCAAAATGGATAGCCATGAATATGCTGGCAGTGAATCCAGAAACAGTTATAATAGATGCAGCTCAAACCGAGCTAATTACTATACTAAAGCAACACGGCATTGACAGTATTCCTTTAACCTTGAGTCATAGTAGGACCTTGGGCGGCGGATTTCATTGTGTTACTTTAGATACACGGAGACACCATGCTTGATACAGCGGCCATTGAGCAACTAGTACGACAACAAATTACAGAACAAGTCAACGAGCAAGTTTCTGCTGCTCTAGGATCAGAGGAGTGGCTAAATTCATTTGAACAACAAATAGTTGAATTTGTGCAAGCCCGTGTTATGGCAAAATTTGCCAACGCAGAATACCTGCCTGAAATAACCGACACCGTTAAATCAAGTGTTAACGAACTATTTAAAAATGGCGCGGTTCCAGGCATTGACCAATATGTAGACAAGATTGCTATTAAAAATACCATTGATGTTGCTGTAGAACAATTGGTTGACAGTTCTGTTGAGGTGTTAGGTAAGGATCCTGTATGGTTAGCCAAAATTGAACAGCAAATTAATCAAGCCGTGGTTAATCAGGTGGTTCGGCAGTTTGGGCAAATTGATCTAAATCCAATTATCAAACAACGAGTTGATGAACACATGACTGCGTTTCAGCAAGACCTACTGGATAATTTTGCCAGCACAGGAATCAGTGATCAGGCCGGTTCTTGTCAGCTAACTATAACAGATGATTCCACTGTGGTTAACAATGAATTAACCGCACGTGATTTAAATGTTAGCAATGCGGCAGTTATAAAAGATCTTGTGGTCAAAGGGTCCGTCAACATCGACAATCCAAGTTGGGATTTATTAGCAGAGGGTATTAGTGAAAAAACAATCAATCGACTGTCGGACAAATGGAAAACATTATTAACAGCACAAGTAGCAGAAGAAATAAAATCCAACGGTATTGATTTTGATTCTGTTAAAATTAACGGAGAGTTGTTAGTTAATGGTAACACCTTGGCAAAAAACATCACGGATACAAACATAAAATCATTAGGTACGTTAACAACATTAACTGTTGCTGGAGAGTCTACATTTAACAATCAAACTTTGGCGGTGTTAAACAAGCGCATAGGTGTAAACACAGTGAGTCCAGAAATGGCATTGAGCGTGTGGGACGAAGAAGTCAGTATAGTGATTGGCAAGAACAAAGCCAATGAAGCCTATATTGGAACTAATAGAGCACAAGGCATTGTTATTGGAGTTAATAGACAACCACAGATTGAACTTACATCGGACGGCTTGACACGAATAAAACAACTGCAAGTTGGCCTGCATCGTATTGCTCACGCACCACAAGTTCCTGGATACTCGGGTACCAAAGGCGATATAGTATTCAATTCAGATTCCAACGATTCTCCTATTTTTGCCTGGGTGTGCATAGGTGGACATCGTTGGAAAACTCTTAAAAGCGCCGAATGAATATCAGTTGGGTAATAGCCGACGGTGCGGAGTTAGATCCTACCCAAAATATTGATGCTCTCAAAAAGCTAGGACCAATTTGGGGTTCGTGGCGCACTTGGCGGGCCTATCAAACAGACAATGTAATATGCCACAACCAAGCCAAGGCAGATGAATTGATCAAACGCAAGTTCCAAGAACGTTGTAATTTTTATGTGCCTGATTCGATAAATGTATTGTTAGGGCGCCCACCCGGAGTTCGATTGTATGCTGGTGATTTTGTGCATGATGTGATCAGGCAAGAAGAAATTGTAGCACTGCATTTGGCTGCAACCACCAGTGATATTGTGTTGCTGTTGGGCTGGGATCTAACCAAATTAAAATCAAATTCAGATCGATTGGAATCAAATCAAGCACAGCACCATCGTAACCTGTTTCATCAGGCCATAAAAGATTACAGCCAAACACAATGGGTAGTAGTGGATCATGCTGAACCATTGGCACCATCGTTGCTTGCTTTGGAAAATTTGGTCACTGACACTATGGATACCGTTTTAGCACTAACTAACAGTTGACAAACAAGTTGCACTGCCGTATAATAGCAGTATGACTACACTAAAGCGTATTGGTTTCTGTTGCAAATGGCTAAATGACCCGTCCGAATGTGGCGGTATGAAAGTCAATGCAGTGGATCGAGACCTTAACGGGCGTTCAACTACCATGCGCTGGTTGCGTGAGCATCCAGCCGAAGCCGAACAACGGCAGTGGGACATCATGAACCACAATACTACAGCCGCAGTCAAGTTGATTGAGCGTGTGGCCAGCTTGCCGGCCAATCGTAGAATGGTTCGACTGGGCAGTGAAATGTTGCAAGGCTACACTGAGAAGGATTGGCAAGCCTGGTGGCAACGTAGAGAAATACAAGACCATCTGGAACGGATTTTTGCTCCTATTGGCGAAACGGCTCGCAGACTAGATGTTAGACTTAGTTTTCACCCAGGACAGTTCTGTGTGCTGGCATCAGAGAACGAAGGTATTGTAAATAGAAGTGTAGAGGAGTTTGAATATCATGCTGATATGGTCAGATGGATGGGATACGGTCGGACGTTTCAAGACTTCAAAATCAATGTCCACATTTCGGGTAAACGCGGTCCCGCCGGTATTCGCGATGCCCTCCGACGGTTATCTCCCGAAGCAAGAAACTGCATCACAATCGAAAACGACGAAAACGCCTGGGGAATCGACAGCAGTCTCGAGCTTGCCAACGATTGTGCCCTTGTGCTTGACATACACCACCACTGGATCCGTACTGGAGAATACATTCAGGCCACCGACCATAGACTTGATCGTGTAATTGATTCATGGCGTGGTGTTAGACCTGCACTACATTACAGCGTGAGTCGTGAAGATGTGTTGGTAGATCATGCTATAGATATTCTTCCGGATCATGCATTGTTGTTGGAATCAGGCTACAAAAAACAAAAGATGCGGGCGCACAGTGATTTTTATTGGAATCAACCAGTAACAGACTGGGCATTGAGTTTTTGGGATCGTTTTGATATCCAATGTGAAAGCAAGGGCAAGAACTTGGCCAGTGAACAGGTTTACAACAGGGCTGTAGAACTGGGGTTGGTAGATGATACAGTTAAAACTTTGGCCGCCGCCTGAATGGCACGAATGTGTAGTCAGTTGGGATTGGTTACTGGAAGATGATAGTCCACATGTAAATGAAATATACAGTTGGTGCAATCTACATAGTAGTCCCAGCAGATATCATGTGCATGGATGGCATCAGACTGAAGGATTTGCTTTTAGATTTGAAGATCCTAAAGATGCTATTTTGTTTAAATTAAAATGGACACATCAGTAGATTATTACGGAGTTGAACTACATCGAGTTTCTACTTCTGTATTGGCATGGGTAGTTGACACATATGGCCCACTTGGTGCAAGACGTTGGTTTGTAAAAGATAAAACCATATATTTTTACAACAAGCCCGACTACGAAATGTTTTTATGGAGATGGATGTAATGGATTTTATTTTTGTAGGCGCAGGCAATCTGTGGAATTATATTAAACACGACTGGAAAAGTAATCGTGTGCGTTTTTGTGCAGAAGTATTTGCCTGGGCCTGTAGTGTAGTAAGTGCTGTGATATTTGCAGCCACGGTGCCTACTATTCCTGTGGTGCCACTATATACGATTTTTATTGCTGGGTGCTGTGCCAGTGCCTGGGCTTGTTGGACTCGACGAAGTTTTGGCCTAATGGCCAACTCTGTGTTCCTGGTTGTAATTGATGGTATCGGATTGATACGATACTTCTTACAGCACTAAGCCTTGGGAGTTCTTGGTTTGCGAGTGGTAGTTGTTTTGACCGCAGGTTTTTTGGCTACTTTTTTAACCGCAGGTGCTGTTTCTGCCACCGGGGCAGGTGTTTCAACCTTGTAGGGTACTTCAGGGCAAGGTGAAACTGTGGGTTTGGCACCAAAAAACTTTTTAAGAAACGATAGCATAATAAATCTCCTTGTGAAATATTTAGTTTATAAACCATTAGATTTCAAATTAGTGAACAGGGTTTAACGTCATAAAACTTTAATATTATATGTTGCGCCACAGCATAAATATCTCAGTAGAAACCATGAGTTTTTACAAAAATATGGAGAAAAACACAAAATGTTATTAGAACGAGTATTAGAACGGTTGGCAGAAATGTTTCCAACGCAGAAATATCAAAGTCGGTTAGAACAGTATATCAACAGCAAAAACCCAACCAACTCTGCAGAAGTGGACTTTTGGCAACGTGAGTATGAAACAGCAAATACACAATATTGGAGCCGTGGACTATGATAAAATCTATCTGGAAATTTTTAGAAGCATTTGGCGAAGCAAGATATGCAACGTTTTTAACCCGACAAGGTCGCATTGAAGAAGCTAAAGCATTATACAAATAATTAGTACCTGTTAAAAAAATCCTGATAAGTAATTTTATCATGATTGATCAAGATCTTATAAATCATAACGCAGGCACATTATCAACGGCATTTAAAAATAGCCGTCAAATTACCCCACAACTAAGATTTATACAAGATGCATTTGATCAGCCAATGCTGTCAAAGTTAAAAGAGTACGTTGACGCACATTATCACAGTGATTTGTGGAATTCTGAAACAACAGCATATGGTCAACCATTGGATAACAGACCAAGACACAAACTGGCTTGGGATCCTGAATCAGTGGTTGAAGAAATGCATGAAGTGTGTCATTTACTCACACCGGTGTTACAAGAGTTAGATCCAACAAGACCCATTGTGTTTGATGGCATTACATTGTGGCGTGATCAAGGCGGTTATGATTTAGATTGGCACACTGATAATCCTGCTATACATTTAACCATGCAGATATATCTTTTTGGATCCCAGGACACTCCTGGAACAGAATTCAAAATTGATTCAGGATCAATTACAGCACCCTTTGTGTCCAATACTGGATATTTTGTAGATCAACGTATCACCCGGCCAACTCATCGATTGGCATACATGGTGCCAGAAAATCAAATACGTTATTCGTTATTTGCTCTCTGGAAAAACATCTCTTAATAAATTTGTAATACCCATTGCGGTTCCGTTGGGCTTTGTTTTGACCACGTGAATTAGATCTGTTGCAATAAGATCTAACGATTTGCAAATATCTGCATGTGAATCAGCATAAGTTGTCCAACCGTAATCTCTAGGAATTCTATCAATGGCATAAGCACCACATGAACTCAATGATGAGTTGGTATCGGGTTGATAGTAATGATTAAACATAGTAATACTGTCCATAGTGCGTTGTTTGCTATACCTAAGCCCTATACGATTCCACTGCATCGAATATTTGCTAATACTCATGCCAACACTTTGAATATTAGGATGACTAAAATCAATTGCTACATTTTTAGATAAGGTGCACCAGGCCATGTCTATGTGTATATCAATATTTTTTTGTTCACATTCACGAAGAATTTCTGGCCATGTGGGTCTTACTCCGGCCCACTTATAGTGTGGAAGTGTTATAATCAAAGGTTTGTTGGGTTCTAAGTTGCCAACTTCTACTCCCCATTTACCATTGAATGAATAATAAGCGTATTCGTCAGTGAGAACTTGAAAACCATCCCAGCCGTGACGTATTACAAATGATTCAATGTAGTGAGTGTTGCCCATGGTTATGTCTATACATGGCAAACTTGCCCAACCTTGCAGATCATTGACTCGAGTTGATTGAAACCACTCGTTGAGCAAGGGTATTAGTTGTTGATTGGTAACCACCGGATGAGCTTTTTCAAACCATTCGGTTCTTATTCTTTTTAAATAATCATCAGCTAACGGTATAAATGTAGTGGTAAGTTTATTGCGGTCCCAACTCATACAGTCCCCTTTGCCCATGCAACTAGAAATTTGTATATTGGAGAAGTAAACATAAATCTCCAAGTGCCATTGTGTCCAAGATACATTTCTCCAAGGACTTGCTGTTCTAATTCAATTCCTTGACTTCGTTGTTCTCTGGCCCACGGCTCTGGATATTCGGGCTCAAATTTACTATTATGCCATATTAGATTTCTTAAATCTATATTGTCAAGTTTAACAGTTTGTATATGCAACATTTGTGTTTTAAACGTGCCATCATCTAACATTTGTGTTTGATTCTGTGTTTTTCCAGTGCGCCGCAATTCCAGTGTGTGTGGCTGGTCAAAAGACATAACTCGTCGAAAACGAATATGAAATTCTGGTTGATCTATTGTGTATGTTCCAACCGATTCGTTGTCAACCAATACTTCTAATTTGGGTGGTTGATCCCAATAGGTTGCGTCAAGTATTATGTCAAAAAAGATATTTTCAGAAGTTGCATCTGGTGCTGTTATATAGGTCATATTGAATATTTATTGACCTATACTAGGATAAGTAATTAATGTCAACAATTATTGCAACCCTAGTAATGACTCACATTACTATAGCCTGTGTTACCCTTTATTTACACCGCAGCCAAGCACACCGAGCGGTAGAATTTAACCCTGTAATTGCACATTTTATGCGCTTTTGGCTGTGGTTAACAACTGGTATGGTTACCAAACAATGGGTAGCTATACACCGAAAACATCATAGATTTAGTGATGTAGAAGGTGATCCGCACACGCCACATGTTTATGGAATCTGGCGTGTATTGTTTAAAGGAGCATTGTTATATCATGCGGCATCAAAAGATAAAACTATGGTTGATACATACGGTGTTGGTACTCCTGCTGATTGGATGGAGCTTCACGTATACCAGCCTTACAGTAGACTTGGCATTGGCCTTCTCCTTGTGCTCAACACCCTGATATTTGGTTGGTGGGGATTATTGGTCTGGGGCATACAAATGCTATGGATTCCGTTCTGGGCCGCAGGCGTTATTAACGGTGTTGCTCATTGGATAGGATATAGAAATGGCAAAACTAAAGATCACAGTAGGAATATTAGTCCTTGGGGCATTGTGATTGGTGGCGAAGAGTTGCACAACAACCACCACCTTGCACCGGCCAGTGCTCGCCTCTCCAAAACTTGGTGGGAATTTGATATAGGTTGGATGTATATCTGTATTTTACGTTCTGTGAGTTTGGCAAAATTAAGAACATAAAACTAGCCAAAAAGACTAGGAAAATGTTGCACTGCAATATATAATAGATAAATACAGTAGAGAAAAGAAGTCGGTGCCGACGGTCGGGCCGACGCAAACCCTCGCTTAATTTAAGGAGATTTACCATGTTTAATTTCAAATCCGTAGTAGACCAAGTAGCAACAGCAACCAAGACACCTTTGACATACGTTGAAGACAAAGCAATTCGCGCAAACTTAGAAACACTAGTAGACGCTTATGTAGACTTTACTAAAACTGCATACGATACAAATTTAGAGATTTCTAAGCAAGTCATTGAAGCTGCTAAGAGTATTGATTACTCTAAGTATTTTGCCAACGCCGCAACTGCTAAATCAGCCAAGTAATATAACAAATCCTTAACAGATTTTCAAGCCCGGTTAAACCGGGCTTTTTCTTGATAATTATGCTAAAAAACCGATAAATACTTTACACAATCGGAGATTCAAATGCGTGAGAGTTTTAACTGGAGTCAACTAGATCGCAACAACCTGTATAGTATGCTGTATACAGCCGGACGTGATATTGTTGGCAAAAAATTGCCAGTGAATGTGTTACAAAAACACATAAGTTCATACATTAAAACTCATCTGCCAGTTCGAGTGGTCAAAGCTCAGAATAATAAAAAACACAAGCCCACGGCAATTTATGTAGGCGGCACGTATTACAGTGATTTAGACAAGAAAAAACATAAAAATTTTATTGAGATAGTGTTAAGTTATCATCCCAACACTAAAGAAATTAAAATGACTGAGTATCGTTGGGTTAGACTTTGCACATTATTTGCTGATACTATACTGCACGAAATAATTCACATGCGTCAGTATCGCAGCCGTAATTTTAAAACTATTCCCGGGTATGAAAGCACAGCATACTATCATAAACAACGAGTCAACCAAGAATATTACGGACACAAAGATGAAATGGGTGCGTTCAGTTTTAACATAGCCTGTGACATGTTGGATCGGTTTGGTAACGACACACCGGAAATAAAGAAATACCTAAACAGCATGAGGTCCAAACGCCATAAGCATTCTAGTTGGTATGAATTTTTATCTGCGTTTGATTGGAATCATGATCACAAAAAAGTTCGTCAAATGAGGCAGAAGATTTTTAAACAATTGGAATACGCCGCAATCGGACGTCCGTTTAAGACCACAACACATTTGACCTATTAACGTTGACGTTTACGTCCCAAGGCTTTTTCGGTGCCTAACTTTTCATCTCGATCAATTCCACCAACACTGGCTTTCAATCCAGACTCGGGCGGAATATAATCCACCAATTCACCTGCCTGACTTGAGCCCGGAGCATCTGTAGTGGACGCTTTTTCCACATTGAGTATTTCTTTGGGAGTTTTATTAATGTTAAACACCAACTTACCGCCAGAACTGGATGTAGAACTATAACTTTTCTGTGCTTCTAATGTAACCTGGGTAAACAGTTTGCTAGGCCATACAGTATTGAATCCTTCAATTATAAACTGATCCTTGCTTTTCTTGGCTTCGGTATACATCTGCACAAAGGCCGAGTGATTCAATATGTCAGCGGCCGCTTCTGAGAAGTTGGTGTTCATATTAATTTCGTTACAGACCTTGTAGGCAATACTGCTGACCAAATGATTCAGTGGAACAATTTTACTAGGATTTTCTGCGCTTCGATCCTTGTAGATCTGTTTGAGATTTTTGCTTAATTTGGTTTTATCAATGTCAAAGTTTGGATCACCAGCCATTGATTTTAAACTCATGACTTGTGCAATTTCGTCTGGACTAATAATACCCAAGCCAACTGCCAACTCTAGCGGACCACTATCGTGGTTGCCTTTGTCAATGACTTCCAACACAGCAATGGGTTCGGCATAATTTTCGCGAAACTGGGTCATGCCCGCAGCTTCAAGTTCTTGCACACTACGCATCAAGTTTACACTACTGGCCATAGCACCGACACCACCTTTACTACTCAATTTGATCTGTTTGCCTGTTGGGTTGATCAGTAAACTATCATACAATGTGCCGCTGGTGTTTTCATTGAAACTTACAACGCAATCACCAAAGGTGCCATCTAAGAATTTTTGTGCAGCTTCAGCAGCATTACCGCCCACCGGTTGTCCATTGATTAACACAATGGGCTGTAGCATTTCGCAGAAATAATCACGGAAGCCAGCAAAGTCCATATTACCAGCCGGAACACTCACTGGAAAACTTGGAGTAGTGGTTATAATTTCTGCGGCACGATATTCGTCTGAGTCAGCACCAAACTTTTCTTGTATCTGTGCCATGATGGTAGCTGGGGTTTGACTCTTGAAATTCTTCAATACCTGGCTGGGTTTATAGCCTACATTTTCTTTGCTACCGCGAGCATCTGCTTGACTAAATCCACCTGGTATATCGTCAGTCTGGAAAAATTTATTTGCGTCATGCACCGGTTTGATATCTCTGGCAAACTTGGCCAAATAACGTGTGCCAACAGTGGTATCAAAGGTGGCTATAGCAAATGCTCGATTGCTATTGCTAGGTTCATTGACCTTCTCAATTGGATGCCCTAGTTGTTTTTGAACCTCAGCAAAGGCTGCTTCGGTTTCCTCTTTGGTGGCATATTGTCCAACTTTGGGATAAAATGTTAGGTTTTGGAAGACGATTTGATCGTCTGGAGTGTCGCCGCGTTTGTATATGGCACCGGGTTTACGGCCGCTAAGACCGCGGCTTTCTGCCAATGAATCAAGTAGATTTAGAATATCACGCATTTGCTTTTCTTTAAAATATATGTTATACTTATCCAATAACCAGGAGAACCCATGTCAAATTTAGTGCCGATTGTAGTAGAAAAAACCGCTAATGGAGAACGCAGTTACGATATATACAGTAGACTCCTGCGTGATAGAATTGTCATGCTGGATACAGATGTGAACGAACACACGGCCAGTTTAATTGTGGCGCAGATGTTGTTTTTAGAGTCAGAAGATCCTGACAAAGATATCTTGTTCTACATCAATAGCCCAGGCGGTAGTGTTACAGCAGGTATGGCAATCTACGATACAATGCAGTTTATTAAACCAGATGTTTCAACCGTAGTAATGGGACAGGCTTGCAGCATGGGATCATGCCTGGCACAAGCTGGTGCCGCTGGTAAACGTTTAATTTTGCCTAATGCACGTCATATGATTCATCAACCATCCGGCGGCGCTAGAGGACAAGCAACAGACATTCAGATTCAAGCACAAGAGATTTTAAAAATGAAGAAATACCTAACAGAGATTTATGTCAAGCACAATACTGCTGGCAAAACCTTCGACGAGTTGACAGCAGATATGGAACGTGATAACTTTATGTCAGCAGAGGAAGCAGTGTCCTATGGACTTGCAGATAAAATAATTACTAATCGATGAATCCAACTACTTTTTGCGCCGCTCCTTGGTTTAGAATACGCATAGACTGGGACGGCCAGTTTCGCAGTTGTTGTGAAATTGACACAACACAATCTGAATTTGCCGGCCAAAAAGAATATTCATTAAATGACAGCACTGTGCATGAATTTATGACCAGTGACTATCTAAATTATCTGCGTAAAGAGTTAACACAGGGTAACCAACTGTCTGAGTGCAGCCGTTGTTGGAAAAAAGAAGCAAACAATGTGCGTAGCTTACGACAAAGTCATGTAGATACTGTGACCAATACACAAGGCGCTGACTTGTTGAAGACTTGGATTCCACATTTTATCAAACGGGCACCCGACTTTGATCAATATAGAATCACAGCGGCTGATGTCAAATTATCTAATGTTTGCAATTTTAGTTGTGTTATGTGCAACCCTGCAAGTAGTTCTAAAATTTATGAAACTTGGAACAACAATCAAGATAATAAATTTGTTCAACTTAAACTGCAAAAACAGCCCGAATACTTGCAAGATATTGTTGCAACCCACCAGTCGCTAAGATCATACCAACACCTGTCTGACATTTTAACTCAACCAATAATGCAACTGCAATTATTGGGTGGTGAGCCGTTGTTAGATAAAAAAATGTTCAGCATACTAGTTGATCAGCCCGAAGAAAACAAAGCTCGTATCAGTTTAAATTTTATTACTAATGGCAGTCAAAATCTTGTTGCCGCAGTGGAACGATTACGTGGTTATAAACAAGTCAGTTTCTCTATTAGCCTAGAAGGTGTAGGTGCTGTGCAGGACTGGGCCAGGACCGGTAGCGACTGGGCACAAATAGAACAAAACATACTTGCGGCACAACAACAAGGAATTCTTGTGGCGGTATGTCACACTATACAGGCCTCAACTGCAATCAAATTACCAGCATTGGTCAAATGGTGTCAACAGCATCAGTTACAATTAGACTGTGGAGTGTTGACTGATCCGGACTACTTGGCTGTGAATGTGTTGCCCGCGGCAACAAGAGAGAAAATACTAGGCCAGTTTGATATTACCAACGAACTTGAACGATCATTGCACGATTTAATAACAAGTTTACCATTGAATATTGATCGTTATGAAGATTTTTTAGAATATGTCGATTGGTATGAAAAAGACTTGCCTGTAAAACTTCAAACTATTTGCCCTGAAATTTATAGTCTGTAGTCTAAAAACAACACCTTAAAACCCTTGTAATACAAGGGTTTTTTCTTAAGTATCAAACGGTTGACCAAAAATAGCCGATTTGTTATACTAGTATCATAGTAAACAAAAAGGAGTCAAAATGAAAGACGCAATCGTTTTTGCAGGTTATAGCCGCCAAGCAGATGGTACCATGAAGTTTCGTACTGCCACTAGCATTGCCAGGGTCCGTCAATTAAGTGCATTTGGTGAAGAAGTTTTTATGATCCAGATTAGTCCGGTCTACAATAAATCTGCGGCCGCTAAAGAATTACTTCGTTTGGATCATGCCAACGGTGCCAAAGAACTTGAAGCATTTTACGTCAAGCAGGTCCGTGACGAAAATCCCTTTAAGGTAGTCAAACTCAAAGTTCCAAGTGTGGCCATGCAACAGTTAGTGGGTGCAGAAATTGAAGAACAGCCGTTGACTGCCAAAGAAGCGGCCAAGATCCGTGCCGAATTCAATCGTAAAGTTAAAGCAGCTTATGAGGCCAACTAACATGAAAGGTCTATACAACTATCTTGGTTATGAATATTGTCCCTGGGATGATGTCGAAGAAGACAATATCAAAACCTTTCACGAGTGCTATAAAAACGGTCAGCGCATTAAAATGCCCTACGAGTTTTATAACCACAGTCCATATGCGACCATGTCGTATGCGGAATTTGTCAAGCATGTTCAATCAATCGAAGTATTCGTCCAAGGATAAATTATGTCACAGTATCGCACTTTCGCAGAGTATAAAGAAATTGTTCGTACTATGCCGTTTAAAGAAGTAGAAGGTCTTTTTGATTCCTACATGAACTGTCCAAGTCGTGGTGTCAAAGACGACATCATCATGAACATTCTTGAAGCTGAAATTGAACGCCGTATTGCTAACTGGGAGGTTGCGTATGTCTAAATTTCGTGTGTATTGTAGCGAAACCGTGACCTATATGGTTGAGGTAGAAGCTGAATCAGCTGAGCAGGCTGAGGAGTTGGTCAGCAGTGGTGAAATAGATCTCGGTGATCCAGTAGACGGTGATAATTTTGCTGTTGATGAAGTCATCTCTTTGTAATAATACATCCACTAAATAAAAGAGCGGGCACAAGATAAGGTGTCGTGGGAATCCGTAATCCACGCTAAAGGGCCGAAAGGTCCTTTTTCTTTGTCACAATTTTCTAGTTGATTTTTGATATATACAGTGTTATTGTAATATTACAGAGGAGGTGATTATGAAAGTCAAAAAATTAATTTTAAAATTAAACCGTGCCGAGATTGAACACAATGTTGACAAGGCTAAAAAGTTTTGGTTTAGACTACTAAAGAAAAGTCTCAAGCACAGGCACACCGAGTCAGTCAAGTAATAAAACTGTAACACTTTTTATCTGGCATTGCAGTAAATACATGCATGCCAGAGAAAACATACCGTTCAATTTTTATATCGGACGTTCATCTCGGTACACGAGATTGTAAAGCTGAACAACTCAACAATTTTCTCAAACACAACACCTGTGAAACCTTGTATCTTGTGGGCGACATAATTGACGCATGGAAAATTCAACAAAACAAATGGCGCTGGAAACAGAGCCATACCAATGTTGTTCGTAGAATACTAGGACACGCCAAGCGTGGAACTAGAGTAATTTACGTAGCAGGCAATCACGACGAGTTCCTTCGACCGTTGATTCCGTACGGTATGGGCTTTGGTGCCATAGAAATAGTAAATCAAACAGAACACATTGGTATAAATGGCAAACATTATTTGGTTACACATGGTGATTTATTTGACGGTATTACTAGGCTTGCTCCTTGGCTTGCATTTATGGGTGATAAACTATACGACCTAGTGCTGGATTGGAACAGCAGATTTAATTGGGTGCGTCACAAGTTGGGATTTGGCTACTGGTCGTTAAGCCAGTATCTCAAACACCGTGTTAAAAAAGCCGCGGATTTTATGTTTCAATTTGAAAAGAATCTAGCAGGCTATTGCAAAAAACGTGGGTACGATGGTGTAATATGCGGACACATACATCACGCAGAAATTAAAACAATAGATGGAGTTGAGTATATGAATGATGGTGATTGGGTTGAAAGTTGTTCAGCACTGGTAGAACATCATGACGGGCAATGGCATATAGTAACATGGACAAAATCAAATGACAAAGACGATTCTTATAGTAACTGATAACTTATCGGAGCAGATCAATGGCGTGGTTACGACCTACAAAAATATTGAGGCGTGTGCGATTCGCGACAACTATCGTGTTGTATATCTTGATCCCGGGCGGTTCAGCTATGTTGATTGCCCTGGCTACAACGAAGTCAAGATTACCCTTACCAGGAAGCGCACGGTGGGCAAGATATTTGAGGAGATCAGTCCGGATTATATCCATATCGCCACCGAAGGTCCTTTGGGTCTGTGTGCTAGACAATATCTTGACCAACACGGTTATCGCTACAATACTGCTTATCATACTAAGTTTCCAGAAGGAATTAGAAAACTGTTTGGCATACCTGAGAGCCTTACTTGGCCTCTAGTGCGTTGGTTCCACAAGCACAGTGGCAAAGTGTTGACTACCACTGATACCATGGTAAAAGAATTGCAGGATCATGGATTTGATGGCGAGATTGTTAGTTGGACACGTGGCGTTGATCGAGAAATATTCTATCCTGAACACAGAGTAGAAACAACAAGCCGATATATATTATGTGTAAGCCGTGTTAGTAAAGAAAAGAATTTAGAAAAGTTTTTTGAACTGGATTATCCTGGTTATCTAAAAATTATGGTAGGCGACGGTCCTATGTTGGAAACCTACCGAAAACAATACCCTGAGGTACATTTTACTGGATACAAGACTGGCGTTGAACTGGCACGATATTATGCCAATGCCGAAGTGTTTGTGTTTCCTAGCGAGTGGGAAACGTTTGGTATTGTAATGATCGAAGCAATGGCCTGCGGAACTCCGGTGGCAGCATATCCGGTTCAAGGACCACTAGATGTGGTAGACGAAGGTATAACAGGTTGCTTGAATACAGACCTAAAACAAGCGGTTACTGATTGTTTGTTTTTGAACCGGCACCAGGTTTGGGAAGGAAGTCGTCGCTGGTCGTGGGAACGAGCTTGGGAAATATTCCGAGACAATCTAGTTACTAAAAATTAATTGATCTACAAAATCTAACAATAACTGATGGTGCCTACGCTCATGCCAGTGTGGTCGCATCCAGCTATAACTGTTGTACCAGAACTGCTCACTTTCGGGATGACATCCAATTAGGCCTATTCTGTTTTGGATAATGGCCATTGGATCACCATTGGCATACGTAGCAATGGTATCGAACTTACCGTTACCAACCAAAGCACAACCATCGTAAAAAAACATTTCTGTGTTAGATCCATTCCAATTGACATTAATGCTCTTAGCATGTGGTCTCCTTGTATCTGCACCCGGTTGGGTAATATATTGAACAGCATCTACTGAATCTAATATATTGAAGTAATGACTGCCGGCCCAGTAGGCACCCATACAGATACCTAGATAGCGGCCACCTTGCTGGACAAATTGTGTCACTGGGCGTTGGTTATGTTTTAGTAGGCTAGCAAAACTGTCAGCATCACCAATGCCTCCAGGAAATGCAACCATATCCACATTGTCAAAAAAACAATCTTCCAAGGCATTCTTGCTGAACAGTTTGAAGCGATAGTGTTCGCCGAGAGCTTGCATTATGCCATTGCCTGATTGAACCGAACACTTTGGATCGTGGACAAATAATGCTATTGTGGGCTTCATGTTGGTGTATTTATAGCCCTGTTATCTTGTTGTTTTTAAACAACAAAATGTTGCCAAAAAACAACAGTTTTGAGCCCGTTAAAACGGGCTTTTTTACGGGGTTACAAAACGGTTGACCCAAAATGGCCGATCGCTTATAATATATGTATAGTGAAAATAAAGGAGCAAAAAATGGTTGGACTAACAATAGTAGATGGTGACGTAATCCGTGCATACGACTTCAAGCCAATGCAGGGTCGTGAAGATTGTTTCGTTGAAGGTGAAGTAATCGATGCTCACAGTAACGAGCAAGGTTATCAGGCTTACCGGATCCGTGTTACTCGTGATTCGTGGAGCGATAGCGAAGACAAAGGTCGTGTTGGTATTGAGATATTTGTTCCATGGCGTGTGAGCTTTAATGAGTTCCAAGGCCGTGTAATGAATTTGTCAAGATAAGGCTGTGATGGGGCCGTGCGGTCCTTGGGGAGCCTTGATACCCCAGAATACGAAGCAAGTCAATTTTTGCTGGTGGTTGCGACTTACAAAACTAAAACCAGCACTTTTTAATAGGAACCAAGATGATTAGAGATCGAGTTGATTTTCCATACAGCACTCCAGTTATTGACCTAACAGGTCCACAAGGTAATGCTTTTTTTCTAATGGGGCAGGCCAGTCGTTACGCTCGTCAGTTGGGGTTAGATAGTGACGCTATTCTTGCTGAAATGAAATCTAGCGATTACGAAAATCTTGTGCAGGTATTTGACCGCCATTTTGGCGACTATGTTATCTTGGAGAGATAATGAAATTTACAAATAATGCCGATGGCAATATGACCAGTTACAAAGGCGAAGTCAGAATCACTTACGCAGAACTGACGGAGATATTTGGTGATCCGGATTGTGGCCCAAATGATCTAGGTGACAAAGTCACTTGTATTTGGGAGTTACAATTTGAAGATGGTACAATCGCTACAATTTACGACTGGAAAATGAATGACACTCCGATGGGTGAGTATATGTGGCACATCGGCGGGCATTCAATGACGGCTGTGGACCGTGTGATTGATTGTGTTGATATGCATCGTGACCGTTTGGTTCGCATGATTCGGGAGCATCAAACAGCATGAAAGTATTCCAAGAAATCACTGATTGGGGCAACGAACGGGTGGTCAATCATGTCTACTTCTTGAGTGACAGCAAGGACAAGATGTATGCTTACATCAATCGAGAAGGCCGTATTGACGAAGTAAAAACTCCGTATCGCTTTCATGTGCGTGGTCGCAAGTTTAAAGAGATCGCCAACACCTGGGGATTCAAACCACGCGATGAGGTAGAAGTAGAATCAGTTGGAGAACAACATAAGGTTCTCGGCAGTAACGGTGCCATTTATACTGTGACCAATGATCGTGGATCGTGGGCCTGCACTTGCCCTGCCAGCAAATGGCAAAAGGGTGATTGCAAACACATTGTAAAGTTAAAAGGTTAACTTTTGGTTATTAAATGTAGGAATTCAGGCTGAGACTTTCGCACAGTCTGATCCACATTTGAGGTACACCACTGTTTTTTACACACAGTGGGTGCGTTTGAAAAATCAATCTGTTTGCTTATATGGCCAATTGGTCCGTCATTGTGGCACACACCTCGATACAGTAGTCCGTCAAAATCTATAAACAACGAGTCAATGCCAGCAAAACAAGTCCACCCTTTGAATTGATTACGGTTGTTGGATACCATGAGATCTGAGTTGACTTCACGATAGTGCATGTCCTCGTCCCAAATGCCGATGTTTTGCCATGTGGTTTCTGGAATCCGATTACGTAACCAAGCCAGTTCTTGGGCAGTATAATAATCTTCTGAATTGTATATTTGTGTTAATCTCGTATCTAACCTGAGCTTTTCGGCTTCCTTCATTTGAGTTTGCTGTTCTAAAGTATATTCAGTTTTGAGTATTTGCCGTTTTGATACAGTCTGCCATTCATCCACTGCTTCGTTTAACCAAGGGCGTATTCTTCTTAGTGTAAATCGTACACCATTGGATTCCAACAACGGAATCACAGCGTTTTCAAGGAACTCAAATTTTCCGGGCAAGCACATGACTTGAACATTGATCCAATGGTTTGGAAATTCTTGATGCAAGGCCACAGCCTTTTCTAGTGTGGCTTGTGTTTCGGCATCGCTTCTTTCTAGATGCAGACTTATGGTCAAGTGTGTTATGTATTCGAATGCTGTTCGATACAATTCCAACGGCACAGATCCGTTGGTTATTACCACTAGCTGATCTTTGAATGTTTTGGCTTGTCGAATGATTCTGAGTATTTCAAGTATGTTGGGATGAACAAACGGCTCTCCGCCAGTTATGCTCATAGTGAAAGTTTTGTTTTGAGATTGGATCCAGGTATCTACCTGCTGAATAAAGCCGTTGACAGCTGAAATGGAATGATGCGGGCTGGTCCAGTCGTGTATAGCTGGACTGCAATACGAGCAATCATAATTACACCGTTTGCCCAGGTCCCAATTGATATTAACGACGTTGGGTTCAATGTTGTTGGCGTGATGTTCACTTCGAAGAGATCGAATGGCTCTTAATTCTTTATTCCATGTCATATAGTAATTATGCTGGACTAGAGTGCAGGCCGTAATTTAAAGGCCGAATCTTGATCGGTAGTAGTTGAAGTTTTGCAGTTGTTCTTGTGCTGTGAGTGTTCGGTTATACATCAACACCACAGCAATCTTGCCTTGCATATTGCGATTCTCATAGCCACTGGTGCCAATATATAATTGTGTAGGTCCAGAGAAAGCAGGGTTGGTTGTTGCACCGCCCATGACATTCCATCCGGCCACCGCCTGATTGCTTGCCGTTCCATTTACGTAGAAAGTGGTTGCACCAAAGGTTTCAGCGGCCCAATCGTCGTCGTTGCCGGGATTGGGTGCTTGCCAGCCAGCGTTATAAAATCGTAAACTCTTGTCACCTGGAATACCAAATAGTCCTGCAAATCCGCTCACAGTGAAGTCGGGTTGGAAAACCATGGTAAAATCTTGATACACGTTGGTCGTTGCGGTGTGGATACTGCCACCAAATGAGTTTGATCCACTGCCACCTACATCGGTGGACCAGTTGAAATAACTGGTCTGGCCATCAGCAACATAGGATATAGCGCCATAGTCGTTGACCACAGTTCCGTTGTTGGCGGCAGTGGACAAATCTGTTACGGCAGTGCCACTGCCCGGATAACTGGCAGGATTGCTAAAATCATAATACAATACTAATCCATCAGTGACTATTGACAAAGTCGGTGTAATTGCTACGCCAGCTCCTATTGTGATTCCAGATCCAAATGTTATTGCCATTTTTTAACTTATCTTGATGTAACCGTAACGCACAGTTACAGCGTTGCCGCTGGTGTTGTTGATGCCAAAGTCGAATCTATTGGTGGTTGCACTGGGAGCCACACTGCTACGAAGTATGGTGTTGGCAGTGCCCACAAACTGATTGGGTATGCTGGTAAAGTCAATGGGTGTGCCACCACCGCTGTAGACCCAAGCATACTGAGCACCTACCACAGGCACATTGGTATTGGTAACAGTAGCCGTGGCATTCCAAGTTATGATACCATTGGCAATGTTAGAATCGACCCACAGGTAGTAGGTGTTGTTGGGAGACACAGTGAAACTCTGAGTGCTGTTGCCCACAGGCACAGTCCACGATCCTGTTACTTGAGTTGCAACATTAGATAATGTTGCGCCATTGCCAAAGAAATTAACGGCTGTGACATTGCCTGTGGCACTGATGTTACCACCGGTTATGTTGCCAGAGCCTACTACTATACCAGTGCCAAATGCTACATTGCCATTGAAATTTGCACCATTGATATTTCCGCCAGTTATAGTGCCTGATCCAGCTGATATGTTACCAGCAGTGACATTGCCTGTGGCACTGATATTACCAGCTGAAATATTACCGGCACCAGTGATGTTGCCACCAGTCATGGTGATGGCACCACCTGAACCTGCGGTAACTAAATTACCACCTGTGACGTTGCCTGTGGCACTTAAAGTTATAGCTGATACGCTGTCAAATCCTGACAGATAAGGTGCTGGGCTGGCTCCTGAGCCTACAATACCACCAGGAACAGTCAAGTTACCATTGGCACCAAAGGTCCACTGTGCTGAGTTACCAGCCGCATCATTGCTGTTGATTACGATGTTGCCGGTGTTGGCCAACTGTATATACTTGTTGTCATCGCCGATGAACTGATTGAAGTATTGATTGTTGCCAGTGTCAAAATGTATGTGGGTGGGTTCGTCAATGATATTGCCCCGCACTCGCAGGTATAAATCATTTGTTAGGGACACAGGATCCGGTGCAAGATACAGTCCACTCTGTGTGTTGCTGGTGCCGGTGCCGATCACGGCCTCACCATTGAATGTGACGCCGCCGGTTACTCGGTTACCGTTGGCATAGTTTATTGCGATAATATTGCCAGGCAATGTTAAGTTACCATTGGCACCAAACATCCACTGTGCTGTGTTGCCAGTATTGTCATTGCTGTTTACGACAACATTGCCGGTGTTGGCCAACTTTACATACAGATTGTCATTGCCCAAGAACAGTTCGGTGCTATACAAATCGCCTGTGGTAAGATGTAAATGGTTACCTTCAACAATATTGCCAGTTGGGTATACTAACAGTTGTTGGTTGGCGTCCGATCCGCCCGACGGTGTTATAGCAATGGTATTTCCAAGACCCGTTGGTGCTGCACCTTCTGATACAACGCCACCCGATGGTAGTGTTAAGTTACCGTTTTCATCAAAGGTCCAACGAAGTGGTATACCATCACTTGCTTTCTGATTTTCAATGAATACTTGAGGTTTGTTTATTAAATTATCTTTGAATGTTACATCTATCCAAGACCATGCATCATTAGGTCCAGTAGCAACATCTTCTACGTATACATCCCAAACACCTGCTGTTTGATACTCTACTGT